>Ga0247727_10000427_pt1 | contig 102487 bp, 91 predicted proteins | sample WisWelCaveWW1625_FD_202498 | JGI IMG/M metagenome (GOLD analysis project Ga0247727, IMG submission 202498) | Biofilm microbial communities from Wishing Well Cave, Virginia, United States - WW16-25 | ecosystem: Environmental > Aquatic > Deep subsurface > Groundwater > Cave microbial mat...
GGACTCCCGGGAATCTAGGCGACTCACCCCCGGCCCGTTACCGGAGTAGTCTACTTCAAGACCCCCTGGTTGGAAAGCTCACCCTTTCGTAGCACCTAGGAGCCTGTCCGAGTAATGACCGACGCGAAAAACCGACCTCTACAGATGCCCCAGGATCGACGATCTCGAGTCAGCGTGACTGTTTTCATGGCAGGAATTGCCCTGATTCCGATTACTCGGACAGGCTCCTAGAAAGGCGACATTGACCGCGGCCCGGGGCTTCCCCGGGCGAGGAGCCGGTCCGGCGCGAACGGCGCCAGAGCGGTCTGGGGAACCCCCGTCGCGATCGCCTCCGCCAGGTAGTGGGCCGTGGCCGGCGCGAGCAGGATCCCGTTCCGGAAATGGCCGGTGGCGAGGTAGAGTCCTTCCACCTCCGACTCCCCGATGACCGGGAGGTTGTCGACCACCGCGGGCCGCAGCCCGACCGAGACCTCGGCCAGCTCCATGTCGTACAGCGCCGGAAGAATGCGCCACGCGTGGCGGAGGAGATCCAGGACCGCCCCCGCGGTGGGCGTGGTGTCGAACCCCTGCTCCTCCAGGGTCGCGCCGATGAGAAGCTCGCCGTCCTCTCGCGGAACGATGTAGCACTCCGGGTTCCGGATCACGTGGCGGAGAATCTTGGCGCCGCGCAACCGCACGATCTGCCCCTTGACCGGCCGCACGCCCGGACCGTCGATGGGGAGGCGGATCCCCTCGTTCGTCCAGGCACCGGCCGCAAGAACCACTTTCGGGGCGACGATCGTCGACTCCCCGCCCTCACGGTGAAACCGCACGGCCAACTCGCCCGCCGCGGCTCGCGACACCTCGACCACCGAGCCGCGGATCACCTCGCCGCCGTCGCGCAGAACCGCCTCCTCGAGGCAGCCCAGAAGTGCGCGGGGATCCACCTGGAGATCCCCCTCGACCCGCAGCCCCCCCACGATCCTGCCGCTCAGGTGGGGCTCGCGCTCGAGCACCTCCGCGGGAAGAAGCCTCCTGGCCGCCAGGGACCTCTCCTTCATCCGGGACGCGAGTCGCTCGATCTCTTCATCCTCGTCCCGGTTCAGAGCGACCCAGAGCGTCCCATCCGTTCGATAGCCGCAGGAGCCGCCGGTCGCGGCCTCCAGATCGGCCACGAACCCGGGGAAGCGGCACAGGCTCTCGAGGCCGAGCTCGATGACCGCCGGCCCTTCCAGATCGACCTCCGACACGGGCGCAAGCATCCCCGCCGCGGCCCAGCTCGCCTCTCCTCCGGTACGCCCCCGGTCGATCACCACAGGGCGAACTCCTCGCCTCGCGAGCGCCCAGGCGACGGCGAGGCCGACGACACCTCCCCCGACGATCACGACGCCCGCGCGCCCGGAGCGATCGTCCCTCACGCGGGCACCCTCCCCACCCACGCGTCGATCCTCTCGCGGAATCTCCGCGCGGCCTCGGCGGGATCGGCGTCGCAGACGACGGCGGCAGCGACGGCGATTCCTTGGACGCCGGTCTCCATCACCTCGCTCACATCCTCGGGTGTCAGGGAGCCGATCGCCACGACCGGTTTCGTGACGGAACGCACGATCTCCCGCAACCCATCGAGGCCCAGTGCCGGCGCCGGGCTCGCCTTCGTGCGGGTTCCGAACACCGGCCCGACCCCGAGGTAGTCCACATCCGCCACGGCGGCGTCCCGGGCTTCGGCGACGCTGTTGGCCGTCCTCCCGATGAGCGCACCGGGCCCCAGGAGTCTTCGAGCGATCGCGGGATCGAGATCCGCACTGCCCAGGTGCACGGCCGACACCCTTGCGGCGACCGCGACATCGACGCGGTCGTTCACCACGAGGCGCGCTCCGGTTCCGGCGAGCGCGAGCGCCATCCTGCGCGCGGTGTCCACGAGCTCGGCCGTGGAGCGCGGCCTCTTCTCGCGGAACTGCACCACCTGCGCTCCACCGGCCGCGGCGAGGCGCGCGAGATCCTCGTGGGCGAAGCGGCTCTGGATCGTCTCGTCCGTGATCACCTGGAGGACGCCCGGGATCCGGCCCGGGCCCGGCACGACCGGCGTCTCCTGGAGCCGCTCGATCCATCGCGCGCCCTCGCTCGCCGTCCGGAGGAAGAAGAAGGGATCGGGAACGCCATCATGGTCTCCGAGCGGAAACCCCCACAGGATCGCCTCGGTCACGAATTCCTTCGCCATGCCGATCGCCGCCGCCAGGGAGAGCCCGCGCGCCAGGTGGGTCGCGATCGCCGCCGAGTAGATGCACCCGGTCCCGTGGGTGTGCCGTGAAGACACCCAGGTTCCCTGGAACCTCCGGGATCCCTCCGGGGTGACCAGGAGATCGGTCGCCGGGCTTGCGGCGAGGTGCCCGCCCTTCACGAGGACCGCGCGGGCGCCCATCTCGAGGAGCCTGGCACCCGCCGCCTCGGCATCCTTCTCCGTCCGGATCTCGATCCCCGAGAGAGCCCTCGCCTCGTCCACGTTCGGCGTGATCAAGGAGGCCAGGGGAAAGAGCTCCCGGACGAGAGTGCCGATCGAATCCAGCCGAAGGAGCGGGAACCCGCTGCTCGACGTGATTACCGGGTCACAAACGTACGGTCTCGGTCCGCGCGCGCGAATCCCCTCTGCAGCCACGTGCACGATCTCCGCCGACCCCAGCATCCCCGTCTTCACGGCGGCGACGTTCGCCCCGTCGAAGACCGCATCGATCTGGGCGCGGACCAGCCGCGCGGGCAGGACCTCGGCCTCCTCCACGCCCCGTCCGCCCTGCGCGGTCACGGCCGTCACGACGGTGGCCGCATGGCCGCCGTTCGCCGAGATCGAGTTCACGTCGGCCTGGATGCCGGCACCACCCGAGGAATCGGAGCCGGCGATGGTGAGAACCATTGGGCGCACGCGCATTTTCCCGATATCACCCATGATACACGGTCGGACTTGTCGGGCCGGGTCCGCTTGATCGGTGCGGGGGGCCGCGGTACAGTGAAATCGAACCTTCGTAGTACTGTTTATCCATGAAGGAGGCTCTGCCGACCGTGCTGGGCCGAACCCCCGTCGACCTCGTGGGGAACACCCCGCTTCTTCGCCTGTCCCGGATCGCCCGGGAGGTGGAGCCGGTCGAGGTCTACGCCAAGGCCGAAGCGTACAACCCGGGCGGGTCCGTGAAGGATCGCGCCGCGCTCAGCATGATCCAGGACGGCGAGCGCACCGGCATGCTCGGCGCCGGCCGGATCATCCTCGACGCGACCTCGGGGAACACCGGGATCGCCTACGCCTGGATCGCCGCCACCCGCGGCTACAGGGTGAAGCTCGCCCTGCCCGCGAGCGCGAGCGCGGAGCGCAAGCGCACGCTGCGCGCCCTCGGCGCCGAGATCGTGATCACCGATCCGCTGGAGGGCTCCGACGGCGCGATCCTGGAAGCCCGGCGGATCCATGCGTCCGACCCGGATCGCTACTTCTACCCGGACCAGTACAACAATCCGGCGAACTGGCAGGCGCATTACTTCGGCACGGGTCGCGAGATCCTGGAGCAGACCGGCCAGCGCGTCACCCACTTCGTGGCCGGCCTGGGAACGAGCGGCACCTTCGTGGGGGTCGGCCGGCGCCTAAGGGAGCATTCGGCGGGGATCGGCCTGGTGTCCGTCCAGCCGTCCTCTCCCTTCCACGGCCTCGAGGGGCTCAAGCACATGGAGACGGCGATCGTGCCCGGGATCTACGATCCGGCGATCGCAGATCTGAGCCTGTCCGTCGAGACCGAAGAGGCCCACGCCATGGTCCGACGCCTCGCGGTGGAGGAGGGGATCCTGGCCGGCGTGTCCTCCGGGGCGGCGCTCGCGGCCGCTCTCCGCGTCGCGAGAGACCTCGACCAGGGAGTGGTCGTCACGATCTTCCCAGACGGCGCCGACAAGTATCTGAGCGAGCGGTTCTGGGACGACTGAGGTGGCGATGGCGTTGAGACTCGCGCGCGATCTCCTGGAGACGATCCTCGCACACGCCGAGAGGAGCTATCCCGAGGAGTGCTGTGGCTTCCTGCTCGGGAGCGCCACGGAAGAGGGCAAGTGCGTGAGCGAGATCCGCGCCGCGGGCAACCGCAGGGACGATTCTCCGAGGAACCGCTACTCGATCGCACCCGAAGAGTTCCTCGTCGCCGAGCGCGAGAGCCGCTCTCGCGGGCTCGAGATCCTCGGCTTCTACCACTCCCACCCGGATCACCCCGCGGTCCCGTCCGAGTACGATCGGGAGCACGCGTGGGCCTGGTACAGCTACCTGATCGTGCCCGTGTCCGCCGGCCGGGCCGGCGCTCCCCGCAGCTACGTCTTGGAAGAGCAGATCCGGTCGTTCGAAGAGGAACGGCTGGTGGAAGAGGAGAGGAAACCATGCCCACCAGGATCCTGATCCCCACTCCCCTGCGTCCGTACACGAAGCAGAAGGACGCGGTCGTCGTCTCGGGCGCGACCGTGGGCGACGCCCTCAGATCCCTGATCGAGCAGCACCCCGATCTCGGAAGGCACCTCTACGGCGAAGGAGGCCGTCTCAGGAGCTTCGTCAATCTCTTCGTCGGCGATACGGACATCCGCAGCCTCGACGGAGAGGCGACGCCCTTGACCGGAGACGAGACGATCACCGTCGTTCCGTCGGTGGCGGGAGGGGCGCCGGCCCGCGAGGCGGGCGATGCGACGGAGCTGGACGCCATGGAGATCGCCCGCTACAGCCGGCACCTGATCATGCCGGAAGTCGGGATGGAGGGACAGAAGAAGCTCAAGGCGGCGAGCGTGCTGTGCATCGGGACGGGCGGCCTCGGCTCTCCCCTCGGCCTCTATCTCGCCGCCGCGGGTGTGGGACGGATCGGGCTCGTGGACTTCGACGTGGTGGACTTCAGCAACCTCCAGCGTCAGGTGCTCTACGGGACCAGCGACGTCGGCCGCCCCAAGCTGGACGCGGCTCGCGACCGCCTCGCGGACGTCAACCCGCACGTCGCGATCGAAACGCACGAGACGAGGCTCTCCTCCGAGAACGCCCTCGACATTCTCCGGGGCTACGACATCGTCGTGGACGGCACCGACAACTTCCCGACCCGCTACCTCGTCAACGACGCCTGCGTGCTGCTGGGAAAGCCCAACGTCTACGGGAGCATCTTCCGCTTCGAGGGGCAGGCCTCGGTCTTCTGGGCTCCCAAGGGCCCGTGCTACCGCTGCCTGTACCCGGAGCCTCCGCCTCCCGGCCTCGTTCCCTCCTGCGCCGAGGGGGGAGTGCTCGGGATCCTCCCCGGGATCGTCGGCACCATCCAGGCCGCGGAGGCGATCAAGCTGATCCTCGGCAACGGGACGCCGCTCCTCGGGCGCCTGCTCCTGTTCGACGCGCTCGAGATGAGATTCCGCGAGCTCAAGCTTCGACGCGATCCGGCGTGCCCGCTGTGCGGAGCGAGCCCCACGATTCGCTCCCTCATCGACTACGAGGAGTTTTGCGGCGTCCTAGCCGTCGCCGATCCGGCGCTCGCGGCGGATTTGCAGGTGAGCCCACGGGACCTCAAGGAACGGCTCGACCGCGGCGAGCGCTTCATCCTCCTCGACGTGCGCACGCCGCAGGAGCGCGCCATCTGCCACCTGGGCGCTTCGATCCACATCCCGATGGACGAGATCCCCGCGCGCGTCCACGAGCTCGACTCGCGCGACGATCTCGTGGTGTACTGCAAGGTCGGCGGCCGGAGCGCCCGGGTCCTCGAGTTCCTCCGCGGCGCCGGGTTCCAGCGCGCCAGGAACCTCCGGGGCGGGATCGACGCCTGGGCGCGCGAGGTCGATCCTTCCGTCCCACGCTACTGACCGACCGGCTCCTTCTCCCCCAGGAGGATATTCCCGCCCGCCTGGATTCGGAGCGTGGCGACGTCTCCACCTCCGGACCCCATCTTCCCTTCCGCCGTTCGCACACCGTCCCCCACCTGGAATCCGGGCAGGATGCTGTCGATCCTCCCGTAGCGCGTCTCGGCGGCCACCCGGAGGCGCAGGTTCGGCGGGATCCGCACCTCAACCTCGCCCCCGTGGTTCTGGACCTCGCTGTCCTTGAGGGCGAACGGCGAGGCGAGGGAGATCTCGACGCGGCTCCCGTCCGCCTCCACCCGGAACGGGCCTCTCGTCTCCAGGAGCCGCACGTCGCCGCCGCGGCTGGTGACGACGACCTCCGTCGCGGGGCGCAGGACCGTGACGTCGCCGTTCTCGCTCTGGACATGCACCTCGGCTCCCGCGTCGCCGATCGTGATCTGGGACGACGCGGCGTCGACGTAGATCTCTCCGTCCACGTGCTGCAGGTCGATCACGAGCCGTCTCCCCTGGACCCGCGTCGGACCCTTGACCCGGTCGATGACGACCTCGCCCCCCTCGGTCTTCACCTCGAGAAGACCGTCGTTCCCCGTGCCGTGGACCGATCCGCCGTAGCTGTCCACGTGGAGGTCGATATCGCTGTCCCGGAACCTCAAGGCTGCGTCCGTCTGGACGTCCACGTCCCCCGCCGACTCCTCCAGGTCGATCGGGGTTCCCGAGACCACGATCTCGCCCCCCTGCTTGAGCCCCCGGAGCGCGACCGTTCCTCCCGTTGCCCGCAGGCGCAGCGGCCCCGCGAGCCCCGCGAGCACGAGCGGAGTTCCCGAGAGATCGGCCTCGAGCGCCCCGGTCACTTCCCGGATCTCGAGGGAGGAATCGACCACCTTCGTGCGAACGCTCCCCTCCACTTTCGTCACGCGAGCCTCGATGCCGCTCCCCGAGAGGCTCACATCGCCCCGCTGCCCCTCGACGACCGCGCTGCCCGCGGTCAGCTCCAGTCGGACGGCGCCCTCGATCCCTCGAGCCGTGACCAGGAGCCGCTCGCCGCGCGCCTCGAGGCCGGACCGGAGCCCCGTGACCACAACCGTCGCGTCGGTGGCCTCCACCTCCACGAAGATCCTCGGGGGGACCACCACCTCGAGAACCCCCGACCTGGGGGGCGCCCCCTCGGGCGGAGTGATCTCGATCGTTCCCCCCGAGATCCACGCCTCCACCGGGAGACCGGAGGGGCTCGGTTGTCTGGCCAGAACGCTCTGGAAGCGGATCTCGCCGGGTGGACCGATTCGAACGCCGATCTCGCCACGATGCCCGCGGAGCAGAAGCCTGCTTTCCACCTCGGCGGGGACCGACCCCTGGGACCCTGTGACCACGCGGGTTCGCTCCGCTCCTTGGTGCGGGAAAGCCAGCAGGAAGCCGCACACGGCCACCAGCGTTCCGGGGATCCTCCGATGCCTCACCGAGCCTCCTCCGCCGTGGCGTCCCGACCCTCACCGGACAGATGGTCCAGCGCGGCGCGCGCCGCTTGCTGCTCGGCCTGCTTCCGGCTGGGCCCGTTCCCGGTCGCGACCACGCGGCTCCCGACGAGGACCTCCACGTGGAACTCGTGAGCGTGGGCGGGCCCCTCGGTGGCGACGATTCGGTACCTCGGCGTGGCGCGCATCTCGGCCTGAACTCTCTCCTGGAGGATCGTCTTGTAGTCGTCGGCGACGTGAATCGACTTCCGCGTCTCGTGCAACGCCCGGAGAAGGGTGCGGCGAACGAAGGCGCGCGACGCGCGAATCCCGCCGTCGACGAGGATCGCTCCCAGGACCGCCTCGTACACGTCGGCGAGCAACGATGCTTTTTCCCGACCTCCGGTCGAGTCCTCCCCGCGACCGAGGAGCATGGCCTCCCCGAGGTCGAGCGTGCGCGCCGCCGCGGTCAGGGTCTCCATGCGCACGACCGATTGCTTGCGCCGCGTGAGGGTCCCCTCGGCGGCCCCGGGATCATCGCGCCAGAGCCACTCGGAAACCAGGAACCCCAGGAGGGCGTCTCCCAGGAACTCGAGCCTCTCGTAGTCGTCAGGGACCGGTCCGCCCCGCTCGTAGGCGTACGATCGATGGGTGAGGGCCCTCTCGAGGTACGCGCGATCGGCGAACCGATACCGGAGACGCTCCTCGACTCTCGCGAGGAGCTCGTGACGATTCGCGTCCTCCGTCATCCCTCGCCCCTGCTCCCCGTCATCGGCCGGTGGCTCCCGGGTCCTTCCGGACCCCGATCCTCCGGAGGAGGTCCTCGTCGAGAATCACCCCGCTCCGGATCGCCTCCTCCGCCGCGGTTCGCGTCCCCGCCTCGTCGCCCGAGGCGGCAAGCGCCACGACCAGGTTCGTCCAGCATGCCCGGTGTCGCGGACGCACCCGGAGGGCCGCGCGGAGGGCGGGGACGGCCTCGGCCGGCCTCCCGCTCACCACGAGCAACCCGGCCAGGTTGCCGGCGGATTCTGCATGGCCAGGATCGAGCCTCAACACCTCCCGGTACTCCCTTTCCGCCTCGGCCCGCCGACCCGAGCGCTCCAGGAGCAGCCCCAGGGTGAAGCGTGCCGGAGTGGACTCCGGATCGACCTCGACCGCCCGCCGGGCCGCCCGTTCCGCCCCGGTGAGGTCCCCGACCTGCCGGAAGGCGACCGCCCGGTTCGCCAGGGCGGCGGCTTCCTCCGCCCGCCGCAGCTCCGGGAAAGGTACGAGGAAAGAGAGCGCCACGCACGCGCTGCCCGCGGCGACCGCCCGGAAACGTGCCTGCGCACCGACCGTCGAGGAAAGGAGGCGGGAGACCCCAGCTCCGGCCGGAACCGCGAGCAGGAGGGAAACGGGCAGCCGGTAGCGACTCGACACGTAGAAGACCAGGGGGGTGGCGGCGCACGCGGCCAGGGCGCCCCACAGAGTCACCCCTCCCGTCCCGGAAAAACCCCGGAGCAGAAGCCCCGCGACGGCGAGCCCGACGAGGAGGCCGAACGGGACCAGGGGGATCTCGGCGAGCCCCGAGGGGGACCGGGGGAACCCCAGGCGCCCCGTGAGGCGAAGCGGATTCCGATCGAGCATGGGAGGGTCGTCGAGGCCATGCTCGTAGCTGTCCACGACGAGAAGAACGCGCCGGAAGGCCAGCCGGAGGGTCTCCGACGGGTTCTGGAGGCGGCTCCGCACCGCTTCCCTTCCCCACCAGAGGTCCGCTTCCACGGGGTCGAGGACCTTGCCGGTCCGATGGCTGGCCAGCTCGGTCGCCTCCTCCCGCTGGTGCGCGAGATCGCCCGAGAATCCGTCCGGCGGGTTGTATACGCCCAGGGGGCCCGGGCCGTTTCCGTGGTAGAGGGTCAGTCCGCCGTTCGAGGAGATCAGCACGGGGTGCCCGGAGACGACCAGGTTCCGGACCGTCACGGGAAGCACGACAAGGAGAGCTCCGGCCAGCACCGCTCCGGCGCGCCGGAAGCGGCCCTGCGCCGCCTCGCACACGGACCAGACCAGGGGGACGAGGATCAGGTTCGGTCGGGCAAGCGCCGAGGCTCCCGCGAGAATCCCGGAGCCCACGGAGTCGATCGTGCGGTCTTTCCCGGCGAAGAAGATGGCGGCGCTGAGGAGGAGCAATGCCACCGACTCGCCGACCAGGCGGCCTCCGAAGAAAAGGAGCGGATGATGGAACAGAAGAAGCGACGCCGTTGCGAGGCCCGCCCACCTCCCTCCCGCGCGGGCGGCCACGAGACCCAGAAGTCCGGCCGCCGCCAGCGTCGAGAGCTGCTGGAGGCCACACGCGACGACGAGATTCTCTCCGAAGACGCGGAAGAAGCCGGCGAGAAGGTACGCGTAGAGCGGGGCGAGGTAGAACGCTCCTTCCGGCCCTGGCGCGCCCGCCGCGAGGGACCGGGCCCATTCGAGATAGGTCCGAGCATCCAGCGCGGGGTTCAGAAACGACGGGTCCGACGAGGGCTGGTGGACGACGTAGGCGACGCGAAGGCCGAGGGCGACCAGGAACAGCGCTCCCGCAGCGGTCCGGAACCCCGGTGCCGACCCCACCACACCTACTCTTCCGCTCTCCGCGTGGACAGCGTGATGTCCCGATCGGCGACGATCCGGATCAGCGTGGACTGATTCGCCGGGCCGAGGTGCCCGGCCGCCTTCGTCCCCTCGGAGGTGATCTCGATCCCGGGAAACTCGCTCTCGATCCGTCCGTAGCGAGTCTCGGCCTCCACGCGACATCCCGCCCCGGGGGGAAACACGACCGCCACGCTCCCGCCGTCGTTCTGAACGGTGCTGCTCTTCGCGGGAAACTGGGTCCCCCAGGAGACTTCCACCCTCTCTCCCTCCGCTCGAACGTCCACGGGCCCGATCTGGTCGCGCACGCGCACGTTGCCGCCCCGTGTGCGAACCGTCACCTCGTTCGCCGCGTTCGCGATCTCTACGTCGCTCTCGTCCCCGGACACCTCCAGAGATCCCCCGACGCCGTCGATCTGGACCTGAGACGTCGCGACGTCCACCCTGGCGGAGGTAAGGCGCGAAAGCGAGAGCTTGAGGCCGCTCCCGGACACGGTCGCGCTCCCCCCGAGATTCGCGAGCGTGACCGTTCCACCGTCCGCGTGCACCTCGACCGCGACCGCGTTCGACACACCCGCCACCGTGGCGCCGTAGCCGGTCACCCGCACGGTGTCGGTCTCGGAGAAACGGACGTCGGAATCGCTCTCGATCTCGATCTGCCCCCGGGAGCGGCGCACCGAAAGCGGCGCCGCGCTCATCTGGAAGCTTCCGCCCAGGGCGAGGTTCTTCGCCAACACCGAGCCCCCGCGGGCGCTCAGGCGCACGGGCCCGTGGGCCCCGTCGAGCTCGACCTCCGATCTCTCGGTTTCCCCTCCCACGCCGCCGACCTCGCGCGCCTCGATCCTCCCTCCCACCGTGCGGACGTTGAGCGGACCTGCGGAGGCCGACACGACCGCGTCCACGTTCCGGCCGCGGATCTCGATCCCCCCCGGACTCTGCGCGGCGCGCACCCTTCCGCCATCGACGTCGAGCGACACCCGCCCCTCGCACCACTCGACCTCGACGTCGAGACCCGAGCCGCGGACCCGGACGCCGCCGAGGAGCCCCAGAAGCTTCACCTTGCTGTCCGCGGTCTCTACCTCGGCGAGGAGCTCGGGAGGGATGCTCAGGACGACCGACAGCCGTCGCTCTCCTGCGGTCGCGGTGGGGCCCAGGCGAAAAACCCCGTCCTCGAGCCGCATCGCGACGGCCACGGGCCCTCGGGCCTCGTCGTGCGATCGGCTCTGGAACGACAGCATCCCCACGGGCCCTCGCTGGACCGTGATCTCTCCCGCAAGACCCGCCACGATCACCCGCGTCTCCCCGGTGACCTCGACGGTTCCCGACGGCTCTTCTGCCAGGAGATGGCTCTCCTGCGCGTGCGCCCCGACACTCCCCGCGATCATGACGACGAACGTGAGGAAGTAGGTGGCGGCTGCGAGGCTTCCGGGCACGGTCCGCCGATCGCTCACGATCAGCGGCGAGCGGATTGGCGAGCCCGTTGCGACGCGCCGGGGGGCCGCCCCTTGGACCGCGAGACGACGGTCGCCATTCTGAGGACAATCCTCAGCGCCTCGTTGACCGCTTCTTCGGTGGGAAACACCTTCGCGAGATCCGGTTCGATCAGAACGAGATTCGTCTCCGACCGCAGGCGCCTGATGTATTTCCCCCGAACCCCGCCCTTCATGGAGGCGAAATCGTATTCGGGTCGCATCTCGTCAACCGATCCCCTACGAGCCTTCCTCATAGAATCTCCGCTCCCGGCGGCTCGCCCGCCGCGCACTGATCATCCGAACAGCATCGTTGTCTTCCGTGTGCGCTACCACCAGCAAGCGCCCATTCGACGAGGTTCCGATCGTTAGATACCGTCTCTCGCGCCGCGAATGATCGTGATCCTGGAATGTCGTCGACAGCGAATCGTTGAGAACGGTGGCGGCTTCATGGAAGTCGATGCGGTGCTTTCTGACGTTCGCGGCGGCCTTGGCCGGATCCCATCTGAGAATCACCCGGCTAGTATACGACTCTGGCTCCGGAGGGGCCCAGGGTCGCGGAAGAAGAGCGAATAGAAGGAAGGGCCGCGAAGTTCGACTCCGCGGCTCCTATGGAGGAATTCGAAGGAGGGAGGCTACTGCCGGCGGATGTCCGCGGGCTTCCTGATCAGCCTGAAGTTCGGCGGCCGGTCCGCGATCGTCGCATCGCAGGGCATGCGGACGTGTCGCGAGACCTTCGTCGTCTCGAACCCGTTGTCGTAGACGAGCCCCGTGGCGAGATACACGGAGGTCGCGTTCCCGCAGCTCACGGTGAGCGGCGGCGAATTCGACCCGGTCGGGATCTCGGTCCCTTGCTGGGTCCAGCCTGAGGCCTTCGCGCGGCTGGTCGGCTCGCCCGAGGCGTTGGAGCGGACCTGGGTGTAGAGCTTGTAGCCGCGGATGAGCGCGGGGCACGAGGGATCGGCCAGGACGCCACCGACGATGTCCGCCGCTGCGTTCTTCACGACGGCGGTCACGCTCACCCCCGGAACGCGGCTCGTGGCCAGGAGCCGCGGATATGGGATCTCCGTCAACGGAAGCGACGCGGTTCCGAGCGTTCCCAGCCGATAGACGTCGTAGTTCGCCGTGAGCGCGGTGACCTCCTTGCAGAGGAGGAGGAAATACCCCCTCGACCCGGGAGCGGCGGCCTCGGCGTCGTCGAGCAGGATCACCGTGCGCCTGGGCTGCGGGACGACACCGCTATCGATGCAGTCGTCCACTCCGCCGTTCCCCCAGGACGCGGCGATGTAGGGCAAGCTCTGCCCGAAGTAGTTCTTGAGCCAGTCATCGTTGGAATTCGGGTTGCCGCCGGAGACGCTCGAGCCGTTGTCGATCCCGACCCCGACCAGCGGATCGCCGGCACCGAACGCCCAGAAGCTCCCGCGGAGGGACCCCGTCGGTCCGATCGTATGCTGTCCCGGACTCGAGACGTACGCGCAAATTCCGTCGCACCCCGCGATGAGCCTGGCCTGTGCGCAGCTCGCGGACGCCCGGGGCATGGCCAGAGCGACACCGACCGCGGCGAGCGCCAGAATCGCCACCTTTCGCATGGTCTTCATCGCCTCCTCCCCGACTCGCGGCTGGAACAGCCCCACCCGGGACTCTGTCGGGCGACATGCCCCTGCCGTGGAAACTCTAGACCTGAGGATAGTTCTTATACGGCCAAATGGAGGCGGCAACAAGAAAAAAGGGCCGCGGGCGATCGCCCGCGGCCCTTTTCGAGGAAGCTACGAGACTACTGCCGGCCGCGCCCCGGAGTATCGGGCTTCTTGATGATCTTGAAGTTGCCCGGACGATCAGCGATCGACGGATCGCAGGGGACCCGCCGGTGCTCCGAGACGTGCGGGGTCTCGAAGCCGCTGTTGAGCTGGAGGCTCGTCGCCACGTACACCGAGGTGTCGGAGCCGCACGGAACAAGCAAAGAAGCCGCATCCGTGTTGATCCCGGTCGCGGCCTGGGCCGCCGTCCAGCCGGCGCTCCGAGCCCTGTCGGTCGGCTGGCCCGCCGAGTTCGGCCGGACCTGGGTGTACAGCCTGTAGCCCGTGACGACGCCCGCGCACGAAGGATCGCCGAGGACGTTGCCGCTGCCGAGGCTGGCGCCCGCGTTCTGGACGTTCACGGTCACGCTCACGCCGGATACCCGGCTCGAGCTCAGCACGCGGGGATAGGGGATCGCCATGAGAGTCGGCGCGCCGAGGAGGCCGACGGGATAGTTCAAGGTCGTCGTGTCCTGCTCCTTGCACACAACACCCCAGTAGCCATGTCCCGCCGTATCCTGATCGGTGATCAGGACCACGGTGCGCTTCGGGCTGGGCGTCGTCGCGTTGTCGATGCAGCCGTCGACGCCCGCCGTGCCCCACGTTCCGGCAATGTAGGTCAAGGCGCCATACGCCTTGATCCAGTCTTCATTGGCCGGATCGGCGTTCCCGTTCGGTCCGATCGAGCCGTTGTCGTCGCCGGAGAGTAGAGCCGGGTTGCCGCCGCCGAACCCCCAGAAGTTCCCCTGGAGCGAGCCGCCGGCGCCGGTCGTGTTCTGGCCGGGAGTCGAGATGTACTGACAGCCGCCGGCACAACCCTCGATGAGCCGTGCGAGCGAACAGGCTGCCGAGGCCGGCTGCACACTGGCCGCCACCACGAGGGCGACGGCCGCCAAGATCGCGATTCTAGAAATGGCCTTCATCGTAATGTTCTCCTCCTGAGTCTTCAAAGATCAATAGTGGGAAGCGATGTAAGCAGGCACCGCCACGCTCATCTGGATCCGGTAGGATTCGCCGGGAGCGAGGGTGAAGTTGGCGCCCGGGGAGCCCATGCGGCCGGTGTAGGTCTGGAGGCCGTCGCTCGTGGTGAGGAACTTCGACACGGAGATCACCTTGCTGAACGGCGGCGCGGAGACTCCCTCGATGTCCTTGATCAGATCGAACGAGGTGGCCGCGGTGATGTTGTAGGGCGGCGCGTAGTCGTTCGTGCCGCTCTTCGAGCCGGGGCCCGTGTTCTCCAGGAACGACGGAAGGATCGGATCGTGGGCGCCGACGACGATGTAGTTCACGTCTGCCGACATCTGGATCCTGTAGCCTTCGCCGCCCGTGAGGTTGAAGTTCGCGCCCGGGGAGCCCATCCGGCCGGTGTAGGTCTGCAGACCATCGGACGCCTCGAGGAACTTGGAGACCGAGATCACCTTGCTGAACGGCGGCGCCGAGACCCCTTCGATGTCCTTGATCAACTCGAAGGAATCGTTCAGGCCCGTCTGCCGGAAAAACGGGAGCGAGATCGTGTTCGTCCCGGACTTCGAGCCGGCCGTTCCCGTCTTGTTGACGGGGTAGTTCAGCTTGAACCCCATGTTCGAGGCCAGGATCCCTCCTGCCGCCAGGATCGCGCAGAGAGCCACCGCGATCACGACGTACGAATTCTTCTTGCTCATTCAAACTCCTCCTTGGGTTTGTGTCGCACGGGATCTACGCCCCGGATCCCCTCCCCGAATCCAGCGGGCGAAAAAGGCAACCTTCTGCCTCGCCCGGGATAATGTACCGGCAACTTCCCAAACGTCAAGGAAGTTTCTGGCACTTCGGAGGTTTCCGCGACGTCGATCCTCGCGCAACGGTTTGAGGGAAAGAACGGTCGCCACTCTAGTCGATCCTGTAAAAAACCAGCCCCGAGCCGTCGTCCATGCTGTCCCGGAACGAGCCGTTCCGCACCGGGAGGCGGGCCGATCTGTCGAAACTGTTGGGAGCATTGGACTTGTACACTGCATGCCCGCGGTCGCCGTTCGTGATGGAGAAGACGACTTCCGCCCCTGCCTTCGATGCGGCCACCCGAACATGCCCGTCGCCGTTCCGTTCCCCGGTCCGGTCCGCGAACACCAGGACCAGCAGGACGGCCATCGCGACGGGAACGGCTCCGCCGAGGACCCGCCAGGCCGCCAATCGCACGCCGATCGGCGTCGGAGCGGCGTCTCGCGCATCGAGGGCATCGTGGAGGATCTTCTGGCGAACGGGATCGGAAACGCGGTCGTTTTCTGCCTGGAGGGTGCTTCGCCACTGGGAAACGGCACGATCGAGGGGTTCATCGCCGTGCTCATTCTTCCAATACCGCAAGCTCATGGGCTTCTCCTAGTACTCCGCTCGCTGGTAACTACCGAATTCGCGGGGAAGGCGTTCAATGAAAACGTCGAGCTACCGCGACAGGCTATGGCGCAGCCTCCCCCGCGCCAGGGCGAGGTGTCGCCGCACCGTGATCCGCGCGATCCCCAGGACCTGGGCCACCTGGCTCGTCTCGAGCCCTTCGAGCTCCCTCAGGACGAACACCGCGCGCTCGCGCTCGCTGAGTGTCGCGAGGGCGCCCTCGAGGCGCTCGATGAGCCGCTTTCTCTCGAGGGCCTCGTCCGGATCGGCCCCGTCGCTCGCCGCCGCCTCGATCTCGACGGACCAGGGGACCTCTTCCCGCTGCCGCCTCGCGGAGCGGACCCGGTGGTCGTGCGCGGCGTTCACGGCGACCCGGTAGATCCAGGCTCCGAACGGCTGGCCGGTGCGGAATCCGCTGAGGTGACGGAAGACGCGAAGGAATACCTCCTGCGCCACGTCCTCCCGATCCTGGGCCCGCACTCCCAGGAGCCGCACGACCCGCAGCACCTTCCCCTCGTGCCGCACGAGGAGCGCCTCGAAGGCGCGCACCTCTCCCCGCATGGCCGCGGCAATCAGTTCTTCGTCCGGGATCTCCGGGCGCTCGGGTCCCGCCACCGTCCCCCCGGCCGTCGCGCCCTGTTCCTGTGGCTAGAAGGGGCTCACGTTTCCCCGGGCGTCGACCGCGAGAACCGAATGATACTGGTTCGGCGGCAGTGGCGTGAATTCGTAGGCGGTGAGCGGCGTCGACACCAGGAGGGGCACGAGGCCGTCCCGGATCTGGGCCCGCGTGAACGGCTGCGCGGACGCGTAGATGTCGTAGCGCACGATCCGTGTGCCCGCTCCGCTGAACGTCGTCGTGACCGCGGGCCACGAGAGGAGGAGGTCGTCGGGATTCTCCTGGCCCGGTCCCAGCCTCAGCTGGAGGATGCCGTTCGGGAGCTCGTTGCCGAGCCCTCCCGCGTTCCCCTCCGCGTCCACGGCCCGCACGAGGTAGAAGTAGGTTGCGGAAGCGGTCAGCGCGTTCACGTCGGTGAAGGTCGGCGCCGCGGGCGTGCCGATCCGGTTCGCGGCGCTCGGGGTGAACGTCGGCGTCGTCCCCCGGAAAACCTCGTAGCTCGCCACCGTTTCAGCCTTCCCGTAGATGTCCGTCGTCACGGCGCCCCAGGAGAGGACCGCGTTCGCTCCCGACTTGCTCAGGCGCAGGCTCTGGATGAGCGACGGAGGCTTGACTCCCTGCACGGAGGTCGGAACCCCCGAGGCCTCGACGGAAAGCCCCGAGGTGTTGAGCGACGTGTTCGTCGCCGTGACGGCCACGTAGTACCTCGTGCCGTTGGTGAGCCCCACGAGCCCGTACGCCGTTCCCCGCCCGGCATCGAACGAGGCCGTGTAGGCTCCCGAGGCGATCCCGAGATGGACGACATACGACCTGAGATCCGGCTCCGGGTTCGCGTTCCAAGTCACCCGGAGGCTGCCACCCTTCTCGAGGTCCAGGACCGCGACTCCGGTCGGGACGACCGGCGCGCTCGGGTTGAGCGGGGTCGCTCGAACGCAGTCCGGGCCGCTGACCGCGCAGTCGCTGTTGAAGTTCGACCACCGGCTCTCGAACCCCTCGGAATCGATCGCCACCGCGTAGTAGTAGTAGGTCGTCGTGTTGATCGCCGTGGTGTCCGCGTAGGTCGTTCCGGCGATGGGAGCGCCGTTGAGCTTCGCGTAGTTCGGTGGAACGAGATTCGTGGCCCTGTAGACGTCGTAGCTGGCGCCTGGCGTCGAGCTCGGGTTCCAGGAAAGGTCCACCCGGGCGTTCCCGGCCGAAGCCTGAAACTGGCCCGGGGGCCCCACCGAGGGAAGCACGAGGTTCAGCGTCGGATCCCCCAGGTAGGTGTAGTTCTGGCAGGGCTCGATCGAGCCCTGGATGCAGAGGTGTGCGAGGGCGTCCAGCACCGGGGTCGCCACGGTTCTCGCCTTCCTCGGGCCGAAGAGATCGCTCCAGACGACCCCGATCACTTCCCGCCCGATGAAATTCGCGCCGAGCCCCGAGTTGCCGAAGACCGCGATGGCGCCTCCGCCGGTTCTCTTGAGCCAGTTCTCTCCCATGGAGCGGTCGGAAGTGGTATGGAAGCCGGCCGTCAGGCAGGTGTGCACCATGAGCCAGGGAAGGCGAATTCCGTTCACGAGGAACGAGCTGTCCCTGGGCGTGATGAAGTCGTCGAAGAACGCGTCGTCCGACCACCAGTCGAAGTTGCCGTGCCCCGAATACTGCACGATCGCGGCGCCGTCCGAGAATCCGTCGGTCCCGTTGACGGCGCTCTTGATGGCGGCGCGGATCGCGTTGGCGGCGGACGGATACGGACAGGTGCCGCCGCAGAAATCGGTCCAGTACCGCAGCTTGCGGGTCGTGTGGGGCGGTCGCTTCATGAACGCCTCCCCCGCGTCGTTCATCCCCTCGAAATCCAGCCCCTCTTCCGCGTTGTACCCCTTGCCGCGGTCCGACACGAACAGCGCGTGCCGCCGCCAGTTTCCCGCCGGCGGGCTCTGCTCGTAGTCCAGGACCTTCTGGAGGACGACGTTCGTATCGGCGGCCGTGCGGGTGCTGATCCGCCCGACCATCAGGTCCGCGATCTGGTCTCCGTCCACGTCGGCCAGGACGTTGTCGCTCGCGTAGTACCCGAGGGCGGGATCGTCCTTGAGGAAGATCTGCGTCGGCACGAAGTTGCCGAGGGTCGTGCCCGCCTTGTAGTTGAACGATCCGTCGCCCAGGATCAGCAGGAACGAAGGCTTGGGCGCCGCCCAGCCCTCCCCCGGGCTCGTCGACATCACCCACTGGATGAACCTCTTGATTCCCAGCGGTCCGGCCAGCCCGTCGTTGAACTCGTCCTGCACGTCCTCGATGAGAGCGATCTTCGACGCGATCCCCTGGGCAGCACGGAGGTCGAGGAAGAGGCTCAGAGGGCTCGATGGCCCGAGGTCGAGGACGCCGGGGTGGGCGAGCACGATGAGGTCGGCCTGGTTCGTCGTGTCCTTCAGGTCGGACACGGTGTCGGCGGAGAGATCCGACGATCCGGGGATCACGATCCCCCCATCCCCGGTCACGACGAAACGCCGCAGCGTGCCATCCGGGATCGTCGCGTCGTTGTCCACGCGGAAGCGAACGCTGTAGGGGCCGGCGCCCGCCGCGGTCGCTCCCGTGAGGCGAACTGGCTCCACGATCCCGCTGTCCCCCACTCGTGCGGAGATCTCGTACAGAGCGGGTGCCGGGCCCGTGAGGGCGCCGATGACGAACTCCGCGTCCTCGTCGGGCCAGTCGAAGGTGAGCCTGTCCCCGAGGGCCGCGAACGTCCTCCGATAGTGCACCTCGGTCCAATCGAGGATGACCTGGTTGATGGCGCCAGAGCTCTGGGGCTCGAGCCTCACGTTCACCGGGTCCGTGACGGGGGCGCCCGGAGCGTACGAGAAATCGTGGGTGTAGAGCATTCGTCCGTCGAACGTTCCGTTGTCGTCGTTGGTCAGGAGCGGCTGGCTCGACGCGTTCTGGAGCGTGATCCGCGTCCGGTGATCGGGAAAGACCGTCCCGTCCTCGGAGCTTCCCCTTACCCGGACGACGATCCGCACGGGCAGACTCCCGAGGTGAAGGCCCGGCAAGGGAACCGTGTCCGTTCGAGAGGTGGACGCGCATCCGGAAAAACAAAGGGTTGGCGACCAGTACCACGGCTCGTTCCCGGCGAGCGGCCGCCACGCGCTGTCGGTCTCCGCGTGGGAGACCGTCTCGAAGCTCACGGGAGGGGTTCTCGTGTTGGTGGGTGCCGAGGGACGCAGGGCGGTCCGTGAGCGCGGGCCGGCCTCGACGGTGAGGAAGTAGATGTTCTCGTCGCTGAAGTCTCTCGCCTCGTAGAGGTCCTCGCTGGAGGGCATGTCGGTGTTGAGGACCGCCTCGGGCTCGTCGTCCAGCGCCTGGCCGTAGAACTGCACCCACTCGCCCGGCTCGAGGATTCCGTCTCCGTCGTCCTGGACCTCGAGCGGGACCTCGACGCCGCGGCTCGTCAGCTTCCAGCCGGAGAGGTCCTCGGTCGCGAAGGCCGTGGCCGCGATCGTGGCGTGGTCGAGCCGCACGACGCCGTTCTGTCGGACCCTGATCCGATGGCGCGGCGAGACGAGAAGGGCCGTCGCGCTCTCGGCCTCAGACCCCGGGTCTGCCGCCGACAGCGCGGAGTCCCCGCTCACGCGGAACGTGGTCCCCTGGGCGTAGTTGAGAATCGTGCTGCGGTAGACGTCCTCCAGGAACGGGTCGGGAGTCGGGTCCGTCCGGACGCCGGTGTCGTCCTCGAAGCGAACCGTGACCTCGAAGGAGGTCGCAACGCGAAGACCGCGGATCTTGGGATCGAACCGCACCGGCGCGAGGTGCACCTCGACGTACCGCTGGTGGCGAAACATTCCCGTCTTCCCGAGACTCGCGATCGCCGAGGGAAACACCTTGCGGCCCGCGAAGATCTCCCGGCTCGGGATTCGCTCCTCGCGGAGCGAGACCTCGTGGGTCCGCTCCGAAATCAGAACGGCCGCGGCCTCCCCGGGAGTTTCCGGTCCCTCGACGAGCCGCTCCACGATGTGGCGCGGCACCGCCCTGGGCACGATCCCGGGCACGATACTCTCCGGCCCTGGACGTACTTCGAGGAACGGCGTGACGCCGGCGGGGATCGCGACGAGTACGGTTTTTCCGGGAAGGTCGGGAGCGCCGGGGTGCAGCCTCCTGGAATCGAAGCCGGAGACGCGGATCACGGCAGAGTCCGAATCGCCGGACTCTTCCACCCGCGGCAGGGTCACCTGGAAGGTGAACCCGGAGGCGTCCCGCGTTTCCCCGATACCCCTAATAGCAACATCGGACGGGGAGGCGACTCCCCGTCCGATGGCCATCCAAATCGCGAACCCCCCCCCGATCAAGACCTTGGGGGCTCTCATATTCCGCCGGGGAACCGCCGCGAGAAACACGCCAGCTCCCAAAAGTGGAGAGCTAGCTCTGGATCGGCCCCGCGCCGCACGTGGCGTCGTCCGCCTTGGTGCAGGAGACCGCCCGGGCTTCAAGCTTCTCCGTATGAAGAACTTCTGGACGCTCGTAATTCTTCTTCATTCGCCTCCCCCTGTCCGGTTCGGGTTATGTAAAGTCCCCAAAGCTCGATATTCCAGTCCACTTCCGGGAACAACTCTCCGGCGCGACCGTTCTTATACGCCGCCTCCCTGCCCGTTTCAAGCGGTTTTTCGTTTCGCTGGGTTTTCGATCTGGAGGAGGTCGTAAGCCCGCCTGACTGCCCGCGCGTTGATGTCCGCCTGCGGGTAGATCGCCAGGGGGTCACCCATCTGCTTCTCCGCCACCCCCATGCAGAACGTGAAATACGCCCCGTTCTCGTGCTTGTTCAGCCGCGTCCTGGCCTCGATCGCCAGGTCCCGCACCTCCTCGAGGACAGCGGACGATTGCCATACCTGGTCCAGCCCGGCGATCTCGAGGATGTTGGCCACGGGCCTGCGGAACGCCACACAGGGGAGGAGGTTCCCGTAGGGGTCGATCGTGAATCCTGCGCGCCCGCTCCCGCAGACCGCCTCGGTCCCGTCGGCGGCGCAGTGGTTCGCCCTGGGCGGGAGCTTTCCGTGGTGCAGCTCGGCGTACCACTCGCCCCAGTACTTCCCCAGGAACTCGTCGTCAGGCCGCAGTGCCAGGGGATCGAGGCTCCCGTCGTCCTTGGGAGTGATCACGGCATCGAACGTGATATAGATCCCGAGCCGGTCCGCGAGGTCTCGGATCTCGAACAGCTCGCCCTGGTTCAGGCGCGTGATCGGGGTTTTCAGGTTGATCTTGATCCCCGCTGCCCTCAGGTTCTCGAGAGCCTGCACGGTTCTCTGGAAGGACCCTTTGATCCGGGTGAGGGCCTCGTGGGTTTCCGGCTTGGCCCCATGGATCGAGATCTCGACCTCGACCGGGCTCAATGCGGCGATCTTCTTGACGACCGTCCGGTCCGCCATCAGGTACCCGTTGGAGTAGATCCGGAGGGCCATCCCGAGACGGCGCACCTCGCTCGCGATCTTGAAAAAGTCCCGATGGCACAGCGCTTCTCCGCCGGTCAGCGTGACGTAGAGGACCCCGAAATCGGCCACTTTCCGGAGCGCTTCGAAGATCTGCGGGGTCGTCAGCTCGCGGGATCCGTTCGGCGCGTTGTAGCAGAAGGTGCACAGGTGGTTGCACCGGTAAGTGATCTCGAACTGGCACGTGAGAGGGATCGACTGGGCGAACGCCTTCTCCACGAGCCGGCGATAGGGGGAGGGCTGCGGGACGCTCTCGCTCACGAGGGTGCCCCCTGCTCCGCCTCCGTGGCCAGCATTCCCTGCGTCTCGAGGACCGCCACGAACTCCTGGACATCGCGCCGCGCGTTGTCCATGGAGACCTCGTACTCATCGAAGAGCGTCCGGGCGATCTCCTCGATGGTGTGCTGGCCGTCGAGGAGCGCGAAGATGTGTACCCCTGTGGGGTTCAGGACCTTCACCTCCGCCTTTCCGGGAAGGACCACGAGCCCCCCCTCCCCCGCGATCGACTTGTACGCGGAATCGGGGTGGCGCCTGGGTCGGGTCTCGAGGCTCGAACCGTGCAATCTCTCACCTCTCTCCCCGTGAACGTACCACCACGGGGACGGCACGCAAGCCCGGAACTCGACGCCTGCGCTTGCTCGAAGAGTGTACGGTGAATCTGGAAGCCGAACAACGTCAGTCCGTTTCCGGGGGGATCGGCTTTTCGACCAGCTCACGATAGGAGGCCAGTCTTCTCAGAGGCGCGAAGTCCGCCTCTTTCTCGACGAACGGCGTCGGGTCGAGCCCGAGCCTTCTGGCTTCCCTCAGACTCGAGACGGCCCCCTCCAGATCCCCCAGCCTCGCCTGACAGCGGGCATCCAGGAGGACGAACTGGGCGAGGGAAGGCCACCGGGCCTTCCCCTCGATCGCGCCGCCGCAGGCGGTGCTTTCCCGGCCGGCCTCCAGGTAGGCGAGGATCAGACGAAAGTGCAGAAGCGACGACTTCGGGATCAGGTCCGTGGCGGCGCGGTATGCCTCCACCACCTTTTCCGGACGCCCCAGCGCCCGCCACGACCGGCCGAGGAGATCGTGGCCGAACTCGAAGCTCGGGTGGTGGTGCGCGAGCCGTTCCGCGACCTCGAGCGCTTCCCTCGCACGGGCGGTCTCGAGAAAGGAGCGCGCGGCAAACGAGAGCGCGATGCGGTTCATGGGATCGCTCTGCAGGACGTACTCGGAAAGCTCCAGTGCTTGCGCCCAGTTCTCCTTTGCCACGGCGACCTGCGCCTCGAGGAGCTCTCGCTCGAGGTAGATCATCTTCTTCGGATCCGGACCCCCGGATTCGGTCTCCGAGCCGCGGATCCCGACGTACCCGAGGCTCGCGAGGCGCTCGATCGTCTCCGCATCCAGATGCTCACCGGGTTCTGCTTCCTCCCTGCCCGTGCGAAACGCGGCGAGCGCCTCGTTCAGCTCCTGCCGCATCTCGTCGGCACGAGAGCGGTCGCCCGGAAGGAGGCTTGCCGTCTCGCCGGGATCCGCGGCGAGGTCGTACAGCTCGGGATCGACGCCGTCGATCAGCTTGTAGCTTCCGCGTACGATCCCCTCGAGGCTCGACCAGCCGTAGTTCAGCGCGCCCGAGAGCGCTTCCAGGTAGAGGGCACGAGGTGCGAGCGCACCTCCCGAGACGGCCGCCTGGAGGTTGATCCCCGCAATCCCCTCGGGCGACGGCAGTCCGGCGTAGCCGAGCACCGTCGGGAGAATGTCGACGAGGGATACGGGATCGGCGACCCGCGATCCGCGGCGTCCCCCCGGCGCCTTGATCAGGAACGGAACGTGAAGGGTCGATTGGTACGCCAGCACGCCATGGGTCCCCTCGCCGTGGTCGTACAGCCCCTCCCCGTGATCTCCCGCGACGATCAGGAGGGTGCGGTTCCACGCTCGGGGATCGGCGCGGAGCGCGTCCAGGACCTTCCCGATCTCCCGGTCCATGTACGCGATCTCGCCGTCGTAGGGCCGATCGCGGAAACGCGTCGAGAACGGGAACGGCGGCCGGTATCGCCAGTGCGGATCGTAGAAATGGAGCCACACGAAGAAGCGGCCCTCCGCATGGCGCCCGAGCCATTCGATCGCGCGTGCGGCGACGTCCTCGGCCGCGCGCTCGGTGTCGAGCGACACCTTCTTCCCTCCTTCTTCGTCGAAGGGGTCCAGATAGTCCTCGAACCCCTGGGCGAGGCCGAACCTCCTGGCGACGGCGAACGACGAGGGCACGGCGAACGTCCTGAACCCCGCCTCTCTGAGGAGCTCGGCCATCGTCCGGTACGAGCGGTCCAGGCGAAACGTGCCGTTGTAGTGAACCCCGTGCTGCGCGGGGTAGAGGCCCGTGAAGATGCTCGAATGGGCGGGGAGCGTCACGGGGACCGGACTGATCGCGCGCTCGAAGAGGGTGCTCTCGCGCGCCAGGCGGTCGAGGCTCGGAGTCTCTCCCCCGGTGTACCCGTAGCAGCCCAGACGGTCGGCACGCGTCGTGTCGAGCGTGATCAGGACGATCCGCTGTAGCCCCTGGGGCCGCTCGCATCCCGCGAGAAGGGATACTGCCAGCGCCGCCAGGGCGGCGCGGCTTGCGATCATCGACCGTGGCTCTTCATGACCTGGCCGAAGCGACGGTCCGTGCGCAGGGTCCTCAGATCGGGGTCGTTCTCGATCAGATTCCAGTGCCGAAAGCCGTTCTCGATGGCGCGGGACAGGTAGGCCGCGCTCTGCTCCGTCTCCCCGCTGAGGCTCTTGAGGCACGCGAGGTCGTAGAGCGCATCCGGCTCGTCGGGCAGCCTCTCCAGGTACCCCTGGAGGAAAGCTTCCGCGAGCTCGTACTCCTGGACGGTGAGCGCCGCGTGCGCCGTCCAGTGCATCGCGATCGGGTGCGCTCCCGCGATCCCCAGAACTCCCCGTGCCGTCTCCAGGGCGGTGGTTCCCGAGCCGCCAGGCAGGGACTGGAAGAGAATCCCGTCGATCATCGCCGCGAGGACCGGGGTCGACCCCTCCACGAGGGCCCGATACGAGCGGTTCGCGACCACGGGCCGGTTCTGCACGGTCCCGGCCCGGGCACGCTGGAGCCGTGCCACGAGATCTCGCCGCTGGGAGAGAGAGGGGGTCGCAGCCACGAGATCGTCCGGACCGATCTCGATCCCGCGCTGACGGGCGGTCACGATCGCCGCCTCGACCTTCGGGCCCCGAGGCGACACGGTCGACAGCTCGGCCACGAGCCTCCCGACGTGGGAGCGCACCTCATCGGGAACCTCGATCTCCGCGACGTCCCCGTCCCGCCCGGCTCGCCGGAAGCTGCCGTCGAACGACCAGAGATCGCTCCCCCGGGCCACGAGAACCGCCGGCGACCATCGGCACCAGAACCACGGCACGGCCGAGATGCTCACCGTCCGAACGTCCGATCCGGTCGCGGCTGCCGTCCTCGGCAGGCGTCCGCGGGAGAGGGAGGTCATCTCCTCGAGGTAGCTGGCGACACCGGTGAGATCGGACGGCCTCCGGGGAAACTGCTGTCCCTCGCCGATCCCGAACCGCTCGCTCACGAAAGGAACCCGGACGAACGCCGGATCGACGAAGAATCCCTGGCCGAGATCCCCCACCGTCCCCAGCGCGCGAACCCGGTCGCTCGTGACCACGAGGGCCGCGGGCTGATTCTTCGCTTCCCGGAGCGCCGCGCGAAGGCGTCGGATGGCCTGTTCGAGATCCGCGACCGTCGCCGCCTGCCGGTCGAGGTCGAGCCCGTTCTCCTTGGGCTCCGGCGGCGCGCCCAGCTCCGAAAGGTGCACCCAGACGAACGCCCGCGCGTCGTCGGGAACGGTCGCGAGCCACCGCAGCGCGTTGTCCACCACCGGTCCGGCGGGTCGGATCTCCGGATAGTGCTGGAACGCGGCGAACGCGAACCCGTCGGCGCCATCGAAGACCTCGAATCCGCGATCGAGCCCTCCCAGCCACGAGACGAGGGGCGAGGCGACGAACGCCGCCGTGCGGAAGCCGGCTGCCCGGAAATCCTCCGCGAGGGTTGGAACGCCGGCCGGGAGCTTCGAAGAGAAGTTGTCGAGGATTCCGTGGTCGAGCGGCGGCAGGCCCGTCATGAGCGAGGTGATCGCCGGGCGGAGGACCGGGCACGGCGTATGGAACGGCTCGGCGGATGTCGGGTCGGCCGCGAGGAGGTCGGCGGGGAGCGCGGTCGCGCCCAGATCCGCGTTCCTGTCCTGTGCCATCCCCTCCACGGTCAGGAGAACGATGATCCGCGGACCTCGGGTTCCGAGGAAACCGCAGCCTCCGCATGCCGTCGCCCCCACGATCGCGGAAAGAGCGATCGCGGCCCACGCCGTCCGGCGCACCCGTTGCTCGAGGAACTTCAGCATCCCATCACTCCGACCTCGCCCCCGGCGGACACGAAGCGAAGAGGGTAGCTTCGCTGCTCGGGCCGCGCCAGCGTCTGGCCAATTCGAGCGCGGCCTACTGCGCCGGGCATCGCGCCGCCGCCATGGCGAGGATCCCCGCCCTTCTGCGTTCTTCCTCGGCATCGCCGAGCTTCGCCTCCCGGGCCATGAGGAGGGCTTCGCACGCCCGGCCCTCGCGAAGCGCGCACTCGGCGAGCACCAGACGGGCAAGCCCGAGACCCGGGTTCAGGGCCAGCGCTCGCTCGGCGGCGCGAGCGGCCCCGTCCCGTTCCCCCAGCTCGACGCTCGCGAGCGCCATTCCGAGCCAGGCCGTCGAGCGGAGCGGGACCAGGGACACGGCCCGCTCGAACGCCTCGGCGGCGCCCCTCGCGTCTTCGCGCTCCAGCAGGAGGAAGCCGAGGTTGCTCCAAAGGGACCCGTCGTCCGGCGTCGCCTCGAGCGCCCTTCTGAGCGCGCCCAGGGGATCGGCGTCGCTCTCCCCCGCCGCGAGGCTCGCCATCTCGGCCCGGATCGCCGCCTCGAGCTCCGGAGACAGCGCGAGGGCCCTCTCGTAGGCCGCCCGAGCACCGGACGGATCCCGCCGGCTCGCGAGAGCCCGGCCCAGGTTCAGGTTCGCTTTCACGGAGCCAGGATCCTCCTCGAGCTTGGCCCGCCACAGTCGAAGCTCGTCCCGCCAGATCGCGTTCCGCTGGAGGAGGAAGGTCCCGTAGACGGCCACGAGGACGGCGAGCGCCCCCGCCGCGACGACACGCCGGCGTGTGCGCGCGAGGAGGAGCCCCAGCAGCACGGACGCGCCAACGCTGGGGAGGTAGAGGAAGCGCTCCGACAGATCCGTCTCGATCGGCCGTAGCTGCACGACGGGAGCGAGGGTCAGGACGCACCAGCCGATCAGAGCCGCAGCGACCCGCTCTCTCCGCCTCCAGAGAGCCATCGCCGCGGCCGCGATCCCCAGGGCCAGGCACGCGGCCAGGACCGCGAGCGACCCGCTCACCGGCGCGGGTTCGAGATGGAGACCGGGCGGCGGGAGCACGAGCCAGGCGAGATAGCTCCCCAGGACGACGAGCGGCCTCGCGAGCGAGGCCGTCGCTCCCGTGGGCTCCCCGACCAGCGTGCCGAGCGCGACGAAGCGCATCGCGAGGTAGGGGGCGAGCGCGGCAGCGTACGGGAGATACCGGGTCGCCCTGCGGGCGATCCTCCCACGAGGCGGGCGTCCCTCCTCCGCGGTCTCCAGAAGGAGCGCGAGAAGCGGCGCGGTGACCGCCATCTCCTTGGAGAGGAGCGCCAGGAGCCACGCGAGACCCTGGACGAAACGCCACGGCACCGGTCTCCGCGAGCGGTTCGCCGCCAGGTGCGCCAGGATCGCCGCCAGGGCGAAGAGGGTCGCGAGGGGATCCACGCGCCCCGAGATGAACGCCACCGACTCGGCATGTGCCGGGTGGAGCGCGAAGACGAGGCCCGAGGCCAGCGCCGCGAGCACGCTCCCGCCGAGAAGGCGGCGAGCGAGGAGGACGACGAGAACGGAGCACGCCGCATGGAGGAGGAGATTCGTGACGTGGAACGCCAGCGGCTCTCCGTCCCCCCGACGAAAGTCCGCCTCGTTGGCGAGGATCGCCACCGGCCGGTAGTAGCCGAGGCCCATCCGGTCCACATCCGATGCGTAGTAGTCCCTGAGGAACGCGCGCCTCGCGTCGAACGGGCGCCTCAGCCCTTCGTTCTTGCCGATCAGCCGGTGATCGTCGTAGACGAAATCGCCGGGAATGCCCGCGAGGTAGGCGCACCCCGCGATCGTCGCCACGACGAGGAGCGCGCTGACCAGGCCGGCGCCCCTGGCCCGATCCATCTAGCGAGCCCCTCTCCCCGCGACCTCCGCGAGGCTCGGACTGTCCCCCAGGACCGGATCCTGACGCGCGAGTCTGAGAAGATCCGGCCCGCCGAACAGCAGGACCTTGCGGAGGGCGTCCGTGCACAGGGGCTCGCGGCCCTGGAGCCGGTAGAGTCGGGCCGCCACGAACCAGAGAGACGGGTTGCGCTCGTCGAGCGCGAGGGCGAGGCCGAGCTCCCGCTCCGCGTCGTCGAGCCTGCCCTTCCGCACGTGTACGTCGGTCAGGTAGTAGTGGGCGGCCGCGCTCGCGGGCTCGCGAGAGAGAAGCGCTCGCGCCTGTTCCTCGGCCCTCTCGAGCATCTCGGCCTGGAGAAACAGGTACGCGAGGCTCTCGGCCACACGGGTTTCGTGCCGCTCTTCCACCCGCCGCGCCAGAAAGCGCAGCGCCTCGTAGAGGTCTCCGGACGACGCGTACGCCTGCGCGAGGTCGAGCGCCGCCGAAGTGTCCCCGGGTCGCCCCTCGAGGGCGATCTTCTTGCCGAGCATGCGGGCGGCGTGCCGGGCCACCTCGGCCTCCGGCTCGACGCGGGCCACCGCCTCCGCCGCGCCGTACTGCCGCAGCGCCTCCTCCCGTCTCCCCAGCTTCTCGAGCGTCACGCCGAGGCTCATGGCGGCCGGGAAGCGGTCCGCCTTCTGCTCCACGATCGACCGCAGCAGATGCTCCGCCTCCTCGAGCCTGCCGCGCTTTCGGAGGAGGAGCGCCAGCTCGTAGCGCGCGTCCACGTCCTCCGGATCCGAGGCGACCCGCCGCTCGAGATCCCGCTTCTGCTCCTCGGAGATCCCGAGGATCTGCTGCAGCGACCGGTCCTCCGGGAGGAGCGCCCAGGCCTCCTCGTACTCGTACCGCGCCGCCTCCATCTGCCGCCGGGTCGCGTGGATGTGCCCACGGACGATCATGCGGCTCGCGCGCGCGGTGCGGTCCAGAATCGCGCGCTCGTCGGCGGACATCCCGGTGACCGACGGCGTCGTGATCTCCGTCGCGTGGAGGACCCGCTCCAGGTTGTCCAGCATCCCCGAGGGGACGTCGCGGGGAGCCGCGAATTCCACCCACGGATGATCGACCGAGTTCGGACGGGCTCCGGCGACGAAGCGCGCGAGCGTCCTCGCGTCCATGAGATGGCTCGCCAGGATGCGGTAGGGGTCGGCGAGGCTCACGTCCGCCAGGTCCGCGGCCACGCGGTCCACCCCGAGGCGCAGGCGCAGGAGAGGCCAGTCGATGGTGAGAGGCTTCGTCGACCCTACGAGCAGGAAATAGTGGGTGGGGTAGTTGTTGAGATACCACACCGTCCCGTCGGGAAACGCCTGGTGAAACGTGGCCAGAACCCCGCGCAGGACCGGTTCTGTGAGTCCTCCGAACGGGAGGAAGACGACCAGGATCCCGTCCTCGTCGAGCCGCTTCCTGCACAGCTTGAAATACTCCACCGTGTAGAGGTTCGCGTCGCTCTTGTAGCGGAGATCGGTGCAGTCGGTCGCGATGATGTCGTACCCGTCACCGCCGAGGAGGAGATGGGACCGGGCGTCCTCCAGGACGACGCGAAAGCGCGGGTCCTCCAGCACGTGGTCGTTGATCGACGAGAAGAACTCCCGGGTCTCGAGCACCTCGGGGGCGATCTCCACGCAGTCGATGCGCGCGAGGCCCGGGTGCGTCGCGAAGGAGAACGACGTCCCGCCGCTGGCGAACCCAACGGTCAAGACCCGTTTCGGATCAGGATGGATGAGGCTCGGCACGTGGGCCAGGGTCTTGTGCGCCGTTCTCATGACGGGGTTCGTCCCCGCGATCCAAACGTTGTCGATCTGGAGGCGTCGTTCTCCTGAGGGCGTTTCCACCACGGCGACCGTTCCCGCGGAGCCTTCCCGATAGTACAGGAGCGCCTCGTCGCGCCCGACCTCCTGGAGCGGGGAGCGCGCCGGTAGGAGCGCGACCAGCGCCACGGCGGCCAGGGCGCACAGAGCCGTCCCCACGCGCTCCCGTGCGGACGCCCGTCGGCTCAGCGCACTGAGCGCGGCCGCGAGCAGGATGCTCACGCCCCCGAGCAGCGCGATCGAGCGCTCCAGACCGAGAACCGGGATCAGACCGAACCCGGCGCCCAGCGCCCCCAGGATCGCGCCCGCCGTGTTCGCGAAGTAGAGCCGTCCGACAGCCCGACCCGCCCCGGCCGCGGAGGAGATCGTCACGCGGGCAAAGAGCGGGAACATCGCCCCCATGGCGAGGGTCGGGACGAGCATGACCGTCGCCGACTTCAGGACGTCGCCGAGCGTGCCGAAGAGCCAGCTCTCTGGAGCGCTCTCCCGCGCGTGCAGCCCGCTCAGCACGGCCAGGGCCGGGATCGAGAGGATCGCGAAGACCCCCACCGCTATCTGCAAGCCCACGAGCACGCGCATGCGCTCTCGGAGCCGGTCCACCAGCGCCGCAGCGGCCATGGAGCCCACCCCGAGGCCCAGCAGGAAGATCGTGAGCATCGTCGAGAACGCGTAGGTCGAGCTCCCCACGAACAGGCTGAAGATGAGCGCCCGGGTCCACGCCACCTCGAGGGCCAGCGCAACGAACCCCGACACCCCGTAGACGAGAAGCAGGAGGCCGGGAAAGGAGACCTCGGCCTCCCCCGCATCGCTCCCCGTGTCCGACGCAGGAGGCAAATGCGCACGCAACGCGCCGCTCCCTAGGGCACCGAGCGCGAGCGCGCCGGCGGCGACGGCCAGCAGCAGGTTCACCCAGGCCGCCGCACGGATCGTAGCGCTCACCCCCAAGGCCTCGAGGAGCACGAACCCGGACAGAAAGCACCCGACCACCGCCCCCAGCGTGTTCACGCCGTACAACCGGCCGATCCTCGCGCCCAGCGTCCCCGACTCCGACACCGCCGCGCGCGTCAGGACCGGAAGCGTCGCTCCCATGAGGAAGGTCGGAACGAGCACCAGGCCAAAACAAGCGGCGAATCTCACGAGCGAGAAGACGAGGAACCGCTCGTGAAATCGCTGGTAGATCGGTGCGAAGAAGGCGTCGAGACCCGCGAAGAGCGATGGAACCGCTAGGGCGTACAGGCCCACCCCGAGCTCCAGAATCGCGTAGAGGAGCAGGGGCCGGCGCACGCGGTCCGCGAGCCTGCCGAACACGTAGCTCCCCAGAGCGAGGCCACCCATGAACGCGGCCAGCACGGTGCTCACGGCGTGCACCGTGTGGCCGAACACGAGCGTGAGCATGCGCGTCCAGGCCACCTCGTAGACAAGGCCCGTGACGCCGGAGAGGAAAAAGAAGAGGAGCAGGATCAGAGGCAAGGGCTCGTGGAGGAATCGCTGAGCACGCATCGGGTGAGGCTAGCCCACGCTCCGCTCCTGGTCAAGAAAAGCCCTTGTGCTTTCACCGTGTTACGGGTATTCCTCTGTGCCCGTGGAAGGGGGAGCCGGAGTGGCCTTCAGGGAGATCCAGCGTTCCTCCGCCGCCCTCCTCGCGAGCATCCTGGCGGTGGCCGCCGGCGCGCGGGTTCTGTTCCTCGGGAATGCGCTCCTGTGGACCGATGAGGCGTACTCCGTCCATCTCGCACACCTGGAATTCGGCCGGCTCCTCGAGAAGCTGCTCTCCGAATCCACACCTCCGCTGTACTACATGCTGTTGCGCCTGTGGATCCTGGCCTTCGGGGATGGTGAGGCGGCCGTCCGTGCGCTGTCCGTCGTCTTCGGCCTCGGAGCGATCGCGGGCGTCTACCTCGTGGCTCGGCGCTTCCTCTCCTCCCGCGCCGCGGCCGTCGCCGCGTTCCTTCTCGCTCTCGCTCCGATCCACATCGCCCACAGCCAGCAGGCACGGATGTACGCGCTCCTGTCTCTTCTCGCCGTCGGCCTCGCGGGGTTCGGGCTCGGGTTCTCGAGGACCCGAGCCACGCGCGACCTCGTCGGCTTCGCCCTGTGCAGCCTGCTGCTCCTGCTCACCCACAACGTCTCGCTCTGGATCGTGATCGGCTTCACGCTGGCCGTCGCCTGGGAGACCGGCCAGGCGCGCGCCGTGGTCGCCCTGGCCACGGCCCAGACGCTCACTCTCCTCGCCTACCTGCCCTGGCTCGCCGTCGTCGTCCACCAGGTCGGCAGGGAGGCGACGGTCCTGGACTGGTTCCTCCCGCACTGGCATGCGAAATCCCCCCTTCTCCACCTGGCCGACACCCTTTGGAGCTTCTCGTTCGGGCCGTTCCCCTACCTCCTCCCCGCCCTCAGTTCGCCTGTAGCCGAGTCCTGGCTCGTGCGCGGAGCCCTCCTCGCCGTGCTGGCGGCAGGCGTCGTCCGCGCCTTCCATGAGCCAACCGTCCGCCTCCTCGTCGTCGCGTCCGCGATCACCCTTGCGTGCGCGCTCACGTACTCCTCGCTCGCTCAGCCGGTCTACATCCCCGGGAGAACCGACCATTACCTTCTTCCGGTCTTCGTGTGGATCCTGGGCGTCGGGCTCGTCACACCGCGGCTCCGCGCGGCGACCTGGCTCGGCCTCGTGGCGTACGGGATCCTGGCGCTCTCGGTCCTCGCACCGTACTACGCACATCCGTCCAGGGACTCTTCAAGGCGGTTTCTCGAGGAAATCCGCACCCGGTCGAGCCCGGGGGACATCGTGGTCACGACGGGCCTCACGTTTGCCGAGGCCGAGCATGGCCTTCGCGGCCTCCCCGTCCGCCTCGAGCCCTACCCGCGCTCCGCGCGCGAGCATCCGGGATACCTGAGCTGGGCCGAGATCCTCTCCGATCCCGGACGTCTCGCCGACGACGCGAGAGAGATCGCGCGCACCGCGGCCCGCCTTCCCCCGGCGAATCGGGTGTTCGTGATCCTCGTCCCCCACGCCGCCCAGGGGCCCCTCGTGACCGAGCTTCCCCGTGTGCTCGATCTCGACCCGGACTCCGGCGAGGTGTTCTCCCAGTCGGTCATCGGAACCTCGGTACGGCTCTTCGTGTGGAAGCCGCACCCCCGGTGAACCGAAGCGCTCACCGAACGTACCCCAAGGAGCGCAAGCGCTCCACCATCTCCGGATCGAAATCGCTCGGCGCCGGATCGGAAGGAACTCCCGTCCGACCGTAGGTCGGGATCTCGGCGATGGAAGGCAGGTCGAGGCATTCCGACGGCACGGCCCCGGCCATCTCGGCGCTGGGGGGAAACCCCAGGATGGAAAGCGCCAGTGGGGTCACGTCCATCTCGGTGAGGATCCCACCGACGCACTTCGGCTGCGCCGGGCCGCGCACGACGACGGCAAAGCCCTCGGCGTCCACGCGAGCGGCCCGACCGCGGTCCGCGACGAGCAGGACGCACCACCCGTCGCGCCGCTCGAGCGCCTCGGAGAGGATCCCGTCGAGCCACGACACGTAGGAGCCGAGAGAGAGAGAGACGTCGTGGATCCCGTGCCGCGGGTCCTGCAGCCGGAGGCGCAGGATGTCGAGACCGGGGAGATAGACGAACGCCGCGCGCACCCCCGGGTCCTGCATCAGGAGCTGGGCGGTGCTCCACTGGAATGCGTCGATCAGAAACGACTCCCACGCCGCGTCGGCCAGATCCCGCGGCAGCGGGGCGAATCGGGCGGCAAACTCTCCTCGGATCCGGGAGCGCTCGGCGGGAAACCGCGCCGCCAGGCGCGCATAGAGGGAGACGGGGGCGGTGTCGCGGTCCTCCGCCCGGCCGGACAGGAGCTTCGGCAGGACTCGATCCGAGACCACGTAGCCCCGTCCGCCTCCCTCCCCGCCGTTCGCCGCGGGCCAGGAGGTCCACCAGCCGATCGCGGCGCTCGGGATCTTCAGCCGAGCGATCTCCCACAGCGTGGGAACTCGCCGAACCGCTGAGGTCGTCGGCACGGTGCGCGCGGGCAGGAGAAAGCGCACGGCTACTTCGAGCGCGGCCGGCCCCGCGTCGCGGCGCAGCGGCGCCGCGACGCCCCAGAGGCGCTCGCCGCCCGCCTCCCGCACGCCATGGGCCTCCGCCGGCATTCCCGTCATGAGGGTGGTCCAGACCTCGGCCGGCTCCCTCTCCCCGGCCCGCCGGACCGGAAACACCGCACCCGACGCCATCCGATCCAGAAGTCCGGCCACGGCGCCGTGCGGCTCGAGGTCCTGGACCAGAGCGGAGTCCAGTCCATCCACACCGACAAACAGGAGTCGGTCCCCAGAGACGTCGGGCTCGAACGACGATGCGGCCACGGCGACCGCGCTGCCCCGCTGGGAGGCGTTGCGCACAAGCAGCGCCGCCGCCGACAGCGGGACCAGCACGGCCACGAGGATCAGGATCCTTCGCCGGGAACGGTCCGGCACCTGTCCCGTGCGCCCGATGATCCCGGCGAGGGACACGACACCCGCGAGCCTCGCCACGACAAGCGTGCAGACGAGGACCGCCGCGAGGAACAGCGCGTCCGCGGCGAGATCCGGAATGGGCCGCCTTTGCCACCAGGTCACGACGAGATAGGTCAGGGTGGGAAGCGCGACGAGGAGCGACGCCCGGATGCTGTCCGCGGCGCGGGCGCCCCGGCGCCGCGCGAGCGCTCCGGCCGCGAGCGCAGCGGCGAGGCTCAGCAGAAACAGCGCGGCCCCGGCGAGGGCGCTGAAGTAGATCCACAGCACGACCGCGTCGGCCGCGCGCAGGAGCGGGCGATTGACCGCAACGGCGGCTCCCGCCAGGACGCCACCCAGGATCGGCGCGCCCAGCGCGGCGGCTCGTAGACCCGTTCGCGCGAGATCCCACGTTCCGGGTCGTTCCGCGAGGATGTCTCCCAGGATGAACTGCTCGATGCGCCCATCGAGATATCCCCTCTCGACGAGCTTCTGTCGGACGTCCTCGTAGTGCGTTCCGTCCGGCTGGGAGGTTGGGGGGGGCACGAGGCTACCGGTCGCGAACGCGAACCATCTCCGCCAGCGATCGGAGGTTCGCACCGCGCCTGCCGAAGGACGAGAGAGCTCCCAGCGACGCGTCGATCAACTCGTCCACGAGTTTTCGCGCGCCGTCGATCCCGCAGAGATTGACGAACGTCGTGCGGTCCCGGTCCTGGCCCGCATCCTTCCCGGTCGTCTCGGGGTTTCCGCTGTAGTCCAGGAGGTCGTCGGTGATCTGGAAAGCCAGGCCGAGGTTCTTCGCGTAGCGCTTTAGGCCCGCCCTCGCGCGCGAGTTCGCACCTCCCGCGAGGGCCCCCGTTTCCGCCGCCGCGATGAACAACGCCCCCGTCTTGTGGCTATGGATCCACTCGAGCCCCTCGAGGTCGAGCTTCTCTCCCGTGGATTCCAGATCGTGCACCTGACCTCCGATCAGCCCGGCGGCTCCGACCGCTCGAGCGAGGCAGCTGGCTGCCCCACCGCGCACGCGCTCCTTGAGCCCCGGCGCCTCGAGCACACAGGCGAAGGCCGCGTTCAGCAGGCCCACGGCGGCGAGAATCGCGTTCGCCTCTCCGACCGCCCGATGGAGGACCGGCTTGCCCCGCCTGAGCGTGGCGTTATCCATCGAGGGGAGATCGTCGAGGATGAGCGACGCGGTGTGCACCATTTCCACGGCACAGGCCAGGGCCACCGCTCCCTCGCTCCTCTCCCGGAAGAGCTCCGACGTGGCGAGAACCAGGATTCCTCGGATCCGCTTGCCGCGCGAAAGGAGCGCGTAGCGAACCGCCTCGTGGAATCTCGGTGGAGGGGTTCCCAGAGGCGGAATCGCCCGGTCGAGGGCATCCTCGACCTGCCGGCGCGCCTCCTCCAGGTACTCCTCGATCTCCAATGCCGCGGGACGCACCATGAACTGAGGGTAGCAGAAGCCTCAGGTCGCTCGGACGAGTCGGCTCTCGAAGAACGCGCAGACGCGGCTCACGTATCGCTCGAGGTTCTCGCCGTACAGCCCGTTCTGGAGAGTGGCCGGGAGCGTGATCAGGTTCCCCTCGGCGTTTTCCTGCTCGGGGATCGTGTGGTACATCCGTTCCATCTCGCCCGCGAGCGCCAGATCCCCCGCCGGAGCGACCATCAGGACGTCTCGACCGACGAGGCGCGGAAGGATGTCCGCCGCGCGGTCGCCCGAGGCTGCCGAGCGATCCAGGAGCCGGAGCGCGACCATCGGGAGGGCGCTCAGGTACTCCACCCCGAAGCGCCAGTTCTCATACACCCTGCGGCTCAAGGGGTACTCGATCGCGGGGTAGAGACTGTCCAGGACCATCACGCGGAGCGACGGGCGGTCCAGGGCCGCGAGGGTGGCGGCGAACGCACCCATGCCGACTCCGTAGATCCCGAGGCGCCTGGCATCGATCCCCTGGACCGTCCCCAGGTAGTCCACCGCGCCGAGGACGTCCCGTTTCTCGACGAGCCCCAAGGTGGATCGCTCGCCTCCGCTCTCCCCGTGCCCGCGGAAATCGAAGGCAAGAAGGGTGAACCCCTGCCTCTGGAGCCGGATCGCAAGGTTCACGAGAGAGGACTTGCTCGCGCCCAGGTCGTGACAGAGCACGATCGCAGGAAGCTCCGGCTTGCCCGGGATCAGCCAGCCCCCGAGTTCGATCCCGTCCGACGACCGGAATCGAACCGGCTCCATTTTCACGAGGGCCTGAGCCAGGTCCTGAGGCGCGTCGTTGTGTCGGGTGGGACGTGTGACCTGGTGGACACGAATGCCGAGCGCGCCTGCGCCGACTCCGACCGCGAACGCCGTCATGAGCACGAGCGCACCGGATGGGGTCCTCCAGAACCGCATGCCGTCCTCAGGCACGGTTGCGGCGGAGATGCCGCCGACCGGCGGTGGAAATATAGTGCCCCGTTGCCGGCGGGCCAGTCCGGGACATTCCTCATTTTCGTCATACGTCATCCGCGATCGTACGCGCCGCGCAGCCGAAAATGAGGAATGTCCCGGCTCAATCGACCCCGTAGCGGCGACGGATCGCCTCCGCGACCTTCCGGCCCGCGATCGTCTCGATCGCCTCGGTGGAAGCGTACCGAACCCCCTCCACGCTCCCGAACTCGCGCAGGAGCTTGCGCGCGATCACGGGTCCGATCCCCGGGACCTCGGTGAGATCGGTGCGGAGCGTCCTCCTGGCTCGCTTCCCGCGGTGGTGGGTGAGGGCGAAACGGTGGGCCTCGTCCCGGATCCTCTGGACGAGGTGGAGAGCGGGAGACGAGGGGTCCAGCCGAACGGGCTCGCCGGCTCCCTGGATCCAGATCTCCTCCTCCCGCTTGGCGAGGGCGACCACGGGGAGCGTCGGCACTCCCGCGGCGGTGAGTCCCCTCACGGCCGCGCCGATCTGGCCCGTCCCGCCGTCGATGAGCACCAGGTCGGGCAGGGAGCGGCTCTCGGCCAGGATCCTCCGGTAGCGCCGGGTGACGGCCTCGCCGATGGAGGCACAATCGTCCGGCCCCACGACGCTACGGATCGTGAACGTCCGGTACTCGGAGCGCTTGGCCCTCCCCGCTTCCCAGACGACGAGGGAGGCGACCGAGTCGCTCCCCTGGATGTTCGAGATGTCGAAGCACTCGATCCGATAGGGCGGCTCCTCGAGCCCAAGCGCAGCGGCCAGCGCTTGAAGGACCTCCACGCCGTGGACGTGGGGAGCGCGAAAGCGGGTCTCGAAGGCCAGGCCTGCGTTTTTCCCCACGAGGTCCAGCAAGCGCTTCTTCACGCCTCGCACCGGGACGACGAGCTTCACCCTCCCCCCGCGCCGGCCCGACAGCCAGCCCAGAAGCAGATCGCTCTCCAACGGCAGAACGGGCAGGTAGATCTCCGGCGGCGGAAGCGCGTCGGAGTAGTACTGGCTCAGGACCGCGGCGTAGAACGCGGCTGGATCCGGATCCAGGTCCTCGAAGATGAACTCACGCCGCGACTGGATCTTCCCCTCCCGCATCTGGAAGATCTGCAGCGCGGCCTGGCCCGCCTCCTGATGGTGCGAGAGGTAGTCCTGCTCTTCGAGCCCCACCGACGCGATGCGCTGGCGCACCGACAGCCGCTCGATCATTCGGAGCGTGTCGCGGTAGCGTGCCGCGCGCTCGAACTCCTGCGCCCCGCTCGCCTCGACCATCCTGGCCTGGAGCGAGGCCGCGAGGTCCCGGGAACGGCCCTCGAGGAACAGCCGGGCGTCGTGGACCGCGCGGGCGTACTCCTCCGGATTCGTCTTGCCCGCGCACGGCGCCAGGCACTGGTCCAGGTGGTAGTAGAGGCACGGCCGGCGCTTGCCGTCGAACACCTCTCCGCAGGTGGCCACCTGGAAGAACCGGGGGATCATCTTGAGGGTTCGGCGCGCCACCCACGCCGGGAGGACGGGGCCGAAATAGAGGCTCGTGTCGAGGCGGGCGCTTCGGACGAGGGAAACCCTCGGATACGTGTCCCCCACCGAGAGCTTGAGGTACGGAAAGCTCTTGTCGTCCCTCAGGACCACGTTGTACCTGGGCTTTTCCCCCTTGATCCAGTTCGACTCGAGGAGAAACGCCTCCATCTCCGTGTCGACCACGATGATCTCGAGGTCGTCCACCTCGGCGACGAGCCTTTCGATGCGGGGAGAATGCCGGGCGGAGGGCTGGAAATAGGAGCGAACCCGCGAGCGCAGTGATTTCGCCTTGCCGACGTAGAGGAGGTCGCCGCCCGCACCGCGATAGAGGTAGACCCCCGGTCGGTCGGGAAGCCCTTCGAGCTTTTCCAGGAGGCGGGGCGAGGCCATGCGCGCCTGCTCGCTCAGGTCCCCACGGGCTCGGTGACCGCCGTCTCGCCCAGCCCCACCGAGCGCGCCTGGTCCAGGAGGCGCGGAACCACGGCTTGCCGGGTGAACGTGATGTAGTGGTGACCGGCGGCGGCCTGGGCGATGGCGCGCGCGAGCTTCTCCGGGTGGTTCTGGATGACCCAGCGCAGGAAGCGCCAGTACGCTCTCCGGTACGGCCCGACCACCCCCTGGCCGACCATCGCCCGCACCCCGGAGGCGACGTCGCGGAGGCCCAGCGGCCTCTTGCCGCCGGGCACCGGCCGCCAGCGCGCCAGGTTGGCCCTGCACCGCTCGAAGTACACCTCCGGATGGTAGAGGGTCTCCAGCACGTGGCGGTAGCCGGCGAGCATTCTCGTGACCGGCAGCTTCGTCACGACGTTCGTGAGGCCGAACTGATCCCCCTGGACCTCCTCGCGCAGGCGTCCCTCTTTCTCCAGACGGTGGTAGAGCGGCGTGTTGGGGAGGGCTCCCAGGAGCCCCACCATGGCATAGGGGATCGCCGCGCGCTGCACGAAGTCGATCATCCGCTCGAAGATGTCCTCTCCGTCGTTGTCGAAGCCGAGAATGAACCCGGCCCAGACGTCGAGCCCCCGGTCGAGAAGCTCGTGAACCTGCTCCACCACGTCCCTCCGCAGGTTCTGGAACTTCTTGGTCTCCCGGAGGGCCTCCGGCGAGGGCGTTTCGATGCCGAGGAACACCGCCGTGAATCCCGCGCGAGTCATCGCGTCCACCAGGGGAAGATCGTCCGCCAGATTCACGGACGCCTCCGTGTAGAACTCGAGCGGCGGCCGCGTGCTCTCCTTCCACCGCGCGATCTCCGGAAGGAGAGCGCGAACGGCCTTCTTGTTGCCGATGAAGTTGTCATCCACGAAAAAGACGTCTCCGCGAAAGCCCGTCCCACGGATCGCCTCGAGCTCCTGGATCACCTGAGAGGGGCTCTTGGTGCGCGGGACGCGTCCGTACATGACGATGATGTCGCAGAACTCGCAGGTGAACGGGCAGCCCCGCGAGTACTGGAGACACATCTGATGGTAGGCGTCTGTTCGGAGCAGCTCGTAGCGCGGCACCGGGGACGTCGTCATGTCGGGCTTCCCGTCCTCCTGATACATCGGAAGGGCCCGTCCCAGGGCGAGGTCGTGTGCCAGGACGGGCACGATCCGCTCCGCCTCGCCGACGACCACGGTGTCCGCGCCGACCAGCTCCTGCGGAAGGGCCGTGGCGTACGGCCCACCGACCACGGTTCGCACTCCCAGCCGCCGGCAGCGAGCGAGCACTTCGTGGAGGGAGGGGCGCTGGACCAGCATCCCGCTGAGCATCACGACGTCGGCCCCCACGAGGTCCGCATCCAGCAGCGGCTCCACGGCGAGGTCCACCAGCCGAATCTCCCAGTCCGCCGGGAGAAGCGCTGCCACGGTGATCAGGCCCAGGGGCGGGAGGAGAGACCGCCGGCGCGAGAACGCGAGCGCATGACGCCCGCTCCAGTACGAATCCGGGAACTCGGGGCTCACCAGCAGAACGCGCATGACACCTCCCTACGGCGAAACCGCCTTTCCGCGAAGGTAGCGGATCCGGTCACGGTACTCCGCCGCCTCCTCGAAGTCGAGCCTCAACGCGGCCTTTCGCATGGCCGCTTCCAGCCGTGACACCTCCCGTTCCAGCGCCTCCAGGTCCTCGAACAGCTCCTCCGCCTCGTCGGGCTCGAGGGAGACCGTCGAGTAGTCCGCGGCCAGCGGACTGCCCAGGAGCTCGTCCACGGCCCGACGAACGCTCTCGGGGGTGATCCCATGCTCCCGGTTGTACCGCTCCTGGATCGTGCGACGCCGCGCCGTCTCCTCCATGGCACGCCGCATCGAGTCGGTGACGCGCTCGGCGTAGAGCAGCGCCCTCCCGTTCACGTTCCGGGCCGCCCTCCCCATCGTCTGGATCAGCGAGCCCTCCGACCGCAGGTAGCCCTCCTTGTCGGCATCCAAGATCGCCACGAGGGACACCTCGGGGAGATCGAGCCCCTCCCGAAGGAGGTTGACACCGATCAGGACGTCGAACGCTCCCCGGCGAAGATCCCGCAGGATCCGCACGCGATCGAGCGTTTCCACGTCCGAGTGCAGGTACTCGACCCTCACTCCGATCTCGCGATAGTACTCCGTCAGGTCCTCGGCCATCCGCTTGGTGAGGGTCGTGACCAGGACCCGCTCCCCTCGTCCCACGCGCACTCGGATCTCGGCGAGCAGGTCGTCGACCTGGCCGTCGACCGGACGGACCACGACGTCGGGATCGAGAAGGCCGGTGGGGCGAACCACCTGCTCCACCACCTCGCCCCCCGCGGCTCGCAGCTCGTAGGGCGCGGGCGTCGCCGATGCGTAGATCGCCTGGCCCCGTCGCGCCTCGAACTCTTCGAAGGTGAGTGGCCGGTTGTCGATCGCGGACGGAAGCCGGAAGCCGTAGGACACCAGCGTCTCCTTGCGGGAGCGGTCTCCTTGGAACATGCCGCGCAGCTGCGGGATCGTCACATGGCTCTCGTCCACCACGAGGAGAGCGTCCCTGGGAAAGTAGTCCATGAGGGTCGGAGGGGGCTCCCCGGTCCGCCGGCCGGTCAGGTGTCGGGAGTAGTTCTCGATGCCGTGGCAGTATCCCAGCTCCCGCATCATCTCGAGGTCGAAGAGGGTCTTCTGCTGAAGGCGCTGCGCCTCGAGGAGCTTCCCCTGCCCGGTGAGCTCGGCTACGCGCGCCTCGAGCTCGGCCTCGATGCCTTCCATGGCCCGCAGGAGGGTCTCCCGCGGAGCGACGTAGTGGGAGTTGGGATAGACCGGCGCCCGGGAGACGGCTTCCAGGATCTTGCCACGGAGGGGGTCGAGCCGCGAGAGGCCTTCCACCTCGTCTCCCCAGAACTCGACCCGGAGCGCCTCTTCGGAATAGGAAGGCCAGATCTCCACCGTGTCCCCTCGAACCCGAAACGCTCCGCGCCTCAGGTCGGCCGACGTGCGCTCGTACTGGATCTCCACGAGCTTCCGAAGAGCGGCATCCCGATCGATGCGCGTCCCTTTTTCGAGGAGCAGCATCATCCCGTGATAGGCCTCGGGCGAGCCCAGCCCGTAGATGCACGACACACTGGCGACGATGACGACGTCGCGGCGCTCGAGGAGGGCACGGGTCGCGGAGTGCCGCATGCGGTCGATCTCCTCGTTGATCGTGGCCTCCTTCTCGATGTAGGTATCCGACTGCGGCACGTACGCCTCCGGCTGGTAGTAGTCGTAGTAGGAGACGAAGTACTCCACCGCATTGTGCGGGAACACCCGCCGGAACTCCTGGTAGAGCTGCGCCGCCAGCGTCTTGTTGTGCGCGAGAACGAGCGTCGGCCGGTTGAACCGCGCCACGACCTGTGCGACGGTGAACGTCTTCCCCGAGCCGGTCACGCCCAGCAGAACCTGATCGCGCCTTCCTTCCATGAGCCCGCGGGTGAGCCCCTCGATGGCCTGGGGCTGATCTCCGGTCGGCCGGTAGTCCGAGACGATCTCGAAGCTGGACATCGTGCTATTCTACGGCGTGCCTCCCCTGGAATCCCTCCTCGACCCTCGCCGCCGCGGACGGCTCCTGCTCCTGGGGATCCTCTTCCTCGTGCTCTCCGCAGCCGCGGGCGCCGCGCTCGGCTATTTCCTGAAGCTCGACCTCCCGGACGTTCGCTCCCTCGACGACTACTCCCCGCCCCTCATGGCCCGGGTGGTGGCCGAGGACGGCTCGCAGGTCGGGAGCTTCGCCGAGCAGAGACGGACCCTGATCGGGTTCCGGGACATCCCCGAGATCTTCCTCCAAGCCCTCATCGCGGTGGAGGACTCGAAGTTCAACCAGCATGCCGGAATCGACTACGCCGGGATCCTGAGGGCTGCGTGGAAGGACCTGATCCACCGGCGGGCCGCACAGGGAGCCAGCACCCTCACCCAGCAGCTCGCCCGCAATCTCTTCCTCCACGCCGACAAGACGATCCGTCGCAAGCTCCAGGAGGCCGTGCTGGCCATGGAGATCGAGCGCAGCTACACGAAGGAGGAGATCCTCCGCTTCTACTGCAATCAGGTCTACATGGGCCACGGCCGTTACGGCTTGGAGGCCGCCTCGCGGTTCTACCTCGGAAAGCCGGCGAAGGAGCTGGACCTCCCCGAGGCGGCCCTTCTCGCGGGGATCATCCAGCGTCCCGAGCGGCTCTCGCCTTTCAAGGACCCCGCCCGCGCACTCGCGCGGCGGAACCACGTTCTCTCCCGAATGCTGCGGGAGGGATGGATCACCGCCGAGCAGGAATCCGCCGCACGTCGATCTCCGCTCGACGCTACCCCGCGAGCGGAGGCCGTGGATCTCGCGCCGTATTTCGTCGAGGAGGTCCGCCGCCTCCTCCAGCCCAAGTACGGCGAGGCGGGAATCTATCAATCCGGAATGGAGATCCGGACCACGCTCGATCCTCGGCTCCAGGAGATCGCCAACCGCGCCGTGGACCGTGGGCTGAGGGAGCTCGACCGACGCCAGGGCTGGCGAGGCGTCGTGGGGCGGGTTCCTCCCGGGGAAGACCCCGACCACTGGGAGCCGGCGGCGTGGAAGGACGAGGCCGCGGCCGGTGACGTCACGGATGGCGTCGTGACGAGCGTGGCTCGAGGACGCGCCATCGTGCGGGTCCAGGGCGCCGTCGGGCTCCTCGGGAGCGAGGACGTGGCCTGGACCCGCCGTCGCCCCGACGCGCTGCTGAAGCGCGCGGACGTGGTCCGCGTGCGGATCCTGGAGATCGAGGGGACCCACGACGCCCGGATCGCCCTGGAGCAAGAGCCCCAGGCGGAGGCGGCGCTCGTCGCTCTCTCGCCCGCCACGGGCGAGATCAAGGCCCTCGTCGGCGGCTTCGATTACCACAGGAGCCAGTTCGACCGCGCGATCCAGGCGCGGCGGCAGACCGGCTCCGCCTTCAAGCCGTTCGTCTACGCCGCGGCGCTCTCCCGAGGGATGTCCCTCTCCGACCGGATCCAGGACGAGCCCACGGTCTTCGTCGATCCCACCACGGAGAACCCCTACCAGCCGGAGAACTACGGCGAGCACTACTACGGTCTCGTGACGCTGCGCGAAGCGCTGGAGAAATCCGCGAACATCGCCACCGTGAAGCTCCTGGTCCATCTGGGCTTCGACGACGTCATGAACATGGCGCGCCGGCTGGGGATCACGAGCGACCTGCGCCCCTACCCTTCCCTGGCTCTGGGAGCTTTCGAGGTCTCTCTCCTGGAGCTGACGAGCGCGTACGGAACGTTCGCCAACCAGGGGGTGCGTGTGGCACCGCACCTGCTCCGCGAGGTGCTCGCCGCCGACGGGGCGGTCCTGGAGCGCACCGATCCCGAAGTGGAGGAAGCGCTCTCTCCCCAGATCGCCTACCTCATGACGCGCGCCCTGGAAGGGGTGGTCTCCGACGGGACGGGAGCCGCGGCGGCGAGCCTGGGTCGTCCGCTTGCCGGCAAGACAGGCACGACGGACGATTTCACGGACGCGTGGTTCATCGGCTACTCCCCCGATCTCGTGGTGGGAGTCTGGGTCGGCTTCGACACCAAGAAGAGCCTCGGCTCCCGCGAAACCGGGGCGCTCGCCGCGCTTCCCATCTGGAAGACCTTCATGGAGGAGGCGTACGACGGAAGGCCGCCGGAGGATTTTCCGGTCCCGCCGGGAATCGTGAGGGTGGCGGTGGACCGGCACACCGGGCTCCGGGCAAACCCATCAGCAGGCTGCACGGCCCTTCTCACCGAGGCCTTCGCCGAGGAAACCGAGCCGGCCGTGTACTGCTCCACGGGGGAGCACGCCCGCCTGCTCCTGCCATACCCGCTCCAGCGGTACGGTCTGGACGAACAGGGACGCCTTGCCATCCCGGGAAACGAGCTGGACGGCCTTCTGGCCGCGGAACCATCGGTCTATCTCGGCGACGGCGGAGCGCGGATCGAGACACGCACGGAGAGCGGTCTCGTCTCGCTCCCTCTCACGAGGCTCCCCGAGACACTGCCGGAGCCCGGCCTGCCCGGGGGGAGCGCGCGAGAACTGGATCCGGAGTCATGGCGGGGGAAGGACGGCCGGAAGGCGCGAGCCATCGTGCTCAGGTAGGCCTCGTCGGGGAGGAGAGGTTGCCATGCAGAGAACGTTGAAGCTCGTGGCTCTCGTACTCGTCACGCTCGCGCTGGCCGGCACGCAGCCGGCATTCGGCAACTGCCAGCTCGCAAGACTGGTGGTCTCGTGTTTTGGCCCTTGCGCCTACATCACGAGCCCAGGACAATCCACCCAGGCATCCTCCAGAGGCGATTTCTGGGCCCTCGGCGCTGGAGATCCAGCAATTGGCCTCGGAGCCGACAGCGGGACACTCGCAGAGTCCGACCCCTGGCTGAGGGAGTACGCCGGCTACCTCTACGTTGCCGCACAGTGGGGCTCCGCGGGGATCGATGGCTGCATCGACGACCCATCGGTTCCCGTCCCCACGAGAACGGTCGTTGCCATCACGGACGCCGACGCTCCCAGTGCATCGTCCAACGGTTACTTCGGGGTGCTGTGCAAGGAGCGTGACAGATTCGCCAACTACATGCTCCTGGACCTCGGACCGACCACGCTCATTCCCATTCCCAGGCCCACGATCGTCGCGGCGTCCCGAGGACCCGCTGGCCAGACGACCCTGATGATCGCGAGCCCGGCGGCCGCTCTGGCGGGCGGCGTCCTCGCCGATCCTTCCTGTGCAGGCCTCATCCGCGGCTACAAGGTCTTCCACCAGCCGCGGAGCTTCGGCACCCCGCCACCCTCTGATCGCAGCCGTGACGCCGGCTGGATCCAGATCGCGGGGGAGCAGCCGCTCAATGCCACGACCACGCTCACGCTCCCGTGTGGGCTCACGCAGTACGACTACCTAGCGCTCGGGCTGGTTTTCGAGAGCGGCTTCGAGACCGCCCACGTGTCGCGGAATTCTCCCGCGATCGCCTGCGATCCTACGCTCGCCGAACGGCCCGGCGAGTTCAGGCTGATCCGGAAGAGGCCGCCTTTCCGAGAGCGGGAGTAGCGCCCGCGACCTCCGGTCCCCCGAGAGTCCACTCGGGCGACCGATACTTCGCGTTGCGCAGGCACGTGGCGCTCTGTGCCTCGTCCGCAGAAAGCTCCCCAGGGGCCATCTCGACGTTGAAAACCTCCGCGAACCCTCGGATGAGTGCTTCGTCGAGGTCCCGCGGATCGACCCGTCGGCCCAACACGTCCTCGATCCCGGCGCCCGAGCTCCTCACGGAGGCTGCCCTGAGGGGATTGGCCCGCAGGAGGATCGATCCATGCTGGAGGAACGCACCGCGCCTGCGGAGCTGTGCGGAACCCACCAGCTTGATCGCGCCCACGGCGATCTCGTGGGAGGAGACCTCTTCGAAGCAGAGACTGCTCCGCGGTACGCGGCCTTCGCGGGGTCGAGGCGGCGTCGCCCGGGCATCGAGGCCCAGATGACGTAGGGCTGCGACGAGCGCGTAGGCGATGCGCCGGTAGGTGTCCAGAACCCCTTCCGGGAAGGGGGCCTCCCGCAGCCTCCCCACGACGGCGTACGTCCTCTCGTGCTCGTGGAGAACCGCAGCGCCACCGGTGGGCCTGCGGACGAGATCGATCCCCTCGGATCGGAGGTGGGAAGCGTCGAAGGAGGCGCGCGCGTCCTGCCCTCGACCCAGGGAAAGAGTGGGACGGGCCCAGGAGTACAACCGAAGCGTCGGCGCCCGAGCCACCCCCGCTCCGTCGGCGTACCGCTCCAGGATCGCCTCGTCCACGGCCATGTTGAGGGCGGCGTCGCCCGCTCCGTCGACGAGGAGGCGCCAGGATCCGCTCGCGGCCCTGTGCCTCAGACCGACTCCCGTTGTGGCGCCACCGAACGCTCGACCCTCCGGAAATCCGATGAGTGGAGGTCGTGCTTTCGCAGGAGTCGCTGCAGCGCCGAGCGCAGCATTCCCGCCTGAGCCGCCGCCGCGGTCACGTTCCCCCGATGCCAGGCCAGAATCTCCTCGAGGTAGCTGCGCTCGAAGGAATCCACCACACGCCGCTTGGCGTCGCGAAAGCGACGGGGCGACCGGCCCGGACCGACATCGCCCGGGGCCCCTCCCCGGCGAACCGCGTCGGGAAGGTGCTCGGGCTGGAGCACGCCCTGGCTCGCGAGGGTGACCGCTCGCTCCACCGCATCGCGAAGCTCTCCCACGTTCCCCGGCCAGCGGTACCGCTCCATGAGCGCCAGGGCGGCGGGGGCGAGGTGAATCGGCGGAAGCGCGTTCATCTTCCGTATCGCGTCGATGAAGTGCCGCGCGATCGGAAGAACGTCCCCGGCCCGATCTCTCAGCGCCGGCACCCCGACGACCTCCGTCGACAGGACGCGTGCGAGCGTCGCGTCGAATCGGGCCTCCTCGACGAGGCTCGCCAGATCCCGCGTGGAACTGCTGACGACTCTCGTGGAGGAGGAGCCGGGAAGCGTCTCCACGAGATCGACCTGCGCCTCTGGGCTCAGCCGATCCACGGTCCGGAGAAACAGCACCCCCTCTCGGCTCGCGCCGAGGAGCCTGGCGACCCGCTCCCGGAAATCGGCTCCGCCACCCGCGGTGGCACAGTCGACCTCGAGAAAGCCGCCGGCGCGCCGCCCCGACAGGGCGTGCAAGGTCGTCGCGACCAACCGTCGTCCGGTCCCAAGTTCCCCCACCAGGAGCACCCAGGACTCCTGCGACGCCAGGAGCGCCACCCGCTCTCGGAGAATACCCATTCCCTCGCTGCGACCGATCATCGGCGGAACGGGGGCCTGCAACATGCCATCTCCCTCCGCAGTCCGCCCGTTGCGGGCCGACCGAAAACGCCGGGAGAGTATAACCCGATCGGCTAGGAATGATCCCGGGGCTTGAGCTGGCCTACCCGGGCCCCGACGTCCCGGTAGGAGGGGTCCACCTGCAGGATGTGTGCGAACATCTCGAGCGCCCCCTCCACGTCTCCGCACTCCAGAAGAACCTCGGCCAAGTCGTAGCGGAGTCCCTGGACGCTCGCCGTGTCGCCTCCAGGAAACTCGAGGGCCGAACGGTACCAGCGAACCGCCTGTGCCAGGTCGCCGCGCTCACGATGGCAAAGAGACAGCATGCTGCACGCGTCGCGGAAGAAGGCCGGCGAGCGGCTCGCGGTCTCAAACTCATCGATGGCGTCGTCGACCAGTCCCATCTCCTTGTACGCGATCCCGAGCTCGTAGTGCGTCCTGGAATCTCCCGAATCCACCTCGTTCGCGATCTGCTCCTTGAACGCCCGGAACACGTCTTCGACGCTCTGCTCCGTTCCGGTGTCCTCTTCCACCTCCGCGAACCCCGCCGGCTCCGAACCGAGATCGTCGGAGAGGAGAGGCTCGTCCGCGGGTGCGCTCCCGCGCTGTCGCGCGGCGGCCCGTCGCTCGAGGTCGTCGAGCTCGTCGCTGTGGTACCCCTCGCGCCGGAGTGTCGCGATCCTCTCCAGGGCGTCCCATTCCATCCCCTGGGTCAGGAAGAAAACGATCTCCTCCACGGCGTCCGGCGGAGGGACGGCCGCCGGAATCCGGCCTCTTCCCTCCACGCTCCCGGGGGCCTGGAGGCCGGCTTCCCGCAACGACGCGAGGTCCGCCTGGGGCAGCGGGCCCAGCTCGCTCGCCATTCGGACCGCCTCGTGTGCTCCGGCACCATCCTCGGCGGAGATGCGCGCCAGGGCCATGCCCACGAGCGCCCCACGGAGGCCCTCACGGTCCTTTCGCGTGCGCAGCAGCGCCACGAGACGCTCCGAGGCCACGACGTGACCGGGAAATCGGGCGGTGACCTCCCGGATCTGCGCCATCGCCTGCTCCATGAGGCCGTACTTCTGGAAGACCTCTGCCTGCGTGAGGCGGGCAACGGCGAACTCTTGATCGGCGTGCGTCTCCGGAATCGCCAGGCGCGCGGTGGCGCCGGCTTCAGAGGGCGGCGATTGCGCCGGCACGACATCGAGATTCGCCGACGGACGCTGCGCCCTCTGCCGCGGGAGTGATTGCTGGAGCACGGGCGAGCCGTCGCTGGCGGCCTTCTGAATTCGGTGGAGCCTCTCGAGCGCCGCCATCTCCTGCCCCTCGAGCTGCGCGAGGCGCCCGAGAAGCGGCGTCAGGCGATCCACTCGGTGCTGATCCCGCCAGCGCGCCAGCAGCACATCCAGCCGACTCCACGCCTGATCGGCCGTGCCGTGATCGACGTGCCAGCTCAGCATCCGCTCGATGACGTCGTCGGTAAGAAGGTCGGATCGTTCTTCCCCGAGGAAACGGGCCGCTTCCTCCGTCCGCCCCTCCTGTTCGTGAAGAAGGAACAACTCCCCCGAGAACACCGCCGACATCTCGGGCTTCCCCGCCGACTCCTCGAGGACCCGGAGCGCCTCCGCGGAGCGCTGCTGGAGAGCCAGCGCGCGCGCGAGTCCCGAGATCGGCTCGGGGCGCTCCGGCGCGAGATCTGCCGCCCTGCGGTAGGCCTTCTCCGCCTCCGACGGGTGACCCGCCCGCGTCAGATCCTCCGCCGCATGAAGGAGGTCGTCCAGCGCTCCCAGGACATCTCCCTGGCTCGCCTTGACTTCCGCGAGTCGAACGCGATGCCGCGGCTCCTTGGGATCGATCGCGACGAGTCTCTCTGAGACCCGCCGGGCGCTCAGAGCCTCTCGGGCGCGCAGGAACTGCTCCGCGGAGGCGAGGAGGTGACTTCGAGCCTCGCCCGGGAGGTTCTGCTTCGCGTAGGTCTCCCCCAGGAGCAAGACCGCCGGCAAGTGTCCCGGATGCAGGCGGAGGGTCTTCTTGAGGACGGCATTGGCCCGCGGATAGAATCCGGCCCGGAAGAGCTCCTCGGCGATCCGGTCGTAGAGACGGACCGCTTCGTCCTTCTGCCCGTTTCGCGCGAGGAGATCGCCGACCCGATTCAGGATCAGAGGATCCTTCGACAGATCCTCCGCCATCAGGTGCAGCTCGCGAGTCGCGGCGGCGCCGCGCCCCTGACGCAGGAGCCGCTCGATCGCCTGAAACCTCTTCTCTACGTCACGCGCCATGGCGCCACCCCGCCCATCTCGCGTTGGACAAGAGACTACCGTCCTAGCGGTCCTGTCGTTCCCGGATCCGGGCCTTCTTCCCCGTGAGGTCGCGCAGGTAGTACAGCTTCGCGCGACGAACGCGCCCCAGCCGCACGACCTCGATCTTCTCCACCACCGGCGAATGGAGGGGGAAGATCCTCTCCACGCCGACCCCCCCGGAACTCTTCCGTACGGTGAATGTCGCGCTCATGCCGGTCCCGCCCCTCCGTCCCAGGACGTCTCCCTCGAAGATCTGGATGCGGGATTTCTCCCCCTCGACCACTCGCACGTGCACCCGGACGCGGTCTCCCGGACGGAACGTCGGGAGGCCGGTTCTCTGGCCCAGGGCATTGACGCTGTGGATCAGGTCCATGACTAACCTCGACCGCGCCCGTCGGGCGCGAGATTGGCGCGTTGTGAAAGCAGGTCCGGGCGCTTCTCGCGCGTGATGTCCTCCGCCTTCCGCGAGCGCCATGCCGCGACGGCGGCGTGGTCGCCGGACAGGAGAACTTCCGGGACCGCGAGGTCGCGGTAGCGGGCCGGCCTCGTGTAGTGGGGAAAGTCCAGAATGCCATTGGCGAAAGAGTCGTTTTCCGATGCGCTTTCCTGGCCCAGGACTCCCGGAACGAATCGAGAGACGGCATCGACCACGACCATCGCGGGGATCTCTCCTCCGGTGAGCACCACGTCCCCGATGCTCAACTCGTCCTGGGCGAGAGCCTCGCGGACGCGCTCGTCCACGCCCTCGTACCGACCACAGATGAGGACCACCCGATCGTACCCGGCCAGGCCGCGAGCCACCGCATGGCTCAGCGGCCTCCCCTGGGGGGAGAGCAAGACGACCCGGTCCGAGGTGGCCGGGTGTGTGCTTCGAACCCAATCCACGGCCTCGAAGATAGGTTCCGGCCGGAGGACCATGCCGCCCCCCCCGCCGTAGGGAGCGTCATCCACCTGTCGATGCGGGCCGTGCCCCCACCTTCGCAGGTCGTGCACCCGCACCGACACCCGGCCCTGCCGACGAGCCCGGGCCAGGATCCCCTCCTGGAACGCGCCGAGGAACATCGCGGGAAAGAGCGTGACAAGATCGAAGGTCACGACTTCCGCCCTTCTCTGCGGTTGAGAGCGAAGAGCTCTTCCGGAAGCGTCACGCGGACGGTCCCCTCCGAGCGATCGATCGCCAGCACGAACTCGGAGGCCAGTGGAACCAGGATTTCCTCTCCGTCGCTCGCTTCCACGACCAGCAGGTCCGTTCCGCCGGTCGCCTGCACGTCGCGGACCGTCCCCAGGATCGCCCCGCGCTCGTCGACGACCCGAAGGCCCACGACGCGCGCGACGAAGTGCTCGCCAGGAGGAAGCTCGGGAACTTCATCGGCCGGTGCCACGATCCAGCGGCCCCTGAGCGCGTCGGCCGCGGTGGCGTCGTCCACCCCTCGAAGCTTCAGGACGAGCCGGTCGCGGTAGCCCCGCGCCCGCTCGACCTGGTACCTCCGCGTTTCCGCGGCTTCCGCCGGGTCGGCGACCAGAACGTTCTCCAGTCCGACCCATCGATCCGCCACTCCCGATGAGACCCGCACGGTCATCTCCCCCGCCTTCCCTCGGAAACCGAGCACCCTCCCGAGGGGAAGCGGATCCACCGTCCTACTCCAGGATCTCGAGAACGACCCGCCTGCGGGCCTTCATCCCCGCCGCGGACAGGATCGTCCGGATCGATCGAGCCGTGCGTCCCTGCTTGCCGATGATCTTGCCGAGATCGCCTTGGGCGACCTTCAGCTCCAGCACGGCCGTCTGCTCACCGTCGATTTCGGTCACCACGACCTCATCGGGCTCGTCCGCCAGCGCCTTGACGATCAGCAGCAGGAGATCCTTCATCGATCGGCTCGGAACGTCATGCCCCGCGGCGCCTGACTTTTCCCAGCAGGCTCCTGACGGTGGCGGATGGCTGAGCTCCCTTCCTCATCCAATCGTCGGCACGGGCCAAGTCGATTCGGACGCTGGCCGGATCCGTTGCGGGATCGTAGGTCCCCAGGTTGTCCACGAAACTCCCGCGGGGGGTGAGCGTGGACTCGGACACCACCAGCCGGTACGACGGCGCGTGCCGGGCGCCAGTTCTTCGCAGGCGAATCGTCAACACTCCTCTACCCTCCAGGCGCGGTTGCGCTCAGGGCGCACAATATAGCTTATCGACCGAAAAAGGGCAGCTTCCCGCCCTTCCGGCTCCGTTGGGTGTCGAGGGCCTTCATCATCCGCCTCATTTGGGCGAACTGCTTGAGGAGCCGGTTGATCTCCTGGACGGTCTGGCCCGAGCCCCGGGCGATTCGCCGCTTGCGGCTCCCGTTCAGGAGCTGGGGAGTGTGCCGCTCCCTCGGGGTCATGGAGTCCACGATCGCCAGGGCCCGGACCATGGCGTCCGAGTCCAGATCCGCCTCCCGGATGTTCCCCATGCCCGGGAGCATGGAGACGATGCCCGAGAGCGGTCCCATCTTTCGAATCATGCGGATCTGATCCCGGAACGACTCCAAGGAGAAGTCCCCCTTGCGGAGCTTTTTTTCCAGGGCGGCGGCCTCTTCCTGGTCGAAGACCTCCTCTGCCTTTTCGATCAGGCCCAGGAGATCCCCCATTCCGAGGATGCGCCCGACGAGGCGGTCCGGATGGAAAACCTCGAACTCGGACGTGCGCTCCCCCGTTCCGAGGAACTTGATCGGGACGCCGGTGACGTGGCGGATGGAGAGAGCGGCCCCGCCCCGGGAGTCTCCGTCCAGCTTCGTGAGAATCACCCCCGTGAGGTCCACGGCACGGTGGAACTCCCCCGCCGAGCGCACCGCGTCCTGTCCCGTCATGGCGTCGGCGACGAAGAGGATCTCCGCGGGTCCGAGGGAGGCCTTGAGCGCCCGCAACTCTTCCATGAGGTCGTCGTCGATGTGGAGGCGGCCCGCGGTATCCAGGACCACGGTGTCGTAGCCCGACCGCCTCGCGTCGAGGCAGGCGGCCTCCGCGATCTGGAGCGGCTTCTCACCGGGCTTCGGCTCGTAGACCTTGAGCCCGGCGGACTTCCCGACGCGGATGAGCTGCTCGATCGCCGCCGGCCGGTGGACGTCGGCGGGCACGAGGAACGGGTAGTGGCCGGAGTTCTTGAGCCACAGCCCCAGCTTCGCCCCGGTGGTCGTCTTGCCCGAGCCCTGGAGGCCGACGAGCATGAAGACCGAAGGAGGTCGCGAGGCGAACCGCAGCGCCGCGGGCTCCGCACCACCCAGCAGGAGCGCGAGCTCGTCGCGCAGGATCTTCACCACTTGCTGCCCGGGGCTCAGGCTCTTCAGGACCTCTTCGCCCAGCGCCTTGGCACGCACCACATCCAGGAGGGCCTTGACGACCCCCACGTGGACGTCGGCCTCCAGAAGCGCCATGCGCAGATCCCGGAGGGCGCTGCCGAGGACTGCCTCGGAGACCCGTGCCTCTCCCTTGAGGTTGCGGAGGACGCTCTGGAGTTTCCCGGAGAGACTCTCGAACATGGCTGTACCCGTTCGCGTGGGAACCGCGCTCCCTAGATCGACTCGAGGAGGTGCCCCATCTTTCGCTTCTTCGTGCGCAGGTACTCCACGTTCTGCCTCCCGGGTGGGAGCTCCAGGGGGACGCGCTCGACGAGCTCGAGGCCGTATCCTTCCAGGGCCACGTACTTGCCCATGTTGTTCGTCATGAGCCGGAGCCGCCGGATCCCCAGGTCGTAGAGGATCTGGGCGCCGACGCCGTAGTCCCGGTGATCCGCCTCGAACCCCAGGGCGAGGTTTGCCTCGACCGTATCCTTGCGGTGCCGGTCCTGGAGCTCGTAGGCGCGGAGCTTGTTCGCCAGGCCGATCCCGCGCCCTTCCTGCCGGAGGTAGAGGATCACGCCTTTCTTCTCCGCGGCGATCAGGGACATCGCCTTCTCGAGCTGCGCGCCGCAGTCGCATCGGGTCGACCCGAACACGTCGCCGGTCAGGCACTCGGAGTGGACGCGCACGAGCACCGGCTCGTCCGGCTTCGGCTCCCCCATCACGAGCGCCACATGGGTCTGATCCTCGAGCTCGTAGTGAAACGCGTGGATCTTCCACATCCCGCTGGCCGTCGGAAGGTCGGGGGAAGCCACGCGGGTCGCCAGGCGCTCGGTGCGCATCCGGTAGCGGATCAGATCCGCGATCGTCACCATCTTGAGGCCGTGGTCGCGCGAAAACTCCCGCAGCTGGGGCAGGCGCGCCATGGATCCGTCGGCATTCATGATCTCGCAGATCACGCCCGCGGGCTCGAGCCCCGAGAGTCGGCAAAGGTCCACGACCGCCTCGGTGTGGCCGGCCCTCTTGAGCACGCCCCCGGGGCGCGCGCGGAGCGGAAACACGTGGCCGGGACGCACCAGGTCCTCGGGTCGCGTCTCGGGGTCCACTGCGGTCCGGATGGTGCGCGCGCGGTCCGCCGCGGAGATTCCCGTGGTGACATCCCGCCGCGCCTCGACGGAGACGCAGAACGCCGTTCCCCGGATCGCGGTGGACTCCTGGACCATGAGAGGGATCTTCAGCTCCTCGAGCCGCTCGGGAGTCAAGGGGAGGCAGATCAGGCCTCTGCCATGGGTCGCCATGAAGTTGATGATCTCCGGGGTCACGCACTCCGCGGCGCAGGCCAGGTCTCCCTCGTTCTCGCGATCCTCGTCGTCGAGGATGATGACCACTCCACCGCGACGCAATTCGCCGATCGCCTCCTCGATCCTCGAGAAAGGAGACGGCGCCGCCGATCCCTCTGCGCTCATCGGGACTCCCTTCGCCTGGTCTCGCGGGCCCCCCCGCCTCGAATGTGGACGGCGCGTGCCCCGGCCAGTCTTTCAAGATACCTCGCGAGCACGTCCACCTCCACGTGGAGGCGGTCCCCCGCGCGCACCTTCCCCAGGGTCGTGTCGGAGCGGGTGACTGGAATCAACGCCACCTCGAACGCGTCTTCCATCACCGCGGACACGGTGAGCGAGACGCCCTGCAGGGCAACGGACCCCTTCTCCGCCACATACCGCCGGAGCGGGGGAGCGAGCGCCATCCGAAGCCGGCAGTCGCCCCCGCCCCCCGAGACCTTCAGCACCGAGGTCACCGCATCGACGTGACCCAGGACCATGTGCCCACCCAGAGGGTCACCCCATCTGAGCGCGCGCTCGAGATTGACCCGGTCCCCGCGCCGGAGAGTGCCGAGGGTGGTGCGAGAGAGCGTCTCCGGAATCACGTCGACCAGGAAACGCCTCCCCGTGCGGGAAACGACGGTCAGGCAGACTCCGTCCACGCAGATGCTGTCCCCGATTTTCATCTCGCGGACAGGAAGGGACGACGACACGCCCAGACGAACCGCCCCCGCGCGCCGCGCCGCGAGCGCCACCGTTCCCACCGCTTCGACGATTCCCGTGAACATCACAGCCTCACGCAGCGATCCCGGGGACGATCGCCCCCAGGACGAGCAGGTCCTGGCCCAGAGCGATCGTCTCGCGCGGATCGATCCGAATCGCGTGCTCGGGAGAGTCGACCGTCGTTCCGGCGAGCATCGGCGTGCCTCCGCGGCCGCCGAAGAGGCTCGGGGCGAAGAACACGGCCGCTCGGTCCGCCAGCCCCGCGGCGAGAAAACCCGCCAGGGTACGCCCGCCGCCTTCCACGAGGACCGACTGGATCCCCCGGCTCCCCAGGTCGGCAAGCACCTCCCGGAGCGAGAGGCACCCCGCCAGCGACCCGACCCGAACGATCTCGGCGCGCCCGGCAAGCTCCTCTCCCGAGGGCCCCTCGTGGCACGCGTAGATCAGGGGGGGCACCGGGTCGTCCGACGCCCGCTCGAACACTCGCGCCCTGGCGCTCAGTTTCAGGTGGGGCGCAAGCACGACACGCCGGCGAGTCGCATCCACCCCTTTCAAGCGGACCGTCAGGCTCGGGTCGTCGCGACGCACCGTCCCTGCGCCCACGAGGATCGCGTCGTGACGAAGCCGCAGCCGGTGCGCGAATCGGCGCGCGGCCTCCCCCGTGATCCACCGGGAAGACCCGCCCGCCGCCGAGAGCATGCCGTCGAGCGACGCCGCCGCCTTGAGCGTCACGAGAGGGCGACCTGTGCCGTGCCAGTGGAGGAACGGCTCGTTCACACGCCTCGCCTGCTCCGCGAGGAGACCGATCTCCACGGCGACTCCCGCGTCGGCGAGCCTCTTCGCGCCTCGTCCGTTCACCTGTGGGTTGGGGTCGATGAGCGACGCCACGACGCGACGAATGCCGCTCTCCACGAGGAGGTCGGCGCACGGCGGCGTGCGCCCGTGGTGAGCGCACGGTTCGAGGTTCACGTACAACGTCGCGCCTCGGGCGCGCGCCCCGGCCTCGCGAACGGCCAGCGCCTCGGCGTGACACGTGCCGGCGGCATGGTGGTATCCGCGCCCGACCACACGACCGGCGCGAACGAGGACGCAGCCGACGCGGGGGTTCGGAGTCGTCGATCCTTCCCCGAGAACGGCCAGGGCCAGAGCCTGCTCCATGAAGGCCCGCTCGGGCTCGATGTCGCCCCGCCGCGCCGGCACGCACTAGCCTCCATCCAGCAGCGCGGTGACGAAGGCATCCGGGTCGAACTCCAGGAGATCGTCCAGGCCTTCCCCGACGCCCACGTAGCGGATCGCAACTCCCATCTCCTTCCGAATCCCGAGTGCCACGCCCCCCTTCGCGGTTCCGTCCAGCTTCGTGAGGACGATGCCGGTCACCGCCAGCGCGCGCGTGAACTCCCGCGCCTGGGTCAGGGCGTTCTGGCCGGTCGTGGCGTCCAGCACCAGGAGAACCTCGTGGGGGGCCCCCTCCACCTCGCGACCGGCGATGCGGGCCATCTTGCCCAGCTCGGCCATGAGGTTCGTCTTCGTGTGCAGACGCCCCGCGGTGTCCACGAGGACGGTGTCCACGTCGCGGGACCTCGCGGCGCGCAGCGCGTCAAAGACGACCGACGACGGATCGGCCCCATCGGCCTGCCGCAGCAGCGCCGCCCCCGCGCGCTCTGCCCAGCGCTCCAACTGGTCCACCGCGGCGGCCCGAAAGGTGTCGGCCGCCACCACCAAGACCTGGCGGCCCTCAATCCGCTCGCGCGCTGCGAGCTTTCCCACCGTCGTGGTCTTCCCCCCTCCATTCACGCCGACGACGAAGACGACCCAGGGGCGTGTCCCTCGTCCGGGCGACGCTCCGGAATCCGCGCCCAGCGATTCGCGCAGCACATCGGACACCGCCTTCCGGAGCCCGTCGGCATCGATCGGCTCGCGTCGGGACCGGCGGCGCACGCACTCGATCACCTCCGCAGTGAGCGAGGGGCCGAGATCGGCCGCGAGAAGGCCCCCCTCCAGATCCTCGAGCGCACCCTCCTCCACCTTGCCAGCGCCGAGGACCTGCTGGATCGCTCCCGTGAGGGCCTCGCGCGTGCGGGCCAACCCCGCGATGAACTTGCCCAGGGAGCCGAAGACCATCTCAGCGGACCAACTTGAGGAGCTCGTCGGCCCGAGCCGAATTCTCGCTTCCCGGGGCCACCTCGAGCACCCTCAGGAGGTGCTCCCGTGCGCTCGCCTTGTTGCCCAGGCGCAAGTACGCGAAGCCGAGCCGGTAGTGGTACTCCCCGACCATCTTGTAGTCCGGAGCGGCGACCTCGTACTCTCGTGCCGCTTCCTCGAGCTTGCCGACCGCGTCGAGCCTCATCGCCAGCTCGTAGTGAGCACGGTAGTACTTTGAGTCGATCTCCACCGCCGCACGAAGCTCGCGGATCGCCTCGTCCTCCCTCCCCTCGGACGCGTAGAGCATCCCGAGGTTGAGGTGAACCTTCTCGGGGGTGGCGTAGGAGGGATCGGCGAGTGCCGCGCGGAAATGCTCTTCCGCCTCCGCCTTCTTCCCCATCCGGTGGTAGAGCGCGCCCATGTTGTTGTGAACGTCGGTGAGATACGGATCGTCCTGCAGCGCCTTCCGAAACGCGGCTTCCGCCTGGAGGTACCGGCCCCCCAGGAGCAGCGCTTGGCCATGGAAGTTCTCGATCTCCGCGTTGGCGGGGGCCAGCATCGTCGCGCGCTCCACCTCGGCGATGGCCTCCGGGATCCGCCCGTTGCTGAGGAGAGACTGAGCCATGCGGTAGTGGGTGAGCGCCGCGATCGCGGGATCGGGCCGCTCGGGCTTCTTTCCCCCTCCACAGCCCTCAAGCGCAGCGAATCCGAGCACGACCGCAATCGCCGGGAACAAACGGGTCCAGGTTCTCATGGGCCGCCACCTCCTTCCCGCAGGGACACTTCAGGAATCATGGCTCCCCCGACCCAGCCCCAGCCACCGGGTGACCCGCCAAGGTTTCCTCGGGGTGGCCTCCGCCGGCGGAGGCACGTCGGGCTGCACACCTCGGAGAAGCGCCGCGGGGACCTCGGTCACCATCCGTCGCGCTGCGGGCTCCCCAACGATCGACGCGACCGCCGCAGCCGCTTCCCGCAGCTCGGGGCGACGGCCGCGAGTGTTGTGGGCATCGGAGGCCAGAACGTGTACCAGACCTCTCTTCAGCATCCACGCGCTCACCCTGGTGGCCTCCGGTCCGAACGCCCCGAGGATGCTCCCGGTCGTGAGCTGGCCGTAGGCACCCAGCCGAACGAGCGCCTCGTAGCGCGACGGATCCTCCTGGAAATACCGGATTCGCTCCGGGTGAGCAAAGACGGTGAGGATCCCCTCGAGCCTGAGGTGGAACACCAGGTTCTCGAGACCCGGAGGGTGCTGGGTGAGCGACAGCTCCAGGAGCAGGGTCTTCCCGTTGTCGCCCAGGGTGGGGGCGCGCCCGTCCCGGACGCGCGCGGTGAGGTCCGCGCACAGGTGAACCTCGGCGCCGGGGACAAGATCCACCCCGATCCCCTCGTCGGTCAGCCTTCGCCCCAGAACCTCCACCGCCGCGAGAACCGCTGCGCGGTCGTTGAAGAAGAACCCCTCCTTGCAGTGTGGGGTGGCCACGATCGTCTTGACGCCGTCGGCCTCAGCGACACGGGCGAACTCCACGGCCTCGTCCTCGGTCTTCACCCCGTCGTCGACCCCCGGGAGGATGTGCGTGTGGAGGTCGATCACTCGATGGACTCCGCCTCGGCGCCTTCTTCGGCCTTGACTCGGCGTCCCATGAGCCTCGCGACCGCGTCGTGAGGCGAGCCATCCTCGTAGAGGAGCCGATACACCTCTTCCACGATCGGCATCTCGATTTCCCTCCGGTGCGCCAGCTCGCGCGAGGATCGCGTCGTGCTCACTCCTTCGGCGACCGCCGGCGTGCGGGCCAGGATGTCGCGGAGCCGCTCTCCCCTCCCCAGCGCCTGCCCGACCCTCCGGTTTCTGGAGAGATCTCCCGTAGCGGTCAGCACCAGATCCCCGAGACCCGCGAGCCCGCTGAACGTCGACGGCTTTCCCCCGAGGGCGACACCGAGCCGTCGCATCTCGGCGAGGCCGCGGGTGATGAGCGCCGCGACGGCGCTGCGCCCCATTGCGGACCCATCCACGACACCTGCGGCGATGGCGATGACATTTTTCAGGGCCCCCGCCACCTGGACGCCGACCGGATCCGCATTGGTATACACCCTCAGGTGGCTCCCCGAGAACAGATCCTGGACGCGCGCTGCCAGGATCGAGTCGGTCGAGGCCGCCACCACGGCCGTCGGGAGCCCCCGTGCGACCTCGGGGGCGAACGACGGCCCGGAGAGGAAAGCGAGCGGACGCTCGGCGCCGAGGACCTCCCGCGCGACCTCGCCGGGAAGCGCGAGCGTCCCCTCTTCCACCCCCTTGGTCGCGATCACCACGGGAATCCCCGCGGGGATCAGCCCTCTCGCGTGCTCGTAGACTCTCCGGGCGAACGGGGACGGGACCACGGCGAGGAGCATCTCGACGCCGTCGAGAGCTTGGGCCAGATCCCCGGTGGGGAGGACGCCCGGAGGGATCGGCACGCCCGGGAGAAAGACCGGGTTGTCCCGCCGGTCGATCATCCGCGCGACCAGATCCTCTTCCCGAATCCAGAGACGAACGGACCTCCCAGCGTGGGCGAGGATCACCGAGAGGGCGGTTCCCCATCCCCCCGCACCCAGCACCGCGATGCTGCGGTCCCTCACCGCTCTCCCTTCCCCGGGGAACCTCGTGCGCCGCGCAAGGGCTGCAATCGGGGTTCCGCGCCTCGGACGAGGCGCTTCATGTTCTCCCGGTGCGTCCACAGGATCAAGAGCGCGGTCGCGACGGTGAGCACGAGATCGACGCCGGCCACGCCGCGCCAGGCGGCGATGACGGGATACACGGCCGCGCCCGCCACCGAGCCAGCCGACGCCCGCCGTGAGACTCCGAGTCCCGCCGCGAAGGTGAGGAACGCTCCCATCATCGGTACCGGGTGGAGCACTCCGAAAGCGCCGCACGCCGTCGCGACCCCCTTTCCACCTCGGAAGCCGAGCCACGGAGGGTACACGTGGCCCAGCACCGCCGCCAGGGCCGTGGCCTCCGGCAGGAAGCCGATCGAGCCCGCCAAGATCCGCGCCGTGATCGCCGCGAGGGCGCCCTTCCCCGCGTCGGCCAGCAGTGTCGCCGCGCCGAGGATCCACCCGGTCTCGCGGAGGACGTTCGCCGCCCCGATGTTGCCGCTCCCTCGTGAACGGATGTCCGAGGAGGCGCGCCAACGGACGAGAAGCAGGCCGGAGGGCGCGCTCCCCAGCAGGTAGCCCGCGAGAAGAACGGCGCCGGACGCAACGGCCTCGCCGATCACCGAGGGCCCGCCCCGCCCGCGAGCGGAAACGCGTCGAGTCGCGAGTAGCGCGCTCCCGCAGGTCCGAGTTCGCTCCGGAGAAGCGCCACCTCCGCACACTCCACCACGCTCCCGAGCTCGGCCAGCGTCTCCCGCGGCGGGCTCGCGCGGACGTCCTTCCGACCGCGCGCAAGAGTCAGATGGGGATGAAAAGGGCGATCCTCGGGCGGGAAGCCCCCCGCGCGGGCCGCGCCTTCGAGCGCACGTGCGAGCTCTTCGAGCTTCCCTCCGGGCGGATCCTCCTGGACACCGATCCAGAGCACTCGCGGACGCGCTGGGTCCGGAAACACTCCGGCGCCTCCGAGACGGAACCGGATCGGAGCGAACCCGCCCACCGTCGTCCTCCACGCGTCGCGATGAGCACGCTCTCTCTCCGGTTGGAGCTCGCCCAGGAACCTCAGCGTGAGGTGGATCGCCCCGGGCTCCACGAAGCGCCAGCCCGTGAGCGAGCGGGAGAAGGTCTCGAGGACGCGCGTGAGATCGGCCCGCGACTCCTCCGACAACTCGAGCGCCAGGAAGAGCCTCACGGCACGCCCAGGATCCGACGACGCAGGCGGTCCAGCGCGAGGCTCACTGCCCGTCGCCGCACCAGATCGCGGCTCCCGGGCAGGAGAAAGCGAAAGCCGACGATCTCGCTCCGGTCCGCCACGGCCACGTAGACGAGCCCCACCGGCTTGCCCGCCGTGCCCCCCGTGGGCCCGGCGATCCCGGTGATCCCCACCCCGTAGTCCGCGGCCAGCCGCTTTCGCGCGCTCCGCGCCATGTCCCGCGCCACCTCGCCGCTCACCGCGCCGTACTGCCGGAGCCTGTCCGCCTCGACCCCCGCGATCGCCGTCTTGAGGTCGTCCGCGTAGGTCACGAACCCGCCTCGGAACCAGACCGACGCCCCCACCACGTCCGTCACCGTTGCCGCGAGGAGTCCCCCCGTACAGGACTCGGTGGTCGCGAGGGTACTGCCCCGCGTCGCAAGCGCCGCTCCGACGACGGAGGCCAGCGTCTCGTCGTCGCGACCAAAGAGGTCTCCCGGGAAACGCTCCGCCACCGCTTCGTCCAGCGAGTCGAGACGACGCGCGGCCTCTTGCCGCGTCGCGCCCTCCGTACGGAGCAGAAGCTCGACGCCCTCCGACCGTGCGAGAATCGTCACTTCCGCGTGCGGCGTCCGGTACAGGTCGCGGATCCGCCCGTCGACGGACGACTCGCCTCGTCCGGCGATCTTCAGCACACGCCCGAGCAGCACCGCGTGGTCTCCGGCCCGGAGAACCGGCTCCACGGCGGACTCGAACATCTCCCTCATCTCCGCGGGGACGCCGGGCAAGGCGAACACGAGCGCCCTCCCCCACCGCACCCCCAGGCCCGGTGCCGTGCCTCGAGCGTTCTCGAGGAAGTCGGCCCCCCGCGGCCGCATCGCCTGCCGGAGAGGCTCCACGCTGGAATCGTGGCCCCGACCCCGAAGCATGTCTGCAATCCTCGCCGCCATCTCAGAGTCCGGCTCCAGCGGCGCACCCAGGGCGCGGGAGAGCCCCGCGCGCGTTCGATCGTCCTCGGTGGGACCGAGTCCTCCCGTCAGAACCACCACGTCGGCCCGCTCCACTGCAGTGGTCACGACTGCCGCGATCCGCGCCTCGTCATCTCCCACGAGGGAGACGTGGCGCACACCGATCCCGATCCTTGCGAGCCTTTCCGCGAGCCAGCCCGAGTTGGTGTCCGCGAGCCCCGAGAGCAGCTCGGTCCCGATCGCGATCAGCTCCGCGTCCATATCCCGACGTTCCCGCGGCACCCGGCGGCGGACCACGGGCGCAAACGGCCCCAAACGGCCGGCGTCACGCCCGTTCCGTGAGATCCACCGATCGAGCGAACTTGAAGCAGTAATCGAGGGCGGAGACCGTGGCCAGGACGGCAACGACCCACAGCGACGCGACCCCGAGGAACCCGAACGTTCCCCACCGGTCCAGCGTGTTGGTGAGGATCAGGAGCGTGATCGCCACGACCTGGCTCCCCGTCTTGAACTTTCCCCACGGAGACGCGGGAATGATCAGCCCGCGAGCCGCCGCGACGCTGCGCATCCCGGTGATCGCGAACTCACGGCCGACGATGAGAACCACCATCCACGCAGGGGCAAGGCCAAGCTCGACGAGCGAGATGAACGCCGATGCCGTCAGGAGCTTGTCGGCGATGGGATCCAGGAGGATGCCGAGGGTCGTCACCTCGCCCCGTCGACGTGCCAGAAAACCGTCCAGCCAGTCCGTGGCCGCGGCGGTGAGGAAGATCACCACGGCGACGAGCTCGCGCCAGTGTGCGAACCAGGAAACCACCGGGGCGAGCCAAGAGGCGTAGCTCAGGGCCTCGAGCCGGGTCGCGACCCGCGCTGTCGCCCAGGGGGGCGTCAGCAGCACGACGACCAGCAAGGGGACGAGGAAAATCCGAACGAGCGTCAACGAGTTGGGAAGGTTCAGGCGCATTGCCCCCTCGCGCCGGCGAAAATACCATGCCGCGGTGCCATCATCAATGACCCACCGCGAGAGGTGCATCGGGGAAGATCCCCGCCCCGTCCGAGGGCGAACCGGGCGGGGATCGGGCGGGGGTTCCGACTACGGCCCGCCGGGGGTCCCTCGTCGGACGGTGGGGAACGGGTTGATGTCGTCCGTGATCGTAGCGGGAAAGAACACGGAAACCACGCGCGCTTCTTTTCCGGCGGGTGTGTCGTATTCCACGACGACGCTCCCGTCGGCCTGGACTCCCAGGCGGGGGTTCCTGCTGTCCACGCCGGGATCGGAAATGGCCACCGGCGCCATCCAGTGCGTGACAAGGAAAAAGCTCAAGAAAACCCGGCCCCCATTCTCGTCCTCGCGCCACCACGCGAGGTAGGGACGACCGCCCCCATCGAAGACCACCTGAGGTCCGAGGTCGTCTCCCGGGGCTGCCGCCTCTTCCACCACGCCGATCGCCGACCACTCGCCGGAGGTCCATCGAGACCAGACCAGGTCGAAGTCGGCCCCGTTGAATCGGCTCCACACGGCCCAAGGATGGTTGCCGCTCGCGGGGTTCTCGGCGATGGCCGGATACTGATCGCCGGCCCGATCCCCCTCCGGATTCAGGGCGTGAACCCCAAAGGCGTGTCTTCGAACCGCCTTCCAGATCCGGACCTGGCGAACGGACGATTGCGCAAGGATCGTCGTGCGGACGTAGTTCCCGTAGGCGTCGGTTTCCGCGGCGACCTCCGCCCGGCTTTCCGGCACGAGAATGATCGCCAGCGCCAGGATGACGGTGGTGACGACGCTAGGTCGTGTGGACATGTTTCCTCCTTACGCACTCCACGTATCGGTCGAATTCCTCCACCTCGGGGAACCGCCTCTCGATGAGCGAGCGCAGGTGACGGAGCCGGCCGAACGCGATCTTCTCTCGGGTATCGTTTTCTTCCTCGCGGGCCATCTCCCAGCGACGGAAGGCATTCAGGAAGAGAATATCGTGATATGCCTCTTCGGGCCGGGAGGCCAGGGCGTCGGAGCCCGCGAGGCTCTCTCTGGCAGGCCCCCGCTCCCCGTGCTGGAGGTGGGCCTCGCCGAGCCGGGTCAATGCCAGCGCCGCGACCCGGCGGTAGCCCCTCTCCACGGCCGTGGCGTGCGCTTCACGGATGAGACCGAGCCCCTCCTCGAACCGCTCCAGCGCGACCAGACATCCGCCGAGGTTGATGAGAACGGTGGCGCGCAGCTCGTCCCGGCTTCCCATCGCGGAGAGGATCTCGTGGGCCCGCCGGTAGCACTCGGCGGCCTTCTCGAACTCTGACTCATCGTGATGGATGTTCCCGAGCGTGTTGAGCACGCCCGCCTGGATGTCCAGGTCCCCCTCCTGGTCGGCGAGATCGAGGCACTCGCGTGCCATCACTGCGGCGAGGTACAGATCTCCGAGTTCGCGGTGGACGTAGCTCAACTGGAGCAGCGTCCGCATGCAGGTTCTCGTACCCAGCTTGCGGCGCTCCTTGAGGATTCTCCGCAACTCCTGCTCCGTCATCGAGAGCTTGCCCAGCGCCTTGAGGGCTGCCGCCATCCGCCACCGAGCCTCCACGGCGCGCTCCCCGAAGAGGCCGCCCGCGTCTCCGGTCTCGGCCACCTCCGCCGCGCGCTCGAACGTCACGAAGGCGCGCCCGTGCTCACCGCGGGAGAAGTGCGACGCTCCCGCCTTGAGGAGCTCGTCGTAGTTCTCGGAGGCTGGCCGGAACGCCTCGTACTCCTCGAGGTCGAGGATGTCCGAAAAGTTCTGCACCGAGACATTGAAAATGCGGGCGAGCGCCCGCAGTTTCTCGAACGAAGGGACTGCCTTGCCCTTCTCGAACCGGGACAGCTGGGAGTTGTCGATCGGCTCACCGAGCACGAGCGACTGCTCTTCCACCTTGCGGAGAGTGTAGCCGTACCCCTCTCTCAGCCTCCGGAGGTAGGCACCGAGGCGAACCGATGACCCCGCGCTCCCGAGTTCTCGACCGGGTTCAGCCCCTTCGTCGACATCGTTCAGCGGCTGCAACCTGGGCTCGCTCATGAGTTCTCCCCCACTTGCACTGCACACCACCCCGACAACAGGACCGTCTAGGGATGTTCCTATCCCAGGACAGCCGTCTTGTCAACTCCTCGAACGCCGCGCCGACCGACTCTGCGGACGCCGGGTCCGCGACCGCCTGCCCCCCCGCGGGGGTGCGCCTGCCGCTCCGGGTCTAGTTGCTGATCCGGATCGATCCGTCCGGCCCACGCTCCACCGTGGGCCGTTTCGGCTCCGTAGGACCGACCGGGCTGGAGCGCCGCGCGCTCCTCCCGAGCTTTGCGGTCACCTTGCGGACGTAGTCCCGCGTCTCGCGATAGGCCGGGATCCCGCCGGAGCGTCGGACCGCTCCGGCCCCGGCGTTGTAAGCGGCGAGCGCCAGGGGCACGTCTCCCTGGAACTCCACCAGGAGATCCCGCAGGTGGCGCGTTCCGGCGTAGAGGTTCTCGTAGGGGTCGTGAGGGTCCCTCACGCCGTATCGACGCGCCGTCGCCGGCATGAGCTGCATGAGCCCTCGCGCTCCCTTCGGCGAAACCGCCCGTGGATTGAACCCGGATTCGACGAGAGCAACCGCCTTGATCAGGGACGGGTCGAGCCCCTGCTCGGAGGCCACGCGGCGGATGAAGGGATCGTAGGGAGTGGGGGGGAGGTCCGGCGGCAAGGAGAGCTTGATCGCCTCGAGCCCGGGAACGGGACGGACGTCGGGTCGGCTCGGCGTGTTCGTGAACACGATCTCTCCCCCCTCGACGTAGTACAGGATCCCTTCTCCCCCGCGCGCGGTCACCGCCGCGGCCGCGATCAGCACCGCCGTGACGGCGAGCGGAATGCGCCGCCCTCTCACGCGGACGCTCCGACACGCCGCGCGACGATCGTCGCGACGGAACGGAGGGCCTCGTCGAGCCGCGCCACATCCTTCCCTCCCGCCTCGGCGATGTCGCTGCGCCCCCCTCCCCCGCCTCCGACGATGCGGGCCAGCTCGCGCACCAGATCACCCGCAGGAAGCTGTTCCTTCCGATCCTCGGTGACGGCGACGAGAATCGAGGCTTTCCCCTCGTCCGCGCGGCCGAGGATCACCACTCCGGAGCCGAGCTTCTGCCGCAGAGAGTCGGCGAGAGTTCGCGTTTCCGCGGCCGAAAGGCCGTCCACCCGGTGCGCCAGGACCTTGATCCCCGCAACCGCCTCGGGCGCCTCCGCCTTCCGGGCCAGGATCTCCTGGATCGAGCGGAGCCGCTCCCGATCGAGCTCGCGCTGGACCGACCGGGCCTGGTCGAGACGCCGCCTCACCTCCTGGGCCAGCTCCGAGCGCGGGACCGAGAGCAGCCCCTCCAGCGCCCGTACAACAGCGTGCTCCTCGCGAAAACGGGCCAGGGAAGCCTCGCCGGTCACTGCTTCCACCCGACGCACCCCGGACGCGACCCCTTTCTCCTGCGTGAGCTTCAGGAGCCCGATCTCTCCCGATCGGGAGCAGTGCGTGCCCCCGCACAGCTCCCGGGAAACATCGCCGATCCGCACCACGCGGACCCGATCGCCGTACTTTTCCCCGAACAACGCCATGGCCCCGCCCCGGATCGCTTCGCTGAGGTCCTCCTCGCAGGTTTCGACCGCCAGATCCTCGAGAATCTCCCGGTTGACGAGTGACTCGATGTCCTGCAGGGCACGGTCGGGAACGTCCGCAAAGTGGCTGAAATCGAACCGGAGGCGATCCGGCCCGACCAGCGACCCCGCCTGTTTCACGTGCGTTCCCACGACTTCCCGCAGCGCGGCGTGGAGAAGGTGGGTGGCGGTATGGTTGCGGGCAACGGCGCGTCTGCGGACCTCATCCACCTCCGCCCTCACCGCATCCCCCGACGCGAGGTGTCCCGCCTCCAGAACCACGTCGTGGACCACGATCCCCTCCGCCGGCCGTCGCGTGTTCTGGACCCGCGCTCTCCCGGAAGGTGCAATGATCCAGCCAGTGTCGCCGACCTGCCCTCCGGCCTCCGCGTAGAACGGTGTCGCCTCGAGCACGATCTCTCCGTGGCCGCCCTCCTCGAGAACATCGGCCGGACCCGAGGCAGAGCGAAGGTTACAGATTCGTGCCCCTTCTAACCGTAGCGTCACGTAGCCTTCGAATCGAGTCCGGAGAGTGCCCGACAGGCCCATCCAGATCGCGTCGGACTCCGCGGGCTTCCCGCCCTTCCACGATGCCTGTGCCCGTGAGCGCTGCTTGGCCATCTCGGCCTCGAACCCGGCCTCGTCGAGATGAACCCCTCGCTCCTCCGCGATATCCCTCGCGAGATCCAGCGGGAATCCGAACGTGTCGTAGAACCGGAACAGCTCGGGACCCGGCAGGACCCGCTCGCCGCGAGGAAGGCTGCGGATGCTCTGCTCGAAGAGCTCGAGCCCCGCCGCCAGCGTCTCGGAAAACCGCTCTTCCTCACGCCGTCCCACCTCCAGGATCGCGTCGCGAGCCGCGCAGAGCTCCGGGTAGTCCTCCCCGAGAATATCGATCACCCTGGGCGTGATCTCGTGCAGGAAGGGCTCTAGGATCCCGAGCTTGCGCCCGTGCCGGATCCCACGCCTTAGAATCCGGCGCAAGACGTAGCCTCGCTTGTCGTTGGACGGCACGACGCCATCGGCCACGAGAAAGCACAGAGCTCGGGCGTGATCCGCGATGACCCGGAGCGAGACGTCCACCGCTTCGTCGGCGCCGTATTTCCTTCCCGCCCGCGCTCCGGCGGCGGCCAGGACGGGCTGGAAGAGATCCGTGTCGTAGTTGCTGCGCTTTCCGTCGAGGACTGCCGTGATCCGCTCCAGACCCATCCCGGTGTCGATGCTCGGAGCGGGAAGCGGGCGGAGCTTTCCATCTTCCTGCTGGTCGAACTGCATGAAGACCAGGTTCCAGATCTCGACGTAGCGGCGGGCGTCGGTCGCCGGGGTGGACTCGCCGGTCACCGAGGTGAGATCCTCGCCCAAGTCGTAGTGAATCTCGCTGCACGGCCCGCACGGACCCGTCTCTCCCATGCGCCAGAAGTTGTCCCGCTCGCCCAGGCTCAGGATCCGGTCGGGGGGGACCCCAACGCGATCCCGCCAGACCCGGATTGCCTCCTCGTCGGCGTCCAGCTCGTCCGATCCTCCGAAGACGGTCACCCACAGCCTCTGAGGATCGACGCCCCAGACCTCGGTGACGAGCGCCCACGCGAAGCGGATCGCCTCCTCCTTGAAATAGTCCCCGAAGGAAAAATTTCCCAGCATTTCGAAGAACGTATGGTGTCTCGGCGTGCGCCCCACCATCTCCAGGTCGTTGTGCTTCCCGGACACCCTCAGGCACTTCTGTGCCGACGCCGCGCGCACGTAGTCTCGCCGCTCGCGTCCCGTGAACGCGTCCTTGAACTGGTTCATTCCCGCGTTGGCGAAGAGGAGCGTCGGATCGCCCCCGAGGATCAGAGGAGAGCTCGGAACGATCCGATGGCCACGAGCGGCGAAGAACTCCAGAAAAGTGCGACGGATCTCGCGGGAGGTCATGTTCGGTCTCGTCGAGAGAGCAGCGGGCCCGCGGAGCGAAAACGCCTCCGCGTCCCGGGACGGGCAGGACCGTGCCCCTCGGGGAGGCGGCATTATACACGGCAACCGGAGCGGTTCCGGCATCGGGCTTCTCGAAGTTCTCGCGCCTCCTAGTTCTGCGAGAATTCGAAGGGGGAATCGGGGCCGTGCGGATTCGCGGTCACCGTCTCCTCCTGTTTCGCCAGCGATGTCTCCATCTGCTCGAGGGCCAGATCGGCGGTCGACTGGATTCCCGCGACCTTGAGCTTGAACTCGTCGGCGTTGGTGGCCTGCCGGAGCGCCTCGTCGAACGAGATCAGCTCCGAGCGGTAGAGTCGGTACAGCGACTGATCGAACGTCTGCATTCCGTACTCGGAGGTCCCCGCGGCGATGGCTTCGCGAATCAGCTTGGTTTTCTCCTTGTTCTCGACGCAATCGCGGATGTAGGCGGTCGACCGCATGATCTCCACGGCGGGGACGCGGCCCGCTCCGTCGGCTCTGGGCACGAGCCGCTGGGACACGACGGCCTTGAGGACCGAAGCGATCTGGAGACGGATCTGCTTCTGGTGATGGGGCGGGAACACGGAGATGATCCGGTTGATGCTCTCGGTGGCGTCGAGGGTGTGGAGCGTGGCGAGAACCAGGTGCCCGGTCTCGGCGGCCAAGAGGGCCGTCTCGATGGTCTCGTAGTCCCGCATCTCGCCCACGAGGATCACGTCCGGGTCCTGCCGGAGCGCCGATCGGAGCGCCAGGGCGAACGACCGCGTATCCACGTCGATTTCCCGCTGATTCACGAGGCTCTTCTTGTCGCGGTGCAGGAACTCGATGGGATCCTCGATGGTCATGATGTGGCAGGTTCGGATGGCGTTGACGTGATCGATCATCGCGGCGAGAGTTGTGGATTTGCCCGAACCGGTCGTGCCCGTGACGAGGATCAGCCCCCGCCGCTCGGCAGCGATCTGCTCGAGGACCGTCGGCAGGAGAAGGTCTCGAATGCTGCGGATCTTCACGGGGATGACCCGGAGGACCAGGCCGACTGTACCGCGTTGCTGGAAGACGCTGCAGCGGAACCGGCCCAGGCCCGGGACCGAGTACGCCATGTCCAGCTCGAAGCTGTCCTTGAACTTCTGCTTCTGCCGGGCGTTCATCACGCTGAACGCGATGGCGACCGTGTCCTCGGCCATGAGCCGCTTCTGGTCGGTCATCGGCTCGAGTCGGCCGTCGATCCGGATCACGGGATAGCTTCCCGCCTTGAGGTGCAGGTCCGAAGCACCCCGTTCTGTCGCGAGCTTCAAGAGATCGTTGACGTGCACGGGCATCCTCTCAACCCGGACTGGGATGGAAGCTCAGCGTCCGGGATCACCCCTGGAATCTAGGAACCCTGGACGGGCCCGTCAACCGCCCCGGGGCCCTGACGAAACCGTAACGAACCCGCGGCGCCGCGAGAAGTCGCCTCAGCGCGAGCCCAGATCGTCCCATGCGTGGAGGACAAGTGCGCAGGCCACGATCCCCGCGGTCTCCGATCGCAGCGTCCGAGGGCCGAGGTGCGACGGGCGCCAGCCGCCACGCTCGAGGGCCTCGATCTCCCCGGGTTCGAGCCCACCCTCCGGCCCCACCAGGAGCCACACCGCGTCGGGAGCGGGGACCGTCGCGCTCGCGAAGGCCGGGACGGAAGGGGAAGGAACGAGCAGAGTGCCGAGCGTGCCCTCCGGGACCGCGCAGGGAGGCTGTCGGGGCTCGCCGACCCAGGGCACGAATCGGCGGCCGCTCTGCTTGGATGCCTCCCTCGCGATCTTCCGCCAGCGTTCCAGCCGGTCCGCCGAAGGGGGGCGCTCCTCGGTGCGGCGCGTCAGGACGGGCTGGATCGACGCGACGCCGATCTCCGTCGCCTTCTGGATCGCCCAGTCCATCCGTTCCGCCCTGCACAGTCCCTGGTACAGCGTCACGGACAGCCTCGGATCCACCCGGTCCGCTCGTGGTTCCCCGACGAGGATCTCGACCCCGTCCCGCCCAGATCCCAGCACCGTCGCCTCCCACTCCCCTCCCCGCCCGTCGAACACCGACACCGCCTCGCCGGAGCGCAGCCGGAGGACATGCGCGACGTGGTGGGCTTCCTCGGGAGTGAGACGGACGATGCAACCGGGGCCGGAAACGGGCTCGTGGTGGACCCTGCGGGCGCGCGTCACAGGGGCTCGTTCTCGGGCCGCGAGGATCGGCTCACGAGGAGCCCCCAGCCTTCCCGGTGGAGCCTCTCCACGGTTCGGAAGCCCTCCCGCCTCAGCGCCCGGTCCACCGCCCCCATCTCCTCCAGCAGGACACCTCCCGCGAGCAGCACGCCTCCGCGCCGAAGCGTCGCCGCGGCTTCCATCCCCTTCGAGACGAAGTACTCCGACGCGATATTGGCCACGACTCCGTCCAGCTGCGCGCCGGCGAGGTCCGATGCGCCGCCCACGTCCAGGCGCACCCGCTGACCCGCGCGATTCACCGCGAGGACTTCCCGCGCGACCTCCAGGGCCTCGGGATCGATGTCGCGTGCCTCCACCGCTGCGGCGCCGAGATGCATCGCGACCAGGGAGAGGATCCCCGTCCCGCACCCCAGATCCAGCCACCGGGATCCTGGACGCACCCACCTCTCGAGGGTCTCGATGCAGAGCCGCGTCGTGGCGTGCTCGCCGGTTCCGAAGGCGCGGCCCGGAACGAGCACGATGGGCACGCGAGTCGAATCCGCCGGACCTCTCCCGTCGGGCACCACCAGGAAGCGTTCCCCCACGGGGAACGGCCGGAGCGCCTCCTGATACCTCTCTGCCCAGCGAAGATCCTCGACCACTTCCACGGCGGCGGGGCTGCGTCCGGCGGTCCACGCGAGCTCGCGCAGCGAAGAAGAAGCGTGCTCTCGAATGCGGTTGGCCTCCGAGCGGGAGGACGCGTACACCTTCAGGCGACAGCGATCCTCGGCGATCGGGACCACCTCCACGCCCAGGCTCCCGTCCCCGAGAATCCCGGCCACCTCTTCCTCGATCGACCGCGGGATCTCGAGGACGACGGCTGTCCAGCCTCCGTCACTCACCGAAGATGTCCCGGACCCGGTCGAACAGGCCCCGCTCCCCGACCTCCTCTCCCTCGAGACGGGCGAGATCCTCGAAGAGCTCGCGCTGTCTCGCTCCCAGGCGGCGCGGAGTGCGCACCTGGACGGTGATCACCTGATCGCCGCGCCGCCCGCCGTTCAGATTCGAGACTCCTTTTCCCCGAAGGCGGAACTGGGAACCCGACTGGGTCCCTGCCGGAATCTCGATCTCCTCCTCGGCGTCCAGCGTCGGCACTTTCACTCGCGCACCAAGGGCCGCCTGGGCGAAGGAAATCGGGACCTCGCACAGCAGGTCGTCCCGCTCGCGGGAGAAACACTCGTGCGTGCCCACCTCGAGCACGACGTAGAGATCGCCGGGAGGACCGCCATCCGCGCCCGACTCCCCCTCGCCCCCCACCCGGAGCTGCATTCCGGTCAAGACTCCGGGAGGGATCCGCACGGTGATCTCACGCTCGACGCGGGTCCGGCCGTTCCCGCCACATGTCGTGCACGGACGGGCAATGGTCCGACCGGTCCCGCCGCACCGGCCGCACGTCCGGGCAATCGTGAAGAAGCCCTGCTGATACGCCATCTGTCCACGGCCGCCACACTGCGAGCAGGTCTCGATATCCCGGTCATTCCGAGCCCCGCGGCCGCCGCACTCGATGCAGCGCTCCATCCGCGGCACGCGGATCGCCGTCTCCGTGCCCCGCACTCCTTGCTCGAAGGTGAGGGTGAGGTCGTACCGCAGATCCGGCCCCCGCCGCGCGCGATGCCGGCGGCGCGCGGATCCGAAAATGCCGCTGAAGCCGAACAGATCTCCCAGCACGTCCGAGAAGTCGCCGAAGATCTCGGGGTCGAAGCCTGCGAAGCCGCCCTCTGCTCCCAGCCCCGCATGCCCGTACTGATCGTAGCGCCGGCGCTTGTCGGGATCGGAGAGGACCGCGTAGGCCTGCGCGGCCTCCTTGAATCTCTCCTCGGCGTCCTTGTCCCCCGGGTTCTTGTCCGGGTGGTGCTTCAGCGCCAAGCGGCGGTAGGCCTTCTTGATCGAGGCCGCGTCCGCGTCCCGGGCGATGCCGAGGACCTCGTAGTAGTCGTGACGGGACACGCCTTACCTCTCCCCGACGGGCTCCTCCTCCGCCCCCTCCGTGTTCGGAGAGCCGCTGCCCGGGTCGTAGAGGATGATTTCGGAGAGGATGGCCCCCGCCTCGACGATTCGTTCGAGCGCCGTGGTGCACTCGGCAACACTGCCGCTCGTCAGAGCGCGGCGGGCCCCGTCGAGGATCTGCCGTACGTTCTGCTGCTGCTCGGGAGTGAGCAGGACGCCAAACTCCGCGAAGGTGCGCTGGCTGCTGTCCACCAGCCCCTCGAGCCGAGAGCGGGCGCGGATCAACTCGGCGCGCCGGCGATCCTCGTCGGCGTGGCTCGTCGCATCCTCGATGATCGAGCGGATGTCGTCGTCCGTGAGCCCTCCAGAGGGGGTGACCAGGACCTTCTGCTCCCGGTTCGTGGCCATGTCCCGTGCGCTCACGCTCACGATGCCATTGGAGTCGATGTCAAAGGTGACCTCGACCTGCGGCACTCCGCGCGGGGCGGGAGGAACACCGATCAGATCGAATCTCCCCAGCGACTTGTTGTGCGCCGCGATCTCCCTCTCGCCCTGGAGGACGTGCACCTCCACCTGGGACTGATTGTCCGCCACGGTGGTGAAGATCCGCGACTTTCGCGTGGGGATCGTGGCGTTGCGCTCGATGATCTTCGTGAACATCCCCCCGCGGGTCTCGATCCCGAGGGAGAGCGGGGTGACGTCCAGGAGGACCATGTCCTTCACGTCTCCCTTCAGGATCCCAGCCTGAATGGCGGCGCCGATCCCCACCACCTCATCCGGGTTGATCTCCCGGTTCGGCTCCCGCCCGAAGATCTCCCGAACGACCTGGACGACCCGCGGGGTACGGGTCTGTCCCCCGACGAGAATCACCTCGCCGATCTCCGACGCCGCGAGCCCTGCCATCCGGAGAGCCTCCTCGCAGGGCTTGCGGGTCCTCTCGACGAGGTCCTCCACCAACTCCTCGAACTTCTCCCGGCTGAGGACCGTGTGCAGATGTCTCGCCCCGCCTTCGTCGGCGCTGATGAACGGGAGGTTGATCTCCGCCCGGGGGTCCCGCGAGAGCTCGCATTTCGCCTTCTCGGCCGCCTCCTTGAGGCGCTGGAGGGCGAGCCGATCGCTCCTCAGGTCGATTCCGGTCTCCTCGCGGAACAGCCCCACGAGCCAGTCCACGACTCTCTGATCGAAGTCCTCCCCTCCCAGGAACGTGTCGCCCGACGTCGATTTGACCTCGAAGACCCCGTCGCCCAGCTGGAGGATCGAGATGTCGAACGTCCCACCGCCGAGGTCGTAGACCGCGATCTTCCGGGAAGCAGTCCCCTCGTCCATCCCGTAGGCCAACGCGGCGGCAGTGGGCTCGTTGACGATCCGTAGAACGCCCAGCCCCGCGATGCGGCCGGCGTCCTTCGTGGCCTGGCGCTGGGAGTCGTCGAAATACGCCGGCACGGTGATGACGGCCTCGGTCACCTCGCCGCCCAGGTGATCCTCCGCCATCTCCTTCAACCGCGCCAAGAGGAAAGCCGAGATCTCCGGCGACGAGTAGTCCTTCTCCCGCACGCGGATCCACGCATCGCCATTGTCGGAAGGGACGATCTCGTACGGGACGATCTGGCGTGCCTTGGCCACCTCCGCCGAATCGAACTTCCTGCCGATCAGACGCTTGACGGCGTAGATCGTGTTCTGCGGGTTGGTGAGAGCCTGGCGCTTCGCGATCTGACCCACCAGGCGCTCGCCTCGGGACGTGAAGGCCACGATCGAGGGAGTCGTACGGCTGCCCTCCCGGCTCGCGATGACGCGTGGCTTCCCGCCCTCCATCACCGCGATGCAGGAGTTCGTCGTACCAAGGTCGATCCCGATTACCTTACCCATCAGCATCCCCGGATTCCCCGGACCCGCCCGGGTCCGGCGCGTCGACCGTCACGCGGACCATCGCAGGTCGCAGGAGCCGATCGCCGAAATAGTAACCACGCTGGAGCTCCTGCACCACCGTGTTCGGCGGGGCCTCGGCGCCCGTCTCGGCGGCGACCGCCTCGTGAACGGCGGGATCGAACTGCCGCCCCACGGTCTCCACCGGCCGGAGGCCTTCCCGACGTAGCTCCTCCACGAGCTGGCGCTGGGTCAACGCCACTCCCTCGGCCAGGGAATCGGCGCTGACTCCCGGCCGGACGCTGCTCAGGGCGCGTTCGAGGTTGTCGAGCACCGGGAGAAGTCTCTCGACGAGGGACGCGGTGGCGTATCGGTTGATCTCGGCCCGCTCACGCTCGGTCCTCTTTCTGAAGTTGTCGAAATCGGCGCGCAAGCGCAGCAGGCGATCCTCCGCCTCGTCCCGGGCGCGGCGCGCGTCGGAGGATGGGTCGACGCCATCGCCGGTCGCGGTGGGCGACAGCGCGTCGTCGTCCATCCCGACCACCTCCACGATCTCCACGTCGTTCGGCTCCGTGGGCATCTCGGCGAGCTGGCCGGTCTCTCGCTTGTGCTTCACGCGATCCACGTCTCACTCCCTCGGTTGCGAAAGGAGGCCCGTGAGCACCCGCGCGAGGTGCTCGACCAAGGCGATGGCCCGGGCATACTCCATGCGCTTGGGACCCACGATTCCCACCGCTCCCAGCACCTGGCCTCCGGATCCGTACGTGGAGGCCACCAGGGAACACTCGGCGAGATTCGCCACGGGGTTCTCCCGTCCGATCACCACGTGCATCCCCTGCTCCTCGAGCACCCGGCTGAGCAGGTCGATCAGGTGATTCTTCTCCTCCAGCGTCCGCAGCAGACCCTTCATCCGATCCAGATCCGCGAACTCCGGCTCGTCGAGAAGATGCGATGCCCCCTCCACGAACACCTCGGCGGAGCTGGCATTCGCCTCGAGTGCGCGGCGTCCGAGCTCCAGAGACCGGCTCACGAGCCGGTCGTAGGCTGCGGTCTCCTCCGCCATTCTCTCGAGGAGGATCTGTCTGGTCTCGAGCAGGGTTTTCCCGTGGAACTTCTCCGACAGGTACCTCCCGATCCGGTCGAGCTCGGCCTGCTCTCTGGGCTCGGCAGCGTCGAGGATCCGATTGTGCACCAGTCCCGAGCGTCCCACCAGGACCGCCACCACGCGGCGCGCGTCGAGCCGCACGAACTCCAGGTGCTCCACGACGATGCGGCGGATCTCGGGCGCCGACACGACACCCACCTGCTTCGAGAAGTGCGAGAGCTGGCGGGAGGCCTCCGCCAGAAGCTCGGGGATCTCGTTGCGTGTCCTGAGGAGCGCCTCGTCGATCACCTGGGCGTGGTGCGCCTCCATCCGCGGACGCTCCATGAGATGGTCGACGTACAGCCGATACGCCAGATCCGTGGGAACCCGCCCCGCGGACGTGTGCGGGTGCGTGAGCAGGCCTCTCGTCTCGAGATCGGCCATGGTGCTGCGGATCGCCGCCGGCGAGAGATCGAGCCCGATCCCTCGCGACAGGCTCCGCGATCCCACGGGCTGGCCGGTGAGGATGTGGCCGCGGATCACCGACCGGAGAATCTCCGCCTCCCGTGGGTCCAGCGATAAGTCACGGTGGGCGATCGAATTCCTGTTTCTCGAGCGTGGCTCCATCGTCAGGCCGGCGCGGTCCGCGCGGATCGATCCGCCCGCTCCGCGGCCAGAGTCGACCGGATGAAGCCGTCCAGATCCCCGTCCAGCACGCGGTCGGCATCGCCGACCTCGTGGCCCGAGCGATGGTCCTTCACCAACCGGTAGGGCGCCAGCACGTAGGAGCGGATCTGGCTTCCCCACTCGATCTTCTTCTTCTCACCGACTTCCCGGGCCAGCTTTGCCTCGGCCTCCTGGCACGCCAGCGCGTAGAGCTTGGCGCGCAACACCTGCATCGCCACGTCGCGGTTCCGGTGCTGGGAGCGCTCGTTCTGGCAGGTGACGACGATCCCCGTCGGGATGTGCGTGAGGCGAACCGCCGAGTCGGTGACGTTCACGTGCTGCCCACCCGCGCCCGAGGAGCGGAAGGTGTCGACACGCAGATCCTTGTCCTCGATCACGACATCCGCCTGCTCGGCAACCTCGGGGAGGACGTCCACGGAGGCGAAGGAAGTGTGCCGACGCCCCTGCGCGTCGAAGGGCGAGATCCGCACCAGGCGGTGGACGCCCCGCTCGGCGCGAAGATACCCGTAGGCATTGCTCCCCGATACGCCCAGAGTGACGCTCTTGATCCCGGCCTCGTCGCCCGCCTGGTAGTCCAGGGTTTCCACCTTGAAGCGGCGGCGGTCCGCCCAGCGCGTGTACATCCGGAGGAGCATTGCGGCCCAGTCCTGGGACTCCGTTCCCCCCGCCCCCGGGTGGATCTCGAGGATCGCATCCGCCCCATCGTGCTCGCCCACGAGCAGTGTCGCCAACTCGATGTCCTCCGCGCGCGTACCCAGCGCGGTGACGGCCTCGGCCAGGTCGGCGCCGACCTCTTCGCCTTCCCGGGAAAGCTCCAGCAGCGTGCGGGCGTCGTCCAGGAGTCGCCCCAACCCTTCTCCCCGATCGATCGACTCCTGAAGCCGCGAGCGCCGCTCTTGCAGTGCCCGGGTCCTTCCCGGGTCGCCCCATACCTCCGGTCGCCCGAGCTCGTCCTCGACGCGGCTCAACTCCTCGCGGCATCCCTCGACATCAAAGGAACCTCCGAAGCGCGTTGACCTTGCCGGCAAGCGCTTCGATCCGGTCGGCCAGATCCTGTGGGTCGAACTTCTTCACCGGGAAACTCCCGTCTCCAAATCTAGGCCCGATCCGGAGGACCGCAAGGCATGGCCGTCACCATAGCACAGGGGATCGGCGTCGGGTTCTCCCTCCCGACTAGCGGATTTGCGTGACCCATGCGCCGCCCTCTCCCTCCTTCTTGAGGCTCTCCGCGGCGGCCCGGGCGTCGTCCTGGGTGAGGTAGCCCCCGACCCGGACCTTGTAGAGGACGTCCGTGCCCTCGCTCGAGGTGTCGATCCGCACGCGGTAGCCACGTTCCGCGATGCTCTGCACGACGGCGTCGGCGGCGTGGCGGTCACGCCCCGCGAAGACCTGGACGAAGTACGTTCCGTGGGTGGGGGTTCCGGGAGACGCGATCTCGGGAGCCGTGCGGGCCGACGCCTTGGTCGTCGCCGGCGACATCTCCCGTCTCGGCTCCGGTGATTTCTCGCCGCCCTCGAGGGTATCGAAGTAGCTCCCGGTGGGTTTGAGGTCCGGCGACCGCTCCACGTCGCGATCCCCGACCGAGGGACCCGGGGGAGATCCGGGCTCCGACGAGGAGCTCCGTCCCACCCAAACGCCGATCATGAAGACCACCGCCAGAAGCGCCAGGCCGCCTCCCGCCAGGACCAGCAGGCCCATCCCTTCCACGCGGATCTCCCGTGGCGAGGTCGGTGTTGGGTCTTCAGGATTCACGGTCGTCCTTGACGAGCTCGGTGATCGCGATGGAGTTCTTCGTCCCGGCCTTGATGCGCTGCATGGCCCGATCGGCTCTCTGCACCAGGTCCTCCTTCGTGCGCGCATGCAGCGGGAACGACGCGATTCCGAACGAGGCCGTCATCCGGACTCCCGCCTTCGCTCCCGCCTGAGTCGTCAAGAACGGCTTGCCCGCGATCGACTCCCGCACGCGCTCGGCGACTTCGAGAGCACCGTGGCAGTCCGTCATGGGCAGCACGATGCAGAACTCGTCCCCGCCGAAACGAAACAGCTTGTCGAACCTCCGGATCCGGGCACGCACGCGCACGGAGATCTCGTACAGGCTCCGACTCCCCATGGCATGGCCCAGACGGTTGTTCACTTCCTTGAGGTTGTCCATGTCGAAGAAGATGAGCGAGAGCGGCGCCTGGAAGCGGCTCGCCCGGGCAATCTCCTCCAGGAAGAAATCCTCGAAGTAGCGGCGGTTGAAACATTCCGCGGTGTCGTCCTTGATGACCAGCTCCTGCACCGCACGGACATGTACCGCGTTCCCGATGGCCCGCCGCGACCAGTGCATCAGGCGCCGGATCCTCTCCCGGACCGGCTCGGGCGGCGTCGCCGGGCCCAAGAGCAGAAGCAGCCCGATGGGCTCCGAGGTGCGAGAGTCGACCCGGAGCGCGATGCACTTGGGTGGAAGAGTCTTGAGGACCGACTCCTCGAGCGCGACGAGCGCTCCCAGATCGGAAATCACGACCTCCTCGGGCGAGACGCTCTGCCAGATCGGGCCCGGATCGAGCCGCTGTACGCCGGTTCGCCGTCGGTCACTGACGGCGAGCGTGCTCGCCCGGCAGACGAGAGCCCCGGTCTCGTCGTCGGCCAGGAACGCGAAGCCCATCTCGCCTCCTCCCCAGGCGACCGCGTGGCCGAGAATCTCGCGAAGCTGATCCACGAGATCCAGGTGGGAGCACACGGCCAGTGCCGCACGCAGGTCCTCTGCGTTGTCCTCGACGATCCCTAGGACGTCCGCTCGCGGCTCGCGCTCGTCTCCTGAGGCCGGGCTCAACGTCTTTCCTCCGTCACTTGATAAAGGGCCGGAGCAGATCGATCGGCAAGGGGAACACCAGAGTCGAGTTCTTCTCCGAGGCGACCTCGGTGAGCGTCTGAAGGTAGCGGAGCTGGAGCGTGGTAGGGTTGCGGCCGAGCTCCTCGGCCGCCTTGGCCAGGTTCGTCGCCGCCTGGAACTCGCCCTCGGCGTGGATGATCTTCGCTCGCTTCTCGCGCTCGGCCTCGGCCTGCTTGGCCATCGCGCGCTGCATCTCCACCGGCAGGTCCACATGTTTCACTTCCACGGCCGACACCTTGATCCCCCAGGGATCGGTGTGCTTGTCCAGGATCGTCTGCAGCTCGTGGTTCACCTTGTCCCGCTCGGCAAGCAGCCCATCCAGCTCGACCTGGCCCAGCACGGATCGGAGGGTCGTCTGCGAGAGCTGGGAGGTGGCGTAGTGGTAGTTCTCCACCTCCACGACGGCCTTGCGCGGGTTCATCACGCGGAAATAGACCACCGCGTTCACCTTGATCGAGACGTTGTCCCTGGTGATGACGTCCTGGGGCGGGACGTCGTGGACCACCGTCCGGAGCGACACCCGGATCATCCGGTCCACGATCGGAATGAGGAGAAACAGGCCCGGTCCGTAGTCCTGGTCCCGCAGGCGGCCCAGCCGAAATACGACCCCGCGCTCGTACTCCGGAAGGATCTTGATGGAGTTCATGATGAACAGCACCAGCACGACCAGCGCCGCGAGGAGCCCCCCCGACAGTCCGAGAATCATCCGTTCCCCCTCTCCGCCGGCTTTCCGCCGAGCGGCTCCACCAAGAGCCTCATGTTCTCCACCCTCACGACCCGCACTCGCTCGCCCTTCCCGACGGATCCCGATACGGAGGCGGCGTTCCAGATCTCGCCGTGGACGAAGACCTTCCCGCTCAAATCGAGACTCTGGGTCACCTCCGCGACCTCTCCCACGAGGCCCTCGACCCCGGTGCCGATCGGCGTCCGTTGCGCCCGAACCGCGAGGCGTACGGCGAAGATGCACAGCGCCCCGAGCGCCAGGCTCGGCGGGAGGACCACGGTCAACGGGAGCCCAAGCTCCGGGACCGGTCCCCGGAAGAGCATCAGAGAGCCGATGACGAGGCAGGCGACGCCGCCGAAGGTGAGCATGCCGTAGGAGGTCACCTTGATCTCCAGGATGAACATGACGATCGCCAGGAGAATGAGAAGGAGGGCGATGGCCGACACCGGCAGAACCTGGGCCGCCAGCGCGAAAAGGAGCAGGCAGAGAGCCCCCACCAACCCGGGAAGGATCAGCCCGGGATGGCTCAGCTCGACGTAGATCCCCGCGATCCCCAGAAGGAGAAGAAAGAAGGCGACGTACGGTGAGCCCACGAACTCCAGGAAGCGCTGCTGAACATTGCGCTCCGTCGACACGAACCGCGCCCCCGCCGTCCGAAGGCTCACCACGGATCCGTCGAACCGCCGGATCTCCCTCCCCTCCAGCTTCGAGAGAAGATCGTCCCTGTCCTTCGCCACCAGATCGATGATCCCCTTCTCCAAGGCCACGGTGTCGGTGTAGGCCTCCGCCGCGAACACGGCGCTCTGGCACGCCTCGATGTTGCGCTTGCGGTGCTCGGCGATGGTCCGCACGAGAGCGGCGGCGTCGTTGTTCGCCTTCTTGAGCATCACGTCGCCTTCTTCGTTCTTTCCAATGGCGCTGACCACCGACGCGGCCCCGGTTCGCGTGCCTGGGGCCATGGCGGCGAGGTCCGCGGCGATCAGGATGAAGAACCCCGCGGACGCAGCTCGCGCGCCCGAGGGTCCGACCCACACGACGATGGGCGTCTTCGCGGCGAGCATCCGCTTGACGATGGCTTCCATGGTCTCGACGCCGCCCCCCGGAGTATCGACCTGGATGACGACCATGTCGTCGCCTTCCCGGTCCGCGTCGTCGATGGCATCGACGATTCGGTCCGCAAAGACGGGAAACACCGGTTTCCCCTCGAAATCGACCCAGCGGATCACCGGTCCGGCGCCCTCAGCGACACCATGCAGCACGAAGAGCAGGACGAAGACCGCCGCCGCGGGGGCTCGCATATGGGCCGAGTATAGGATTGCGACTCGAAGAGGGTCAAGCGGAAGCGGCGGGCTCGATCAGCGTGCTCGCTCCACCCGTGAGGAGCCATCCTCGGGCGCCCGGCCCCGCCCGCTCCCGGGCAAGCCGAAACGCCTCCTCCAGGTCCCTCGCGGGCGCCGCCCGCAGGCTCCGCACAACAGCCTCCGGAAGGTCGGACACGAGGATCAGGTGATGCGACCTGGTCTTCCGGAACCAGGACAGAGCGGTCTGGCCGTACACCTGGAAGTTGCGCCCGAGCTCCTCGACGAACTCCGACTCCTCCTGGAAACGAAACCACGGAAGGAACTCGGGATGGCCGGCTCCTTCCCTGCAGCGCGCCACGAGGATCACCGTCCCCTCGCGTCGTACGGCACCGACCGCCGTCTCGAAGGTCTTGTGCGCCTGGATGAGATTGATGTCCGAAGGCTCGCCGCCCGCGGAGGCCACCACGAGGTCGCGCGGCTCGACCGCCACCACGCGGGTCGCGCGCAGGTAGCGACACGCGGCCTCGTGGGCACGCCTCCAGTGTCCGGCGAAGACGCCCTCGATCCGTCCCCTCTCCTCGAGCACCGTGTTCAACAGGAAATGAGGGGGCGTGAGCGCGGCTCCTTCCACGATGTCCCGATGCATCGGGTTCCTCGCGAGGCGGCCGGCGCGCGCGCCGGACGCACGCGCGCCCGCTGCGGTCAACGATCGCAGGTGGCTCCGCGTGATGGTGTCCCGCGCGGCGAGCCCCGGCACCAAGGCCTTGCGTCCTCCGGAAAACCCGGCGGTGTAATGGAATCCTGCGACACCGGTCAGGATCACGCGGTCGTGCTCGCGGAGAGACGCGTGGACGCGCACGGGGGTCCCCCCGCGCGTCGTTCCCACATCGACGAGGCGAGTGGCATCGTCGGCGTCGTGGCGGAGGACGGGGTGGCGCGCGACGAGCTGCGGCGAGACGATCCCTTCGATCTCGGCATCGGTCGGGCGCCGGTGGATGCCGCTGGCCACGATGAACGTGATGGAAGGCCGGCCCACCCGGAGGATCCGCTCAACCAGGACCGGCAGAAACTCGGCGGATCCCGTGGCCCGGGTCGCGTCGGAGACCACGACGAGGACCCGGCGGCCGCCCCGGACCGCCTCCTCGAGCGCGGGGCTCCCGATGGGCAGCGAAAGCGCGGCGCCGAGTCGGGGCGGGGCTGAATGGCGGGGAGGTCTCACTGGCCCTGGAAGCAGGTCCAGGCGGAACGGGGCGTCCGGCAGATCCAGGAACGTGTCGCCGTAGGGGACCGCGAGGCGCGGCCACCGATTCATGCGCGGCTGCGACGCCGCGTGGCTCCCGGGAGCTTCCCCGGACCCGCCGCCCGCTCGGCGAGAGCGCGAGCCACCCCCTCGGGCACGAGCCCGTCCAGGTTCCCGCCCAGGCGCGCGACCTCGCGCACCAGCCGGCTCGACAGGTACGAGTAGGCCTCGCTCGGCATGAGGAAGACGGTTTCGATCCCAGGGGACAGCCGCCGGTTCATCAGGGCCATCTGAAGCTCGTATTCGAAATCGGAGACGGCTCGAACTCCCCTGAGAATCACCGACGCGCCAACCCGCGCCGCGTAGTCGACCAGAAGGCCCTCGAAGCTCTCCACCGACACGTTCGCCCAAGTAGAGACCGCCTCCTCCAGAAAGCGCATTCGCTGCTCGACGGTGAACATCGGCTCCTTGTCCTCGTTCCGGAGGAGGGCGATGATCAGCTCGTCGAAATGCCTCCGTCCTCGCTCCACCAGATCGAGGTGTCCGTTGGTCGCCGGATCGAAGGTGCCCGGATAGACGGCGATGCGCTTCATGCCCGTTCGCCTAGCTCTACGCCGCGCGCTCCGGCCGCCTCGTGAAGAAGCGCCCTGGCGTTGCGCCGGGACGCGTCGCTGATCCCACGGCCGCCCAGCATGCGTGCCAGCTCGTCCACTCGCTCCTCCTCCGAGAGCGCGAGAATCTCGGTGTGCGTCCTGCCTCGAAGCGTTCGCTTGCGCACATGGTAGTGGCGATCGGCGTGCGCGGCCACCTGAGGAAGGTGCGTGACGCACAGGATCTGGTTGCTGAGAGCCAGTTGGGCGAGCCTCGCCCCGACCGCGTCCGCCACGGCACCGCCGATCCCCGCGTCCACCTCGTCGAACACCAGGACACGCCCTTGCGCCGCGCCGTCGAGCACCGCGTGGATCGCGAGCATGATCCGCGACAGCTCTCCTCCGGACGCGACCTTCGAGAGCGGGCGCGCCGGCTCGCCGGGGTTCGCCGCCAGAAGAAACTCGACTCGTTCGGCACCCCGTGGGTGAGCGGAGATGCCGCCCACAACGCTCCCGCCTCGAGCGGCCGACAACGTCACCTCGACGCGAGCCTTGGCGAGCGCCAGCGAGGCAAGCTGCCCCTCGACGGCGGACTCCAGGCGCCGCGCCGCCGCCTTCCTGGTCTTCGTGAGCGATCCCGCCGCGCGGTCGTACTCCTGGTGCGCGTCTGCGAGCGCGGACGCAAGCCGCTCCATCTCGCCTTCGTAGTTCTCGAGCGTCGCGAGCTCGAGGGCCGCCTCCGCCCGGCTTCGGAGCACCGCTTCCTCGTCGGTGCCGTAGCGCAGGCGCAGCCGATCGAGCGCGGCCAGGCGCGAGGCGGTCCGCTCCAGCCGTGCCGGATCGAAGTCGGCTCGGTTCCGGTAGTCGCGAAGCGTCGCCCCCGCGTCCTCGAGGTCGAGCCGCGCCGCTTCCACGCGCCGCGCCACCTCATCGAGGCTCGGATCGATCTCCGCGAGCTCTTCCGCGCGGCGCGCCGATCCCGCCGCGAGCGACGACGCCGACGGTTCCCCGTCGTACAGCGCGGCGATCGTTTCGTCCAGGAGCTCCGCCACTCGCCCGGCGTTCTTCAAAACGCGCCGCTCGGTCACGAGGGCCTCGTACTCTCCGGAACGCGGCGCGACCGAATCGATCTCTTGGATCCTCCGGGCCAGCAGGTCCGCGCGGTCACCCCGCTCCTCACTCCGCGCTTCGAGGCGGGCTTTCTCCGCCGCCACCCGGACCACGGCGGCGTGTGCCTCGGCGACCGCGGTCAGGATCTCCTCGTGCCCGCCGAACCGGTCGAGAAGCTCCTGGTGTCGCTCGACGGACAGGAGGCTCTGGTGCTCGTGCTGGCCGTGGAGCTCCACGAGCATCCCACCGAGCTCTCGCACCACCGCCAGGGCGGAAGGAGATCCGTTCAGGAAGACGCGGCCGGTCCCCTGGGAGGCGACCTCGCGACGCACCACGAGCTCCGCGCCGTCCACGTCGATCCCACGCTCCTCGAGGAGGTCGGACCAGGAGGCGCCCGGGGGTGGCGTGAACGCCGCCTCGACGACGGCCCGTGCGGCGCCCGCGCGCACGAGACAAGCGTCCGCCCGGGCCCCCGCCGCGAGCGACAGCGCGTCCACCACGATCGACTTCCCCGCCCCGGTCTCGCCCGTGAGGACGTTCAGACCCGGCCCGAACTCCACGACCAGGTCTTCGATGATCGCGATGTCACGGACACGGAGGGTCGTGAGCATGAGCTAACACTAGCACCCGACTCGAAGCAGGGTCAACGACGGCCACCTCTGCACCGTCTGTTCCCCTCTTCTCCGCGCCGGGCCGCGCGTATAATCCGGTCGACCCATGTGGAGTCGGTTCCAAACCGGAGGGTGCTCGGTCCTTGATCGGCTCGCGGTTCGGACAGTACCGGATCCTCGCTCGGGCTGGCGCCGGGGGAATGGGTGTCGTCTACCGGGCGGAGGACCTCAATCTCCGCCGACCCGTCGCGCTCAAGGTCCTGACGGAAACCCTCGAGCAGGACAGCATCGCCCGCGAGCGTCTTCTCCGCGAGGCGCGCTCCGCGTCTCGCCTGAGCCATTCCCACATCGCGACCATCTACGACGCGGGAGAGCTCGAGGGGCAGCTGTTCATCGCAATGGAGTACGTCGAGGGCCCCTCGCTCGCCGAAAAGCTCCGGGGCGGCCCCGTGCCCATCGAGGACGCGATCCGGATCGGGGCGGAGGTCGCCGACGCGCTCGCCGCGGCGCACGCGCACGACGTGATCCACCGCGACATCAAGCCGAGCAACATCCTCCTCTCGAACGAAGGCGGATCCAAGGTCGTGGATTTCGGCCTCGCTCTCCACCGCCCCGCCGCCGCAGAGACGCTCGACGCCACTCCGACCGAGAGCGGGCGACTGACACAGCCCGGGTTCACGGCGGGTACCGTCGCCTACATGAGCCCGGAGCAGGTACGGGGAAAAACGCCGGACGGACGCTCCGATCTCTTCTCGCTCGGCGTGGTGCTCTACGAGACGATCACCGGGCGGCTCCCCTTCGCGGGCCCCGGCCCCCTCGCGCAGGCCGCGGCGATCCTGCACGACGCGCCGGCACCCCTCCGGGACCTGCGTCGAGAGGCCCCGCCCGCGCTCGAGGAGATCGTCCTCCGCTGCCTCGCAAAGGACCCGGACGCGCGCCCTCCGAACGGAGGTTTTGTCCGAGACGCGCTCGAGGCTTTGCAGCAGGAAGTGTCTTCCCACGCCCATCCTCGAGTCCACCGCCCGCGGGCGGTTATCCGCGTGCTCGCGGGCGCTCTGGTTCTCCTCGGGGTCGCGGTGGCCGCGCTGATCGCTCTCCCTCCCATGTGTCCAAGACTTCCGCTCGTGAGGAACCCGGCGGCCCGCCTGCTGTACGACCAGGGTCAACAGTACGAGGAGCGCGGACCGAACATCGCCTACCTGGAACTGGCCGAGCAGGTCTATCGCCAGGCGCTCCAGCTGGAGCCTCGGAACGCCCTCCTCCTCGCCGCGCTTGCCCACGTGCTCGCTCTCCAGCACCGGAGCGAGCCGACTTCCGCCCGCCTCGAGGAGGCTTGCCGGCTCTCCCAGGACGCGGTGGACGCCGCTCCCTCCCTCGCCGTCGCCTGGATCGCCCGGGGCTGGTGCCTTCTCCTGGGGAACAGGATCGACGACGCGCTCGACGCCGCGCGAAACGCCCGGGACGCCGATCCGTCGGATTGGCGCGCTTCGGCTCTGCTGGGAGAGGCGCTATTCCGCGCGGGCCGCGTGGAGCCAGGCCTCGAGGAGTTCCGGCGCGGAATCGGGCAAGGGCGCGCCGCGCCGCGCGTCGCGCTCGCCACCAAGTTTTTCCAGCTCGGTCGCGACGACGAGGCCATCATCGAGTACAAGCGTGCCCTCCAGGACGCGCCTGGACACCCGACAGCGCTCAACAACCTTGCGGCGATCTACGTGGGACAGGGGCGGCTGTTGGAGAGCATCCCCTACTTTGAACGGCTTCTGAACCTCGAGCCGGACCCCGACGCCGCAAGCAACCTCGGAACCGTGTACTTCATGCTGAACCGTGTCGATGAGGCGATCCACGCGTACGAGCTCGCCTGCCGCGTCGCGCCGGAAAACCCCACGTACTGGCGGAACCTGGCGGAAGCGCACGAAAAAGCCGGGAGGGTCGAGGATGCGCGCAGGTCCTTCGAGAGCGCGCTCGCCGCCCACGACCGCCGCCAGGCTGCCGCAGGCTCGCGGGACGGCGTCCTCCTCGGGCGCCGGGCGTTCTGCGTGGTGAAGCTCGGAAACAAGCAGGAAGCGCTCGAGAACGTGAAGGAGGCGCTGGCGCTCGACGGCCGAAACGCCGACGTGCTGCTTTCCGCGGCCCAGGTGTTCGCCCTCACCGGAAGGCGCGCCGATGCGTTCACGTTTGTCCGGCGTGCAATCGAGGCTGGCTCTCCGCGCGACCCCATCCGCACGGACCCGTCCTTCGCGCCCTATCTCTCGGACCCAGAGTTCCTGCGCCTGCTGACGCCGCCGGCTCCGTGAGGCCCGGGCGCCGCTGCGGAGCGATCTAGTCAGTCTAGTACCAGGGCTTGATGATGATCACCGGATCGATGATCCAGGTCTTGTCCGGATCGGTGACCGGCTCCAACACGATGACGAACGAGTAGTACTTGTCGTCAGGGCCGAAATTGGGGGCCAAGAACTCCACATTCTGCACCTTGCCGTCCCCGGCGCCGATCGTCACGGACGCGGGCGACGCCTCCACGTTGAACCCCGGGTTGTCGATCTCCTTGAAGTCGGTGAGGGTCAGCTTGCCCCACACTCCGCCGTTCGTGCTCCAGTCGACGACGACCGCGAGTTTGTCGACGCCTGCCTTCACCTTGGCAGTCTTCGGCGTCAGCGTGATCCCCCGCGGCTCGGGCGTGATCGTCAAGTTGGTCCCGATTGCCATGAGCCCCCCTTCTGCACGGCGATGCCGCCGTGCCTTTACCATAACAGGTACGGCGCGCAGCATGGCTAGTCAAGGAAATCCGACACTTCTTTGACGCCCCCCAAGTGCTGGGCTAGCATACCGCGCTGCGACGACGACGCTCGCGTGCGCTGCTTGTTCCCGGAGGGACCATGACCCCGCTGCTTCTCGCCGCTGCTCCCCGCAGCCTCGACGTGTGGTCCCTGGTCATGGATGCGGGGCCGATGGCCAAGTTCGTCCTTTTCGTCCTGGTGTCCTTCTCGGTTCTCTCGTGGGGGATCATGACGGAAAGGCTTCGCACGTTCCGGCGCGCAGAGCGCCGGTCGGATGCGTTCCTGCTGCGCTTCCAGCAGGGAGGGGCGCTGGCGGCGCTCCAGAGCGACGCGAAGTCCCTGGGCGCGAACCCGGTCGCCGACGTCTTCCGCGCCGGCTTCCGCGAGATCACCCTCAATCCGCGTCCCGAGGGAGCTCCCCTCGAGGGAACTCATCTGGAGGCTCTCGATCGCATGCTCCGCAAGAGCGCCTCCTCGCAGGTCGCCGGGCTCGAGCGGAGCCTCGGGTTCTTGGCCACGACCGCCAGCGCGACCCCGTTCATCGGTCTGTTCGGCACGGTGTGGGGGATCATGAACGCCTTTCGCGGCATCGGCCTGGCGGGGACCGCGTCCCTCGCGGCGTATGCGCCCGGGATCGCGGAAGCCCTCGTCGCGACAGCGGCGGGCCTTGCTGCGGCCATCCCCGCGGTGATCGGCTACAACCACTTCCTGGGACGCCTCCGCGCCATGGAGGCGCGGATCGACGAGTTCATCGCCGATTTCCTCCACCGCGTCGAGGGCCGGAGGGTCTGAGGAGGTGGGCGCGTCCTCATGGAACGGCGGAGCCGGCCGCCGGCGGCACCAAAGAGCGCTTGCCGAGATCAACGTCACTCCGCTCGTGGACGTGATGCTGGTCCTCCTGATCATCTCCATGCTGGCGGCTCCCATGCTCGAGAGAGGGATCCCGCTGGAGCTGCCCGCTACAGAGACGGCCAAGGATATCGAGGAGGCCGAGGTGGTGGTCTCCCTGGATCGGGACGGGCGGATCCGGATCAACGACCGCCCCGTCCACCCCGACCTCCTCGAGGACCGGATGCGCGCGCTGGCGAAGTTCCGGCCCTCGGAGACGGTGTTCCTGCGAGCGGACAAGCTCATCCCCTACGGTGAGGTCCTGTTCCTCATGGACCACATCCGCAAGGCTGGCGTCACCCGCGTCGCCCTCGTCACGGTTCCCTTGAAGGCGGAGGACCGGGCGCGGTGAGGCTCTCGCACCTCGTCCTCGTCGTGCCGTCGGGGACGCGCGGGAAGCCGCGGGTCTCCTTCTACTCGGGCTCCCTCCTCCTCCATCTCCTCTTTCTCTCGTTCCTCGTCCTGGCGCCCACGTGTCGCGGACGCACTCCATCCCTGGGAGATGCTCTCGTGGTCGAGCTCGCGGGTGGGCTTCCCGGCGCCCCTGCCGAGCCGGCCCCCCCCGCGCCTCTACCCGAGCGCGTGGAGCCCGGTCCGACCCGCACGGAGAACCGACCGCTCGCCGTGCCGGATCCGGCGAAGAAGAAGAGCGAAAAAAAGAAGGACCGGAAGGAAGCGACGAAGGAGAGCCCAAAGATCGCGAGCCCCGATGCGCCGGCGCCCCAGCCCCCGAGCCCGCCCGGCGCCGCGGGCTCGCCGGCCCGGGGCTCGGGGGTAGATGGAGGGATCACCTCGCTCGATGCCCTGGACGTCGAATTCGCCTGGTACCGGGCGCTCGTGACCTCCGCGCTGAAGAGCCGGTGGGTCCGTCCCGTTCTCGAGGGGGACAGTCAGTCGGTGACGGCAACCGTGGCGTTCCAGATTCGGCGAGACGGGAGGGTCGAGGACGTGCACGTCGAGGCCTCGAGTGGCGTGAGCGTGATGGACCGCTCCGTGCTGCGGGCGGTCATCGAGTCCTCCCCGCTGCCGCCCCTTCCCCCTTCGTGGCGCGAGCCCACCCTCCCCGCTCGCTTCGAGTTCCGGTGGCATCCGGGAGATACCGACTGATCCGCGTTTCCCGAGGAGCGTGCCCATGATGCGTCGGCTGGCCGTGTGGGTAGGATTCGTCGCGATTGTCCTTTCGAACCTCGCCGGGCTCCCCGCCCAGCAACCGCCCCAGCGGGAGATCCGCGGCACTGTGGAGGGGCAGGGTTTCACGCGGATCAAGATCGCTCTTCCCGGCCCGGAGGCGGACTCGGGCGCGCTGGGTGCGGCATCGGAGATCATCGGCACCGTCCGAGCGGACCTGGAATTCAGCGGCTTCTTCGACGTGGTCGAGCCGGCTCTGTACGCGAGGGTCCCGGCTTCCCGCCAGGACGTCGTTGCCCACGACGACTGGCTCGCCATCGGGGCCGACGCCGTCGTCCTGGCCAAGCTGTCGGCCCGGTCCGATCGCGTCGAGATGAGCGCGCGCCTGTACGACAACCCCAGCAAGAAGATGACGTTCCACCGTCGCTATGGCGGGGAGGCCCAGATCCTGCGCCGGGTCGCCCACCAGCTTGCCGACGATCTGGTCCAGCACTACACCGGACGTCCCGGAATCGCCATGAGCCGGATCGCCTTCGTGTCCAGGCACGGAAAAGGAAAAGAGATCTATCTCATGGACTACGACGGGCAGCGGGTACGACGCCTCACGACCACAGGCACGATCAACCTGTTTCCGGTGTGGTCCCCGGACGGGGGGCGCCTCGCATTCGTCTCGTGGAGGGGAAGGCAGCCCGGCATCTACGTGATGGATGGCGACGGACGCCTCGGGACCGTGCCCGCCCTCCGGGGAGAGCTGAACTCCACGCCCGACTGGTCTCCCGACGGCGCAAAGCTCGTCTTCAGCTCGGACATGAACGGGAACTCCGATCTCTACGTGATGACCCTCGCCACCGCCCAGGTCTCCCGGCTCACGTTCCATCCGGCGATCGATACCTCGCCAGATTTCTCACCCAACGGGCGGGAGATCGCGTTCACGTCGGACCGGTCCGGCGCTCCCCAGATCTACGTGACCGGGGTCGACGGTCTGAACGCGCGCCGGGTGTCCTCCGACGGAAACTACAGTGACTCTCCTTCGTGGTCCCCGCGGGGCGACAGGATCGTGTACGCTTCCCGCGTCGACCGACACTTCCAGATCGTGCTCCTGGATCTCGCCACAAACGCGCTGACCGCCCTGACGCGCGGCAACCACAACAACGAGGACCCACGCTGGTCCCCCGACGGCCGCCACCTGGTGTTCTCCTCGAACCGCGAGGGCACGTACGACATCTGGGTGATGCGCGCGGATGGGAGCAACCCGAAGCGTCTCACCCGGGGTGGCGACGCGTACACCCCGGACTGGTCCCGCTAGACGCTCGACCGCTCAGCGGTGGCGGAACGCTTGCGCACTCCCCGAGATTTCCTATAATCGCAATCCCACGTGTCCTGAGGGGTTCGGGAGAGCCTCTCCTTCCTCGAGGAGGATCTAACTCATGCGGAACCGAATCCTGGTCGTGACCACCCTGGCGGCGCTCAGCTTCACGGGCGCCTGCAAGAAGCCTCCGGTCGTGACCCCTCAGCCACCGGCGCCCGCCGAGGCCCCGCCCTCCAAGCCGGCGCGCCCCCCCGAGCCTCCCGTGAAGGAGGTGCCCCCCGAGACGTTTCAGCAGCCTCCGGTCCAGATCCACGAAGACTCCGTGGACGATCTCAACCAGCGGGGGGTCCTCCAGACGATTCACTTCGAGTACGACCAGTCGGAAATCCGCGCGGAGGACCGTGCGATCCTCCAGGCGAACGCCGCGTGGTTGAAGAGCAATCCGAAGTGGAGGGTCCGCATCGACGCTCATTGCGATGAGCGCGGAACGCTCAAGTACAATCTCGCCCTCGGCGAGGGGAGGGCCGCTGCGACCCGTGCCTATCTCGTGAGCCTGGGAATCGCTGAAGCTCGGATGCGGATCGTGAGCTACGGCGAGGAGCGGCCCATCGATCCGGGTCACAACGACGAGGCATGGGCGCAGAATCGGCGGGCCGAGTTCTTCGTGGAGAACTGAGCCGCGTCGCGAGGTTCGAGCATGTCCCGAGTGCAGCGGTCGAGGGTCCGTGGAAGCGGCTTGGCGCTCGTCGCGAGCGCGCTGCTCCTCACCGGATGCGTGCTGCCGGACCGGATCGCCCAGCAGCAGAAAGAGGTCGCTGACATCCGTCAGCAGCTGATCGCCCTGCGGAAGGACCAAGCCGGGGTAAGGGACTCTCTCGCGGCGATCGAGGCGAAGGTCGAAGCCGGGGGCGAGGTCAAGCGGACCGAGTTCGCCGACCTGAACGCAGAGTTGGTGCAGCTCCGCGGCGAGGTGTCCGCCATCGGGGAGCGGTCCATGGAAATGCAGCGACGGATGGACCGACTCTCCGAGGAGGCGGCGCGACGGACCACGAGTCGGCCTCCGGCCGAGACCCCGGCCCTGGCGAGCCCGGGCACCAAGTCGGGTCCCGTACCGGGCGCCTCCGCCGCGACCGCGGCGGGCGCCGTCCCCTCTCCCGAAGCGCTGTACAACCAGGCCTACGCGGACTTTTCCAAGGGAAACTACGCCCTGGCGGTGTCGGGTTTCGAAGAGTATTCGACGAGCTTTCCGTCGAGTGGCCTCGCCGACAATGCGGTCTACTGGATCGGGGAGTGCCATTTCGCCCAGGGGAGGTTCGACCTCGCCGTCGACGCGTTCGATCGGTTGCTCGAGAAGTACGTGGACAGCGAGAGGGCCGCCGCCGCCAACCTCAAGAAAGGGCTCGCCTATCTCGAGGAGAACGACGTCAAGCTGGCGATTCTGCAGCTTCGCTACGTGACGACCACGTATCCGTCCAGCGACGAGGCGAAGGTCGCGCGGGAGAAGCTCCAGAGCCTCGGCGCCGGGCCTTGACGCTGCGCGGGCTCTGCTCTACCATCCACGCTCCGTCGCCCCTCTCGCGAGGAGGTCAAGGGTTCATGGCTTCGCACAAGTCCGCGCTCAAGGCTCACCGGCAGGAGGTCCACCGCCGCGTGCGCAACCGCGCCCGCCGGACCCGGCTCCGCTCCCAACTCAAGAACCTTCGCGCCGCCGTTCGGTCCGGAAACGTGGAGGTTGCCCAGGGGATGCTCCGCGCGACCCTTTCCATCGTGGACCGCTCGGTGAAGCACGGCGTCCTGCACCGGAACGCTGGAGCCCGAACAAAGTCTCGGCTCTCACGCTCGGTGGCCCGCCTCGCATCCGCGGGCCGCGACTGACCCCTTCCCCTCCCTTCCCCCTCATCTCCCCGGGGAAAGCTGGAGCCGCTGGCAGCCGAGGACCGCGACCGCCAGGATCGCCAGGTTCTGGAGGATCTTCGCAACTCCGACCCGCGAGCCGCTCGCCGTCCCGAAGCAGCCGCACTCCACGTTCAGCCCGCGCACCAGCGCCGCGACGATGGCCACGGTGAACACGCACAGGAGCGTCGCCGTGACGACGGACCCCGCGCGGGGGCGGATCCCGAGGAGGAGGGAGAGGGCGGCCATGAGCTCGATCCACGGCAGAACCATGGCGACCAGGTTCTCGCCGAAATCGAGGAACGGATAGATCCTGAAGTTGTGGACCTGCTGGGCAAAGGCGGCGAGGTCGGAGAGCTTGCCCAGCGCCGTCCACGCCATGAGGGATCCTATCACGAGCTGAGCGCCGCGAACCGTGACTTGGTGGCGAAGGAGCGCGGTCATCGCGGGGTCCCTTTCTCCACCGGATACCCACGCTCCGTCCACTCGGGCCAGCCTCCCTCGTAGACCAGCACCCTTCGCTTCCCCGCCTGGTAGAGGAGCGCCTCGGCCAAGCGCATGGACGCCTCGCACGTCCCGCCCCCGCAGTAGATGATCAAGGGCCTACCCCCAGGATCCAGCGCTTCCAGCCGGGCCGGGTCGCTCGCGGCCTGCTCGTAGGGGAGATTCAGGGCTCCCGGGATGTGTCCTTGCGCGAAGTCCTCTGCATCCCGCGAGTCGACGATCAGTGCCGCGCCGGCATCGAAGAACGCTTTCACCACGGAAACCTTGACCTCGATCGGCTGACCCAGGTCCGGTATCTCCGGGAGGCTTGCCCCACCTTCGGCCGCCACGACACCCCCCAGCGGGTCGTCGAGATCCACCGCGGCCGGGCTCGTGGATCGCTCCTCCGCCCCGCTCGCTCCCGGGAGATTCTCGAGCTCCACGATGTCTTTCTTCTCCGCGATCCAGGTCAGCCCGCGGGGCGGCTTGCCCGCGCGCCCCATCTGGTTGTGCGCGAGACCGAGCACCACGCCCGTGATCACGATCGCGATCACGCCTCGACCCAGGGACTCCGACGCAGCGCTCTTGCCCTCGGCAGACAGCATCTCCGGCATGGGTGATCCTCAGGCTCGCCGGCCTGCCCCCAGGGCGACGTCCGCTGCCATTCTAGCTGCAGCCGACGTGGGCGGCCACGCCATGGATCGCCGAACCTAGCGTCTCGCCGCCGCCTTCCGTGGCCTCGCGACGTGCGAGCGCCTCGAGCTGCCGGCGCTGCCCTTGGCTTGCCCCCGCGAGGCCGACACCGCGGGGCGCCCGAAGATCCTCAGGACATCGAGCGCGGAGATGATCCCCGCAACCTTGCGACCGCGACGAACAATCACGCGATGGATGTGCTTGCGGGTCATGAGGCGGGCGATGGAGTCCACCGACGCTTTCTCGGACACCGCGTGGACGACCGGAGTCATCACATCGGAGACCCGCCCCGTGTTGGTGTCCTCGATCTGGAACCCCGCAGGAACGTGTCGTCCCTCCATCCGCACGCGGTGGTAGAAGTCGGAGTCGAGGATGAGCTCGTCGTCGCGCGTGAGGTTGTAGAAAAGCAAGTCCCTCTGCGAGATGACCCCCACGAGATTTCCCTCTGGGTCGACCACCGGAGCCCCCGAGATCCCTCGGTCCAAGAACAGCTTCGCCAGGTCGCGCAGCTCCATGCTGCTCTGTACGCAGATCACGTCGCGCACCATGACATCGCCCGCCCTGTACAGCATTCCGACCTCCTCCGGCGACGAACTCCCGTGCGAGTCCATGGTACCACCTGAGCGGACCCCCGAGGACCCGCTGGGCTATCCCTTGATCACGCCCAGAGGGACCAGGCGCGCGACTCTTCGCGAGAGTCCGGCGTGGTGCACCACATCGACGACCTCGGCGACGTCCTTGTAGGCCTCCGGCATTTCCTCTGCCACCGTGGCCATCCCGGCCGAGCGCACGGTGACCCCGCGAGCCTCGAGCTCCCGGAGCAGGGTCCGGCCTCGGGCGGCTCGCTTGGCCGCCGAGCGGCTCATGACGCGCCCCGCGCCGTGGCACGTACTCCCGAACGACTCACTCATCGCGCCCGGCGCGCCCACGAGGACGTAGGAGTAGCGACCCATGTCGCCGGGAATCAGCACCGGTTGACCGATTCGCCGGTAGGCGGCCGGGATCTCGTCGTGTCCGGGAGGAAACGCCCGCGTCGCGCCCTTGCGATGGACGCAGACCCGCATCTCCTTTCCTTCGACCCGGTGCGTCTCGATCTTCGCGATGTTGTGCCAACGTCGTACACCGTGTGAAGACCGTGCTCTCTCGGGCTCATGCCGAACACACGCTCGAAGGCCTCCCGGACACCGTGGGTCATGCGCTGCCGGTTCGCGAAGGCATAGTTCGCGGCGCAGGCCTTGCGCGGCGAGGTAGGACCGCGCCTCCGGGGAGCCGAGGGGCGCACAGCAGAGCTGGCGGTCGGGAAGCCGGATCCCGTATCGGGCCGACACTCGCCCCATCTCCTTCACCGCGTCGTCGCAGATCTGGTGCCCGAATCCTCGCGAGCCCGAGTGGATCATCACGGTGACGGCTCCGGCGTGAAGTCCGAGCACCCCGGCGGCGACCGCGTCGTACACCTCCCCGACGAGCCCAACCTCGACGAAGTGGTTGCCGCTTCCCACCGTGCCCAGCTGTCGACGCCCCCGCTCGAGGGCCCGTTCGGACACCGCGTCGGGATCCGCGCCCGGCAGCCTCCCTCCCTCCTCGATGACCTCGAGGTCCGAGGCCCAGCCGTGACCTCTCTCCACCACCCAGCGCGCGCCTTGGGTGAGGAGTGCCCGCTGCTCCTTTTCCGAGAGCGACTCGTCGTGGCGGTGGGCACCCACGCCCGTCGGGAGCGCCGCGAACAGCGCTCCCACCAGGTCCTTCATTCTCGGCAGCAGATCATCGCGGGTGAGATTCGACCGGAGCAGACGAACGCCGCAGTTGATGCCACACCCCACACCACCCGGGGACACGACTCCGTTCTCCGCGTCGAACGCCGCCACCCCCCCGATCGGGAAACCGTATCCCCAGTGGGCGTCCGGCATGGCAAGCGACGCGCCCACGATTCCCGGGAGGCATGCGACGTTGGCAACCTGTTCGAGGGCCGGATCGTCGCGCAGATCCTCCATGAGCCGATCGCTCGCGAAGACGATCCCGTGGACGTTCATCGCGCCGTGGCGCGGCACTCGCCACCGCCAATCGTCGATTCGCTCTGGCTTCGGGATGCTCAGCGGGCCCCTCGTCGGCGCACTGGACTCACAGATCCAGCACCAGTCGGGCCGACCACCCCTCGCGGTCCTGATGGAGGAGCAGGTGGTGATAGGTGACGGCCTTCACCTGTCGCAGGATCGTGTGGCGCTCGGGATCGAACATCTCGCCCAGCGCCACGCCTTCGAAGCGATCCGACTCCAGCTCGTCGACGCGACACGCGTGGAACACCCAGCCCCGCGCGTCATGGAGAAACAGGAGCTCCGACAGGAAACGCACCAGGAGATCTTCCTCGTCGGCGGCGTCGTGCACGTGCACGGGAACCTCGTGGCGGGGCTCGACGGTCCGGATGTCCAGGATCACGTCGAAGAGCGCCGCCGCCGATGCGCCGTAGAGCTCCCGAAGGGTCGGCGCGCGAACCATCAGCGCCAGGTCGCCGGTATGATCGAGAAACTGGTATCCGGAATTGGCCGGGGTCATCCTCGCGTCCGCCGTCCGCCCACCGATCTCCCTCTCCCCGAGGTGTCCATGCGCCGAGTGCTCCCCCGGGGGGGCTCGCCCCCAGCGTCTCGCGCGGCGGAGCGCGCACCGGGCGTCTTGGCCAGGGAAAGATCGACGCGACGGAGGATCCAGTCCACGCGATCCAGGACCACGCGCAGGCGATCCCCGAGGCGATACGCGCGTCCCGAGCGCGCGCCCCTGAGCTCCTGCCTCCCCTCGTGGAACTCGAACCGTTCGTCCCCCAGCTGGGCGACGTGAAGGAGCCCCTCCACCAGATTCTCGGCCAGCTGCACGAACAGGCCGAACCGGGCGACCCCCATCACGACTCCCTCGAATGTCTCCCCGGCTCGGGCTCTCACGTAGGCGATCTTCTTCCAATCGAGCAGCTCCCGCTCCGCGGCCTCCGCCTCGCGCTCGAGCTTCGAACAGCTTTCTCCCAGATCCTCGATGCCGTCGCCCAGTCGTTCCCGCGTCTCGACGTTTCCGCCGCGCGCCGCGCGGAGCAGGCGGTGAACGAGCAGGTCGGGATAGCGCCGGATGGGAGAGGTGAAGTGGGTGTACACCGGGGCGGCCAGACCGAAGTGCCCGGCGTTCTCGGGCGCGTACCGTGCCTGCTTCATCGAGCGGAGGGTCATCTGCGCGAGGACGGAGTACTCCGCCCGCCCCTGGGCGGAGTCCAGGAGCCTCTGCAGGTCGCGCGGACGGAGAGCCTCCGAATCCCGAGGGAGGTTCAGGCCGAACCCGGAGGCGAACGAGGAGAGGATCTCGATCTTCACGGGGTCCGGCCGCTCGTGGATTCGGTACAGGCTCGGTCCACCGGTAGCGGCGAGGTGCCCTGCCACCGTCTCGTTCGCGAGGATCATGAACTCCTCGATCATCCGGTGGGCGTGATTCCTCGGCTCGATGGCGATCCCGGTCATCGCCCCCTCGACGTCCAGCAGAATCCGGGGCTCGGGTAGATCGAAGTCAAGGCTTCCCCGGGCGCGATGCCTTGTCTCGAGCACGCCGCGCAGCCGGTCGGCGATCCGGAGCATCGGGATCACGGACTCCGGCACCGCTTCCCACCGCTCCCTGCCGTCGAGGACCGCGCTCACCTGCGAGTAGGTCAGACGCGCAGCCGAGCGGATCACTCCGTCGGCGAACCTCACCCGCTGGACGACGCCGTTCCGATCCAGGTCCAGGATCACGGACTGAACCAGCCGATCCTCGCCGGGGCGAAGGGAGCAGAGGTCGTTGGAGAGACGCTCCGGAAACATCGGAACTACCCTGTCGGGGAAGTAGACGCTCGTTCCGCGCCGGCGCGCCTCGTGGTCGAGTGCGGTTCCGGGGCGGACGAAATGGCCGACGTCCGCGATGTGGACGAAGAGTCGAACGCCTCCCTGCGCAAGCTCCTCCACGGCCACGGCGTCGTCGAAGTCCCGGGCGGTCTCGCCATCGATCGTCACCGGAGCCGGATCGTCGAATCGCTCTCGCCGGGAGATCTCCCGCTGGGAGATCGCAGCGGGGAGCCGGCGGACCTCGTGGAGCGCCGTGTCCGGGAATTCCAGGGCGAGTCCGTGCCGCCGCGAAACCACGAGGACGTCCACACCGGGCCGCTCCATCTGCCCCAGAACCTCGACCACACGAGCCCGCGCGCCGCGACCCGCGCGCGCGCCGGGGACGACCTCGACTACCACGGCGTCCTGGTCCTGGCCTTCCATCCCGCCATCCCGGTCCACGTGGATCGGAGATTTCGCTCCGCGATCGAAAGGATCGACGACCCATCGACCCCCGTGGCGCCGCAGGACACCGACGACGCGCTCTCGCGGGGGCGGCGGGCTCGCTGCCGGCCCCGATCCGGGGCGGGCCGCGACGATCTTCCTGCGGCGACGTCCGTCCGAAGGGCGTGAACCGCTACGGGGCATCGATCCCTCCCTGCCTCTCCGGCACCGCGCCACCACCGCGCACTCTCGCACGGCGGTCGTCTTGACACCGGGGTCGAGGGGTTGTTAGTGTACCCGTTCCTTCCACGGCCGAAGTGGCGGAATTGGTAGACGCGCTAGATTCAGGGTCTAGTAGGCGCAAGCCTGTCGGGGTTCGAGTCCCCGCTTCGGCACCACAGTGGCGCGGCTCGCGCTCAGGCCCCCACGCCGGCCTTGAACGCGATGATCTCCCGCATCTGATTGCGCTGCAGGTGGATCCCCTGGATCGAAAACCCGGCGAGCGCCCGCTCGATCTCACGGGTCGGATGCACAAAGCGACGTCGAGGCGAGAGGTCGCACACCTCCCGGACCAGAAGATCATCCGCCAGCAGACGGTATCGCGAGAGCGCCTCCTCCCGTGGCGAGGGTTGCGCCGCCTGGGACAGCAGGAACACCCACCCCCCGTCCCGGGTCACCCGCCTGAGCTCCGAGCCGTATTCCGCGAGCCGGTCGGGCGGAACGAAGTCGGTGAGCTCCCAGGTCAGAACGAGATGGAACTTCCCGTCGGGGTGCTCCAGAGCGACGGGAGTCCGCTCGATTGCGGCCTCACCGGGCTGCCGTGGAGGGAGCGGGGACGGGAGATCGAAATCCTCCACGGTCACACGCGCCCCCCGCCCCGCCAGGTACACAACCGACTCCCCGCACAACGGGCCGAGGTTCAGAATCTCCGGCTTCGGCTCCCGAAGCACGCGTGTGAGAGCCCGCGCGAGGCTTGCGCACGGGGTCCCCGTCGAAATCTGCGGCTTGGGTTCGACGCGTTCGGAGGACCTCGGCGCATCCGCGGGCTCCTGAGTGCGACGCCCGAAAAGCACCGAGTACCTAGTCGCCCACGGCGACCTTGGCCATGACCGGGCGGGTCATCTCGGCGACCGTCTTGCCCGAGGAGGCCATGCCCTGCATCTGCTTGCGCTCCATGTCGATCGATCCCTTGAAGCGGGCTCCGTCGGCAAGGACCACCCGTGGGGCGGAGATGTCCCCTTTCATCGCGCCGGTCGGGGCGACCTCCACCTTGTCGTCGGCGGAGATATTCCCCACGACCTCGCCCACCACGATCACGGTCTTCGCGTGGATCTCGGCGGTGATCCGACCGTTGGCCCCGATCGTGAGGTTGTGGTCCTTGAGAATGATCTTGCCGTCGACCTTCCCCTCGATGGTGAGGTCTTCGTTCCCAGTGAGCTCACCCTTGATCTGAATCGACTGGCCGATGTTCACGAGCTTCTCCACCATGGTCCTCTCCCGAGTCTGGACGGGTTCCGGACCTGCCGGGACCCGAAAAGGTTCCGCTGGACGCGGATCCGGCTCCGGTTTCTGTTTGAGCCACGTCATAGGCTTAGCCTCTCTTCAGTTTTTGGATCGCCACGTACGCTTCCCGCCATACCATGCCTGTGCCGTCCGCGCGCAGTGCCTCCTCGAGACGGGCCACGTCGCTCAGGTCGCCCACGTCCCCGAGCGCCATCGCCGCCTCCGCGCGAACCTCCTCGGTGCCGGCCCGCAGAAGGCTCCGGATGACATCGAAGTGCGAACGATCGCCCATCCGCGCAAGAGACCACGCCAGGTCGACCCGCGCCAGGCCTTCCGTCTCCGCGGAGAGCCGATGCGTGAGCGCCTCACGGACTTCCGCGTCGTCCGGCGCAAGCTCCACGAGCGCGTGCGCCGCACGGCACCGTACCCGGAAGAACGGATCGTCGAGGGCGGCCGCGAGAGCGGGCAGCAGCTGCCGATCGCCCATCTCCCCCGCCATCCTCGCCGCGTTAGCTCGGACCTCGTCCGGCCCCTGCCGTAACGATTCCTCCACGATCCGTGTCGCGCGCAGGACGTCCATCCCCTCCATGAGGCTGCGCACCTCGGCGCGGATCGAATCGCTCTGGTCGCGAACCATGATCCGAACGAGGGCCTCGGTCGACTCCGGACCGGGGATCCCGGCCACCGCGCGCGCGGCCTCCAGCCGCACCCGGTCTTCCGTCCCCCGGTCGCCGAGCATCCGCTCCAGGACCGGAATCGCTCGCGCGTCCCCCAGCAGGCCGAGGGCGCGACACAGGGCCACCCGAACGCGCACGTCCGGGTCTACCGAATGCTCCATGAGGGACGGGACCGCTCGCGGGTCGCCGATCTCTCCCAGGGCGCGGATCGCCGAGGCCCGAACGCGATCCTCCGGGTCCGAGAGGAGCCGCACGAGAGAGTCCACCGCGTCTTTCGCGCGCGCCTGGCCCAGCCGCACGGCAGTGTCGGCCCTGACCTGCGGGTCTGGATCCATCAACTCGCGGTAGGCCCCGTGCGGGCGGCGCTCGCAGGCGAGCGTGAGGCACACGCCCGCCAGGGTCACGCTCCCGATCGCTTGCCCGACACCTCGGTGCATCCCGTCTCCACGCAACGGCACCCGACCTCCCGACCGCACGTCGCTTTCCTCCCACCCCGGTCGTGGAGGCCCTTTGCGACCGCGCCCTGGAGCACCGGCGGGCTCACGCGTGCCGCATTATACTCCCACCTCCCGGAGCCAAGGGGGAATGTAGTGCCCGACCGAGCCAGGTCAAGCACCACAGGGGCGGCGATCGTCGGGGCGGCCGCCCGGCTCGCTCTCTTGGCCCTTGTCGCCGTCACGCCGGCTGCGGGAAAAACGGCCGCCGACCGGCTGGACCCGAAGACCTGGATCGAGGGTCCCGTTCGGTACATCGCGACAGAAGACGAGGCGAGAGTCTACCGCGCCCTCTCGACGGACGCGGAACGCTCCGCCTTCATCGAGTCTTTTTGGCGGCGGAGGGACCCCGTCGCGGGAACCGACGAGAACGAATACAGGCGCCTCTTCCATTCCCGGGTACGCGAGGCCAGCCAGAACTTCACCGAGACCGCGGCCCCCGGATGGAAAACGGATCGCGGACGCCTCCACATCCTGTGTGGTCCCCCCAACAGGATCGAGGACGAGCCCTACGCCGACGTCACGGCCAGCGCGTCCACCGCCGGCCGCGGCCTCCTTCGGTGGGTGTACGAGGGAAAACCCTGCGGGCGGTCCGACGTGGGGCCCGTCGTGATCGTCGCGTTTGTACGCACCGTGGACGGCGCGTATCGCCTGTCCTACGATCCCAAGCTCTCGGCGCTCGCCTTCAACCTGAACAACCTGACCGACCCGTCGCGGCTCGCGCTCGACCGGTGGCTCGACGTGGTCTCTCCGCCCGAGCGCTCGGCGCTCAGCGTGATGCTCGACATGGGGAAGCTGCAAGAAGCGCCCCATCCGGAAGAGGTCCTCCTCGATCGGGTGGAGACGATCGAGACCTACGGCTCGCGCCCGCTCCCCGTCGAGCTGAACCGCTTTCAGTACCCGCAGGGTGGGATGCTCCTCGTCATCACCGTGCGCCTCCCCGCAGGCGCCTCCTCCGGCCAGCCCTCCCTGATGGCCCGGCTCGCGCCCAGGGACACGACGCGCTCCCGGAGGTTCTTGACGGAGGAGTCGTTCCGGATCGAGGAGGCCGAGGGCGACCGCGTCGCCCAGGCCCGCCTCGTTCTCGACCGCGGGACCTGGGACCTCACCGTCCTCTCGGCCGAGCCGGGCACCTCCTCGAGCGGGCTGTTCAAGGGTGTCGCGGAAGTTCCCGCCCCGCGAGAGGGGCTACGCCTGAGCGACGTCGTGATCGCGCGTCGCCTCGAGCCATTGCCCTTCGCCTCGATGTTCTCGTACGACGAGCCGTACCACCTGGGCGGCTTTCGTGTCGTCCCCCGCGTGGGCAAGCCTCTAAGGCGCCAGGAACCCGTGACCCTCTTCCACGAGGTCTACGGCGGCAGCGGCCCGTTCAAGGTCTCCTACCAGCTCGAAGGGAGAGAAGACGACGGCCGATGGACCGCCCTCGGGAAGCCCTTCCTCCAGGAGCAGGAGGCGCCCGCCCAAGGCTGGTCGATTCCCGTGGGAGCCCATTGGCCTCCAGGCGAGTACCGCGTCCAGATCCTGGTCGAGGATGCGAAGGGTCTCTCGGATCGGGCGACCGTTCCTTTCGTCGTCGAGCCCTAGGGAACCGTGTTCGCGCTCCTGTTCTTCTTTCTCGGAGCCGCGGGTGCGTTGGAGCCCACGCCGCGGGAGAATGCCGCATCGCCTGCCGTGGCGGCCGGAGGCCGGATTGCGTGGATCTTCTCC
>Ga0247727_10000428_pt1 | contig 102359 bp, 82 predicted proteins | sample WisWelCaveWW1625_FD_202498 | JGI IMG/M metagenome (GOLD analysis project Ga0247727, IMG submission 202498) | Biofilm microbial communities from Wishing Well Cave, Virginia, United States - WW16-25 | ecosystem: Environmental > Aquatic > Deep subsurface > Groundwater > Cave microbial mat...
GTTCCGTGTCCGGTCCCGGTTCCGGTTCCGGTTCCGGTTCCGGTTCCGGTTCCGGTTCCGGTTCCGGTTCCGGTTCCGGTTCCGGTTCCGGTTCCGGTTTCCGGCTCCGGTTCCGGTTCCGGTTCCGGTTCCGGTTCCGGTTCCGGTTTCCGGCTCCGGTTCCGGTTTCCCGTTCCGGTTCCGGTTTCCCGTTCCGGTTCTCGCGTCCGCGAACGGACCCGGAGTCACCGGGTCATGCGCCAGAGCATCGCGAGGATTCGGTCGGCCAGCTCGAGCGGCTGGGTGAGGGCGGCGTGCTCGACGTATCCGAATGCCTCGGCGACGAGCAACGCGGCCTGCACTTCGTCGGCGCTGCCAGCGGCCACGCGCCACAGGTGCGTCCGGTCCTTGCCGACGCGCCGGCGGCCTTCTCGCAGGTTGAGTGCGATCGACGCCGCAGCCTTGCGCGTTTGGACCGCCAGAGGTGGGTCCCGTCTTTCCAGGTGAGTCAGGGGCTCTCGCAGTGATCGGATGAGATGCAAGGTCACGTCGAATGCGTCGAATCGCATGGGAGCGGCTCCTTTCGGGGTGGGGTTCACGCGATCTCCCGGCGCAGGCGCCGTGACGAGGCCCATCGAGCGACGTTCCTCTTGTGGATCGAGTCGGCGGGCGTCGGCGCGGCGGTTGCGCCATAGAGAGCGGGAACCCCACACCGAAAGGAGCCGCGGACGTGCGGTCCGAGGATTGACCCGGAACCGGAACCGGAACCGGAACCGGAACCGGACGCGGAACCGGACGCGGACGCGGACCCGGACCCGGACCCGGCTCCGGACGCGGACGCGGAACCGGACGCGGACCCGGACCCGGACCCGGCCCCGGCCCCGGCTCCGGACCCGGACCCGGACCCGGCTGCGGACGCGGACCCGGACCCGGACCCGGACGCGGCTCCGGCTCCGGACGCGGACCCGGCTCCGGACCCGGCTCCAGCCCCGCCCCCGGTCAGCCCCCCGTCACGCCGAACAGGAACGGATAGCTCACCTGCACTTCCCCGCCGTCCGGCTGCGGGAACACGAACGACCGCACCTGCCGCGAGAGGCAGCCCTCGACGCGCGGATTGTTCATCGTGGAGCTTCCGACCGACGAGCGCGTCACGCGCCCTTGCAGGTTGATGCGCCAGTCGATGACGATCCGGCCGCGCAATCCCGGGTTTCGCTGCAACTCGGACTCGTAGCAGAACCGCAGAACCGCGCTGCGGGCGCGCACGACGCGGTTGATCTGCTCCGGCGACAGATAGCCGTTGACCCGTGGGGCGCCGCGCTGGAACGTGACCTCGACCTCCTTGGTCGGCCGGCCCTTGAGTGCGAGCCCCCCGTCGCCCTTGCCCAGGCCGCCCTTGCCGCGGCCGATGCCCGTCCCCAGCTCGCCCGTGCCGAAGAGATTGCCCTGCCCGGTTCCGCCGCCGCCCGTGCCCGTCCCCTTGAGGCCCCAGCCGCCGGTCCCGCGGCCGATGACGAGAGAGTCCGCGCGCAGGCCCGACAGCGCCGCCTCCAGGCTCGGTCCGGACAGCACCGACTGCAGCGCCCGGGCGCCGGCCTCCGAGTTCAAGGCCTTGAGCATCCCGCTCTCGTGGATCCGAGACGGCACGAGTTGCGGATCCGTTCCGGGGATCTCGGTGCGCTCGTGCGGCGAGTTCTTGTCCCCGAACTTCCCCTCGTCGCCCTCGTGCGCCTTGCCGCCCTCCTCGTCGTCCTGGAACCCCGCGTTCGGATCCTCGCCCTCGGGTTCGTCGCTCTCCTCCTCGGGATGAGTCACGAGAAACTGCGCGATCCGTTCCGGGTCGACCTCGGAATCGTTGCCCGGCGGCTCCTCGCGCAGCACGAGGAACCCGAACACGAGGATGAGCAGGTGCAGGACGACGGAGAAGACGATCGACTGGATCTGGTCGCGGTCCAGCCGAAAGACGCTCTGCTTCGCCCGCCCGGGGTCGGCGACGAACTGGAAGAACACGCAGACCGGTCCGAGGCCCACGATCCCCCAGTCGCCAGGCCGCACCGGCACGTCGGCACCGCCGACGCACAGGGTCTCGACGGACGCCTCGCGCCCGCCGAAGCGGACCTTCCCCTTCATCCCGTCCCGCAGCCGAAGGGTGTAGCCGGTGCCCGGCACCGGCGTGAGGAGCTCCACGTCGCCGCCCAGCTCCATCGGCGTCTCGAACGTCCGTCGCGGCCCTTCGCCCAGGACGACCGGGAGCTGCTCGCGGAGGATCCGATCCTCGAGAAGGCCGCCGTTCCAGACGAGGGCCGTTCGCAGAGGGCGCGACAGCGTCGGTGTGGTCTGGGCCGTCGCCATCAGCCTGTCGCCATCAGCCTGTCGCCATCAGCCTGTCGCCATCAAAGTGACGAATCCCGGCCGGAGTCGACCAGTTCGCGCATGAAGCTTCGGTCGTCGAGGTTCGCCCTCTCGAACTCCGCGCGAACGCGGTTCAAGAAGTACAGGAGCTGCGGCGTCTTGAGGCGCCCGGAGATGTCGAACTCGCCGAAGTTGTAGGTCTTCACGAGCTCCCCGGTGGCGGCGTCCCGCTGCTCGCGGCCCGCGGCGTTCACCTCTTCCTCGACGGGAGGCGGCGGCGCGGCGGCCTCGCGCGGGGACTCCCGGCCGCGGCCATCCTGCGCGAATGCCACGGAGGCCCCCAGGATCACGATGGCCGAGAGCGTGAACGTCGTTCGCCGCCGCATTGCTCGCAAGAGTAGCACGCCGTCCTGCGAGCAAAGCGAGGGCGTCGAGACGGGGAGCGAGCCGGAGCCCTCGGAGGCCGGGCCGACGGAAGCGTACTTTTCGTACGCTGAGTAAGGTACGGCCGAGAAGGCCCGGCGCAGCCCCCGGATCGACGGCCGCAGCCGCTACGACCCGCTCGCGACCTGGAGGAGCTCTTCCGCGGCTTCTCGGTCGGGTGCACCGGGGGGCGCGACCTCCAGGTAGCGGCGCAGGAACGTCGCGCCTTCGCGGGGCTGCTGCAGGAAGTCGACGTGGAGGCGGCCGAGGTTGAAGAGGGCCCCGGCGTGATTCGGGCGCAACTCGAGGACCTGCTCCCACGCCGCCTTCGCTTCGGCGTGCTTGCTCTGTCCTCGCAGGGAGACGCCCAGCGCGTTCCAGGCGCCGGTGTCCTCGGCGTTCGACTGGATCACGCTGCGTATGTCCGTCTCGGCGTCGGCGAAGTTGCCGCACTCGAGCAAGACGGACGCCTTGTTCATCCGCGCCGCCGGGTTCTGAGGGTCGGCCTCGGTCGCCCTCGCGAAGAGCGCGAATGCCGCCTGGTTGTCGCCCCGCGCGAGCGCGACGAGGCCGAGGTTGACGAGGATCGAGGCATCCTGCGGCGCGATCTCGAGGGCCTTCTTGAAGACGAGCTCCGCGATCTCCCAGCGCTCCTGCTCGAAGTAGATCATCCCGACGTGGTTGAGCGCCTGGACGTTGCGGCCGTCCCGGACCAGGACCTTGCGGGCTTGTGCGAGCGCGTCGGACCACTCCCTGCGGGCGCGCAGGATTCCGACGAGGCTCACGCGGACCTCGATCGCGTCGGGGTTCGCTTCGAGATAGTCCTCGTAGACCTCCTGCGCGGCTGCGGCGTCGCCCGCGCGGCGCAGCACTTCCCCGAGGCGCACGACGTTCGGCCGGTGTCCGGGCTGGATCTTCAGCGCGGTGCGATAGCTCTTCGCCGCCTTCGCGAGATCGCCGTCGTACTCGTGCAGGTATCCCAGGTCGTAGTGCGCCTCCCAGAGGTTGGGGTCTATCTCGACCGACTTCTGGAAACGCGCCAGCGCCTGCGCGTGCTTCGCGGGCCCCTGCTTGAGGAAACGGACGCCGGCCTGGAACTGGTTGACGGCCTGGGGGTTGGCGGGAGGGAGCCGGCGCATCGCGGCTGGGCGGCGAGCGGGCGAAGAGCTCGCGCCGCATCCGCACAGGATCGCGATGGCGAAGAGCGCCGCTCTCATCGGGATGCTCCCGGGCTGGGCGCGGCCGTGGTGCCGGGCCCGGCGGGTGCCGGTGTGGCCGCCGGCGCCGTCGGAGTCGGCGCGGCCGGAGCGGCCGCAGGCTGTGCGTCCTCGGCGCCGATGCTGCGCATCATCACGAGGAGGGGTTCCACATGTGCCGTGGGCTCGGCGAGCGTCGGACGCGGCCGGATCTCCCGAGTCCGCGGGTACAGGGAATCGTTGAGGCGCTCGAGCGCCCGGCGCAGCTCGATCGTCCAGCGGTTGTAGATCCCGAGCTGCAGGGCCTTCTGGTATCCCCCCTCGTAGGCCTCGAGCGCCTTCTCCTCGAACTGAGCGGCGAAAAGGCCCACCTCCTGCGTGTACATCTCCTGATCGGCCTCGGACAGGGTCTCGGGCACCGGCGCGTTCTTCAGCGACTCCGCGAACTGCTCGAACGATCGTCCGATCCGGAACAGCGCTGCCGTCGCCCACTCGGGTGAGCCGAACGCGACGACATCCGCGTAGATCTCCGCCGAGCGCGCGAGCAGGTCGGCCTTGCGCTGGAGCGTCCGCTCGAGTGTGGCGACGTCGCCTGAGAAGGCCACGCGCTCGTACTCGCGGAACACCAGTTCGCCCGTCAGGTAGCGCGCCTGCGCGCCGTAGTAGGCGCCCCCGGTCAGCTTGGCGCCGCGCTTTCGCGCGAGGGACACGGCCCCCTCGAACGCTCGCTTCGCGCGGTCGTCCCGATCGAGCTTCACGAGGGCCTGCCCGGCCCGCGTGTGCGCCTCGATGCGGCGATCGAGGTCGCGACCGCGCTCGGCGTACTCGGCGAAGACCTGCGCGGCGTCGTCGAAGCGGCCTTCCTGCTCGTGCGCGAGGCCCATCATGAAGGTGATCTCCGCGACGGACTGCGACCGGGGGAACGCCTCGCGGAAGCGCTGTCCCGTGCGGATCGCGTCGTCGTTCTCGCGCACGGTGACGTGCAGGAGCGTCGCGTTGTAGAGCGCGTCCTCGGCCTTCTCGCCCCGTGGGAACCGCTCGCCGTAGCGCTCGTAGTACGCCGCGGCGTCCGCGAACTGCGCGATCGCTTCGTAGAGTTGAGCGGCGGTCCACAGGGCGACCGGCGCCTCCGCCGCCTGCGGGGCCGTCTCGACCAGCTCGTCGTAGGACTCGACGGCGGCGTCGGGATCGCCCGCGCGCGAGAACTCCAGGCCCGCGTTCATGTACGCCTGCGGCGCCCGCGCCTCGGCCGGGTAGGCGCGTGCGGCGCGCAGGTACGCGGCGGCGCTCTCACGGTGCTTGCTCTGGCCCGCGAGCTGCTCGCCCTGCTTGAACATGGCGCCCAGGATGAGGCCGTCGAGGCGGCGCTGCTGCTCGTCGCTGGCGAAGGCAGGCGCCTCCTTGAGGCGACGGGCCCAGCGCTCGATGTTCCCGTAGTCCGAGGCGCGGTTGAAGCTGTCGAGGATCATCTCTCCGGCGGGCTCGGCGAAGCGGTGCTCGGGGAATCGTTCGAGGATGAGACCGAAGAGCCGGACCGCCGGATCGAAAACGCCGTAATCGAAGTAGAGCTTGGCCTGCCGGAAGATGATCTCGGGCAGGTCGGGATCGTCGGGGTACAGCTCGACGTACAGCTCGATCGCCTCGGAGAACTTCCGGTCGTTCTCGGTCTCGGCGACGGCGGCCTCGCCCTGCCGGGCCTGTGGCCGCTGCCCCAGGGTCGCTTCGCGCACGCGTTCGAACGCGGTGATCGAGTTGTACAGCGCGTCCTTCGTGAAGCGCCCTTGCTTGTTCTGTCGCGCGGCGTCGAGGTACGCGTTGCCCGCCTCCTCGTACCGGTGCAGCCGGTGGAAGAGGATCTCGCCGAGGTAGAAGCGGATGTCGTAGGACTGTTCGCTTCGTGGGAAGTGGCGCAGGTAAAAAGCATAGGTGTCCGCCGCCGCCTGGTACTTCGCCTCGGCCCGGTCCTGCTGCGCCTCCTGGTGCGCCTCCATGCCGTACGCACGCAACGCCGTCTCCGCGATGCTGCGGGCCCGCTCGATCTGCGCAGGATCGCCCTGCGCGGAGGCCCACGCGCCGCGAGGCCCGTAGTCGACGACGAGCTTCTCGAGCTCACGCGCCGCGGACAGGTGGTCGCCGAGGACCTGGTAGCCGCGCGCGACCTGCCGCTGGAAGACCGGCGCGTCCGCGTTCGTCGGGTCGATCTGCAGGAGCAGCTTGTACGACTCGATCCCGCGCTCGAAGCGCGCCTGGTCGAAGAAGACCTCCGAGAGCCGGCGCATGACCTGCGCCGCGTATCGCTCGCCGCCGATCTCCGTCAGGAACCTGTGCACGTCCTCCGCGGTGTTCTGCTCGTCCTCGGTGAAGACCTGGATGAGATAGTTGAGGGCTTCATTTTGCAGCGACGACAGACGCCTACGCTGCGAGGCCGCGAGCTGTCTTCGTCGCAGCCCGAGATCGAGAACCTCCTTGAATCGCACCGCGGCCTCGCGGCTGCGGTTGAGCCGCCACAGGCACCACGCGCTCTTGAAGAGCGCGATGTCGTACAGTTCGGAGTCGGGGTGGCTCATCACGAGCTCGTACTCGACCAGCGCCGCCGCGTAGTCGAAGCGCGAATTGAAGTGGTCCTCCGCGAGCGCCATGTGCGCGTCCGGGACGAAGCGGCTCCGGGGGAACTCCGCGAGGATGCGCCGGTACTGGACGATCGCGACGTCGAGGCGCTCGTGCTCGAGCAGCGAGTAGGCGTACAGGTACAGGACCGTGTCGTACTTCGGGTAGGGGAGGTTCTCCTGCAGGATCGTCTCGTAGAGCCCCTGGCTCCGGCCGAGGTCGAGGCGCGGGGCCTTCGCTGGCTGCCGCTCGGCCGGCAGATCCTGATGCTGCTTCATGGCCCGTACGAAGAGCACCCGCGAGTCCTCCCAGAACATCTCGGCCAGCTTGAACTGGGCCTCGGACCGCTCGTGCGGCGGAGGCTCGAGGGTCAGGTACCGTTGCAGCAGGCGGATCGCCTCCGCGCGGCGGCGCAGGACCTCGCGCTCGCGCGTGGCGATCATCTTCTCGAGGGCCGGGTGGGTGAGCGCGCCCTCGCCGCGGACCGCTTCCGCCCGCGACCGAAGGTACAGCTCGGCTTCGCTCCCTCCTGGCCCCGAGGCCCGGGCGCCCGCCGCCGCGGCCCCGGGCGCCGCTTTCGTCGGTCTCTGCGCGAGGGCCGCCCCAGCCCCGAGGAGGCTCACGACGATCGCGGCCCGCAGCAGCATTCCCGGATCACGCCCTGTGGAACGTGAGACGCTGCAAGACCACCGGTGTGTTGGGTCGGTCGCCGCGTCCGCGCGGAACCCGGGCGATGGCCCGGACGACGTCCATCCCGGACACCACCTCGCCGAACACGGAGTGCTTGTTGTCGAGGTGTGGCGTCGGCCCCTCGGTGACGAAGAACTGCGAGCCGTTCGTTCCGGGCCCGGCGTTCGCCATCGAGAGGATTCCGGGCTTGGAGTGGCGCAGGCTCTTGTGGAACTCGTCCTGGAACTTGTAGCCCGGACCGCCGGTACCCTGTCCGAGCGGGCAGCCGCACTGGACCATGAAGTCCGGGATCACGCGGTGGAAGACAATCCCGTCGTAGAAGGGCTTGCTGTGCTTCTCGTTCGTGCCGGGGTGCGTCCACTCGATCGCGCCCGTGCCGAGGCCGACGAAGTTCTTCACGGTCTCCGGAACCTCCTTCTCGTGCAGCACGCACACGAACTCGCCCATCGAGGTCTCGAAGCGCGCGTGCAGCCGGCCGGTGCCGGGAACGTTCACATCGGGAAACTTCGGGGATCCTCCGAACATGGCTTCCTCCTATCTGACAGCTCAGACCATCACTCGAACCGGTAGCCCAGAAACACTCTCGCCCTCAGGTAACTGTCGTCGCCCACTCCGGCGCAGTGCAGGTCGCCTTCGCAGGGATCGGCCTGGAACTCCAGGATGAACGGCAGGTACTCCCCGACTGCGCCCCAAAAAAAGCCCCCGGAGGTGTCGCCCCGGATCCCGGCGAAGAAGTCGTAGCCCGTCGCCGTGCCTGGGCCGAGGCCGTCGTCAGCCACGCTGCCAGGGCCCGTGACGATCTTGTAGGCGGCCCCGGCTTCGAACGCGATGTCGGGTCCGGAAATGGGCAGGTACAGCGCCACGGCCGGGCGAATCGACTCGTAAATGAACGTCGGCAAGTGGGCGTTGTCCTCCAGGACGAAGGCGAAGCGCTCGTAGCCGATACCGAGACGGATCGCCGGCGCGAAGGCTTCGTCTCCAAAAGGAATGCGGTAGAACGCCTCCGCGACCCAGTTCTGCACGGTCGTTCCAGGCGCTTGCTCGTCTGCAGCGCGGGGCGTGGATTTGACGGACAGAGCTTGCAGGAAGCGCGCCCGGATCCCGAGTCCGCGCGGCTCGCTCTGCGCGAGGCGCATCGGGTAGACGACGACTTCGATCCCGCCATCACCGTACGCCCCGCCCTCGTACACGAGGGTGGTAGGGCACGTCCGCTCCGCGACCAGGCACGTGGAACCAGGAAGTCCCTCCTCGAATCGGGGATCGATCTCGACGGAGAGGCTGCGCGAGCCGACTCCGGCGGTCAGGGCGAGCTCGAGCCATCCCTCTCCGGCGGGCGCCGAAGGCGCCTCGGGCGGTGGGCCCGTTTCCGGCGGAGGTCCGACCGGGCCGCTCTCGATCGGAGGAGGCGCCGCGCCCGCCGAGGACTCGGACTCGACCGCCGAGACGATCGCGTCGATCGCGTCCTCGAGCGAGGCCGGCGCGAGCGTACGTCCCCGCCAGGGGATCGCCTGCTCGCCGATCGGGCGTCCGGTCCGGCACGACCGGACGCGCGTGCGCAGCACCTTTCCCGCGCGCTCGCGCACGGTCTCGCCGCCGACGATCGCCCGCCCGCCGAGCTCGCGGCAGGCGGCGACGTCCGGATCCGCCTCGTGCAGCAGACGTCCGCGCGCCTCCTCGAAGCGGTCGCGCGCGATGAGGTCCAGCCGCGACCGGAGCCGATCCACGACGGCGTTGCGGGACGCGGCGGCATTGTCGCCCGTGAAGGTCAACACGACGATCCCCCCAGAAGACTGCGCGTGGGCACGGGAAGACCAGCCGACGAGAAGCAACAGGAGACAGGCAACAGGCAACGGGCAACGGGCAATGATCGTCGCCGCCGAGCGCGGACCCCAATTGCCGGTTGCCGGTTGCCGGTTGCCTGTCTCCTGTTGCTTCTTCTTCTTCTGTCTCTTCATTCCTCCTCCTGCTCGTACTCGTCCGGCCAGTACTCCCCTTCGTACGGCCAGTACTCCTGGTCCTCGCCCAGGAGGCCCTCGGCCTGCAGCTCCACGAACAGCTCGGGCGGGAAGCGCCCCGAGGCGAGGCTCTGGATCTCGAGCTCGAGCCGGCGCTTGGCGCCGATCACCGCGTCGATGCGGCCGAGCTCGGCGCGGCGGACCAACTCGATGATCTTCTCGCGCAGGCGACCGAGACCCGCGAGGGCGACTCTGTTGGCGGTCTCGACGAGACGCGCGCGCAGCGCGGCCGCGCGGGAGGGCAGGGTCGCCGCGCGGGTCTCGTCCCCCGCGAGCAGGGCATCGAGGCCCTCGCCCGCCGCCGGGACCTCATCCGGCGGCACCGGGACCTCGGAGAGCCCTCGCGACACCCTGTCGAGGGCCAGGCCGACATCGCGGATGCGGCGCCGCTCCTCCTCGATGCGCTGCCGGGGTGCGCGCTTCTCGCGCAGCATCGCGCGCAGGTCGGCGTCTGCGCGGGCGAGCTGCCTGCGCGACTCCTCCATCCGGCGCGCGAGATCCTCGCGGGGCTCGGGCGGCGCTTCCTCGACCGACACGCGGCGGATCTCTCCGCGGCTCTTCACGCGCCCGCGCAGGTCCGCGAACTCCCGCCGCAGCCGGCCGCCTCCCGCCGACGCCCGGTCGAGGCCCTGGACCCAACCGTGGACGCGGAAGAAATCGGGATCGACGCGGAGGTGGTCGAGGATGAGTGTGTACGGATCGCGCGAGCGCCGCTGGCCTGCCGTCCCGCCCGTGGTTCCCTCGCGCGCCAGGAGCCGCTCGTAGAGGTCCGCCTGCGCGGTCGGATCTCCGAGGATGCGGTCGATCTCGAGAAGGACCGGCTCGTAGGTCGTCAGGAATCCCCGCAGCGTCCGATCCGCCCGGTCGAACTCGCAGTCCTGCATGTCGACGAAGGCGCGCAGCATGTCGGCCTCGGCGCGGAACGGCGACCCCGGGAAGCCTTCCTCGAGCTGGTCGAGGCTGTCGCGCGCCGCCTCGTGGTCGCCGTCCTGGAAGAGCGTCCACGCGGCCTCGAAGAGCGCCTCCTGCAAGCGCGGCGAGTCCTCCGGGACCTGGAAGTAGTAGTAGAAGGCGTCCGCGTGCCGGCTCTCCTCGTGGGCGACGCGGCCGAGCGCGAGGTGCGCCAGGTCCTTGAGCGCGAAGTACCGATCGTCGACGTAGAAGGTGAAGACGTCGTCGTCCGGGGTGTCGACGATCCGGCAGAACGACCTCTCGGCCTCTCGGAAGTCGCGCGTGCGTACGGCCACGAGGCCTCGAAAGTAGAGCGATCCGGCGTAGAAACGGCTACGGCGCGTGACCTCTGCGAACTTCGCGCGCGCGCCTTCGAGGTCGCCGGCTTCGTAGAGGGTCCGGCCCTCGAAGTAGCGGATCTCGTTCTGCGCGTCCTCGGGGAGCGTCATTCCGTCCAGGGCCCGAAGGTCCTCGCGGGCCTCGGCGAGGCGGCCGGTCTCGACGGCGAGGTCGATGCGCTTCCTCAGCGCCGCGACGAAGTAGATGTCCTCGGGGCCCCGGGCGAGCATGCGCGCGAGCACACGGCGCGCCGCGAGGTGGCTCTCGACCTTCATCAGGGCGCCGGCGAGCAGGAACTCGGCGCTGCGGAACTCGGGGAGGTCCGCGAAGTCCGCGTATCGCGGCGACTCCACGACGGCCGAGAGCCGGATCGCGGCGTCCGCCCATCGCTGATCGAGGTAGAGGCGCTCCGCGCGCTCGACGGCGGCCTGCAGCGACTCGAGGCTCGCGCCGCCCCGCTCGAGGAGCCGTTCGCGGGCCAGCGCGCGCATGTAGTCGCCGAGCGTGGCATGGTCCGGGGCGCCGGGCGCGGCGGTGGACGTCGCCGGCGTGGAGACGGGCTCCTGCGCGGCCGCGACGGACGCGGCCGACCAGAGCGCGACTGCCACCGGCGTTCGGATCACTCGGCGGCCTCGATGCGGATGCGGCTGCGGACGTCGTACTCGCCCTCGCGGTCGTCCGGGAAGTCCTCGGCGATGTTCGAATCCTCTTCGAGAAGGACCCGGATCTCCGTGAGCCTCCCTTTGATCACCTCGAACGTGTAGGCGTCGTGGAGGCGGTACACGTACCGGTCGTTCTCGCGCGACCGGTACTCGACCTCGACGCCGACGACGTGCGCACCCGGCGCGGCGAACCCGTCGTAGACCTGCCGTCCGTCCTCGGCGCGGAAGCTCGCGTCTCCCGAGAAGATCGCGTCGCCGTCCAGCAGCAGGCGGATGCGCTGCAGCGCCTGCGTGCGCGTCGTGCGGTCCTGGACGCGGACGCGCACCTTGGTCGAGTACAGCTGCGCGCCGAGCGCGGAGACGCGGGTCCGCGCCTGGAAGATCTCGTCGACGATGCGGTGGTACTCGTCCTCGATGCCCGACAGGTCCTCCCGGGGCGTCGGCTCCGGGATCGGCGGGGGCTCCTCCGGGGCCGGGGCGGCCGTCGCGGGGGCGGCGCTCGCTGGGGCCGCCGTGCCCGCCGGCTGCGCCGAGGCCGGGGCCGTGCTGGCCGCTGCGTCGAACGGGTTGTCCGGCACCGCCGTTCCACCGGGAGGTGCAGGCGCGGCCGTCTTCGTCGGCGGATTTCGGCGCCTCCGCGCCTGTGCGACCCCCACGGACCCGCCCTCCGACTGGAGAACGACGTCCACCGCTTGCATCGCCCCGAGGACCACCACGAGGGAGAACACTCTCCGCTTCATCCGACCCTCCTGCATCCCCCGGAAGCCCTGCACCTAGAAACCAAAGGGGAAATAGATCCCGAGCCCGCCGAGAACGACCAGGTTCGACACGAGCCGCGACTCCGAGAGGACTTCCTGCTCGAGAACGTGGTCGCGGACGTCCCAACGGAAGGCCAGCCACTTCGTGAAGAAGATCCGCATCCCGAAGCCGCCGCTGTAGGTCAGGCCCCGGTTGAGCTGGTTGCGCGTCATCCCGGTCCCGAGCGCGAAGTGCAGATCGAAGTGGACGATCGAGGCCCCGAACCACCGGAGCTTCCCGTGTACGGGCGACCAGATGAGGTGGCCGAGGTACGTGTAGGTGTCGAAGTCGTTCTCGGCCAGGTAGCTCGCGCCCTCCTGCTCCTCGATGATCTCGACCAGCGGAACGTGCGTCCGGCTGTAGAAGAACCCGAGCTCGACGCCGAACTCCTCGGTCATGAAGTAGGAGAGGTTGCCCCCGGCCGTCCAGGTCGACGCGAAGAGATCCGAGCCGTACCAGCCGCCGAGGGGCGCGAGCTCGAAGCGGCCGGCCTTGATGAAGTCGCGGTCCTGGACCCCGCGGTGCCGGCGCCGAGCGTTGAGCTCGTCGCGGATGGTCTCGTCGATGCACTGCCCATGGGCCGGCAGCGCGCCCAGGCAGAGCAGGAGAAGCGCCAACGCCGACGACAGCCCGCGCACGCCGAGGATCGATTGCTAGCCGCCTTGCGGGGGCCGCGTCAACCCGGAAACCATTGCCTCCACGCAAGGTTGCGCCACCGTGGAGGGGCTGCTACGAGATGATCGGGCGCGCGAAGGAGTCACGCCATGCGTCTGCGCGCTGCCGCCACCGTCCTGCTGTTCACCCTGCCCCTGGCCGCCCAGCCCGAACGGCCGCTCTCAGAGCGGCTGCGCGAGACCGAGCGCCGGATCGAGGAGCTGAAGTCCGAGATCCTGCGGGGCATGCCGCGCTCTCCCTGGGAACCGATGGGCGGGGACGGTCGCATCCGATTTCGAAGCGACCTGGGAGCGCGCTACGAGCTCGTCGCTGCGCGCTTCGAGATCGACGGCCACGCGGTGCTCGACTACGACGCGGACGACGTCGGCCGTCTCGACTCGTTCCAGGTGCTCGATGCGCTCCTTCCGCCCGGAGCCCACACCCTGACCGTGGACCTGCAGCTGCGAGGGGCAGACCTTCCCGGCTTCCCCTACCTGCGCGGCTACACCTTTCACGTCCGCTCCCGCCGCGTCTTCCCGGTCGGGGAGGGCGGGCGGATCACCGTGGACGTCGTCGCCTTCGAACGCGGCGACGTCACGACGGGTTTCGAAGAGGCGCCGGCGATCCGGTTCGTGGAGAGGTAACGCGCGTCAGTACGTCAGGTTCCCTTCCACCACCTTGAACGCCTGGCTGTCGACGAACATCTTCACCAGGTCGCCGTCGAGGTGCTGGTCCTTGACCTCGTAGCCGAGGATGTCGAGGGCGCGATTCACCGGGACGGCCTTCTTGTACGGGCGGTCGGAGGCGGTGAGGGCGTCGAAGATGTCGGCGACGGACATGATCTTCGACTGCACGGGGATGGCGACTGCGGCGAGCTGGCTCGGGTAGCCCGTGCCGTTGACGCGCTCGTGGTGCGCGCCGGCGATCTCGGGCACGCGCGCAAAGCTTCTGCCCCAGGGGATCCGCGACAGGAAATTGTAGGTGTGCACGACGTGGGAGCGGATCTCCTCGATCTCCTCGGCCGTCAGCGACCCGCGCTGGATGCGCAGGCAGAGCAGCTCAGACTCGCTCAGGATGGGCTTCTGGGCGCCCTCGAAGTCCACGTAGGTCATCTTCGAGATCTTCTCGAGCCGCTCGAAGTCCGCGCTCTTGAGCACGGTCGGCTCGTTGGTCTCGACGATCACGGCCCAGGCCTCGTCGTACATCGAGAGGCGCAGGGTGCCCTCGGCGTGGATCTCGTCGATCGCCGCGGCGGACGCCCCGCCCCGGATCGCGTCCATCTTGCGCGTGAGGAACTCGGCCTCCACCGTCTTCTTCGCGTAGTGCAGCCGCGCCCGGACGAGGTCGAGGTCGTGTCCGTACAGTTTCTTCGCCTTGACGAGCACCTGCTCGCGGACGCCGACCTTGCCGAAGTCGTGCAGCATGGCGGCCCACTCGAGCTCGCGCAGCTCCTCGGGGCTGAAGCGGGTCCCCGCATAGGGCCCCCCGTCGGCGCGGTCGACGACCTCCGCGAGCGCGCGCGAGAGCACCGAGACGCGCAGGGAATGGCCGCTCGTCGACGGGTCGCGCTGCTCGATCGCGTGGACGCTCGCGCGGACGAAGCCTTCGAAGATCGTCTGGATCTCCTCGTAGAGCATCGCGGTCTCGAGGCTGATCCCGGCCTGCGCCCCGAGCGTCGAGAGCAGCTCCTCGCTGCGCTCGTCGAAGGGCACGACGTTCGCCTCGACCTCTTCCTTCGACGCGAGCTTCTTTCCCGCGTCCCGCTTCTTGTTGATGAGCTGGATGACGCCGATCACCTCGCCGCCGCGGTTGACGAGCGGCACGGTGAGCATCGACTTCGTGCGGTACCCGATCTTCTCGTCGAAGGAGCGATCGAACGTGAAGCCCGTTCCGTCGAGTCCGTACACGTCCGGGATGTTGATGAAGTTCTTCGTGATCGCGCAGGCCCCGGCGATGGACTTGCGCGAGATCCGCATCCGGAAGTCGGCGGAGGGGAAGTCGACCGAGTCGTTCTGCGACATCTTGAAGTGCAGGGTCCGCTTCTCGATCTCGGCGTCGGCGCCCTCGACCACGTAGATCGACCCGGCGTCCGCGCCGGTGATGAAGCGGCTCTTCTCGAGGATCATGCCGAGGAGGCGCGACGTGTCGCGCTCGCTCGTCAGCCCCCGGGCGATCTCTATGAGCTCGCCCAGCTCGTACTTGTAGCGCCGCAGGAGCTTTCCGCGGGTCTCGGCGCGCGCGTCGGCCTCGAGCCGCTCCCAGGCGTTGCGCACGAGCACGAGCAGGCGCTCGGCCGGCGCATCCGGCGGGACGAAGTCGTAGACGCCGCGAAGGAGCAGGTCCGGCGTCCCGGCGGGCGGATCGCCCACGAGGAACAGCAGCCCCGGCACGGCCGCGAGCGTCTCGAAGCACTCGTCGAGCAGCGACGGGTCGCGCAGCGCGGGCTCGAGGCCGAGGAAGAGCAGGACGCGGTCGCCGCGCGTCGCTTCGATCCTGTGCGGGCTCTTGGCGCCCACGCGCCAGTCGGAGAAGCGCGGGTCCGACCCGAGCGTCTCGGCGACGCGCAGGGTGGAGGCGATGAGCCGCTCGCCGGTCGTGCGTGTCTCGATCTCAGCCATTGTTCTCCCCGCCTCCGGGGCCCGGGTCGTCGGCCTTCGTCGTGTTCGGCTGCGCGCGATGCTGCTGTGCGGCGTCCTTGCGCTCGTACGCCAGGATGATCGCCTGGACGAGCGGGTGCCGGACGACGTCGACGTCCGTGAAGGCGCAGAAGGAGATGCCCTCGACCCCGGAGAGGATCTCGCGGGCCTCGAGCAGGCCCGATCGGCGGCCCGTCGGAAGGTCGACCTGCGTCACGTCCCCCGTGATGAAGGCCTTGCTGTCGCTGCCCAGGCGCGTCAGGAACATCTTCATCTGCTCCGAGGTCGTGTTCTGCGCCTCGTCGAGGATCACGTAGCAGTCGGACAGGGTCCGGCCCCGCATGAAGGCGAGAGGCGCGACCTCTATCTGGCCGCGGGCGATCAGCGCCTGCGCCTTGTCGAGGTCCATCATGTCGTGCAGCGCGTCGTAGAGCGGGCGCAGGTAGGGGTTCACCTTCTCGACGAGGTCGCCGGGCAGAAAGCCCAGTCGCTCGCCGGCCTCGACCGCGGGGCGGGTGAGGATGATCCGCTTGATCTCGCGGTTCTGCAGGGCGGCGACCGCCATCGCCATCGCGAGGTAGGTCTTGCCCGTTCCGGCCGGTCCGATCCCGAAGACGATGTCGTGCGCGCGCATCGCCTCGATGTAGGTCTTCTGGGCGGGGCTCTTCGGCGTGATGGAGCGGCGGCGCGCCGTGACGAGGACCACGTCGGCGTACAGGTCGGAAAGGCGCGACTCGGGAGAGGCCTGCATCGTGCGAACGGCGCGCAGGACGTCCGTGGGCCCGACGAAGGAGCCGCCCTCGACGACCTCGATGAGCCCGCGCACGACACGATCGGCCAGTGCTACGGCCGGCTCCGATCCCTGCAGCGTCAAGCGGTTCCCGCGCAGGCCCGCGGCGACGACGGCCTCGCGCTCGATCACCCGCAGGTGGTCGTTCTTGGGTCCGAGGACGGCGAGCGCCGTCTGAGGATCGGCGAACTCGATCTCGCGGGTCGAGAGGGGCGCCGGGAAGGGAGGCCGCGCCATGGACCGATCAGGTTATCAGCTGGAGGAGCAGTCCGTCACGGTGCATGAGCGGTGCGCGGCACCCGCAGCCCTTCGGCGGACGCGGCCTCCGACAAGCGATCGTCGAACGCAAGGAACGTCAGATCGGCCTGCACGAGATCCCGCAGCTCGAGCGCGGAGGTGAGGTGGATCGCGTCGAATCCGCGGAGGCCACGTCGCTCTGCGAGCTCTCCGGCCCGCGCGGCGAGGTGCTCGCCGACCTCGACGACCACCATCCGTGGAAAGTCGCGGTCGAGGTCCGAGACGATTCCGCGCAGCGCGGGCGTCGTGAGACCACCCTCCCGCTGCCGCCTGGCGAGTGCGGCGCGGGCCTCCGGGTAAGCGACGCGGGACGTGCCGACCCGCGCGGCACGATGCACCGCGTCCCGCACGGACCCCGAGTGCGCCTCCGCGATGTAGAGCTTCACGAGCGCGCTCGTGTCCAGGTAGAGCGTCACCGCCGATCCTCGATCACCGCGTCCGAGACCGAGGGCCCTCGGACTCGGGCCGGCTGCTTCGAACCGCGCGGCTTGCCGCCGGACCAGGAGAGTCGGCCCGCCTTGCAGAGCTCGAGGAGCGTCGCGTCGTCGTCACGCGCCTGGATCGGCACGATGAGCGCCACCGGCCGGTTCCGATCTGTGAGGGTCACCGTCTCGCCGTCCTTGACCCGGCGGACCACGGCGCTGAGGTGCTCCTTCAGCTCCCGGATGCCCACGCGGCGGCCCCTCTGCATGAGGGTACTTTGACCAGCGATGTGGCCACATGTCAACCTGACCTTGCCGCAGGCCTGGGCGCCGGGGCGGCTGCGCCATCGACGGGTCATGTGCTCGGCTGGAGGAGCAGTCCGCGATACGCTCCGATATGCGCACCGTCCCCTCCGCCGGCCGAGGTCGTGGATGCGGACTCGGTCAACCGTCGACGAGGCCGACCGCACGGCATCGACCGAGGAGCGCGACGATGCGCGGATCGTCGCGCATGCGCTCGAAAGCGGGATCGTTCGACAACTGCGGAGAACACGCCCAGCCGCGGTCGTACGCGATCTCCAGCAGATCCACAGCGCCAGCGGCATCGCCCACGGTAGCGAGGCAGCTCGCGTAATCATACGCGGTCCAACAGGCGGCGGACGAATTCGTCACGTCTCGTCGGGCTGCGACGTCCGCCCAGCGGATGCGCGCGCGCGCCAGCGCGTCATCGCGCACGATGTTCTCGGCGCGAAGATGCGCGGCCTTGGCAACCCCCACGGCGCCGCGCACGAGGAACTGCCACATGCCGGGGCGGGCCAGGTCGCGCTGGGCGTCGGCCTCGATGTCGGCGAATCGGCGCTCGGCATCGAGCAGGTTGCCCGAGCGCAGTGCGCACTCGGCGCGCGCCACGCGTGCCGCGAGCGAGACCGACGGCGCGAACACGTGTGCGTCCCCGTCCAGATCGCGGAGGCCGGCCTCCAGCTCGGCGGCCGCTCCGTCCTCGTTCTCGATCGCCATCAGCACACCGTGCAGGGCGCGCGCCCCCATCCATCGATAGTCACCGAGGCCGCTCCCCTCGAGCCGAAGCGCGCGCTGGAGGTAGCTGCGCGCGAGGGGAAGATCACCGAGCAACCAGGGGAAGAAGGCGGCGTTGCAGAGGTGGCTGCCCTCGTTGGGGGCCAGCTCCACCGCCCGCTTCTGCGCCTGGTAGGCCTCGTGAAGAGCAGCGGGGCCGCCGCCGTCGACCATGACGCGGATGATGGTCGCGATGCCCAGGAACGACATCGGTTGGTGATCCGCGGGGTCCAGCGCGATCGCGGTGCGCGCGTGCACGACGGCGTCGTCGTGGCGTCCCTGCAGCATGCGGACGTGGGAGAGCCAGGTGTGCGCGCCCGGCGCCTTGCTGTCGATCGCGATGGCGCGCTCGAGCAACACCGCCGAGTCACTGAGCGGCGGAGCACCCGACGCGAGGAACTGATTGAGGCGGACGGTTGCGAGCCCGACGTGGGCAACGGCGTAACGGGGGTCACGGTCGATCGCCGCGAGGAAGCATCGCTCGGCCTCGGCGAGGCTCTCTGGCATCAACGACGCCAGCGCCATCCTCCCACGCGCGTACCACTCGAACGCTTCGAGGTCGGCGGCGCGGAGCGGCACCTCTGCGCCGCTTGGCTGCTTGCGCGACGTCGCGAGCAGGCGTCTCAGCTCATCCACCAGCGTGTCCTGCAGATCGAAGATCTCGTCGAGCTTGCCATCGATCCGCCCACAGCTCGTGGTCTGCTCGCCGGGCGCGTGATCGACGATGGCCATGATGCGCACGCGGCCGCCCGCCACCTGGAATGAACCATGGACGGCCCACTCGGCCCCGAGGCGCTGTGCAATTTCGCGCGGCGAGACGTCGGGCGACGCGAGCGCGCGACCTGATTCGGCGGCCACGGTCACGCCGCTCGAGCGGCGCAACTCGTGGCCGATGGTGTCCGTCAGGCCGACGCCGAGCCAGTCATGGGTCGGGTCCCGCGTGGTGTTCCTGAACGGGAGGACGACGATCCGCCCCGCGACGTGCGCGACCGGATCGCTGTGCGGTGCGACTCTCGTTCCCTCGAGACGCTCGACGACGCGCTGCGCCGACGGGCGTCGGTCCGGCTGCTTGGCGAGACAGCCGGTGACGAGGTCCTCGAGAACGGGGGACACGTCGGATCGCAACGAGCGCAGCGGAGTGGGCTCATGCGCAGTGACCGCGATCAGCAGCGCGAGGACATTCTCGCCCTGAAACGGCGCTCTCCCGGTCAGCGCCTCGTACAGCACGGTGCCGAGCGAGAACACGTCGGAGGCGGTTGCGGTGTGCTCACCGCGCGCCTGTTCGGGAGACATGTACCCGGGTGTGCCGACGATGGCGCCGAGAGCGGTCAGCGGCGGGGGGGCGCTCGCGCTCGGCGGGGCGTCGACGTCGGCAGGGCGCGCGAGACCGAAGTCGAGCAGCTTCACGGTGCCGTCGCGCATCACCATGATGTTTGCTGGCTTTACATCGCGGTGGACGATGGCCGCGGCGTGCGCGCGGGCCAGCGCCGACGAGAGCTGCCGCGCCAGCGACGTGGCCTCGGCGATGCTCAGCGGGCCGTCCAGCAATCGAACGCCGAGGCTCACCCCTTCTACGTGCTCCATCGCGATGTACGGCTGCCCGTCGTGTTCGCCGATCTCATAGATCGTCGCGATGTTCGGGTGCGCGAGCTGTGCGGCGCTGCGCGCCTCGCGCAAGAATCGCTCGCGGTCGCTGACGGAGGCGGCGTGGCTGGTGATCACCTTGAGCGCCACCCATCGCTGCAGGTTCTCGTCGCGCGCGAGAAAGACGGCGCCCATCCCGCCGCGGCCGAGTTCGCTCTCGACGAGGTAGCGGCCGATACGCATGCCCGAGGCCGCCCCCGCCACTTCCCCGCGCGGCACCTCACCGAGTTGGGTCTCGGCGAGCCCTCCCGGGGGGGACGACGCATCGTCGCGCCTGGACATGGGCGAACTCAAAGGACCTCCGATAGCGTGCCCTTCGGGGGCCGCAGAGTCCACGGGCCGGATCGACAGGGGCCGTGTCTTCGAAGTTGGCTTGGCGGGATCGGTCAGCTGGAGGAGCAGTCCGCGATGCACTCCGTGACGATGGAGTTGCAGGTCTGCGGGCAGCTCGGGCCGGCCGCCGGCCCGCAAGCGTCGCGGCAGCGCCGCCACAGGTCTCGGCACTCGTCCGGGCAGGTGCCCGCCCGTGGCGGGGCCTGGGGACCAGGCGAGACGATCGGAGGACCGCCCGGCCCCGGCACAGGGCCAGGTGAGACAATCGGAGGCCCCTCCGGTGGCCCTTCCGGCGGAGCCGTGGGCGGCGGGGGAGCGCCCGGCGGCAGAGACTCTTGCGGTCCGCCTTCCCCGGGCGTCGGTGGACTCTCGGCGTCCTCGCCAGTCTGCCGCGCCCGTCCTTCGGCGAATGCGATCTTCGTCTGACCCTGGTGATAGCCCCCGTGCGTGTCGAGCCAGTACTCCCAGCACTGCCGCTTAGTGTCCGGATGGACGTACGGGTCCGAATCGAGCGCGCGGCACTCGTCGTACACCCACTCGGCGCGAGCGAGCCGGCGGTAGGAAGGTCCACAGGCGGCCGCGAAGAGGAGCGCGAGGACCGATAGGGCGGAGCCGAGGCGAGTCACGGAGGAAGGGTAGCACCCGCCCGGAAAAGCTCTAGGAGTGTGTACGGCATAGAAGTTGGTCCGAGCCGTCCTCGCTTCGCTGCGGGCGGCCGGGCCTGGGCCGCGGCTGCGGCTGCGGCTGCGGCTGCGGTTTGCGGCTGCGGTTGCGGCTGCGGATGCGGACGCGGTTTGAGGGGGACGGACGCCGCGGCGCGCTTGATCTGCGTGGCGAGCGAGGTGTCGCGTGTGTCGAGGCGGGCGAGGACGGCGCGCAGGGACCGGACGAACTGCAGGGAGACTTCGAAGGCGTCGAATCGCATCGGAGCGGCTCCTTTCGGGGTGGGGTCCACTAGCGCCTGCCGCGTAGGTGTCCGCCTCGTAGCGAATCGGCGCGCGCCTCGCGTGATAGCTTCGGGCCGTGGCCCTGCTCGCCGCGCTCGTCTTCGCCTCTTGTGCGAGCGGCACGTCTCCCGACGCTGACGGAGATACCGATTCGGATAGGGGCACGGACACGGACACCGATACCGACGCGGACACGGACACCGATACGGACACCGAAACGGATGCCGATACGGATACCGATACGGACACGGATTCGGATTCCGACACCGACACCGACACCGACACCGACACCGACACCGACACCGACACGGACACCGACACGGACTCCGATTGCGATCCTGGCCTCGGTGCGGGCGGCTGTCCGGCGGCGTGCACCGGCGGGTGCGCGGCCGGCCTGTGCACGATCTCGTGCGACGTCGTGTCCGCCTGCCAGTCCGTCGACGTGGCCTGCCCAGACGACTGGCCCTGCCTCGTCTCGTGCGGAGGCCAATCGGCCTGCCAGAACGCGACGATCACCTGTCCACCGACGGGATCCTGCGCGGTCGAGTGCGGCGGGCTCTCCGCGTGCCAGACCGGCACGGTCACCTGCGGCGCGGGGCCCTGCGACGTCACCTGTGAAGGCCCGAGCGCGAGCCTCGACTCGGTCGACTGCGCAGATTCCTGTGACTGCGCGAACGGCTGCTGAAGCCTGGGCCGCAAGCCTGTACGTCGGTGCGCCAAGGACCGCTTGATGGTCCCGGCACCTTCGGGCACGATTCACCGCATTAAGGCGAGGAGGCCAGTGATGTCTTCGAGGCTCGGCTTTGTGGTGTCGTTCGGGGTGGCGTGGCTCGGGGCGGGGTGCAACACCGGAGCGGGAGGGGGAGGGGGCGGTGACGGCGACGCCGACATCGACGCCGACGCGGACACGGACGGCGACATCTGCGTGGACGACGTCGTCTGTACTGGCGGGCGCTGCACGCCGTCCCCGTGCACGTTCGACGACGACTGCCCGTCGGGTCTCATCTGCGAGGGCGGCTGGTGTTCGGAGCCGCCGTGCGAGCAGGACGACCAGTGCGACGCGGGCCTGGTCTGCGAGGGTGGCGGGTGCATCGAGCCGCCGTGCACCTCGGACGAGGACTGCCCGGCCGGAATGGTCTGCCAGGAGGGCTACTACTACGGCGGCGGCGGCGGGGGTGGCGGCAGCCGCTGCAGGCTCCCACCCTGCACGATCGACGACGACTGTCCGGCGGGCCTGGTCTGCGAGGAGCGCTACGGCGAGTCGATCTGCCGCGAGCCTCCTTGCACGATCGACGACGAATGTGCCGGCGATCAGGTCTGCGAGGACGGCTTTTGCCAGCTCCCGCCGTGTACGCGCGACACGGATTGTCCGGACGTGCTCTGCTTCTGAGCGCGCTGTGGACCGCTACGGCGAGTACGTCCCCGGCGCGCAGCCGTGGGCGGAGGCGATGGCGGCCTCGAGGCGCCGGATGACGGCGAGGTCGCGGGCGGCGACGCGGCGCAGGTCGGCGATCGGCGACGCGAGGTCGCAGGTGATCGCGAGCGCGAGGTCGGGGTTGCGCTCCGCGGTCACGACGGCGACGACGAGGGCGTCGCGGGCGGCGGGCGGGGCGGGGGAGCCGCGGGAAAGCCCTGCCGTGGCCCGCGCCGAGGCGAGGTAGACGGCCCATCCCGACGCGCGGTCCGCGCCGAACTGCAGGCCGTTCGAGGCGGAGTCGAGCATCCCCGAGGCGGCGTCGAGCGGCCCGCGGATCGCGTTCTCGTCACGGATGCCCTCCTCCGAGGCGGCGGCGACGAGCTCGAGGAATCCGATGCCCGTCTGCACGAAGTCGCCGCGCGTGGCGTCGTCCATCTCGCCCTGCGGCGCCCAGACTTCGGAGACGTACGCGAGCAGGAGCGACGTCACGGCGATGTGGCCGCTGCGGGTTTGCAGGAGGCCGACCGCCGGCAGCTCCCGGACCACGCCACGGATCGCGCCTCCGACGCGGTCGGTGCGGGTGGCCTTGCCGAGCGCGTCCAGCGCACGACGCTTTCGCTCCGGGTCGGGGCGCGGCCGCTCGCCCGCCGGCGTGGCCTTGGTCCAGGCCGCCGCATGGGCGAGGAACAGGAGCCTGTGCACGCCCGCGTCCTCGGGGTTCGCAGCGGTCTGCTCCTCGAGCTGCCGGATGGCCTCGTCCGGCTTCCCTTCCCGGATGAGAGCACGGACGTCGACCGTGGCGGCGACCTGCGCGCCGCCGCAGCCGGCCAGCGTCGAGGCGAGGGCAAGGCGGATCATTCCAGCTCCGTCGTGATCGCGAGCGCGCCCTTCAGGCGCCCGAGCGCCGCCAGGTTCTCGGCCTGGCGCGCCTTCTCCTTGTCGACGACGTCCGCGGGAGCGCGCGAGACGAAGCTCTCGTTGCCGAGCTTCTTCGCGACGGCCGCGACGTCCTTCTCGATCTTCGAGATCTCCTTCTCGATGCGGCCGCGCTCCGCCCTCGCGTCCACGAGGCCGACGAGCGACACGAACGCGGTCACGCCGCCGTCGACGCCCACGGCGCATCCCCTCGGACGATCCGGGCGGGCGACGACGTCCACGGACTTCGCCTTGCAGAGCTTTCCGGCGAGCGCTTGCGACGATTCCAGCGCGGCCCGGGCCGCCGGATCGTCCGCGAAGAGCTTCACCTCGACCTCGGCCGCGGGCGAGACGTTCGACTCGGCGCGCAAGGTCCGGACGGCACGCACCGCCGACTGCAGGGCCTCCATCTCCCGGACGGCCGCCGGATCGCGCCGCCCCCAGGCCGCGTCGGGAAATCGGGCGATCATGATCGACTCTGCCGCGCCCTCGGCCCGCGGGAGGCGCTGCCACAGCTCCTCCGTCACGAACGGCATCACCGGGTGAAGCAATCGCAACGACGCATCGAGGACGTGCCGGAGCACGGCCTGAGTGCCCGCCTTCGCCGCCGCGTCCTCGCCGTACAGGACGGGCTTGGACGCCTCGAGGTACCAGTCGCACAGCTCCGTCCAGAAGAACTGGTAGGCCGCGGACACGGCGTCGTCGAGGCGGAACTCGTCGATGCCCGCGTTCACGGCCTCGGCGGTCACGGCGAGCCGATCGAGGATCCAGCGGTCCGTCAGGCTCCCGGCCGCGGGAACCTCGGCCTCGCGAGAAGCCGGCGCGCCCTCGAGCAGCGGCAGCGCGAACTTCGTCGCGTTCCACATCTTGTTGCAGAAGTGCCGGTAGCCCTCGACGCGCTTGAGCGAGAGCGCGATCTTTCGCCCCTGCGGCGAGTAGCTGCACAGGGTCATGCGCAGCGCGTCGGCGCCCTGCGGCTCGGTCTTGCCGGCGATGCCCGCGATGACGTCGAGGGGATCGATGACGTTTCCCTTCACCTTCGACATCTTGTCGCCGCGCTCGTCCGTCACCATGCCGTGGAGCAGCACGCGGCGGAACGGGACCTCGCCGGTCAGGTGCAGGCCCATCATCATCATGCGGGCGACCCAGAAGAAGAGAATGTCGAAGCCGGTCTCGAGGACCGCGCCCGGGTAGAACGTCGCGAGCGCGGGTGTCTCCTCGGGCCAGCCGAGCGTGGCGAAGGGCCACAGGGCCGAGGAGAACCAGGTGTCGAGGACGTCGGGGTCGCGCGCGAGGGCCGCGTTTCCGCAGGCCCCGCAGGCCGTCGGGTCCGTCCGGCCGACGGTCGCGTGGCCGTCCGGGCAGTACCAGGCGGGGATCTGGTGCCCCCACCACAGCTGGCGCGAGATGCACCAGTCCTGGATGTTCTCGAGCCAGTGGTCGTAGGTCTTGGTCCACTCGGCCGGGACGATCTCGGTCCGTCCGTCCTCGACGGCGGCGAGCGCGCGGTCGGCGAGCGGCTTCATGCGGACGAACCACTGCGTGGAGATCATCGGCTCGACCACGTCGTCGCAACGCTGGCACCGGCCGAGGGCGAGCAGGTGGGGCGCTCTTCCACGCACGAGCCCGAGCGCCTCGAGCGCGTCCTTCACGGCCCCGCGGGCCTCGAAGCGATCCTGCCCGCGGAAACGCCCCCCCTCGGCGTTGATCCGGCCGTCGAGCTCGAGGATGTTGATCTCCGGCAGGCCGTGGCGCTTGCCCGTGGCGAAGTCGTTGAAGTCGTGCGCCGGCGTCACCTTCACGGCGCCCGTGCCGAACTTCGGATCGACCAGGATTGCGTCGCCGATGATCGGGAACGTCCGGTCGAGCAGAGGATGCCTGACGTGCTTGCCGACGAGGCCCCGGTAGCGCTCGTCGTCCGGGTGCACGGCCACGGCGGTGTCGCCCAGCATCGTCTCGGGCCGTGTCGTCGCGACGACGATCTCGCCCGATCCGTCGGCGAGCGGGTATGCAAACGAGAACAGCTCGCCCGCCGCGTTCTCCTCGTGCTCGACCTCGAGGTCCGAGAGGGCGGTGCGGTCCTTCGGGCACCAGTGGATGAGGCGGCTCGCCCGGTAGATGGATCCCTCCTCGAAGAGCCGGACGAACGCCTCTCGGACGGCGCGCGAGTACCCCTCGTCCATCGTGAAGCGTTCGCGCTGCCAGTCGAGAGACGATCCGAGCTGGCGGAGCTGCGTCGTGATCCGTCCGCCCGACTGCGCCTTCCATTTCCAGACACGTTCGAGGAACTTCTCGCGGCCGAGGTCGTGGCGGGAGACCTTCTCCTTCGCGAGCTCGCGCTCCACCACGACCTGGGTCGCGATCCCCGCATGATCCGTCCCGGGCAGCCACAGCGTGTTCTTGCCTCGCATCCGCTGGTGCCGGATGAGCACGTCCTGGATCGCGTTGGTGAGCGCGTGTCCCTGGTGCAGCGATCCGGTGACGTTGGGCGGAGGGATGACGATGCAGTACGGCTCGCGATCGGACGTGTCCGCCGCGCGGAAGTACCCCCGAGACTCCCAGAAACCGTACCAGCGAGCCTCGACCCAGGCGGGATCGTAGCTCTTGGGAAGGGGATCGGACAGGAGGTGCTCGATCACTCCTTCAGAAGCCGCGCCAGCTCCTCCTGGATGATCGCTTCCGCCAGATCCGGCACGACTTCCCACACGACACGCTCCACGACCTCGCGGGTCAGCTTCGCGATCGCCTCGGCCTGCTCCTTCGTGAGGCCTGCGGCGACGGCCCTCGCGATCGCGGCGCCGTCGCCCGATGCAGCGGGCTTGGGCGTCGGGGCCGGGGCCGGAATGATCGACGGGAGATCGGGGCGAGTCATCGCCGCCTTCGGCGCCGCGGCCACCGGAGCGGCGGCGGGCTTCGTCAGCGGGATCGGCTGCTGGGCCGCGGCGGGCGCCCTGGGCGCGACTATCGCCGAGGGCGGCGGCGCCGCCGGTGGAGGAGGCTTGGGCGGCGGCGGCGTCGCGAAGGCCGCCGCGGGCGGCGGCGGGGGCGCGTGGGGGGCCGCGTGCGGCACGGCGACGACCGCGGGCTCGCGGTACGGAGCAGGCGCCACGGCCGCGCGCGGCTTGCCGAAGAGCGCGTTGACCTTCTCGATGAGCACGCGCGACTCGAACGGCTTGTCGATCGAGTCGTCGACGCCGGAGGCCTGGCCCTTCGAGGCGTCGAACGGATTGCGAGAGCTGGTCAAGAGGAGCACCGGCGGAGCGCCGGTCGCCCCGTCGCCCTTCAGGGCCGAAGCGACGGCGTAGCCGCCGCCCGGAAGGGAGCTGTCGACGATCACCGCGTCGGGGCGGATCTCGCGTGCCTTCGCGAGCGCCGCGTCGGCCGCCGCGACGGACACCACCTGGACGTCCTCGCCGAGGAACGAAAGCTCCACGGCCTTTCGGATCGTCGCGCTGTCGTCGACGACGAGCACCGTTCGCGCCACAGGGAACCCTCCTGCCCACGGATAACCGGGCGAAATTCGAAGGGATTTATAGCGAGCCGCCTTCCGCGCTGTCAAGCAAGGGGAAGTAGAATGCCCGGCCGTGAGACACCTCGTGACGGCCTCGCTGGCAATCGTGCTCGGCCTGATCCTCGGCGGATTGCCCGCCCGCTCGGAGATCCGCGCGGTCCGGGCCGAGGTCCGGCGGCTGGAGAAGCGCGACTGCGGGGTCGGCGGCGACCTGGCGTCGATGTTCGGGGCGAGGCCGATGATCGGCGCCGCACGGCCTGCGGAGCCCCAGGCGCAGCCGGCGCCCGCGCCCGCCCCTCCGACCGATGCCGGCGCTGCGGTCGGCCTGAAGGTCGAGGTCCATCGATCGGCCGACGACATCCACGGCCGTGCCGAGGGCCCTCGCAACGAGCTGCGGCTCATGCGCGAAGGGCTCGATCTACGGCGCACCCAGGCCCGGGCGGCGCTGATGGAGGAAGCCAATCCGGAGCCGGAGCAGCTGCGGACCTTCGACGCGTCGATCGAGGAGATGAACCACGAGCTGCGCGACCTCGCGCAGGTCTTCGTCCGCGACATCGCGGGATCCGGCGAGGAGCCGAGCCGTCACGAGTTGATGGTCTTCGCGGCGGACACGCTCGACGTTCTCATCACGGCGGGCGACGCGATGCGTGGTTCGTTCTCCGAGGAGCAGCGCGGCGCACTCACCGAAGAGTCGATCGACCCATTCTCGTACGTCGATCCGGACATCGTCGACCTGCTCGCGGAGCTCGACCGATGAGGGGCTCGCTCCGCGACGTCGCACTCGTCGCGCGCTTCGAGGTCGTCCGGGCGATCCGGACCTGGCGGGCGCTCGCGCTCGTCGTGCTCTACCTCGTCGCGACGGCGGGGGCGGGGAAGATCTTCGTCGAGCTTCTCTCGACCATGGAGACCGCGCTGGCGCACACCTTGCGGGTGCCGCCCACCGACAGGCCAGGCGCGATGACGGCGAAGCTGCTCGAGGGCGAGGAGCTGCGATCGATGCTCGAGGGGATGGTGGGCGACCCGCAACTCGTGGAAGGCGTCCTGTCGCATCCTCTCCTCGCGATCTTCCACCTGTGGCTGGGCCTCCTGCTCGTGCCGTTCTTCGCGTCCGCGAACGCCGCGGAGTCGATCTCCGGCGACCTCAAGACCCGGGCCGTCCGCTGGGAGGCGCACCGGACGGGACGGCTCGAGATCGTCTTCGGCCGGTACCTGGGACAGGCGGGGCTCACGCTGGCGGCGAGCGTCCTGTCCATCCTTGCGACGTGGATCGTGGGGATGGTCTTCATGGTCCGGCAGCCGCCCCTGGGGCTGCTGGTCTCGCTCGCATCGTTCACGGTCCGCGCATGGGCGTTCGGGATGGCGTTCGTCGGGCTCGCGATGGCGTGCTCGGCGCTCACGGCGTCCCCGGCGTGGGCGCGGGTCCTCGCGATCGGCGCGGCCGCGGGAACCTGGGTGCTCTACGGGATCGCGCGGTGGGGATCGGAGGAGTGGGGCGCGGGCATCGTCTGGGACGCGCTGCTGCAGGCGCTTCCGCAAGGATGGATGCGCGGCCTGTGGCTGCCGGGCGTGCACTGGGTGCCGTCGGCGTTCGTCTGCCTGGCGTTCGGACTGGCCGCGACGAGCGCCGGCGCGCTGCGCTTCGTGCGAAGGGACCTGTGAGCGACGCGCTGCGCTTCGAGGGTGTCGGGAAGCGCTATGGACGACGCCTGCCGCCCGCACTGGACGGCCTGGCGTGCCGGTTCCCGCAGGGCGCGATCTGCGGGCTGGTGGGCCCGAACGGTGCGGGGAAGACGACCGCGTTCTCGCTCGTCGGCGGCTTCTTGCGCGCCGACGTCGGGAAAGTGGAAGTGCTCGGAGGTCCCTTCGATCCGTTCCGGCTCAAGGGAAGACTCGGTGTGCTGCCACAGGACGCGGAACTGGGGGATCGCCACACGCCCCACGAGATCCTGGCGCACCTCGCGCGTCTGGGGGGACTCCCGCGTGTGGTCGCGGAGTCCGAAGCGGACCGCGCCCTCGAGTCGGTGAACCTCGGCGGCGACCGCGAGAAGCGGGTCGGCGCGCTCTCGCACGGCATGCGGCGCCGGGTCGCGGTCGCGGCGGCGCTCGTCGGCCGGCCGGAGCTCGTCCTGCTCGACGAGCCGACGGCCGGCCTCGACCCGGTCCAGGCGGCGTCGCTGCGCAAGGTGCTCGACGCGCGGCGCGGGACCTGCACGCTCGTCGTGTCGAGCCACGACCTCGAGGAGCTCGAGCGCCTGTGCGACTGGATCGTGATGATCGACCGAGGCCGTTGCGTCCGGCAGGGGACGATCGCCGAGGTCACGGGGCGAACGCAGGTCATCGAGTGGACGCTCGGTCCGGGCGAGGTGCCGATGCAAGAGCTGGAAGCGGCGCTGGAAGGCCACTCGCTACGCGTGGAGGACCGCGTGCTCGTCCAGCGCGCACCGGACGGCGCCGACCTCGACGCCGCGTCGGTCGTCGTGGCGGGCGCGCTCGCGCGAGCCGGCGTCGCGATCCGTCAGGTCCGCCGCGGCGTGTCCCTCGAGCGCAGGTTCCTCGACGACGCTGGGAAGGCGAGGGAGTGACGTCCGCATGATCGACGAGGGTAAATGGAAGGCAGCCTTCGAGGAGTTCCTAGATCGCCCTGGGTCGTGGGATTGGCTCGTGCCCTGGGCGAAGCAGGCGCGCTGCCTGCCGTTGTACTGAGCCGTCGCTATCGATCGAACTCGAACATGACGAGGCGGCGAAGATCCGTCGCGCGGCAGAAGTCGCGCAGCGATCGGTGCAGGTCGGCGGCGCTGCGGGGATGCGCCGCGGGAGCAAAGACCGTGCGAGCGGCCGCCAGGTGCGCCGACGTCAGGGGTCCTGCAAGCCGGCCGCGCTGCGTCGCCGCGCCCTGTGCCGCACGGACCTCCTCGGCGGTCGCGCGGTCGGGCGGGGTGCGAGGTCCGACCCAGAACCGCGCGACGGTCAGGTCGGCGGCCGGGATCTGCACGACCACGAAGGGGTGATCGGCGCTGCCGAACGGGCCTCCCCGGTCGATCGCTGCCGTACCGTCCACGTAGATCGTGGGGCGCGGCCCCGCGCGCGGGCGGAAGAGGCCCGGCTCCACGGCGAGGCCGACGATCTCGCCGCGGGTGAACGAGCGGCGCGCGCCGTCGACGAAGAAGTCGACCGGCTCGTCGAACTCCCAGGGCAGGGCGAAGACGACGCCGCGGATGGCGGGGCCCTGGCGGCGGATCGTCTGCGCGGAGGCGCCGGCGACCATGGTCAGGAGCGAGAGGGATACGACGGCGCGCACGGTCGAGGGTCCTTTCATTCAATCACCACGTCCAGGTCGTCGAAGCCGACGCGTCCGGTCGCAGAGGGAAGAAACTCGAAGCGGATCGTATCGATCCGTGTCAGGTCGATCCCGGATCCGTCCGCAACGAACCAGAGCGGGTCGAAGCGAAGCGTCTTCATGACGGCGATGGTCGTGACGAAGGTGTCGAGCGTGAAGTAGTCGGTCGCGATGGACGGGTAGACGTCGGGGATCGGCGTCGAGACGCCCGTCTGCACGCTGCTCGCCGCGCCGTCCTCGTCCACGAGGGTGATCGTGACGCTCATGTCGCCGGCCAGGGCGGTCGTCTCGGATGCGCCCGGCTGCTGCGCGATCCGGACGGACACGGCTCTGGCCGCCGTGAAGTCGCGGTGCTCCGGCGCAACGGTGTGCTCGAGGATGGCTCCGGCATCCGACCAGCCGATGAGCGCGCCACGCGTCCTCTGCGCGAAGCGGCCCGCCAGGCCCAGGTCGTCGCGGAAGTGGACCTCCTGCAGGTCGAGGATCGCCGCGGAGACGGCCTGGCCTGAGCTGGACACGGACTCGTCCGGCTGTGTCTCGAAGTCGTCGACCGCGTGGATGCCGCTCGCCGCGGCGCTGCCGCGGATCTGCCCGTGGATGGGGATCGCCGGGTCGACGCTCGGCGGACGGAAGCGGCTCGCCGGGCGCTCGAAGTAGGAGAGGTAGCGGTCGTCGCCTTCGGCCGTGTGCAGCAGGAACGCGTGCAGGTATGCCTTCGCGATCTCGCGCTGCGCCTCCGCGCCGATGAGGTTCGCCCCGGCCGGATCGATGGGCTCGCACGACCCGACGAACTCGGTCCCGAAGTAGAGGGTGTCGGCGTCGCTGCAGGGCCAGCTCGTGTTGAACCAGTTGTGGTTCGCCCCTTCGATGGCGATCGCCTGCTTTGGCCCGTCCGCGAGGTCGTAGAGAACGAACGGCCGGACGATGTCGTCGAAGCCGTTCACGTCGCCGTCGGCCTTGCCGAAGACGAGCAGGAACGGGACGTCGCCGAGCGGCGGTGTGTCCGTGATGAACGTCACGGGCGAGAAGCTCGTCACGCTGCCGACTGCCCACGACTCGGAGCCGGCGAGCGGGGACGGCGCCCCGCCGATTATCGGACGCGCGTCGGGCACGGTCAGGAGCCGGAAGGCCTGCAGCGCGGCCTCGCCGCCGCGCGAGTGGCCGACCAGGTGGAGGTTGCCGACGTCGATCCGGCCGAGCGTCGCGCCGCCGACGTCGGCGTCGGAGAGCATCGCCTCGACGTTCACGAGCGCCGTCCAGCCGCGCATGCGGATCCCCGAGCTGTTCGGCGTCGGAAAGGCGCCGCCGAACGCGCCCTCGACCTCGGCGATGCTGGGGTCATCGAGCGACATGCTCATCGTGACGTAGCCGTGCGAGGCCAGGAGCTCCTGGAGGTACGTGAAGCCGCGGTAGTTCTCGTCCGAGGTCAGGTCCGCATCGACGCGCCGCGGGGCGCCGGACGGAAACGGGTCGGGCCAGTACAGCGGCGTGTGGTTGCCGTGCAGGAAGACGACCAGCGGCGCGGACTCGGGGACCGGGTCGGGATGCACGACACGGCCGACGAGCCGGACGTCGTAGCTGGACAGCAGGCCATCGAAGGGCGCGGGGACGGTCACCGTGCCGCCGTCGTAGTCGTAGGTCGCGACGGCGAGCGGTCCAGGCGCCGCGGGATCCGGCAGCACGGAGACGCTGGAGATCAGGTCCCCCGGGTCGAATCGTCCGTTCGGCCCCGGGACGTCGTCGAGCCCGGCGCCGAAGTCCAGGACGACGTCGTAGTCGCCGGCGTCGGCCGAGTCCCAGACGGTCAACACGGAGTCGGCGGTCGAACCTCCGACGGCCCCAGCCTCGACGGTGCCGGTCAGGTCCTCGAGCAGAGAGTCCTCGGCCCATTCGGCCGCGCTGCGGTGGGCCACGACGTGGGCGTCGTACGCCAGTCCCATCCTGTCGGCGTGGCGGGCGGGATCGACCAGGACCTGCATCGGCGAGTCCGGGTTCTGCGCGGCCGAGAAGTCGAAGTGCGGATACCCGGCGAGCGGCTGACCGGCGAGGCCGGGGAACGCGTGGACGCGCAGCGGCACGCTGTCGGCCGCCTGCTCCGGGGTGGGCAGTTCGTCGGCACTCTCGCATCCGATGACGAGATGGCCGGACCCGTCGGCCGCGCCGCGCAGCAGAAACCCGTCGTCGCCGGGAGTGATCGAAGCGGGCAGGGGGACGGGCGTGCCGTCGGGACGGAAGAGTTCGACGAGACCCGGGATGGTGGCGCCGAGTGTCAGCCCACCTCCCCGTACGTCGACCCGGATCGGCTGCCAGCCGAGCCCCGCCTCCGTCGCAGGCCCCGGATCGATCGGCACGAACAGGCCGACGATGTCCTCGGCCTCGTCATCCACGAGCGGCGCGTCGATCTCGGCGCGAGACGTCCGGCAGAACCCGTCATGGCAGCTCTGGCACGGCCCACACTTCACGTCGCTGCACGGATCGCAGGCCGCGAGGAGGAGCGCGGCGGCGGCGAGAAAGGGGCGGAGGGCCAACGCGTGGCGATGATAGCTCGCCCTTTCGGCGCCGTGTTAGCCGCTCGGGGCCCCGTGCTACGCTCGCGCAGTGAGCGAAGCCGCAGCGGCGCAGCCCACGGATCCTCCGCCCGACCCGTCGCGCGTGGACCATCGCGTGCTGCTGCGCGGGGTGACCTACGCACAGTACGAGGCGCTCGCCGACGCCCGGGGCGAGAGCGCAGTGCCTCGGATGACCTACCTCGGGGGGGAACTCGAGCTCATGAGCCCGTCGATCGATCACGAGTCCATCAAGACGATGTGGGCGCGCCTCTTGGAGGCATACGGCGAAGAAGCCGGGATCGAGCTGGCAGGCTTCGGCTCCTGGACGGTGCGCAGCGAGCCTGCCGAACGCGGGCTGGAGCCCGATGAGTGCTACGTGATCGGCGCCGTCCGCAAGCCCGTCCCCGACATCGCGCTCGAGGTCGTCTGGACCTCCGGCCTGCTCGACAAGCTCGAGGTGTACCGGGGCCTCGGCGTTCACGAGGTACACGTCTGGCGCGACGGCCGGATCTCCATCCACGTCCTGCAGGGCGGCCGCTACCAGAGCGCACCGCGGAGCGATCTGCTGCCAGACCTCGACCTCGACCTGCTCACGAGCTACCTGCTCCGCCCCGACCAGACTGCGGCCGTCCGGGAGTACCGGGCGTTGCTGCGGAAGAGCTAGGCTACAGCAGCGCCTTGGCGATCTCCCTGGCGTGGTAGGTCAGCACGATGTCGGCGCCGGCTCTCACGATGCTCGTCACGACTTCCATCGCGGCTCTCGGGCCGTCGATCCAGCCGTTCGCGGCTGCCGCCTTCAGCATCGCGTACTCGCCGGAGACGTTGTAGGCGGCGAGGGGCACGTCGAAGCGATCGCGGACGGAGCGGATGACGTCGAGGTAGGACAGGGCGGGCTTGACCATGACGGCGTCGGCGCCCTCGGCGATGTCGAGGGCGACCTCGCGCAGCGCCTCGCGGGCGTTGGCGGGATCCATCTGGTAGCTCTTGCGGTCTCCGAACGCCGGAGCGCTCTGGGCGGCTTCGCGGAAGGGGCCGTAGAACGCGCTCGCGTACTTCGCGGCGTAGGAGAGGATCGCGACCTCGGCGTGGCCGGCCTCGTCGAGGGCGCGGCGGATGCGTCCGACGCGGCCGTCCATCATGTCGCTCGGGGCAACGACGTCCGCGCCGGCCTTCGCGTGCGCGAGGGCTTCCTTCGCGAGGGCCTCCAGCGTCGCGTCGTTGGCGACGTCCTTCACCCCGCGGTGCTCTTCCAGGATCCCGCAGTGGCCGTGGTCGGTGTACTCGCACAGGCAGACGTCCGTCATCACGCACAGGTCGGGCAGGGCGCGCTTGAGTGCGCGGACGGCGCGCGGCACGACACCGCTCTCGTCCCACGCGGAGGTGCCGGTCTCGTCTTTTCGTTCCGGGATCCCGAACAGGATGACCGCCGGGATGCCGTAGCCCGCGCTTTCTCGGACCTCCTCGACCAGGACGTCCACCGAGGTCTGAAAGATTCCGGGCATCGACGGGATCGGGTTCTTGATCCCGCCTCCCGGGACGACGAAGAACGGCTCGACGAGCTGGTCCACACAGACGCGTGTCTCCTTGACCATGCGCCGCAGGGCCGCGGTGCGGCGAAGCCTTCTGGGGCGCTCAACCGGAAAGGGCATCGGGATCTCCGAAGTGCGCGGCGAGGGCGCGCACGAGCCCCTCGACCGTGTAGGGATTCGCCTCGACCTGGACCTCGACGCCGAGATCCCGCGCGGTCTGCGTGGTGACCGGACCGATGGACGCGACGACGACCCTCGCCAGGGCCGCCGCGCCGAACATCTCGACGAAGTTGCGCAGGGTCGAGCTGGAGGTGAACGCGGCAGCGTCGATCTCGCCGGCGGCCAGGCGCGCGCCGATCGTCGCCTTGTCCGCGTCTGCGGGCATCACGGTGCGGTAGGCGACGACGCTCTCAACGATCGCGCCGGCAGCGCGCAGGCGCTCGGCGATCACCTCGCGCGCCGCCTCTGCGCGGGGCAGCAGGATCCGCTTGCCGGCCATGGGCTCGAGATCGAGCAGGACCTGTGCGGCGGCCTCGCCACGGTGCTCGGCGGGGACGAGGTCGGGGCGCAGGCCGAACGGGTGGAGCGCCTCGGCGGTTGCGGGCCCGATCGCGAGGATGCGGACACGTCCGAGACGGCGAACGTCGCCCCCGGCCGTGATCAGCGCATCGAAGAAGCGGCGCACGGCGTTCGCGCTCGTGAAGACGATCCAGTCGTAGCGATCCGCTCCGAGCGCGGCGGCGCGCAAGGGCGCGGGGTCGGCCGGCTCGTCGATCTCGATCGTCGGTGCGAGGACGGGCTCGGCGCCTTCGTCCCACAGCGCTTCGGCGAGGGTGCCCGCCTGCTCGCGCGCGCGGGTGACCAGCACGCGGCGGCCGAAGAGGGGGCGGCGGTCGAACCAGCGCAGGTGATCCCGGTGGCGAACGACGTCCCCGAGAATCACCACGGCGGGCGATCCCATGCCCGCCGTGCGGGACTTCTCGACAATCTCGCCGAGCGTGCCCGTGACCGTCCGCTGATCGGGCCGGCTCGCCCACTGGACGATCGCCGTGGGTGTCGTGGCTGGTTTTCCGCTGGCGAGAAGCTCGTCGACGATGGACGCCAGGTGGCGCATGCCCATGAGGATCACGATCGTCCCGGGGACCCTCGCGAGAAGATGGAAGTCGACCAGGCGCTCGGGCTTGTCGGCGGACTCGTGGCCGGTGACGTAGGTCACGATCGAGGCGACCTCCCGGTGCGTGAAGGGCAGGCCGGCGTAGGCGGCGGCGGCGACGGGAGAGGACACGCCGGGGATCACCTCGAAGGGGACGCCGGCCGCCCAGAGGGCCTCGGCCTCCTCGGAGCCGCGGCCGAAGAGGTACGGGTCGCCGCCCTTGAGGCGGACGACCGTCTTGCCCGCGCGCGCGGCGGCGATCATGCGGGCCTCGATCTCGCCCTGCACCACGCCATCCACCTCGCCGGCGTGCTTGCCGACGTCGATGCGCTCCGCGCCCGGCGGGGAGAGATCGAGGAGGCTCGGGTGCGAGAGGGCGTCGTGCAGCAGCAGGTCGGCGCGGCCGATGGCACGGGCGCCGCGCAGGGTGACGAGGCCGGGGTCGCCGGGCCCGGCGCCGACGAGGAATACCTTGCCGCCCACTTTAGGAGGCTGGTGTGAAACGTCGCCTGCTGCGGCCGGCGATCCGGGGCAATCTCCGCGCCATGCTCCCTGCGGCCTCCTCTCCGTACGTCGAGTACGCTTCGTCGGTCCTCGGTCCGCCTGGCGCGGATCTTACCCCGGCTCGTCGCCCTCGCGACGGCGCCGTTTCACACCAGCCTCCTGCAGTGGATGGTCCCGGCGGGCGGGGGCGCTGTCAATCTGGTAGAAGTTGCCTGCGTGATCCTGGTGACGGGCGACAGCCTCCTCGACGGTCGATCCGCGCCGATTCCGGGCGGGGCGGTTCTCGTGGACGGCGATCGGATCCGCGCCGTGGGCACGGCGAAGGACCTGCGCGCGCCGTCCGTGGAGGAGCGGCGCGTGAAGGGAACGATCCTCCCCGGCCTGCTCGACTGCCACACGCACGTCTGCCTGTCGGCGAACGTCGATCCCGGCAGCGATGTGATCCGCGAGTCCCCGGCCCGCACCGCGGCCCGGGCGATGCTCGCGCTGCGGCGATTCCTGCGCCGGGGCGTGACCTGCATCCGCGACGTCGGCGGCGTCCACGGCATCGACGTCGAGCTCGCTCGGGCCGTCCGGGATGGCCTCGTGCCGGGACCGCGGATGACGGCCGCGGGACGCGTGCTGTGCATGACCGGCGGGCACGGCCACTTCCTCGGAATCGAGGTCGACTCGGCCGACGAAGCACGCCGTGCCGCACGCGCGCAGATGAAGGCTGGCGCCGGGCTGGTCAAGCTCATCGCGACGGGTGGCGTCATGACCGAGGGCGTCGAGCCGGGAGCGCCGCAGCTCTGCGAAGACGAGATGCGCGCCGCCTGCGAGGAGGCCCACAAGGCAGGCCGCCGCGTCGCGGCCCACGCCCAGGGAAACCAGGGGATCCGGTCGGCGCTCGCCGCGGGCGTCGACACGATCGAGCACGGGTTCTTCCTGGACGAGCCCGCGCTCGCAGCGATGAAGGCCACGGACGCTACCCTCGTCCCTACCTTCGCCGCGTCGAAGCGCATCGCCGAGGGCGGATCGAAAGGCGTCGCCCGGTACATGATCGACAAGATCGAGAAGATCGGCGGGGCGCACGTGGCAAGCTTCCAGGCCGCCGTCCGAGCCGGAGTTCGGGTCGCCTGTGGGACGGACGCGGGAACGCCCTTCAACGTCCACGGCGATCTCGTCACCGAGATCCTCGCGTTCCGGGCGAACGGGCTCTCGGAGATGGACGCGATCCGCTCCGCCACCTCGTGGGCCGCGGAGGCGATGGGCCGCACGGACGTCGGGGTCCTCGAAGCCGGACGGTTCGCGGATCTTGCGGTCGTGGAAGGCGAGCCCCTGCAGGACCTGTCCGTGCTGGGCCATCCGTCGGAGGTCTGGCTCGGCGGCGCGCGCGTCGACCTGTCCGAGCGGTGAGGCAGGCGGCTCTCCTCGCCGTGCTCCTGGCGCCGTCCGGCGCACTCGCACACATCATCCTTCCTGGCACCCAGCCCTTCGAGGCCGGCGCGTCGTTCGCCCCGAACTCGTCCTGCGATCCTTGCCACTCCGACTACGACGACGCGGGGGACTACGAGGCGGGCGACGGCGCCCGCGGATCGTCCATGTCGCACGCCGCGCGCAACCCGCTCTTCCGGGCGGCGCTCGCATCGGCGGAGGCCGACTCTCCCGGCATCGGCGATTTCTGCCTGCGCTGCCACGCGCCGGCGGCGTTCCTCGAGGGCCGTGCGGTCGTCCCCGACGGATCGCTCCTGCGCGAGACGGACCGCGGCGTCGACTGCTCGTTCTGCCACCGCATGGTCGACGGCGACCCCGAAGGCCCGTACGTCGCGAACGGGATGTTCTTCGTCGACGACGCAGCGGTGTACGGCGGCCCGTTCGACGACGCGCTGGACACCGGACACGCCGTCGGCGCCAGCACCTACCTCTCCGACCCGAAGGCCTGCGCCGTCTGCCACGACCAGTCCAGCGTGCTGCACGGAATGCGCGACCCGAAGGGCGACGTGATCTACGCGCAGTTCCCGAACGACCGGACCTGGTCGGAGTGGGAGGCGAGCGACTTCGCCGCCGAGGAGACGACCTGCCAGGACTGCCACATGCCGGAGGTGCCGGGGCGCGCGGCCTCCGATCCCGATGCGCCGGATCGCACGGTCCACCGGCACGAGTGGAACGCCGCCGACGTCCTCTCCGCAGACCTCCTGCCGCTGACGGACACGCTCGCACCCGAGGTCGTGGACGCGCTCGAGATGGGACGGACCCGGGCCCGCGAGTCTCTCCGGTCCGCCGCGACGCTCGAAGTCCGGACCGGCGAGGTCGCGGCCGGCGAGGACGAGGTGGAGGTCGTCGTGCGCGTCACGAACGAAGCCGGACACAAGCTGCCGACCGGCTTCGCGGACGGACGCCGCATGTGGCTCGACGTGACCGTCGCCGATTCCGCCGGCACGGAGCTCTTCCGATCCGGCCGTTACGACGCCGATGCCGACGACATCGTCTTCGACAGGAACATCCGCACCTACGAGGCGCGCCACGGCATCGCCTTCATCGGCCCGTCGTTCCGGACGGCCCTCAACGACATGGTGGTCGAGGACACGCGCATCCCGCCGCGCGGCTACGAACCCGAAGACGGACGCATCGACCTTCTCCCCTTCGGCCGCGTTTACGGCGTGGGCGACGCCGCGGTGAACCAGGACGACGCGGGCTACGACCTCCAGGTTCCGTGCGGCGTCCGGGGGCCGCTCACCGTGACGGCCCGCCTGCTGTACCAGCGCGCGTCGCCTGCCTACGTGCAGCACCTCGCCGGCACGGGTGGAGACCGAGGCGCGGCGCTCCTGGACGCGTGGGAAGCGACCGGCCGCGGCGCTCCCGCCGAGATGCTGTCCGTGGAGGAGGCCGTGGAAGTCGTCGCCTGCCCGGAGCCTCCCTTCGACCCCTGGGACGGCATCGGCCCCGCCGAGCGCCGCGACGGCGGCGCCGAGACCCCGCACGTCGACGTCCCCGGCCCGTCGCCGGTACGCGTCAACCGGATGCCGGCGGGCGGCTGCTCGTGCCACCTCGTCGATTCGGGTGCAGGATCGGCATTCGGGTTCTGCGCCTGGCTGCTCCTGCTTCGGGGACGGACGACGCGAGGGAGAGAGTGTGTACCAAGTCGACGATGAAGACCGCGTCGTCGAGTTGACGGACCTCCCGCAGAGCAGCGTGGGTTCGCCGTGTCCAGTCGTTCTCGCGACGGAGCATGAACTCTTCGTCGCATACCACTTCGATGACGTCGAACCCGCTTGGGAGGGTTCGTACCTCGAGGTTCTCGGCCGAGAGTCCCTGGGGGAACCCGCGACGCTGGTCCGTTTCGACCGGCCTTGCGCCAAGATGTTCGGACCTCCGAACGACGAGGCCTTCGAGGGGCACCCACTCGCAGCGCGTGGACTGCGCCCCTACGGGGCCTTCGAGGTCCTACGGTCCTCCTGGGTGCGGCGGCTCGAGAGAATGAATTCCGTCCATCCAATGCACGACGCATCGAGATTCTTGAAGCTCCGGCACTTCGTACTCACCTTTCACGATTCGACCTTCGAATGCGTCGCCTCCGGCTACGGCGCGCAGAGGGCCGTCGGTCCGCTCCGCGAGTTGATCGCTTCGGTCGCGCGCGGTTTGGAGTACTGAAGCGAGTAGACTGGGGCGCCGTGGCCGGGATCCAGCGCGCGCTGCTCGTGATCGCCGACATCGGCGGGTACACGCGGTTCATGAAGGTCCACCGCATCAACCTGTCGCACGCGCAGTACGTCGTCTCGCGGCTCCTCGAGGCCGTCATCGACGGCGCGGGCAAGAAGCTCCAGCTCACCAAGCTGGAAGGGGACGCGGCCTTCTTCTACGCGAAGCTGAAGGGCGACGTGGACGGGGACGACCTCGTCGCGCGGCTCGGCTCCATCCGGCGCGCGTTCCTGGAGCGGCAGCAGGAGATCTCGGCGGACCGCGCGTGCAACTGCGACGGCTGTGTGCAGGTCGGCGACCTCAAGCTCAAGTTCGTGGCCCACGTGGGCGACGTCGCGTTCCAGAAGGTGAAGAGCTACGTGGAGCTCGCCGGGATGGACGTCATCCTGCTGCACCGGATGCTCAAGAACCACGTTCCGCACGCCGAGTACGTGCTGGTGACCGACGTCGTCCACGACCGTCTCTCCGCGAACGTCCGGGCGCGCGCGAACGCGCAGGAGGAGGACTTCGAGGGCGTCGGTGAAGTGCAAACGCACTGGCTCGTCCTCGACGACATCGCACCCTGCACGTTGGAGCCGCGCCCGACCTCGTGGCTGCGGAGAATCTGGGCCTGGCTGCGCATGACCATCCGCTCGATGCCGTACTTCGTCGGCGCCCGCGAGCCCTGCGAGGGCTTCCGCAACCTCGACGAAGCCCGCGGCACGGTAGCGCCCCGCCTGTCCGCATCGATCTAGCACGCGGCCCCGGACTCCGAAGCGCTAACCCTGCGACGTCATGCCGCCTTCAGGGGGGAGGGATCTTCCGCCGCGACTTGATCCAGTCCGAGCGCCTGCAGCACGCCGTTGACCCGATCCAGGGTGGCCAGCTCCGGGGCGGTGAGCTCGATGCCGATCGGAACTCCGTCGCTCGAATAGTCGACGAGGATGCCGGGCGTCGCGGACGACGTGCGGGCGCTCTTCGCTCCCGGGCTCCGCGGCAAGTAGAGGTACGCTGCGAGCGGTCGCCCCTTGCGAAACGTGACCTCCAGGTAGCGTCCCTTCATGTCAGGCTCCGACCGGGGTACCCGGTGGTCCGCGAAGTCGCGCAGCCGGCCCAGCTCAGCCATCGCCCTCGAAAACGGCTGAGCAGTCGATTACCGTGAAGTCGAAGCGCCGGAAGAACTCATCGCCATCCTCCGTCTCCACCCACATGATCTCGACCCACGCGATGCCGATGCGGGTTCCATTGCGCGCCATCGGGTCCAACCACCAGTCCAGAGGACCGCGTCCGTCCTCTGCGACGCGCAGCCCTGTCGACAGGTCGATCGGCGCGAAGTCAATGCCTGCCCACTCGGGAGCCGGGCGCCCATCCCCGCCTGTCGTCCAGAAGAACGCGTCGTGCACGAGCACGACGCGATCGGCCACGTTGAAGACACCGGCGATCTGATTGCCCTCGTAGGAGTCGATCTCCCAGCGGTCGAGCGGGAAGTTCCCGAGCGACTCGCCCCCGGCCTCCCCGTAGCGGAACACGTCGGTCATGTACGGTCCCAGCCAGTCCCAGATGCCCGGCCACCACGCCACGAACACGGCGAACTCGGAACCGTCCCATCCGACGGCGAGAACAGAGTGGTCGTCCGCAAGGTCTCCCGTCTCGAGCTCGTCGAACTCCCAGACGAGGACCGGCGCGGGGTCGATGAACTCGAGCGCCTCGTCGAACCTCTGGAAGTAGATCCGGTCCATGAAGGCGCTCGAGAGGTCGCGCGTGGCAACGCCCACCACCTCGCCGGACCAGGCGACGCCAGGATAGTCGACCCAGGAAGCCACGTAGTCCCAGGGTAGGTCCAGGATCTCGGCGACTACCCTCCCGCTCCAATCGAGACGGGCGACTCGACCGCGGTCCGCCACGAGAACGCCTAGATCTCCCATGGCCGTCAGCTGGATGGTGGATGCGCCGTCGATCGGGAGCCAGCCCGGATCGTCGATGAACTCGCCCGCGCCATCGGTCGTTCCGAGCCAGACGCGCTCGCTGGAGCTTACGATGAGGACGGTTCCGTCGCTCGCCACGGCGAGTTTCGGGTCGGAGGGGCAGCCCTCGAGACCCTCGGCGGGCGACTGCGAGATGAGCGCGCCGTCCAGGTCGTGCAGGAACAAGATGCACTGTGCCAGTCCGCCCTTCCCCACGGTGGCGAGAACGATGAAGCCTTCGGGCGTATCCGAGACTGCGAACTGACCACCAAACGGCGGTACGTCCGTCTCCCCCTCGACCGTCGCCACCTCCCAGCATCCGCCTGAGACCCGCTCGAAAGGCGCCGCGTCGGCGTCGGCGCCAGCATCGGCTCCGGCGTCCGCGGGCGACGCGTCGCCACCCGAGTCGTAGGGGCGGGCGTCGGCCGATGCGTCAGCGCGTCCCGCGTCGCTGGACGCGTCCGCGTGGTCGTGGAGTCGGGGCCCCTGCCCACAGGCCCCCGCAGCCAGCGCAAGCGCCGCGAGCTGCGCTCTCATCACTGTCCGGTCTTCGTCCGGACCGTGACGTCGACGGTCGACTCGTCTCGGTCCGGGACCCTGCGGGTCGCGTCGAAGTAGAAGACGACATCGCTCTGGGCGACGAGTCCTCCTCCGGGGGCGGGGAAGTAGCCATCAGCCGCCGAATCGCGCGCGTCCGTGGCCTCCAGCGAGAAGAGCCGCTCGCGCCGCCGGAGACGGAGGTCACCATCGGCGTCGGTGTCGAGGACTCCGGCCAACAGTGTTCGATCGACAGCGTGCCCGAAGTTGAAACCGAGGCCTTCGAGTACATCGGCGCCCTCAGGCCGGGTGATGGGGAAGAGGACGAAGTGAATCGACCCCGTCCTCGTGTCGCGGTCCGGCCGGCTCCAAACGGCGAGTTGCCGGTCGGTCCACGCACGGAAGAGTCGCGGGCGGCCGACGTCCTCCGGGTCCGTGCCCCTCGGCGCGCGCAGCGTGGGCAGCAGGAGTCGGTCCTCGGGATCGACTGGGTCGTTGAAGAGCATGAGGCCCTCCACCCCCGGAAGCTCATTCGTCGAGAACGTCACCTGAACCGCTCCGTCCCGCTCGTCGAACTCGGTGTCGGGATCCTCTACGTCGGTCCCGAAGACGTAGATGCCCCACCTCTCGCCACCTGCGGCAAAGTCACGGTCGATGATCTTGTGCGCGACCGCGGTGGGGGCGACGCCCGAGCGCATCACCTCGTTCGGATCCACGTCTTCACGTAGCTCGTTCTCCCCGTCCCAGGGATGGATCCAGACTTGCCTCTCCGGGTCCCGCCAGACGAGGTACATGACGTAGTCGTCCAGAGCGATCGCCATCTCGCGCTGATCGACGAAGGTCCCAACCGTCCCGGGCACTCGCTCCTGTATCAGCCGGAACCGCGCACCCGCCGAGATTCCCTCCTCCGATCCCGAGCCGTCGAGTGCGTCTTCGAACGCTTCGCCGAGCAACGGGCTCGTGACCATTCGCTGCCGAAGGGCCGTGTCGACCGACGCGTACGCGGCGAAAGGCACGCCGATGGGCGTCCCGATGGCATCATCGGTTCGGCTCGGCATGTCAACCTCTCCAAGGGAGACTGCGGCCCCCCGGACCTGGTCAGGGTTCATCGCGTCGTCTACAAGGTCGAGCAATTCCGCTTGCTCGAGCGGGTCCAGGAGCTCGTCCACGAAATGGGGGTGGCAGAGCCAGTCGCTGAGCGCGAGCAGTCCGTCCGGGAACTCGTCACCGAGGAAGGGGCCCGCGTCCCGAACGCAATCGAACCCTCCACCAAAGCCGTGCTCGCGGCCAATCGGCGTCTCGATGAGCGCGACGGGGCCGTCCACCTCGAAATCGAATTCCGGGAATCGCACAGCGTCCGCGATGGCGGGGGCCATCGGCTCCGCGAGCCAGTCCTCGGCGCAGTCGTCACCCAGACCCGCCACGTGCTCCTCGAATCGGTTCGCTCGAACCGGGCCCTCGGGCGTCACCCAGCCGACCCAGACGGACGAGCCGTCCATCCGGGCAACGGCCGTCGGCGCCGCGATCGTCTCCGAGTCGGGCACAACGCAGTCCCCGACGAAGATCGCGCCTCCCTCCTCGAAGGGAGCCGGGTGCCACGCTCCGTCGGCATCTGCGAGCGGCGTGCCGGGATGCCAGTCCGCGGTAACGTCGAGCCAGCGGTAGTGGACCAGGTCGTCGCCGCCCCGGTAGAAGACATAGACGCGTTCGGCGCCGCCCGCGAATACTCGGGAGACAGCCGCCATCCCGTCGCCCACTCGTGCGTCGGTGTGTGAAAGCCGCGTTTCCGGTCCCCAGATGCTGGTGGCCGCGGCGGCATCGATGAGCCCCAGCGCGCGCGCGTTCAGATCCTCGGCGCAGCCGGGGCCCTCCAGCGGTAACTTGGCGTCGAGGTCGCACGAGGCCCGGACAAGTGCAGCGGTCCAGCCAGTCCAGGACGCCGCCATCCCCGCGCCCTCCTCGACGACGGGCGCCAGCTCGTGGACGAGGCCGCCCCAGAGCACGCCCTCCAGATCCGCGAAACCTGCCGCGGCCTCGGCCACGTCGAACCCGCGGTACGAGCCTCCTTCCGTGAAGAGGCGCAGCATGACGTTGCCGATGCCGAGGTTCGTGTGCGAGAGAACCTGCGCGTGCGTCCGCACGGCGCCGTCATCTGCGAGGTCCATGTAGTATGGCGCGTACGCTTCCTCGGCGGTCTGCCACTCCTCGTTGAGGCTTCCAGGACCCGCGCAATGGCCGCGGTTGTTTAGCCAAGGTTCCCTCGTCGACCTCCAGTTTTCGTCCGGAAACCGCGGATCGTCGCCCGGCAACTCGACGTTCAACTCGGCTGGGGTCAGCGGGGGGAGCTCTTCGCGCGGAAACCCAAGCACCGAGCAAGGACGGAAGAAGTTCCGTACTTGCGGGTGAGTGAGCAGGGCGGACTCTACCTCGGTGCCATGCTGGACCCATTCGTCCGGCGCCTCGTGGAAGTCGCCGAAGCCGGCCTCGAGCGCCCGAGCGGTGGCGATTGCGCCGCCGACATCGGCCGCGTGCTCTTGCAGAGCTGACCGCAGAGGCGCCGGGCCAGCTGCAAGCAGGACGTGGATCCCCTCGTGGCCGATCGACCCTGGACCCGCGAAGTCGGGAGACAGGGAGATGATTCCGCCGACGAGCGGATCCTCCGTCATGCTCCCGATCGAAATCTCGCCCACGTCGTGGCTCGAGTTGAACTGAACGCAGAGGCCTACGACATCCTCGCGATCCCCGTCCGGGGTGAGCCAATCACAACCGTAGGCCAGTTCGCCCACGAAGCCCCAGAGATCTTGGTTGTCGGCAGCGAACCCGTTGAACGCTTCGATCGACAGGATTACCTGGTCCGTCTCCGGAACCAGCGTGCAGTTCCCTCCTTCAGCGACCTCGTTGCCATCGATCGGAAACCCGGCCTCGTCGAAACCGTACTCCCACGTGCAGACGCCGTCCCGCCAGACGTCGAACCCGCCGCGATCATCCGGCGGGCCGAAGTACTCTTGATTCGCGTCAGTGAAGCGGCGGAAGTTATCTTCGGCGCGGCCTTGCTCACGAACCGGATTGTACGTGTGACGCACCGAACCATCGTGCGCGTCGATGAAGACCACGCGGGCGACGGTCTCGCCGCAGTTGGCGCGGACGCGCCACACCAGGCGGTCCGCGTCTTCGCCACCGGCAAGCGCATCGTTCCAGCCCAACAGCGACGGCTCGCCTGTCGCGCACAGCACGGAGGTCTGGGCCTCGGCCTCGTTGCGCGCGTTGCGACCGGCCTCCAGCTCCCCGACGGACGGTACCGGGTCGACGTTGAAGCCCGGAACGATCGTGCCGTACGCACCGTAGACCGCAAGGTCCTCTCTGAGGTGGACCGCGGCCCTCGCCGCGACGATGGGCAGGCCCTGGAACATCTGCTTGAAGACGACGGCCCCGGGTAAGCCTCGAGCCAGGCCCGGCGACGCCGGGTCGAGAACGACCTCGTCGAGCGGTTCGAGGCCGAACAGGTCGCGGCCGAACTCGGCCAAGAACGCTTCTGCTGCTTCCCTCGCGTCGACAGGCACTGTCGACGCCGAAGCGGGGAGTCGAGCGAACGGGCTCGTGACCATTCCCACGGCCCCAAAGGGGTTCTCTCGGACCTCGAGCTCAGCCGGCGCGATCCCCCTCCACAGGAGCCGCTCGAGCCTGCGGACCCGCTCCTCGCGCGGAAGCGAAGCGAGCGACGCACGTACGCGTGCATGATGCAACACCTGCAGCCGTCCAAGCGCCGCGGTCGAGCGCTCTGCGGCGGTCGCGAGGCGCTCGATCCGTACGGTGTCCACAGCGATTCCGCTGGCCCGCACGGGGTGCCGATTCGCCACGACGACGCGCACGCGGAAAGCGGGACCCGCGAAGGAAGCGACGTCGAAGACCAGCCGTCGCCAATCGCGGATGTGCCCAGCGTCGGTCAGGCCTGCGGCTCCATCGAGCGAAGTACCGGGAGCGCGCAGCTCGCCGTCCCATCCGCCGTGAGGGAGGAGGGCCCGCCACACGGACCCATCGAACGCCTCGACTCGCGCTCCGCCGAAATCCTGGCTTGCGTTGTGCGCGAAGTCGTACCAGACGAACAGCGTGAGACGGAGCTCGGCGGACATGTGCGCCGAGAGGTCGATGGGCGGGGACGAGAGCGCGGACTCTTCGTGGAAGCCGTACGGCCCCAGGAGGCCTGTCGCCCACGCAATGCCGGTCCCGTCATTGTCACCCGTGGGCTCGACGGCCGGGGCGCCACACTGCCATGTGGACCCAACGCCGCTCGCCGTCCAGCCGGTCGTGCATGACTCGAAGAGCTCCTCGTACAGAACTTCGGCGCCATCGAGTACAGGGACGCTCCGGCTCGTTCCGGGCTCGTGGCTCCCGTAGCACGCTGCGAGGAGCAGCGCAGAAAGGTAGTACCAGGACCGATGCACGAGACGCCTCCCCTTTCCACGCATGCTACAGCCTCTCCCCGATATGAGGAATCCTCGCCTCAGCGGCAAGAAATACGTCGACCCGGAGAGGATAAGCCGCGGGCATGTGCACGGACCATGTGCGCAGAGAGTGGCCCTTTCGCCCTGTTTTCTCCGCAGCTACAGGTAGCCTTCGGCTTGCAGCGCGAACAGGCGCGCGTAGCGGCCGCCCCGAGCGACGAGCTCGTCGTGAGAGCCCGCCTCGATGACGCCGCCGCCCTCCAGCACGAGGATGCGGTCCGCGCGGCGCACGGTCGGAAAACGGTGGGAGATGAGCAGCGTCGTCCTTCCTTCGGCCAGCGTCCGGAAGCGCTCGAAGATCGCGTGCTCGGCCTCGGCGTCCAGGGAGGCCGTGGGCTCGTCGAGGACGAGGATGTCGGCCTCCTCGCGCATGAAGGCCCGCGAGAGCGCGATCTTCTGCCACTGGCCGCCCGACAGCTCCGTGCCGTCCTTGAACCAGCGGCCGAGCGGCGTATCGAGCCCTTGCGCGAGGCCGGCGACGACCTCCACGGCGCCGCCGCGCTCGACGGCGCGTCCGACGCGGGTTTCGTCCTCGACGTGGTCGACGCTTCCGAATCCTACGTTCTCTCGCAGGCGCAGCTGGTACTCGTTGAAGTCCTGGAAGATGACGCCGATGCGCTGGTGCAACGCCTTCTGGTCCCACGATCGCAGGTCAACGCCGTCCAGCAGGATGCGGCCCGACGTCGGCTCATACAGGCGCGTGAGCAGCTTGATGAACGTCGTTTTGCCCGCGCCGTTCTGGCCGACGAGGGCGAGGCTCTGCCCCTTCGGGATGAAGACGGACAGGTCCTTCAGCACGTCGCGGTCCTGTCCCGGATACCGGAAGGACACGTTCTCGAAGCGGATCCCTTCCTCGGGCGCGGCGGCCGCGTCGAGGGCCGGGGGCGCAGCGGCTCTCGGGATCGCGAGGTAGTCGAACAGGTTCGACATGTAGAGGTTGTCCTCGTACATCCCGCCGATCGCGCCCAGGATCGACTGGAACGCCTGCTGGCCCTGCCGGAACGCCACGACGTACAGCGTCAGGTTGCCGAGCGTCAGCCGGCCGGCGGCCGCGGCGAGTGCCATGAGCGCATAGCACGCGTAGAACGCTCCGGTCGCCAGGAGCGACAGCCCGTACGCCCAGCCGGTCCGCCGGACCGCGAGCGCGCGGTCGTCCCGGTAGAAGGACTCGCCGAGCGTCCGGTACCGATCCAGCAGGGTCTTGCCGAGGCCGAAGAGCTTGACCTCCTTGGCGTGCCCGTCGTTCGCCATCACGTACTCGAGGTAGTTGAGCCGCCGCGTGTCGGGCGAACGCCAGTTGCGCAGCCGGAACGCTGCGTTCGAGAAGCGCATCTCGGCGACCGTCGCCGGGATCGCCGCGGCGAGCAGCCCGAGGACCGCCCACCCGCTGAACTGCACGAGGAGCAGGACGTAGCCGCCGAGCGTCAGCACGTTCTGCAGGAGCTGGAAGCTCTCGATGACGACCGACAGCGGCCTGGACGACGCCTCCCGTCGCGCGCGCGTCAGCTTGTCGTAGAACTCGGAGTCCTCGAACTGCCGCAGCTCGAGCGTGAGCGCCTTCTCGAGGATGAGGACGTTGATGTCGACGGACAGGCGCGCGCCGAGAACCGTGCGCGTTAGCTGCAGGCCCCGCTGGACGAGGGCCGCGGCGGCGACCAGCCCCAGCTCGATCACGACGAAGCGCAGGGCGTCGTCGGCCGATCGGGCGACCACCGCGTCCACGATGCGCTTGCCGACGTAGGCGACGGCGAGGGGCAGGCCCGCGGCCGCGAGGGTCAGGCCGCCCAATCCGACGCTCGCGCCCTTCGAGGCACGCCAGACGAGCGCGAGGGTCCGCGGGGTGAACGCGAAGGTCGAGCGGAGCTGCCGGAACCTCTGCATGCGGGCAGGGTAATCCCGCCAGGGCCCGACGGAAGGGCTGTCGACGCAACCTTTCTCGCGGCGGACCGATAACGGGTTCATGAAGACGATGACGGTGGTGGCGGTGCTGGTCGGACTGGGATGCGGAACGAGGCTCTCGATGGTCCGGATGAACACTCCCCCGAGGCCCATGTCGCCGCGTCCGGTCGAGAGCGTCGAGATGTACACGGCGTCGCGGCCGGAGCGGCCCTTCGTGGAGGTCGGACTGATCGAGGCGCAGCAGAACACGATCTACGGGGACGGCGCGGTCACCGTGCTCGAGAAGCTGCGAGCGCACGCGGCCGAGCAGGGCTGCGACGCGATCATCGTGACCGGCTCCAACGACGCGGTCGTGGGGGGTGGAGGCGGCAACGCAGCGGGCAGCTGGATCGCAACGCTCCACGGGTATCGGGCGAGCTGCATCATGTATCGGGACTGGCAGTGGATCCGGCCGGGTGCGTCCGCTCCCGTCGTGTCGCGCTGACCGACTGGCCCGGACGATTCGCGAAGCTCGCGTCGCGAAATCCCCGAGATGGCGCGCGCAACATCTCGAGCCTGGTCCTTGGGACCGCGGTGGTACATTCGACGTCGGAGGCTCCCATGGATCTGGCTCGACGACTCTCCTGGGTCTTCTTCGCGGGCTGCCTCGGTTGCGGCGACGGCGGCGGTGGTGGGGCGGACGCCGATGCGGACACGGACGTGGACACGGACGCGGACACTGACGCCGACACCGACGCGGACACCGACTCGGGCACCGACACCGGCGGCGACGGCGCGAACGTCGAAGGTCAGCTCACGGACGGAGGCGCGGCCGTGACGCTGCCGCTCGACTGCGCGGTCCGTCTGTACGCAACGGCGGACGCTCTGACTGGCGTGATCCAGGCCCAATCCTTTGCGACCGTCGAATCCTGGCCGGCAGTCTACCTGCTCGTGGATCCGTTCGGACCGCGCGAGGGATATGTCGGGGCGCTCTGCGACACGACGGGAGACGGCCTCGTGAACGACACCGACACGGCGGGCGGCTGGCACGGCGATCCGCCCGTCTCCGTCTCCGAGCCGGCCGAGGGCATCGACATCTCCATCGTCGACGTCGACCTGGGCGCGACCTGATCGACCCCGAGCAACGCCCTCCCGTCGAAGGGATGCCCACGGGCAGGGGGTAGACTGCCGCACCCGTGACGATCCACACCCTTTCCGCGGTCGAGATCGCCGCGCGGCTCGCGAAGCGCGAGCTCTCTTCCGTCGAGGTCGTCGAGGCGCTGCTCGCGAGGATCGACGCGGTCAACGCTGGGGTCGTCGGATACGTGCACGTGCGCCGCGAAGAGGCGCTCGCGGAGGCCCGCAGGGCCGACGAGGCGCGCGTGAAGGGCGAGGCACACGGCGCGCTGCACGGGCTGCCCATCTCGGTGAAGGAGAGCATCGACGTGGCGGGCCTTGCCTCCACGCTCGGGATGAAAGCGCGACTGGGGCGGATCGCCGTGGAGGACGCGGTCGTCGTCCGGGTCGCACGGTCCGAAGGCGCAATCGTCCTGGGCAAGACCAACGTCCCGCAGACGCTGCTCTCGCCGATGGAGACGACGAACCACCTGTGGGGCACATCGAAGAACCCCTGGAACCGCGATCGTGCGACGGGCGGATCCAGCGGAGGGGAGGGCGTCGTCCTCGCGACCGGGATGAGCGTCCTCGGGATCGGGACCGACCTCGGCGGGTCGATCCGGTTTCCGGCCGCGTTCTGCGGTGTCGCCGGGCTCAAGCCGACCGCGTACCGATGGTCGAACGTCGGATCGAACACCGCGATCGCAGGTCAGGAGGTGTTCCGTTCGCAGATCGGGCCGATGGCCCGGACGGTCTCCGATCTCTCGCTTCTTCTGCGTGCCCTCGACAGCCCGAAGCAGTCGCCGTTCGATCCGTTCGTCGCGCCTGCGCCGATCGGGGACCCGGGCGCGATCGACTTCGCCGGCCTGCGGATCGGCGTGTACGACGACGACGGCGTCGTCGCGGCCGCCCCCTCCTGTCGGCGGGCCGTCCGTCAAGCCGCGGACGCCCTTCGAGCCGCGGGCGCGACTGTCGTCGACTTCCAGCCGCCGAACCTCGACGAGCCCGTGTTCCTGGTCTTCCGGGTTGCCGGGAGCGACGGCCTCGCGACGCTGGCGAAGTCGCTCGACGGCGAGCCCGTGATCGACCCGATCTCGCTCCTCTGGCGAATCGGACGGCTCCCGCGGCCGCTCCGGAAGGCCTTGGGCGTGCTGCTTCGCGCCCGCGGAGAGGAGCGCATCGCGCGGGTCCTGGAGGCGGGTGGCAAGAAAGGCGTCGACGAACTGTGGGCCATGACCGCGCGGCGCGCGCGATTGCAGATCGAGGAGCAGGACGCGTGGCGCGCCGCGGGGATCGACGCGCTGGTCTGTCCGGTCCACGCGACGACGGCGGGACCGCACGGCTCCAGCAAGGACTTCACCCTCGGGTTCTCCTACGGCGCCCGCTACAACATGCTGAACCTGCCGGCCGGCGTCGTCCCCGTCACGCGCGTGCGGCCCGACGAGGCGCGGCCGCGCGAGAACCCGAAGGACCGCATCGATCGCAGGGCCTCCGAGATCGACATGGCGAGCGTGGGGTTGCCCGTGGCCGCCCAGGTCGTCGGTCGGCCCTGGCGCGAGGACGTCGTGCTCGCCGTGATGGGCGCGATCGAGGCCGGGGTTCGCCCGGCGGACGGGTTTCCTGCGACGCCCATCGATCCGCGATAGGATCAGGACCCATGCGCGTCCCGGTCCTGGCCATCGCCATCCTCCTCGCCCCCGCGCTCGCCTCCGCGCAGTCGACGATCCGGCAGGCGGGTGTCCACGAGCGCCCGGCCGACTTCTCGCTCCTCCTCTTCCTCCCCTTTCCGTTCGGGTTCGGCGGCGGAGCGCGCGTTGGAATCCCCGTCGCCCACGACGGGTTCATCGGCGGCGTCAACGACGCGGTCTTCGTCGAGCCCGGGTTCCAGTTCCTGATCTGGAGCGGTTTCGACCAGTCCATCGTGGGCGTGCAGGTCCCCGTTCTGATGCGCTGGGACTTCTTCCTGACGCGCGACTGGACGGTGTTCGGCTCGGTCGGTCCGGTCTTCGGGTTCTACTTCGACGACCGGGGGGGTGGGCGAGGCGGGAACTTCAAGGTCCACGGCGACGGCATCTTCAGTCCCGGCGGCGCGCCAGGCTTCTTCGGCATCACCCTCGGGGGTGGGGCCTTCTACAACTTCGCGCCGGGCTCGGCCCTGAGGCTAGACGCCTCGACGGGGATGCTCGGGGTTGGCCTGGTCTGGAAGTTCTAGAGGGCTGCGGACGACGATACGGGGGCTGCGCCCGGTCTTCTCGGCGTCGCCGTCCTCGGCGTACGAAAAAGTACGCCTGCGGGGGCGCCGCCTCCGAGGACTCGGGCTCGCTCCCCGTCTCGTCGCCCTCGCCTTGCACGCTGACGGGACACGCGGGGCTTCGGGGACGGCTGGAAGGATCTAGCGGGGGAGAATCTTGGGGGGATGCGGGGGGAGGAGCTCCCCCCGGACGAAGAGGAAACGACTACCCGATGATGACCTCGCAGCTGTGCGAGGCGCTGATGGAGTTGAGGATCGGGTTGTCCTCGCGGTTGAGACTCTGCAGCGTCCACTCCGTGTGGAGCAACGCTCCCGGCGTGATGCCCGCGTCCTCGAAGGCCTGCGTGAGGTCGACGGGCGACTCGTCCGGCGGAACCACCGCGACCTCGATGGTCGTGGCGACGGCGAGCGCGGCGAGCGTGTCCGCCGTCCTGACCGCGACGCGCAGCGAGGTGCCGGCGGGGATGATTGCTTCCCACTCGAGCTCGGCCCAGTGCGTCTCGACGTCCGCGCCACAGCCCGAGTCGAAGACGTGCATGTAGATACCGAGCGGGTTGGTCGCGTTGATGAGCTGGAAGCCCGTCATGTCCGAGTACGTGTACGCGCCGACGAGGCCTTCCACGCGCCCGTCTTCGTCGTCCAGGTTGTCGGGATCGAGGACGTACGCCAGGTTGCCGACGAACGGGACGCTCCACACGAAGCCGTCGAAGTCCACGGCCCAGCCGTGGCCGCCGACCGCAGCCGTGATCTCGGTGACCTCGAGGGTTTCGCCATCGATCGTCCACGGTCCCGCGCCGCCGCCCCAGCCCATGCTGGCGTGCTCGCCGGTCCACGCGTTGTCGTCGCCGTCCACCGCGATACCGCCCGACATCCCGGCGCCGACGATGGACTCCCATTCGTCGTCCACCGAGTTGTATCGGCCGATCGTGGCGCTGCCGGTCACCCAGACCCGGCCCTGGCTGTCGCAGGTGATGCCGTACTGGCCGACGCCCGCGGGGAACGGATGGACGACCTTCTCGAGGTCGTCGTCCAGCGTGCTCACGCCTGCGAGGCCCGAACCGCCGGCCGCCCAGCCGTTGAACGTCCAGAGCATGTTGTCGGGACCCATCGCCAGTCCGTACGGGTTGACGCCCGGGATCTCGCGGCCGGTCAGCTCGCCGTCCTCCGCCGCAATCTCCTTGATGATGGAGGTGTTCGAGGAGCCGACCCAGACGTACTCCTCGACCACACCGTCGAGGCCGAGCCGGATCTCGAAGCCGCTGCCGCGCGCGCCGCCGCCGACCGCGGTCGTCCAGCGCCAGCACTCGTCGTCCTGCCACGCGTAGACGTCGCCGACGCCCGTGGAGGTCTCGACGTCGCCGTCGCCGTCCGCGTCCTCGCAGTCGCTCGCGTCGTAGCGGGTCGCCTCGCCGATCGCGCCGCGGTTCGCCACGACGACGTCGCCGTTGTAGTTGACCGTCGTGCGCGAGGGGCTGTCGCCCCATCCGCCGCCCGGGCCCGTGCGATACCGGCCTTCCTCTTCGCGAGTCCGCGTGTTGATCTTCGAGACCGTGCCCTCGCTGGAGTTCGCGATCCAGATGACGTAGTTGCGTACGCCCGTCTCGCCGTCGAGCGTCAGGCCGCCCTCGGGAGTCATCACGATGCCCGAAGAGCCTTCGTTCTCCGGATCGAACGGGTCGTCGCAGCCGATGCCGACGCAATCCTCCTCGCAGTCCGAGCTGCAGTCGCCGCAGTCGGACAGGACGCCTTCGTCGACCTGGCCGTCGCAGTTGTTGTCGGTGGAGTCGCAGATCTCGTCGCTCGGCAGGACCTGGCCCTCGCACGGCGACCACTCGCCGTCCTGGCAGGTACGAAGGCCCGCGCGGCAGTCGCCCGTCCCGAGCGTTTCGGCCGGTCCGCTGTAGCAGATCTCCGGCTCGGGGTTGTCGGCCAGCGAGCACTCGCAGCCCGTCGCGTGCGGATCCTCGTCGCACAGGGCATCGCACTGCGCCTCGTCCCAGACGTCGGGATTGCTGTCGTCGCAGTCCGAGCCGTCGCAGCCTGTTCCAGCGCCGTATCCGTCGAGATCGACGTCGGAGCACTCCCCGATGTCGTCGTCGTCGCCAGGGCCGGTGCCGGTGTCACCCGGTCCGCCGCAAGCGCATCCCGCTACGCCGAGAGCAAAGAAGAGCGACCCAATCGTACGCGCCATGTACCTGATCCTCCTGAACGCGGATGGTAAGCCCAGGTCCGCCACCCGATCAAGCACTATTTTGCGTGGTGGTGCCCCCCGTCCCCAAGGGTGTGGGGGAAGCCTTACTCTGGGGACCAGGTCGCGCCGGTCGGAGAGGCACGGGCCCCATCCACGCGGAATGCCCGCACCCGCGACGCCCGCGTGAAGGTCAAATCGATCTTCTCGGCCCGCTCGGCCTCCTGACCTTCGTTCCAGACCATGAGGAGAGTCGCCTTCACCGTTCGTGGTCCGGGATCGGCCGCCTGGCGCACCTCGATGGTCGTCGCGCCCTCGACGCGATCCAGGTTCCAGCTCTCGATGCCGTACTCGCCCCCGAGGTCCTCTGGGCGGGCGAGCGCGGTCCCGGGCGACGACGTCCACAGCTCGATTCCCGCGTCCGGGTGCGCCCACGTGAGCACGACCCGCAGAGCGCCGGCCTCGCGCAGGGTCCCCCCGCGGTGCGCGCGCGCGAGGAGCTTCGCCATCTTCGCGTCGTCGTCCGCGGAGCGTGCCGTCATCCGCATCTCGGCGAGGCGCACGGCGCTCCAGAGCATCGCGATCCGCGCGTGCCCCTCGGCGCTCCCCGGCTCCGACGCGGAGGCCACGCGCGCCTCGAGGCGCAGCGCCTCGTCCACGCGGCCGGCGCCCGCGGCCGCCGCAGCGAGCAGGATCGAGACGCCCGGGTCGTCCGGCGTCAGGTGCGCGAGCGTCTCGTACTGGCGGTACGCCTCCTCCCACCAGCCGGCGGCGCGATAGAGGTCGCCGAGCCAGCGGCGGGCGTAAGGATCGAACGGCGCGAACTCGACGATCTCGCTCCACACGCGCTTCGCAGCGGCCTGGTCCCCTTGCCGCAGGAAGAACTCTCCGACCAGCGTGCGCGCGCGGGCGTCGGTGTACTCGTCTTTGCGGATCCCTTCTGCCAGACGGCGGGCCTCGCCCAGTGCCCCTGCCTCCTCGAACAGCGAGAAGAGACGGACGGACAGCCGCGTATCGTCCGGCCAGCGCCGCAGAAGGTCTCGCGCCACGCCGACCTTCGCGCGCAGGTCGGGCGCCTTGCCGAGCAGCCCCTCGACGGCAGTCCAGTCGACGTTGCCGGACTCACCGAGCCCCTCGTGCACGATCCGCAGATCCTCGGCGGAACGCACCCGCGACAGGATCTCGCGACGAAGGAACGCGCGGATCCCGGGGTCGTCGACGAACGAGCGGTACAGGGCGACCCTCTCGGCGGCGCCCGCCACGGAGTCCAGCATCCCCGAGAGGATCGCGCGGCGGTCCCGCCAGCCGGGCAGCTCGCAGGCGCGCCGCGCCGCCCGGAAGACGTCGAGCGCTCCACCGGCGCCGGGATTTTGCGCGAGTCTCTCGCGCCAGAGGACGCGCCGGGAGCCCAGCGTCTGCCGCGACGCGGCCGAGCAGCGCGTCCGCTGATGCGCGGTGTCGTCGCCTTCCTCCTCGCCCGAGTCCGACAGCAGTTCCTCGTCCGGCGGCGGGGGAGGGGGCGGGACGAACTCCTCGCCCATCGAAGCCGAGAGCATGAAGGGGAAAGTCACGACGACGATGCCGCCGCCCTCCGGCGCGGGGAACGCCCAGCGGCGGACGGAGCGCACGATGCACTGCTCGGCGGTCGGGTTGCCCAGCGTCGAGGCGCCGAGCGCCGACGACTGGACCGTGCCGCTCGGCGAGATGACGAACTGGACGGTGACCCGGCCGGCGAGGTCGGGATTCGCGGCGAGCTGCTGCTCGTAGCAGAACTTGACCTCGTTCATGTGGCTGCGGACCACGCGACGGATCACCTCGGCCGACAGCGAACCGCGCACCTGCGCGACGCCCGGGCGGATGGAGGGGACCCGCTGTGACCGTCCGCGAAGCCCACCCGCTCCGCGGCCATAACCCGAACCCGAGGCGCCGCCTCCCCCCCGACCGATGGTGTTGGGATCCGCGATCCCGACGTCCCCGGCGCCCTGCTCTCCCCCGGAGGGGCCGAAGGCCGCGGATTTGCCCGGATAGCCTAGGGCGCCCAGGACTCCGAGCGTCGCATCGTCCACCGCCTCGGATCGCGCCATGTGCGGGTCCTCGGCGGGCGCGGCCGGCGCCGCCGCCGCGGGAGCTCCCGGCATCAGCGCATCCTGGGGCCCGCGGATGCCGTACTGGTTGCCGGTCTCGCGCCCCTCGGCGCGGCCCATCTGGCCCTCGACCCCCTTGTGCCTGGCGCCTTTGCCGCCTTCGTCCCGCGAGGCCTGGTTCACCCACTCGGCTGCTTCCTCCTCGGCGTGCGCCTCCGCGCCGGTTGGGGCCCGCTCCGCCGAGCACCCGTACGCGAAAGCCGCTCCGCGCGGGAACGGCGGGGCCATGGACTGGCTCTGGTGGCGGCGCAGCTCCTCCTCGCGGCGCAGGTCGATCAATTGCCGCAGCTCGGGGTCGCGGTCCAGGTCCGACTTGCTCGGGACGTAGAAAGACGTGAATGGCGTCAAGAGGCCGTAGCGCGTCCCCACCTCGGCGATCGCCTCGCGACCGCCCCCCTCCGCGAGGATCTGGCGCAGCCGCTCGCTCGCCCAGCGCAGGCGCAGGTCGCCCGAGTCGTCGATCGTCTCCGCCTGCAGCTTCACCCGGCGTTCGAACGCCCGACCTCCCGATTTCCCGCGGATGACGATCTCCTTCGGGACCTCCTCGCGCACGCGTCCCACCACGTCGAGCGGCTCGCCGAGGACGACCGTCGAGGCCGTGCGCGGGTAGACGCGATCGACACCGGCGCCGAGGTCGACGACGACGTCCGTCACGACGGGGCGCGACAGGTGCGACAGCAGTCGCAGCGCCGCCTCGGCCGCGTCCTTGCGCCCCTCGACGCGCATCGCCAGGCCCCCGCCGCGAACGAGCCCCTCGAGCAGGTCGAGTCGCGCCTCGCTGCCGACCGCCACGCCGTACAGACGCGGCGGGCGCGGCAGGCGTCCGAGGTGCGACAGGAGCGTCGGGAGGTCCAGTTCCCCAACCGTGGGGATCGCGTCGCCGACGTACACCACCGCCCCTGCGCGCTCCGGATCGAGGAGCGCGGCTGCGTCGCCCAGTGCCGTGCCGAGATCCGTGGCGCCGCCGGCCGGCTCGCGCGCGAGCGCCTCGAGGATCGCCTCCTCGTGCTCGTCCGTCGCGCGCTGCAGCTTCGCGGGTAGCTTGCCGATTCCGTGCATCCCGAGGTCCGCCGCGACGACCGCGACGCGATCGCGATCCTCGAGGTGCCCGAGAACGCTCTCGACGAACTGCCGCGACACCTCCAGGCGGGTCGCATCCGTCCCGGCCGACAGGTCGACGAGGAGAACGACGTCCAGTGCCTCGGGCGCCTCGGGCGCGTCGACCTCGGGGCGAATCTGCGCGAACAGGTAGTCCGCTTCGTCGGCGTCGGGCTGCTTCTCGAGCGACGCGGGAGCGACGTGGGCGGCGCGGAACGCACGAACCTCGGGCGACGGTCGCTTTCCGACGATCTCGAGCCAGAAATCCGCGCGAGGCTGCCAGTCGGAACGGGACAGCACGACGTGGTCGCCTACGACGATCGCGCCGGATCCCGCCCGCACGCGCTCGTGCCCTGCTGCAGACAGGTCCACCTCGATCGACGCCTCCTGCATCCGCGGGGCGCGGCCGACGGGATATCGGTACGTCCGGACCGGACTCGCCGATCCGATCCATTCGGCGTATCGGATGACGATGCGTCGCGACGCGCCCGGCTGGATGGGATAGATGCGCGCCCGGTACAGGTCCGGCGCTTCCCACTCGAGCAGCGCCGGGTCCTCGGTCGATCCGGCGTACACCTGCTCCTGGTATTGCCTGCGCGCGAGCGCCTGCTCCTTGACGACGGACTCGACGAGTTGCCCGTCGCGATCGACTGCGAAGCGTTGGAGCAGCGCGCCCGAGGGAGTCCGTACGCGGTACAGGCCCTCGGCGGTGTCCGACGCCGGGTTGAAGAACGTCTGGTCGACTTCCGTGATCGCGAGGTCGCCGCGAATCGCCACCCGCACGTCGAGATTGCGAATCACCAGCGGCCAGCGCGCCTGGCCTTCCTGGCCGGGGAGCCGCGCGAAGATCTCGCCGACGCCCGCTGCCGACTCCTCGCGCGGGCCGGGCACCGCGAGCCCGCCGGTCCAGTCGTCCCAGAGCACCTCGCTCGTGACGCGAGGCTCGCCGCGCGAGAGCACCAGCGACTGCCCGGTGCGCACGAGCCCGCGCTTCGCGCCTGCCTGGTAGAGGGCTTCCCCCTGCGCGACGTAGACCGTGGTGCGCGCGCCCTGCACCTCGACCCCGAGGCCGGCGCCGCGCGCCGTGATCGTCCCCGCCTCGGTCGCGAGGCGCAGGCTCTCGCCCTCTTCGACGTCGACCCAGGCCCTGCCCTTGGCGAGCTTCGCGTCGTCTGTCTCCAGCGAGATCTCGCCGTCGCCGGACAGGAGCAAGACGGCGCCGCCGTCCAGCGTGACGGCCGCCCGGCCGGTTGCGTCGGTGTGGACGACGTCGCCCGGTCCGAGCCGGATTCGCCCGAGCAGCGCCGAACGGTCGCCTCCGGCGGTGGCATGGACGCCGGGTCGCACCGCCTCGACGACGGCCGTGGACCGATCCGCCAGTTCCGCCTTGCCGCCGCACGACGCGACGAGGATCGACAGGACCGTCCCCCGGATCATGGGCGCACGTGTCGCATGCCCGGGGTTTGACGTCCAGCCAGAGAGGAAGTTCCGGCCGGCATGGCAGTTGCTACCTGCGCTGGAGACCCGCGGCGAGGCCCCGAAGTGGCGTCGCAGCGCCACGGGTCGACGAGGAGGTGTGGCGTTGGGACGACAGTCACGCAGCTTCAACGCGCTCGTGGTCGCGGTCGGAATGGCAGGCTGTGCCTGGGATTCTCTGGAGGACGCCGGAGCCGGGCAGCCCGGGCAGGAAGGTGACCAGCCGGTCCCCGACTCGGGTGAGGACGAGGCGCCGCACCTTCAGTCGTAGGTCGCTTCGACCAGCAGCGATCCCGCGTTCACGTTGTGCGCGAGCGCGTCGGCGGTCAGCGCGGCGTACATGACCCGAAGCATGGCGCCGAGCGTGATCTCGTCTGCGATCCACCACTCCCATCCGACCGAGCCGTGTACCGCGACCCCCGCCGGATCGTGGTCCGAGATGTCCTCTTCGGTGCCCTCCTTGATCGTCATCCGTGCGCCGCCAATTCCCGCCTGTGCATGGAGCCCCGATCCGCTCGGGTACCAGGTGAGAAAAGCCGCGCCGCCCGACAGCGTCCCGACGCCCACGTCGCCCGAAGGGGCGCCGTTCACTTCCACCGTGGGGTCCTGGACGCTCTCGAGGTAGATCCCCCCGCCGACGACGAGACCCGCACCGATGACGATGCCCGCCTGGATCTCGAAGGCGCCCGACGCGCCGGTCGCGCTTCCTTCCCACAGGTGGAGCGGTCCGTAGAAACGGTCCTCCAGCCGGCCGCCGCCGAGCGCGGCGCGAAACACCCAGCCTTCGTGCTCGCGGCGCGCGCCGGGGGCCGAGGTGGCGGCAGGCGCCGGGGCCGCCGCCGGCTGCGGCGTTCCCTCCGGGTACAGCTCCCCCGCCGCCCGCTGCACCTCGGCGACGAGCGCCTGGTCGTCTCCGGGGACCGCGCGGAAGACCCGCGCACGTTCCTGCGCCGTCGCGATCTCGGTCCGCGAGATCGAGATCGTGTGTCCTCCCTCCGGGCGCGGACCGACGGTCCCGACGACGATCTCGTCGACGGCGAGCTCCACGCCGACGCGCGAGAGGCAGCGCGACGAGTCGAGACACTGGTGCACCTCGGCGTCCGTCGCGCCGAGCCGGGCCTGGAACTCCTCCTTGCCGACGACCTCCACGCCCCCGCGCGACACGATCGACGCGATGAGCACCTCGGTGAGGCTGTCGGCCTTCTCGGCATCGAGCCCTCCACTCGCCAGCACCAGGACCGCGATCCGCATGCCGGGGAGTCTACGCCCGCTACGGCGCGCGGATGGACGGGATGAACCGAGGATCGAGGACGTCGTCGCCTTCCGAGACCAGGCGTTCGACCTCGGTGCGGCACCGGACGATCGCTTCGCGCAGGGCGGCGATGTCCACGCCTTCGTACTCGTCGGGGACGGTCTGAAGCCTATCCAGTGCGCGCGAGAGCAGCGTGATCGACCCCGGACGCGCGACGTGGTTCTGGACCTTGTGGATCGCGCTCGTCATCTGGATGAGCGCCTGCAGCAGCGATCGGCGAACGTCGTTCTCCTCGTCGAGCCAGATCTCCTCCCAGAACTCGTGTGCCTCGTAGTGGAGACCCTGGCCGTAGGCTTCGAGTCCGAGCTGGAAGCGAGGGTCCACGCGTCCTCGGATGCTATCGCGGGTCTCCGGTGGCGAATCGGGATACGATGTCCAGGCGTTTCCATGGCGAGACGCGGAGGAGTTCGATCATGAGGGTGGCCTTCTCTCTCCTGGCGCTCTGCAGTGCGGGTTGCGGGACGCGCAAGAACCCCGCGTTCGGGCCCGGAACCGATGCCGACGTGGACTCCGACGTCGACGGAGACACCGACGCGGACACCGACGCGGACGCGGACACCGACGCGGACACCGACACGGACACCGATTCGGGCACGGGCACGGGCACGGGCACGGACACCGACACCGGCACGGACACGGGCACCGGCACGGACACGGGCACCGGCACGGGGACCGGCACCGGCACCGATACCGGAGTCGACTGCGGGGAACACGATCGCGACGACGACGGCGTGTTCGACTGCTGCGACAACTGCTCCGCCCATGCGAACGACGATCAGCGCGACACGGACGACGACGGCCTCGGGAACCGATGCGACACGGACGTCGACGACGACGGGGACGTCGACGTGGACGACATCAACGCCGTCAACGACTGCTTCGGCGCCGTGTGCTCCGACGATCCCTGCGAGTGCGTGATCGGGGACGAACTTGCCTGCTCTTGCGACCTCGACCTGAACGGGGACGGCGCAATGACCGGTGCGGACAGCGCGATCGCGGTGGCCGGCTTCGAGGACGGTCCGGGGCCGGCCCTGTGCGATCAGGACGACGACGGCGTCGAGGACTGCGACGACAACTGCTCCGCCGACGCGAACGAGGACCAGCGCGACACGGACGACGACGGCTTCGGCAACGCCTGCGACGCCGACATGGATGGCGACGGGGACGTCGACAAGACGGACGTCAACCTCGTCGCGGACTGCTTCGGCGCCGTATGCTCCGACGATCCCTGCGAGTGCGTGGACGGCGACGGTGCCGTCCTGTGCACCTGCCACCACGACCTCAACGGCGACGGATTCATGACGATCGCGGACGTCGGTATCGCCGGCGCGCACGCCGGTCGGCCGGCCGGCCCCGCGGGCTGCGAGTAGCCGAGGGTTCGGCCTCCTACATCGCGTTTTCGCACACCACCGCGGTCTCCGTCTCCGAGCATTCGGCGCCCGGACACCCCTTCGACGTCATCTGCGCGCAGGTGCACGACGGGCAGGGGTCGTTGTCGCAAAGGGTGTTGCACTGGAAGTACTCGTCGGTCCCGAAGGTGATGCGCAGGCAGAACTCGTCGGCTCCGCAGGTCACTTCTCCGCAAGCGCCGCCGATCGGGACGATGCAGTCGCCCGTGTCCGTGTCGGAGTCCGAATCGGAGTCCGTGTCTGTGTCGGCGTCGGTGTCGACGTCGGTGTCGGTGTCGACGTCGGTGTCGACGTCGGTGTCGGCATCGCCTCCGCCACCTCCGCTGTTTCCGCAACCGAGCGACACCATTGCCCACGCAAGGACGAAGGTCTTCATGTGCCCGTTGCCTCCCTCGGGCCGATGGTACGATGAAGGCGATGCGTTTCCTCGCCGTCCTGCTCCTCGCGATTCCCGGCCTGGCGCGGGCTCAGGACGTCCTGCTCCTGTCGGACGGGGACGTCGACGCGATCGAGACGGCCCTGACGGACGCCGGGTTCGTCGTGACGATCCCGGTCGATCTCGAGAGCGCCTGGGACGGCGACCCCGATCCTTCGGCCTACTGCTGCGTCGTGCACATCAACGCGGAGACCTGGGCGACCGCGATGCCGGTCCTCGGGCAGACGACGTTGCAGGACTACGTCGAGAACGGCGGCGGCGGCTACGTCGGCATGGAGTGGAACGCCTACGAGTCCGCGTCGATGGCGGACATGTCCGAGCTGCTCCTGCTCGAATACGACTCGTACCACTACGCGACGAGCGACTACGACCTGACCGCCGAGGGGCAGGTCCATCCGGTGACCGCCGGCCTGCCCGACTCCTTCTCCATCACGACCGGCTTCAACGAGGGGCTCGCGAAGGCGGGGCTCGGGATCGAGGTGCTCGCGACGGAGACCAGCATCGGGGGCGTCGTGAGCGACGCGGTGGTCGTGCACGAGCTCGGCCTCGGCCGCGTCGTCAACTTCAGCCATGCGGGCGACTACGCCGCGTACACGGCTTTCGACGACGCGAACGTGCAGCAGCTCCTCACACAGTCGGTCGACTGGGCCTGCGGCGGCGCAGGGGCGGGCGCACGCCCTGAAGCGGACGCGGGCGGCCCGTACGCGGTCGACGAAGGTGGCGAGGTGACCCTCGACGCCACGGGCTCCGTCGAGGGGGGCGGCGTGCTCACGTTCGAGTGGGACCTGGACGACGACGGCGCGTACGACGATTCGGTCCTCGAGGATCCCATCTTCTCGGCCCTGGACCTCGACGGCCCGTCGTCCGCGACGGTCCGCGTTCGCGTGACGAGCGAGGCCGGACGGTCGTCGATCGACGCCGGCACCGTGGATGTTGCGAACGTCGCGCCGGGAGCGCCGACTGCCACCGCGCCGGAGGACGGCGCCTGCCTGGCCGATCGCAGCGCGACCCTGGAGGTGGCCGCGGCCTCGGACGTTCCCGCCGACACCCTCACGTACCGATTCGAGGTGTTCTCGGACGTCGACCTGACGGCCCTCGTGTCGTTCATCCCCGTGGATCCGGGTCCGGGCGTCGATCCGGTGGACGTCGACGTCGATCTTCCCGCGGTGCCCGACCTCTTCTGGTGGCGTGCGCGGGCGGCCGACGACGATGGCGCTTCGGGCGCGTGGTCGGAGGTCCGCAGCCTCCAGGTGGACTGCGGCAGCGACTCCGACTCTGACTCCGACACGGACGGGGACACCGACACGGACGTCGACTCGGACACGGACTCGGACACGGACTCGGACACGGACTCGGATGCCGACGCCGACGCCGGCACGGACAGCGATGCCGACGCGGACGGCGATCACGGCGGGGATGCAGACGCCGACGCCGACTCTGCGAAGCGCGAGTCCGGTGGATGCTGCGCCGGAGGTTCCGCGGCCACAGATGATTCGCCCGCGCCGATCGACTTGGCGGGTCTCTTCCTGCTCGCGTCCCGTCGCCGCCGCTCGTGAATTTCCGTCTCCTGTGTCGCCACCAAGGAAGGAGAGGAGGCGAACGTGGAGAGAAACAGCCAACCGCCCGAGGAGCTGAACGATTCGTGGTTCGGGAAGATCGGGCAACGTCGTCCACGACTTCCGTCGTCGGACCCCGATCGGGGTCCGGATCCGGACGTTGCGGACGACCTGGAAGATCCCTGGTTTGTTTGGAGCCCGGAGACGTGATGTAACGTCGGATCTCGATGACGAGATCCCTTCTGGCTTGCGCGTTTCTCGGTCTGACCGCGTGCGCACAGGCGCAGGCGCCCTGCGTGGCCGGGACGACGCGCTGCGACGGGCAGTGCACCGACCTCGCGAGCGACCCGGCGCACTGCGCCGCTTGTGGGCAGGCCTGCCTCCCGGGCGAGACCTGCGAGGGGGGCCTGTGCACCTCGGCGTGTCCCGCGGGGCTCGAAGACTGCTCCGGCGCCTGCGTCGACGATCGCTCGGACCCCAGGCACTGCGGGGGTTGCGGCGAGGCTTGCGACGACGGCGAAGTCTGCGTCGACGGCCAGTGCGACGCGACATGCCCCGAGCCGCGGTTCGCCTGCGCCGGGGCCTGCGTGGATCCGATGTCGGACGCCGGGCACTGCGGGACCTGCGGCAACGCCTGCGGCGTCGGGCTCGTCTGCTCGGAAGGCGAGTGCAGCGCGGCGTGCCAGGAAGAGCTGACGGACTGCGCGGGCAGCTGTGTCGACCCGATGTCCGACGGCCGGAACTGCGGAGACTGCGGGCACGAGTGCGACCCCGGATACGTCTGCGAGGCGGCCGCGTGCGTGCGCGCCTGTCCGCCCGGACAGACGGACTGCGGTGGCCGCTGCGCGGACACGATGCGGGATCGCAACCGCTGCGGGGGCTGTGCGATCCAGTGCGCGGACGGCGAGTACTGCGAGGCCGGCGTGTGCACGCTGACGTGCTCGCCCGGGCTCGAGCCCTGCGACGGCGCGTGCGTGGACACTGCGAACGACCCGAGCTTCTGCGGCGACTGCGTGACCGACTGCGCGGCAGGCGGCGGCAACTGGGCGTGCGTCGATGGGGGATGTGTCGAGGTCGACGGGTGCCTCGCGGGGGGCCTGCAGCCCCCGGCCGGGTGCCTGACGGGGGACGACCCGGGCACCGGCGCGGACTGGGTCGTGTGCGCGGCGGACTGCGACACGGCGTGGATCTCGGCGAACAGCTCGGGGACCTATCACTACGTGCGGATCTGCTCGGACCTCGGCTACTCGCGCGTGGCGCAGTGGGGCGGGACCTGCGGAAACGTTTGCGGCTACTGCGAGGCGGCGACGTCCTGCGGCGCGACGGGGAATCGCTTCTTCGACAACGGCGCGGGCGGCCCGAACTGCGGCAACGACGCAATCGGCCCGATGATCTGTAACACGGTCATGTGGGAGTGCGAGCGCTAGCCGGGTCTGTCGGAGTAGGATTGGGAATGCGAATCCTCCTGTGGGGCGCGCTCCTCGTCGGATGCGGAGGCGAGGACTCGAGCTCCGGTCCGGATGGGGACGCCGACACGGATGGCGACACGGACTCGGACACGGATGTCGACGTCGATTCGGACACGGACGTCGACACGGACGCCGACACCGATACGGACTCGGACACGGACGCCGACGGGTACGAAGGCTACGGCGCGGTGACGCTCGGCGCAGAGAGCTGTGAGGGTGGGTTCGACGTCTACCACGTGACCTCGCTCGCCGACGACGGTGCCGAAGGGACCCTGCGCGCCGCCGTCTCGGAAGCGGCGCGGCACGTCGTGTTCGATCTCGGCGGGACGATCGCTCTGGGCAGCGATCTGATCGTGGAGCAGTCGTGTCTGACCATCGACGGGGCGAGCGCGCCTGCACCGGGGATCACGATCGTCCAGGCCGATCAGCTCGGGACGGTGATCGAGGCCGACGCGGACGTCGGGCCAGCACACGACATCCTCATCCATCACCTGCGCGTCGACGGCCAGGCGGTCGCGCACGAGAACGCCGGGGACGTCTGGGGCCTCGACGGCGAGGAAGCCCCCGTGCAGCGGGTCATCATCGACCACGTGACCGGGATCGCGTCGAGCGACGGAGTCTTCGACGTGTGGGGCGACGTCTCCGACGTCACCATCTCGTGGAACCTGATCACGGACACCGTGACGGCGCACCACCTCTCGGAGGAGACGCAGGTGCGGCAGCGGATCTCGTATCACCACAACGTCTTCGCCCGGAACAACGAGCGCCAGATCCGCCTCCGCTACGATTCGATCGACATCGACTTCGTGAACAACGTCGTCTACGGCTGGGGCTGGTTCGAGGGCGGCGGCGCCGGGCTCACGATCAACCACGACGCGGGTTTCCAGAACCCGAGCCTGAACGTCGTCGCCAACGTCTACCATTTCGTCCCGGACCTCTTCGGTGACGAGGACGGGGCGATCGAGTTCCTCCGTGGCGCCGAGGAGAACGACGTCTACTTCGACGGGAACCTGCTGCCAGCCGGAGAGGCCGACGCGGTCTCGAACTCCGGCGCCATCCCCGTCCCGGAGGCCGCGCAGGTCACGACCCACCCGGCGGACACACTCGGTGAGCGGGTCGTGCCGCTGGTCGGCACCCACCACCCGACGCCGGAAGAGGATTCGCTCCTCGACGAGATCGCAGCGGCCCTCTGATGTATCCGCGTTCGATCGTCCTGCTTCTCGGCCTGCTGGTGATCGGGTGTGCACCGACGATGCCGCCCACGATCGCGCATCCGCTGGTCGGCAACGCGCCGGACTCCGCCCGGCGGCCGACGATGACGGGCGAGCTCGTCTCGGTCCCAGCCGAGGGCAAGGTGACGATCGTCGAGTTCTGGTCGACCTCCTGCGCGCCTTGCCTCGAGCAGATGCCGCACCTCGAGAGGCTGTGGCAGGAGCGAGGGGCGGAGGGCCTCGTCGTCCTCGGCGTCGCCACCGAGTCGGACACGACCCGGATCCGAACGACCCTCGCCGAGCGCGGCGTCACGTACCCGGTCGTGGTCGACGACGGCTCCGTCCTGCAGGGCCGCTACCGCGTGGACGACCTCCCGCGCACGTTCGTCCTCGATCGCGCAGGCAAGGTCCGCTACTTCGCCGACTCCACCGTGCCCGACGCCTCGGAGCGCGTTCGCGAGGCAGCGGAGTACCTGCTCGCCCATTAGGTTTCTACTCGCGCGTCGGGGCCCTCGTCCACAGGGAGGCGGGGCGGCGCGCTTCATGGCTCTTCCGACCCGAAACCGATTCGCTTCTTCGGCGCGGCGGGCGGGGCCATGAGCTTCCGGATGGCGTCGAACAGGGTCCCGATCTGCCTGTCGTGAGAAGCGTACCTGCGTTCCAGCTCGGCGACCTTGGTCGCGACGTGGCGGTCGTTCGCGAGGAGCTGACGGAGGCGAACGAAGGCTCGCACGACGAGGGTGCTCACCTTGATCGCCTTGCGCGAGTTGAGGACCGACGCGGCCATGATCGCGCCGTGCTCCGTGAACGCGCGAGGTAGGTGTCGCCGACCGCCGTGGGACGTCGATCTTGAGATCGCATCTTGCGATCTCAAGTCCGCGTATTCCATTCGGGTCAATTCGAACATGAAGTCCGGGGGAAAACGCCCCAGGTTGCGCTTCACCTGCTCGTTGAGGCGTGCGGTGGTCACGCCGTACAGCGCGGCCAGATCAGCGTCGAGTATCACCTTCTGCCCGCGCAGGAGGATGATCGCCCAGTCTACGCGGTCGAGCGGTACGAGATCGGACTTCAGCACGGTCGTCCTTCCAGGTCCCGCCTGCCTTGCCTTCAAACCGCGTGCCACTCGTCTTCGCGCGATTCATTGAGGAAACCGGCACGGAATCGGCGAAACGGCGAAGTTGCGGCGTCCTTTTTCGCCGGATCGGATCCACGAGCGAACGGAGTACGTCGCGAAGGGCGGAGGCTCAACGAAGTGCGCTCCGTGCCTCGAGCAGCTCGGATGCTGTCCCGCCTCCGGTTTCGGGCTCCGGTTCCGCTTCGCAACGAGTACGTTCGCGCGCAGTATGCTCGCCGCGTGCGTCGCCTCTCGACCGCTCAAGCGCTGCTAGGCGTAGTGCCGATCCGGATCGCCTACTACTCGGGCTTCTGGGCCCTGATCGACTGGTGGCAATCCCTTTCGGGATAGAGGTCCCGATTCTCGGTCTACGGTCCTCAGTCGTCCTCGCCGTCGCAGTCGCGGTCGACGGGCGACGTGCGCACTGCGACGTGGAGGTCGCCACCGGAGACGTAGGCGACGACGGGGGCGCCGCCCGGCGCGAAGGCGAGCGAAGAGGAAGTGGCGTCGCCCGCGGCGACGGCCTCGACGTCCCAGCCGAAGCGCAGGCGCCTCGCGAAGCGGATCTCGGCGGGGTCCGACTCGGCGACGAAGGAGACGGCGACGGCGGAGTTCTCGAACGTGGCGATCGAGACGTGGCGGGCGATCGCGTCGTCCGCGACGACTTCGAAGGTCCATTCGTCCGGCGCATCCGAGTACGCGTGCCGCAATGCGCCGTCGGTCCGGTCGAGGTATGCGAGATGCGCGCGATCGAGATCGTCGACGGCGACGGACGCGTACTCGCCGACGTCGCCGTCTTCGTCGACGACCTCGGACGTGGTCGCACCTCCCTCGAAACGGACGACGATCAGGTTCGCGGCGTCGGAGTCCTGGTAGGCCGCGACGGCCTGCGTGTCGCCGATCACCCCGAGGGAAACGAAACGTCTCGCGCGAATCTCGCCACCCGCCGGATGAACGTCGGGCTCCGAACCGGGACCCAGCCACTCGAGGTGGCGCAGCTCGTTCGCGCCCGTCGTGTACAGGGCGTGAACCGTGTCGTCGTCGCCGACCGCGAGGGACGACAGAAGCCCGGCGTCGACGGCTGCATCGGCCTGCGCGGTGCTCCACACGTCGCCGTCCTTGCGGTCGATCTGGAGCCCGGCCCCCACCTCGTAGGAGCTGACGTGGACGTCGCCTGCGCGGTCGACGATCACGTCGCAGCTCGGGCCGGACGGGCGCGGTGGCGAACCCAGGTCCGCGGCGGACCAGGCGCCGTCTGCGTTGTTCGCGTACTTCAACGTGATCTCGCCCTCGACGTAAGCGACGTGGGCGACGCCGTCCGGGCCCACCGAGAGCGCCGCCTCTCCAATCTCGCCCGCGTCATCGACCAGGTCGGAGGTCCACGCAGGCGGATCGGGTGCGCCGGGGTGCACGTCGGCCTGTCCGTCGTCGCAGTCGTCTCCGCCGCAGATGACGGAGTCGTGGCCGTCGCCGTCGCGGTCGCAGTCCTCGTCCAGCCCCGGCAGGTTGGCCGGGTCGATCTCCGGATCGACGCAGCCTTCCGCTCGGCAGGTCTCGTCCTCGGCGCAGGTCTCCGACAGGCACCTGCTCGCCAGGAACATGTCGAGGCGCAGCACCCGTCCCTCCACGAAGCCGGTGACCGCGTGCGTCGTGAAGAGGACGATGCCGCCGCGATTCGCGTCGACCTCGACGGTCACGCGCTCGGAGGCCTTGCCTTCGCGCGGCGCGATACCGAAGGAGGCGGGAAGCTCGGTACGGCCGGGCCCTACCGGGACGGGGCGGTCTTCCACGATGTCGCCGGACGAATTCAGGACCCGGAGGCGGAAGGCGTCCATCTCGGACGGGACGGACATGTCCGTCGCGACGAAGACGACGAGCTGCGTGACCGGTTCGTCGCCGCAACCCGTCGCGATGACGGCGAACACGGTGAAGACGAGCGCGACGTGCACTTGGCCATTGTAGATCGGGATCGGAGTAGAGTCCTTCGCAGGAGGATCGGCATGAAGGCACGGGCGATGTGGATGCTGGTTGCGATGGGAATCTCGACGGGATGCGAATCGAGCGGCGGCGACGGGGGAGACGCAGACGCGGACATCGACGCGGACGCGGACATGGACACGGACGTCGACACGGACGCCGACGCGGACGCCGATACCGACGCCGACACGGACGCCGACACGGACGCCGACACCGACACGGTCACCGGCGACTCGGCTTGCGACTTCTGCGCGGCGATCGTCAGCGACTGCCCCGGGGTCGACCCCTCAGTGTGCAGCTCCTGCACGGCGGGCTCGCCGATGGAGAAGTGCATCCTCGCTGGAGGCAACCCCTGCCTTTGCTTCGAGTAGCGTCAGCGCGGCCGCAGTTCGAACTGTAGCTGGGTTGCGTCGTCGTCCGCGCGGATGCGGACCGATCGGGCGACGTCGTCCACGGCCGCGCAGCCGCCTCGAAGTCCGACGCGGACGCCCTCGGGATAGATGCGGTCGGGCAGGGCGATCTCCGACCAGCCGCCAGGATCCGGCACGAGACTTCCGGAGAAGATCCGGTTCTCGGCGTCGTATTCGGAAGCGGGCGAAGTGCCGGCGGCGGCGCGCAGGTACGGGCGCACGAGCCCGTCGACGTGGGGAGCGCGCTCCGTTCCGTCGGCTTCGACGATGCTCATGTTCTCCGCCGACCACAGGTCGCCCGTCACGCTGTACTCCCACGCGGTCGCGCTCATGCCGAACGTGTCGAACGCGGCCATGTGGTCGCGGAAGAACTCCCGTACGCCCCCGGTCGCGACGTCGACGCCGAACTCGCCCATCAGGACGGGCATGTCCCACTCGGCGCCGAGGTCGGCCCAGTAGGAAAGGCGGCGCGCCAACTCGTCGGTCGGCTCGTAGGCACCCTCGAGGATCGTCGTCGGATCGTAGTGGTGCGGTGCGAAGACGATTCCGGGCACGCCAGGGTCCAGCAGCGACGTATCCGCGGAGAGCGCGTCGATGCCGGTCGCATCGAAGAAGACGAGCGCGTCCGGCGCAATCTGGTGGATGCGCTCCGCGAACGCGGCGTAGAACGGCGTGAGCACGTCCTCTTCCCAATCCGCGATGGGTCCCGGGCCCCACCCGGGCTCGTTGATCGCCTCGAAGCCGATGACGCCGGGACGATCGGCCCACCGGGCGGCCAGCATGTCCCACATTGCGAAGTACGCGTCCTGCAGTCCCTCGGCGTTTGTCCAGAAGCGATCGAACGCGCCCTTCACGGAGTCGTTCGTCAGGTATCCATTGAACCAGTCCGAGCAGTCGTCGGGGCGCTCCTGGCGAAGCTCGGCCGGGATCGTCCACTCGGGGAACCCGTCGCCGCAGTACATCTGGGCGTAGACGTCCTGGTGGAAATCGACGATCACGCGGATGCCGCGGGCCCAGGCGGCGTCGATCATCCGGTCGTAGCGAGAGAGGAAGACCTCGTCGTACGCGCCCTCGGTCGGCTCGACCGCCTCCCAGGTGAAGACCAGGCGCGCGACGGAGAAGCCCCACGCCGCCATGCGGTCCCAGTAGGGACCGAGCTGCGCGTCGAAGTCGGCCTCGTCCTCGAAGGCGAACGGAAGGAACGGGGCGAACTTGCTGCGCCCGCCGGTGTTCATGCCGCGCAGGACGACGATGCGTCCGAGGTCGTCCCGCAGCAGAGGGCCGTCGGCGACGAGGCGCCAGCCGTCCCCGGCGGGCGGCGGTTCGTCGCATTCGCGCGCGGCGGGCAGGCCCGACGGCTCCGGCTGGCCTCCGCACGAGAAGGAGAAGAAAAAGAAGAAAACGCGGGCCGGTCGCACGCGGCGAGCCTACCCCAGCGCGAAGAGATGCACGGGCTCGGGCTTGCCGCGGACGGCGATTTGGCCGAGGTCACGAAAGGCGAGGTCGTCGCCGGCGCGCGACGCCGTCGCCTCGGAGAGCACGATGGCTTCTCCGAGTTCCTTGGTGAGTCCCTCGAGGCGGCTCGCGGTGTTCACCGTGTCTCCGATGTGCGTGTACTCCATGCGCACCGGCGATCCGACGTTGCCCGCGATGAGCCGGCCGGTGTGGAGCCCGATGCCGATCTTCAACGGCACCTCGCCCCGTGCCTCCCGCGCGCGGTTGAGCCCCTCGAGGCGGCGCAGCATCCCCTGAGCGCACTGGACCGCGCGGCGCGCCGCGTCGTCTCCTGCGATGGACGGGGCAAGGGGCGGGCCGAAGACCGCGCAGATGCCGTCGCCGATGAACTTGTCGAGGATTCCTTCCCACCGGAAGATCTCGTCGACCATCTCCTGGAAGTACTCGTTGAGGAGCAGGACGACGTCTGCGGGCGGGAGCTTCTCGGCCAGCGACGTGAAGCCGCGGATGTCGGCGAACAGGACGGTCGCCTCCAGTTCCTCGCCGCCGAGGTGGAGGGCCTCGGGATCGCGCGTGAGCCGCTCGACCGCAGGGCCCGGCAAGAAGCGGGCGAAAGCGTCGCGCTCCTTGACGCGGCGGATCACCGCGCGCAAGCGCCGCGCCGACCAGACGAGCATGCCGGCGAGCGCGGAGAACTGGATCGCGTCGACGCCGGAGGTCACGCCATGGAGCGTCGCGCGGCGAAGGAAGAGATAGCCGCCCAGGGCGCAGACGAGCGACCAGGCGGACAGTCGCCAGGAGAAGCGCAGCATGTTCGTGCAGAGGATCAGCATCAGGCCCGTGACGACCGACTGCTGCAGCCCCGCCATGTCCTCGGGCGTCGGCACCGGGAAGTCGCCGGGTCCCACGCTCCCCATGAAGGACTGTGCCGAGTCGATGACGATCGTGAACACGACGAAGTCGAGGGTGGTGAGGACGAACGGCAACCGGCGTGGGAAGGTTCTGCGAAGCAGGGTCGCGCCGAGGACCGCGGCCGAGATCCCGAATCCGAGCGACGCGAGCGGCGCGAGCCGCGGGCCCCCTTGCAGGCTCGTTGCCACGAGCAGGAGCGTTCCAATCGACGTCCAGATGCCCGCGCGGAAGACGTTGAGGACCCGCTCGTTCTTCCACGCTTCGTCCCTCAGCGTGAGATCGGTCGCGCCCCCGGGAAGGCTGGGTCGGAGCATCACGCGAGGATAGTGCTTCGTGCGGTGGGGGGTTAGGTCGGCCCCCCGTACTGCTTCTGTGCCTCGAGAAGCAGCCCGATGAAGATCTCCAGCACCGCGCGCGACTCCGGCCGCTGAGGGTCGACCATCACCGACAGACCCCAGAAGACGGAGAGGAGCAGTTCGGCGATCGCCTCGACGGGGACTGGCCAGCGCGCGACCTCCGCGGGCCCGATGGCTTCGCGGATTCCGTCCGCCATCACCTGCCGCGCTACCCGCTGCGAGTCGCCGAGCTTCTCCCGGATCTGCTTGTCGCGGGTCGCCTCGCCCCACGCCTGGATCTGGATCTTCTGGAGCTCCGGGTCGGATTGGACGGCGTCCCAGAGGTCACGCAGGGAGTCGACGGCGCGCCTGCGGGGGGTGGCGGCGGGGCCCACGAGCACCTTCGCGCGCACACGCTCCTGGTACCGTCGGTATGCCCGCTCCTGCGCGTCGATGACGAGGTCGGCCTTGCTCGAGAAGTAGTAGTGGACCATCGACTTCGTCAGGTGGACGGCGTCCGCAATGTCCTTCGTGCTCGTGCCCGCGATGCCCTTCTCGGCGAAGAGGTGGATGGCCGCGTCGAGGATCTGCTCCCGCCTCGCGGGCGGATCGACCCCAGGAACCTTCTTCGGTCTTCCCATCGTCGGGTACGCCCGGTGCCGGCCGGGCGGCCGGTCGCGGATAACGCGCGGGCGAGGCCCGCGTCAAGTGTATCGTCGTGCAGCCTGCACCTCGCGATGAACGTCCCCGAGTCCCTCCCGCCCGTTGCGCTGCCGATCGGCCGGCGAGCCGCGCCCTACTTCATCCTCGCCGCCGTCGTGGGCGTGGCACACGGCCCGGGACTTTCGGGCGAGTTCCTCGCGTGGGACGACGACCGGATGGTCGTCGAGAACCGGATGCTCGACGTGCCGCTCGGAGAGGGGCTCGCCGAGATGTTCGCGCGTCCGCATTTCCAGGTGTACCAGCCGCTCCACATCGCGACCTACCGGATCGACCGCGCCCTCTTCGGCCGGGACCCGTGGGGCTATCACGCGTTGTCGCTCGGCGTGTTCGCGCTCTCCATCTTCGCGGTCCACGCCCTTCTCCGCCGGCTGGGCCTCGGACCCGGCGGCGCGCTCGCCGGCGCCGCGCTGTGCGCGATCCATCCGGCGACCGCCGAGGCCGTCGCCTGGGTCTCCGCCCGCAAGGACGCGATGGCGCTCGGACTCGGAGCGTGGACGGTGTCGCTCAGCCTGCGGGCGAGGACCCCGCTCGACGGCTTCTCGCTCGGTGCCGCCGCGGTCTTCCTCGTCGCTCTTCTCACGAAGACGAGCGTGCTCGCACTTCCCCTCTTCCTCCTATTCGCCCGGCGCTGGCGCTCCGATCGGACCTGGACGGAGGCGATCCTCCCGGTCCTTCCCCTCCTCTTCCTCTCGCTCGGTGCGGGCGCGATGGAGGTCGGCATCTGGCACGCGAGCGAGATGATCCGGGAGCCGCCGAGCGCGTCGGGACGCGTAGCGCTCGTGGGCGCCACGGTCTGGCACTACGCGCGCACGTTGCTCGCGCCCGTCGACCTGTCCGTCCTCTATCCGATCCCGCGTCGTCCGGGCTTCGACCTCCCGGCGATCGGGGGGATCGTGGCCCTGCTCGGCCTGGGCTTCGTCGTCCTGCGCGCTCGCCGCGTCGAGTGGCGGCTCGCAGCCGGCTGGACGATCGCCGCGTGGATCCCGGTGGCGAACGTCGTCCCGGTCTATTTCTTCGCGGCCGATCGCTACGCGATCCTGTCCCTCGTGGGTCCCGCGATCGCTTTCGGCACCCTGGTGGACGCAGGGCTGCGCTCGACGGACACGCGCAAGCACGCCCTGGGCGCGGCGCTCGCTTCGATCCTCGTGCTCGTCGCCACGCCGGCTTGCCGCGCGCGAGGCCGAGAGTTCCGGGACAGCGAGACCCTCTTCCGGGATGCGGTGCGCGAGCAGCCGGACGCGTACTACGCGCACCTCAAGCTCGCGGAGGTCCTGCGGGCGAAGGAGGACTGGAACGGCGCAGTGCGCGAGTACCGGGTCGCTATCGGGCTCGAGCCGGACCTGCGGCTCGCGTACGGCGGGCTGTTCTGGGCGCTCGCCGGGCGCCAGGCTGCGCGCTCGGACCGTCCTGTGCGAGAGGCACAGTCGCTCTTCGTCGAGTTCTCGCGCGCGTTCGACGACGCGCGGCGTCTCGAGACGCTCGTGGCGCGTTCGACGCTCGGCGGCTACGAGGAAGCCGCGGCGCTCGCGCTCGACCGCGCGCTGTCGATCTCGGAGCCGCCCTCGTCCGTCCTCGTGCGTCGTGCGCGGGCGGAGCTCGCCGCCTTGCGCCCGCACCTCGCCGTCGCGGTCGCGAAGCACTTGCCGTCCGAAGGGAGCCTCGGCGCGGAGCGCTGGGCGATCGCCGGCGGGGCGCTCCTTCTCCAGGGCCGCCGGGAAGAGGCGCGCGCACTCCTGCGCCGAGCGCTGCGGGAGGATCCGTCGCGTACCGACGTGCGCGAAGTGCTGGAAAGGTCCCGATGAAGAGCTCCAGACCGCATTCGTTGCGGTGCGGGGACTCGATGTCGCACCATCCGGCGCGGCGGGCTATACTGAGACCGATCATGGGCAGCGCCCTTCGCTTCCTTCCGAGCGCCGCGGCGCTTCTGGGCTTCGCATGCGTCGGGTGCTCGGAGGGGGCCGAGCTTCGCCTCCGTGCAGTTCTGCCAGCGGCGGATCCCTCCGGCGAGCGACCTTGGCTCGACGGCGTCGGATGTTTCGTCGTCGAGGATCGGCGGCCGGGAGAAGCCGAGCCGGTCCGCGTCGTCCGCGACGAGGACCCCGACGACGCGTCGCTCGGAATCGTGTCGCCCGGCGAGCACGTGTTCCGGGTCCGGGGTCTCGATCGGGCCTGCGACGCGAACGCTCCGAATCCTGTCGTCGCGGAGGGCGAGACGGCGATCGTCCACGTCCGTGCGGGCGAGTCCGTCGAGGTGCCGTATCTGTTCGCGCCGGTCGAGGCCTTCTCGCGGCTCGAGGCTCCAGAGTGGGTGCGTGACTGGCTCGCTCTGAGGCGCGGCGTGGCGATCGCATCCAGCGTCGACGCGTCCGGGCGGACGGCCGTCGTCTTCTCGGGTGGACTCGTGATCGGAGTCGACGACTCCGCGCCGTCGCGCGAGACGGTGCTGTTCTTCCCCGCGCGGATGGAGTTCGAGGAGGGCCCCGACATGGCCTGCGGCCGCGCCTACCACGTGTCGGTGCCGGCCCTGTCGCGCAGCGCGCCCGAGGAGGATCTTTCGCCCGTGATCGCGCTCGTCGGCGGCGAGGGCGACTGCGCTTCCGGGGAACCCTCCGCGGAAACGATGGAGGGATTCGACCCGGATTCGCTGCAGATCGTTCCCGTCTCGTTCCCGACGAACGCGCCGCTCGTCCCGATGGTGCGCCCGTCTGCCGCCGCGCACGGCGACGGCGGGATTCTCGCCGCGGGCGGGACCGCCCTGGGCGGCACCGCGATCCAGCGCTACCTGCCGGGCGCCGGCTGGGATCCGATCGCCGAGGGCGCGAACGTGCCGCTGCTCGGCGCCGCCATCGCGACGAAGGACGCGCCGGACCAGGACTCGCGCGTCCTGGTCGCGGGAGGGCTCGGCGCGGACTCGGATCCGGCGCTCGGCCCGGTCCTCCTCGGCGCCACGCTCCAGGTGTGCACGCAGGCCGACTCGTTCGTGGGACGGGATCCGATCGCCTTCTTCCTCGACGCAGGCGGCGGGGCATCGTCTCCGGAGGTTCTGGTCGGCGGCGGATCGGACGGAGATGGAGAAGCGACGGCCCAGTTCCTGCTGTACGGGCACGAGACTCCATGCAGGTTGCGCGGGATGCCCGTCGAGGGCGAGATGGAGACGGCGCGGGCCGACGCGTCGGTGGTCCGTCTCGCGGACGGCCGCGTGCTCGTCGTCGGCGGGGACGCCGAGATGACCGCGGAGATCTGGGCTCCCGAGGCGCGCGGCTTCGTTCCGCTCGGCGAGTTGCCGACGGACCGCGAAGGGCCCGAGACCGTGCTGCTTCCCGACGGCGTGGTCCTGGTCGCCGGCGGCGCGAGCGCGGAGATCGACGTCTTCAACCCGGCGCGCGAGCCCGTGCTCGCGACCGGCGAGATCGGCTGGGATCCCGACGCGGTGCGCGAACTGGAGCTCGACGTCCTCGTGGTCGTGTCCACGGCCCCGACTGCCACCGGCGAGGCCGTGCTCATGCAGACGCTTCTCGGGAACGGGAACGGAGGCGACCCCGCCGGTCTCCTCGCGGCGATCGCGCAGCTTCTGCCCGATCGCGGAGACGTCGAGAAGATCGTCATCGACGCGCACGTCGGCGTCGTGTCCGGGGACCTCGGCTGCGGTCCGGGCGACGTCGGCGACGACGGACGGCTGCTCGGGGAGAAGCTGGACGGAAGCCCGACGTATCTCACGGACGAGCAGAACACCGACGCGTTCGCCTCGAGGGTCCAGGCGGGAGAGGGGGACTGCCAGGTGGATCAGCCGCTCGCGGCGGCCATCCGCGCGCTGCGCTCGTCCGAAAACCCCGACCATTTTTCGCGCCTGCGGGAGGGCGTGCCGCTCTTCGTCGTCCTGGCGACGCCGGGCGACGACTGCTCGCAGCCGGACGGTGCAGAAGCCACGGACTGCGCCGGGCCTCTCGCATCGACGGCGGATCTCGTGACGGAACTGCTCGCCGAGAAGGGCGACCCGTGGCTGACGACGGTCATCGTGATCGCAGGCGACCCGGCCGTACCGACGGAGCACGAGTTCGTCGGAACGCTGCAGGCGGCCCCGCGGCTCTTCGAGATCGTGGAGGCCGTGAATGCAGCCGGCGGGCTCGCCTTCCACGCGTCGCTGACGGGCGACTACCTCGGACGGAGCCTGCAGAGCCGCGAGATCAAGCCGTTCGGCGACGCCCTGCTCAATCGGCTCGGTCGCAGCACGTGCCTTCCGGCCCTTTCCTCCGGAGACGACGTCCGCTGCGTGCTCACGTGGGACGACATCCGCGAGGACGGAACGACGATCGTGCGGGTCCCCTACGCGCCCGGGCTAGGCGACGAGGGCTGGCAGCTCGTGCCCGCGTCGTCGGATCGCTGTGCTCCCTCGTCGGACACGGACTTCAGCCCGCGCTTCGAGCTCGTCCTGACGGACGGTTACCAGTACACCGTGGGGCCGAGGGTTCGCCATGCATGCGAGTAGCGCGATCGTTCTCGTCGCGATTCTCGCGCCGAGGGCCGACGGCCCGTCCGCCGGGTCGCTCGCGCGTGCCGTCGATTCGCTGCGCGCCGCGCTCGCGGCCCGCGGGGTCGCCGCGCCGGACCGCTCGGAGCTTCGTGCGCGGCGGGACGCCGCCGTCGGCGATCTGTCGGAAGCCAGGGTCGTACTGGCCGACGCGTCCCGCCGCTTCGGCGAGATGGACTTCGAGGGCGCGACCGCCGAGTACGAGCGAGGGAGTGCGCTGCTCGAGGCACGGCACGCGGACCTGCTCGGCGACCCCGAGGTCGTGCAGGCCGCCTTCGGCGTCGCGCGGGCGCACCTGGCCCGGGCCGACGTCGCGGCCGCGAGGGAGGAGATCCGTCGCGCGCTCGCGGTCGACCCGACCCTGCGCCTCGATCCGGCCGACCATCCGCCGGATCTGGTCGCGCTCGTGGAGGAAATGCGCGCCGAAGCGGATGCCTCCGTCTGGCCCGGCCCGCCACCCGAACGGATGTGCGCGGCTGCACGGGCCCTCGGCGCTTCCCATGCGGCGACGATCGAGTTGCGCCAGGTCGGCGGCCGTCCCGAGTTGACGCTCGAGATCCGTGACTCGGAGCGGTGCACCCGGACGGGGAGCGGCGTCGCCGCGATCGAGAACGGAGACGACCCGAGCTGGTCCGCCGCGTCGACGGCGGTCACCGAGGAAGCGATCCCGTCGCCCCGCATGAACGTGCCCGGCCCCGTGACGACACGGCCCGACCCGATCACGGCTGCTCCGCCCCCGCCAGGGCCGTCGTGGTGGTCGCGCTGGTACGTCTGGGCCGGCGCGGGCGCCGTCGTCACCGGCGTCGCGGCCGCGCTGCTCTTGCCGACCCTGGAGGACGACTCGGTCCGCCACGACGGCGGCGTGGGGCTGTAGGGCCGGTGCTATCATCGCGTCCGCGATGCGGACGTGGGTGTTCGTCGTGCTCGTGGCGGCCGGGACCGGCGTTTCGGGCGTCGCCTTCGCGCAGCAGCGGATCGTCGTTCTGCCCCCGACGGGAGCGAGCCAGCCGGTCGCTGCGGACGCCGAGGCGCAGCTCCGAGAGTTCCTCACGTCCCAGCGCCACTTCCTCGTCGAAGCCCGCGCGCTCGTCGACGCGGCCGCCGCGCGCGGCGGGGCGCGCACGATCCCCGAAGGCGAGGCGCTCGTGACCGCGCTCGAGGACCTTCGCGCCAATGCGGCCGTCGGCCTGCGCTTTGCGGAGCGGCCCGACGGGGTCGTGGTCATCACGCTGCAGCGCACCGACACCGGGCGCCGGACGGAGACGACCTGGATCGTCGGCGTGCGTCCGACGACGACTCCGGTGCCCACGGGTGTGCGTTCGCTGCTCTGCCACCTTCGGACAGGCGGCGCATGCGGCCTGTCGGGGCCGCCGGTACGTGCCGAGCGCTCCGTGGGAGCGCCCGCGCCCGCACCGACGCAGCCCGCGGCCACGGCGGCCCCGGCGCCCGCTGCGGCCGCGCCACCGGCATCCAGGGTCAAGGTCGCGGTGCTGCCTCCGGCGATTCGCAGGGTCCGCGGCGAAACGGCCGAGATGCTGCGCGGAAGGGTCTCCGAGGCGGCGGACGATCTCCAAATCGCGCGCGTGCCCGATGATCGGGTGGACGAGATCGTCTTCCGACTCCTGCGGCTCCGCGACACCAGCGACCTGGGGCAGCAGCTTCGCGCGGCCACAGCGCTCGAAGCCACGCATGTGCTCGTGGTCGTCCTCGGCCGGAGCGGGGACGACCTCTCCGTGCGCGTGGACCTCGTCGAGGCGTCGAGCGGGACGCGGCGGACCCTCGAGGGGATCTTCTCCGCGGACGACGTCGTCCCCCGCACCGGTGCGCTCGCCGAGGAGCTACTGGTGCCGCTTGCGCCTCGAAGGACGGAGGCGCCGCCGCCGGCCGCAGCCGCCCTTGCGCCCGTGCCCGTGCCTGGCGGTCCGTCGCCGGCCGCCGGCGGAGCGATCGCCCCGCCGGGCGAGTCTCCGATGCGAGTGACCGAGCGCGGCGCGCAAGTCGACGCCCTGTCGGGACAGGTTCAGGTGACGGAGCGGGTGGTCGAGACCGGGGTCGGCGGCGGCATCGACCGGCGCGAGACGGAGCGAGGCGTCCAGGCGGACCTCGGACAGGGGACGTTCGGTGTCGGAGAACGCGTCGTGGAGCAGGGGGAAGGCGTGTACCGCGAGCAAAACGTAGGGCTTGCCGGCGGCTCGGAAGGCGTCTCGCTCGAGGCGTCGGGCGTGGAGCGCACGCGCGTCCCCCTGCGCGACAGCCCGATCGGATTCAACGTGGCGGCTGTCGCGATCTACGGCACCTTCGGCGACTACGTCATCGCGGGCGGCGGCGCACAGGCCGGCGTCACCGCGCTCTTCGCCGACTTTCCCGAGCGAAGCGGCTCCGCGTTCGGGCTCGCTCTGCGTGCGAACGGCGGTTACACGTACATCGCGGTGATCGACGTGGCGGAGGCGGGGGCAGGCACCCTGGCGGCCACCGCTTCTCTCTTCTACTGGTCGATGACGGAGAAGCCCGACCTGTCGGTCTCCGGCTGGGGGCTCTCCGCGGGCGTCGCTCTGAACTACCTGATCTCCGAGGACGCGCCGAGCGACGAGCCGAGTTTCGGCCCGACGTTCGGCCTGGACTTCCCGAAGGTGAACCCCGGTTCGACGTCCTATACGAGCTGGCGGCTCGCGGGGATCATCCTTCCGATCGACGACATCTTCCTCGCGATCATCGCGTTCGGGGCGGAGTTCATGTGATTCAGAACTGCAGGCGGCCCGTCACGAAGATTCCGTAGAAATCGGGCAGGTCATCGATGCCGTCCTTGAAGGCTTCCTCCTGGTCCCCTTCGAAATCGTTCGCCGTGAAGCACTCGGAAGGGTCATCGAGCTCGTCGGCGAGCTCTCCTTCGACCTCGACGCAGTATTTCTCCTCGTACGAGTTGAGCACGTAGACGACCTGAGCGCCGATGGCGAACTGCGGCGCCACCCAGTAGTCCACGCCGCCCGAGAGCTCGATCTGCGTCGCCTCGAACGTCGCGGTCGAGACGAAGTCGAACGTCGAATCGCCGTAGTAGTCGTACATGTCGTCGACCTCGCCGACGCGCTCGTCCACGAACGTCAGCAGGCCGATCGACGCGCCGAGCCAGGGGTCCCATGGACCCTCGGAGACGGGGTAGAGACGCGCGTACAGGCCGTATCCGAAGTAGCTCGCGGAGGCCTCGTTGACGCCGGCGTCCTCCAGTTCCGAGTCGAGCGCGACGTCGATCGTCTGGTATCGCAGCTGCAGGCCGAACGCGAAGATCGGAGCGATCCGGTAGCCGGCCTCGAGCCCGAGCCCGGGCCCCGAGGTGTAGTACTGCGGGTAGTCTGGATCGTCGCTCTCGTCCGTCTCCTCGCACAGCGGGCCGCCGCCGCAGAACGCGAAGCCCAGGACCGCGCCGAGCTGGAATCCCTCGCGGGTCGGGCCGTCCGTCGGGGCCGGAGCGTCCGAAGTCCATCCCCCGTCCGCGCCGGCCGTGGGCTGCAGTGCGGGCGCAGTCGGAGCGGCGGCCGGCGGCGCCTCGACCAGCGGGATCGCATCGGGCGCGGGCTGTGCAGGGTCCGCGGGCGCGAACGCCGGATCCGGCTGCTGGGCGACTGCGACTCCGTGTCCCCCCATCAGGAGCAGCGCGAGGCCCCAGGCCAGACCGAGCATCCGCGGATGCTCGCGTCCCCCGACGCATCGGTCAAGCCATTCGGCCGGTCCCGCGTCCTGCCGACCGATCATGTCGTCGCGAGAGTATCGTATCGGACCGGGAGATGTGGCGCGCGGCCCTGGCGATCGGTCTCGTCTGCTTGCCGGCCCCCGCGTCGGCCGATCCGCCGCTCGCCCGGCTCGTGTACGTGCGAGGCCCGCAGGCCGGGCGATGTCCCGACGAGGCGGCCCTGCGCGCGTCGGTCGGCGCGGAACTCGGGCGTGACCCGTTCTCGGCGGGCGCGCCGGACGCGGTCTGGGCGCGCATCGAGCCTGGGGGACGAGGGCTGCAGGCCGTCGTCGAGATCAGAGCGGCGACCGGCGAGGTCGGGGGAACGCGAACGATCGAGTCGGAGGCGGCAGATTGCGAGGCACTCGCGCGGGCGGTGGTGCTGGCGATCGCCATCGCGGTGGACCCTGCACACTTCGCGGGCGTGGCGGAACCGGAACCGGAGCCGGAACCGGAGCCGGAACCGGAGCCGGAGCCGGAGCCGGAACCGGAGCCGGAGCCGGAACCGATGCCGTGGCCGCAGCCGATACCCGAGCGAGCGCGCTGGAACCTGTCGGCCGGCGGGCACGCGGCGTTCGGCTCGCTTCCTGCGGCGACGCCGGGATTGGCCGTGGGCGGCGCGCTGGCCTCGGCCGGCTGGTCTTTCGGAGCGGAGGCGAGGCTCGATCTCCCCGCGTCCATCGAGGCCGCGGACGGCGCGCGCGCGACGGGCACGCTCGCGGGCGTCGTCCTTCTGCCGTGCCTTCGCGGCGGCGCCGCGGGCTTCGTCGTATCGGGATGCGCCGTCGCCGCACTCGGCGCAGTCCGCGGCGAGGGGGAGGCGGCCCTCTCGCGTACGGATCTGACTCCATGGCTCGCCCTCGGGCTCCGGGTCGCCTTCGAGGCCTCCCTGTCGGCCCGGCTGGCCTTGCGCCTGCATGTGGACGGGCTGGCGAATCTCGTCCGTACCCGCTTCGAGATCTCCCCGGGGCCCATCTGGACGGCCCCCCTCTTCTCGGCAGCCCCCGGTCTTGCGATCCTCGTACGCTTTCCGTGACGGAACGCCCCTCGCCGATCCGAACCCCGGACGTGGAGGCCGCCCTCGCGCTGCAACCCGTGTCGCCTCCCGACTTCGCCGCGGTCTTCGAGGCTCACTTCGACTGGGTCTGGTCGACGCTGCGGCGTCTGGGCATCCCGGAGCGCGACTGCGACGACGCAGCGCAGAACGTCTTCGTCGCAGTCTTCAGGCGGCTCGCCGACTACGACCCGGTGCGCCCGATGAAGCCGTGGCTCTTCGGGTTCGCGCTGCGGACGGCCTCCGACTACCGCCGCACGGCGAAGAACCGGGAGGAGCCGCAGGCCGATCCGCCCGCGCGTAGTGGTGGGTTGGCAGCCGACGCCCAGGCGATGGCGCGCGAGGATCGGGCGCTCGTCCTCGAAGCGCTCGGCGCGGTCGACGACGACCGCCGCGCCGTCTTCGTGCTGCACGAGATCGACGAGGTCCCGATCCCACAGGTGGCCGAGGCGCTCGGCATTCCGGTCAACACGGCGTACTCGCGGCTGCGGCTGGGCCGCGAGGATTTCCGCGCGGCGGTCCGGCGCATCCGCGCCCGCACAGGAGGAGCATGAAGGACGACCTGGCAGAACTCCTTTCCTCGGAGCGGGGGCGGGCGGCGCCTGCAGGCAGCCGGGATCGCGCCCGCTCGGGCGTCGAGCGCACGCTCGGGATCGCCATCGCCGTCCCAGGCGCCCCCCCTCCCGCACCGGCCGCAGGCTCCGCACTTGCGGGCGGATTCGCGGCGAAGGCCGCGATCGTGGGCGCCGCGATCGTGGCGGCGACGGTCGTGGCCGCTGCTTTCCGCTCGTCCGAGCCCCCGGCCGTCCGATCCGATCGGCCGACGACGTCCACGCCCGTGCCCGTGGTTGCTCCGCCCCTCCCGCAGGCGACCGTGCGGACGACGTTGCCCGCGTCGGCCGCTCCCGCGCCGGCGCCGCGCCCGCGAACCGTCCCGCCCGCGCGCGACACGGACCTGGATGCGGAGCGCGCGATCGTCGGGGAGGCGCGAAGCGCGCTCGCCCGCGGCGACGCTGCCGGTGCGCTCGCTGCCGTCTCGCGCCACGAACGGCAGTTCGCGCGGGGGCGGCTCGCGGAAGAGCGCGAGAGCCTGGCGGTCGGCGCGCTCGCGCGGGCGGGGCGAGGCGAGGAGGCGCGGGCGAGGGCGGAGAGGTTCCGCGCAGGGTGGCCGGGCAGCCTGTATGGTCCGGTGGTCGACGCGGCGATCCGGTCGATTCCGTGACGGACGTCGACCGATCGATCCGAGCACCGACTGGAGCACACGGGCTCTGGAGGTAGAGATGAAGACCCTGGTGGCGTGGACGACGCTGTGTACCGGCTGCTTCCTGAGTCAGGACCTCGGCTCGCGCGAAGGGAGAATCACGGCGGAGGACTGTACGGACGTCGAGACCTTCTGCGGTGACTACTGCGCGGACTTGTCGAACGACGCCGGGAACTGCGGCGGGTGCGGCGCGGCGTGCGCGGACGGCGCGGCCTGCGTCGACGGCGTCTGCGCGGGGGACGAGGGCTGTGGCGCCGGGCTCACCGACTGCGGTGGGGCGTGCTTCGACCTGGCCATCGTCGAGGAGCACTGCGGGGCCTGCGGCGCGGCGTGCGCGGACGGCGCGGCCTGCGTCGACGGGGTCTGCGCGGGGGACGAGGGCTGCGGTGCGGGCCTGACCGACTGTGGCGGAGCGTGCGTGGACCTGACGAGCGATGAAGAACACTGCGGCGGCTGCGACATGGCCTGCCTGGGCGAGCCAGCGTGCATTGCCGGTGCCTGCGAGTGCCCGCTGGGCGAGACCCGGTGCGGCCTTCTCGACGTAGGGGTGTTCTGCGCCGACCTTCTCACGGACCCCGAGCACTGTGGCGAGTGCGGTGCGGAGTGCGGCGTGGCGGAAGCCTGCGAGGACGGCGCCTGCGTCGGAGCAGGCTGCGGCGCCGGCCTGACCGACTGCGGCGGCGCCTGCGTGGACCTGCTTAACGACCCTGAGAACTGCGGCGCCTGCGGCGACTCCTGCGGCGGCTTCGACTGCAACGACGGCGTCTGCGGCTGACCTCCCCCCGTCCCTCTTTCTCCCTCGTCCCGGATGACGCAGACTGCGCGCATGTCGCGTCGCTGGGTCCTGTGTCTCTGCGCCCTGTTCGGATGCGGCGGGGACAAGCGCGCGGCGCGCGGCGACGCGGGCGCGCGGCCCGATTCCGGATCGGATGCGGACTCGGACGTCGACGCCGACTCGGATTCCGACTCCGATCTCGACGCGGGCGCGGACGCCGGGGTGCCGAAGGACGATGGCTGCCCCGCTCTCTACGACCAGGACATCCTGCCTACCTTCGAGGTCGAGATCGCGGACGGCGACTGGGCGGCGATGCTCGCCGAGCACGCCTCGGGGTGCGGGTCTCCGAAGCCGTACCGTCCGCTCGTCTCGTTCCGATGGGGGGACGACGTCGTCGAGGGCGCGATGATCCGGCGCAAGGGGAACACCTGCTTCTCGGGGCGCGCCCCGAAGATGCAGTTCGTGATCTCCTTCAACGAGACGGATCCGGACGCGCGGTTCCACGGCCTGCGAAAGATCGACCTCGACGGCCCCTGGTACGACCCGACGATGCTCCACGAGCGGCTCGCGCTCTCGTACCTGCGCGATCTGGGACTGCCGGCGCAATGCGCGAACAATGCGCAGATCTTCGTCAACGGCGAGCTGTACGGGATCTACGCGAACCTGGAGCGGATCGACCGGGAGTTCCTCGAGCGCGCGTTCGGCGACGAGTTCGCGGACGGGAACCTCTACAAGTCCGGGATCGAGCTGCGGACGAACGAGGAGATCGGCGACGTGACTCGCCGGGACCAGTTCTGGGCGACGACGGACGTTCCGACGCTCGAAACGCTCGGTGAGATGGACGAATGGGTGCTCGAATGGGCCGCCGAGGCGATGCTGCCCGACAGCGACGGCTACTGGTGCTGCGAGAACAACTTCCACCTCTACGACCACCCGACGCGGGGGTTTCTCTTCGTGCCGTCGGACCTCGACTACACCTGGGACAGCGGCAACCTCTTCCCGCTCGAGTGGGATCCGCTGCGCCCGCCCACCTACGGGATCGAACGCGAGCACTTCGAGGCGGTCCTCTCGGATCCCGACTGGTACGCCGCGTTCATCGAGGCCGTGCGCACGGCGCGGGTGGGGTACGACCCGGACGCGCTCATCGAGCGACTCGACCGATGGGCCGCGCAGATCGCGGACGCCGTCGTGGACGATCCGAACCGGACATTCACCGTCGAGGATCACCTGGCGAACCTCGAGCGCTTCCGCGACCTCATCCCCGCGCGCGCCGCCTGGATCGACGAGTGGCTCGCTTGCTTCGACGACCCGCCGGGCGCGCACGACGCGGACCTCGACGGCGTGAGCTGGTGCGAGGACTGCGGGGAGATCGAGGAAACCTGCAACTGGGTCGACGACGACTGCGACGGCGTCCTCGACCTGTCGGCGGACTGCTGCACCGACTCCTACATGGGGGCCGAGCATTTCGCGCTCTGTCGCTGGCGGCGGACGCGCGCCGACGCCGAAGCGTACTGCGAGGGGCTGGGCGGCACCCTCGGCGTTCCGACCGACAGCCTCCATCAGTTCGCGATGAGCGTCTTCGTCTGGTGGCTCGTCTGGGAGGACTACTGGATCGGCGCGAACGACCTCGACGGGGACGGGACGTTCACCGCGGCGGACGGCTCGGCGCTGGACTACACCGCGTGGGCAGCCCGCGAGGGCGACGGCCAGTGCGTCGTGATGGACTCGGGCCTCGGCGCGGGCTGGAACGATCGCCCCTGCGGCGAGATGCACGCTTCGCTTTGCCGCCTTCCGTAGGGAGGCGGCGTGCGTGCAGTCCCCAGTCGGGCAGAAAGAGATCGCTACCGCAGCGCCACGTCCGGACCTATTCGCAGGGACAGATCGCGATGAACGTCCCCACGCCGCAGGCGTTGCCGAGGCCGTCCATCTGGGCGCGGTGGTTCGACGGACAGTCGACGTAGTTGGAGCAGTACCAGGTGCCGCCGACGGGCGCCGGACCGACGTGGTTCCCGTTGTCCTCGATGCACGCGTACGTGTACGAGCTGATGGAGGGCGCGATCGCGAGTCCGAAGGCCGTGGCGATCGCCCTGCACTCGGCGTCCGTGTCCTGTGCGGCGAGCCACCCGGGGAGGTCCGCTTTCGAGGACATGCCGAGCGCGGCGCACACCCCGTCGCAGGCGACGCCGCAGCTGTCGGGGTGGTGGCACCAGGTGTTCGCGCCGACGCCCCGACAGGACGGCGGCGTGTCCAGTTCGACGCAGACGCTGTCGAGGCAGGCCCAGCCGAGGCCGCAGTCGTTGCCACAGGCGCCACAGTTTGCGGGGTCGTGCTCGAGATCGACGCACGCGCCGTCGCACTCGGCCAGTCCGGCGGTGCAGTCCAGGACGCACACGCCGTCCTCGCAGTATGAGGACGGGTCGCACGCGTTCGCGCAGGCGCCGCATCGCGTGCGGTCGCGCATCGTGTTCACGCAGGTCCCGGCGCAATCGGTCTCGCCGGGCGGGCACTGCCGGATGCAGGCGCCGCTCGAACAGATGTTCCCGTCGTCGCAGAGGTGCCCGCAGGACCCGCAGTTCGCGCGGTCGCTCTGGGTGTCGACGCATCGGTCGTCGCACATGTCGAGCTCCTCCTGGCAGCTCGCGGAGCACGCGCCGTCGATGCACACGAGTCCTGCTCCGCACGCCGCGTCGCAGGTCCCGCAATGCGCGCGATCCGTGCTCGGGTCCACGCAGGAGCCGCCGCAGGCGATACGCGGCTCCGGACAGAGCGACACGCAGCCGCCCGTCAGGCAGACGTCACCGCTCGGGCAATCGTCGCCGCAGGCGCCGCAGTGGTCGGGGTCCGACTGCGTGTCCACGCAGGTCCCGCTGCACTCCTCGAGGTTCCCAGGGCAGTCCGAGAGGCACTCGGCATCCAGGCAGACGTTGCCCGGTTCGCACGACTCGCCGCACCCGCCGCAGTTCGCAGGGTCGAGCGCGAGGTCGGTGCACAGGCCGTCGCACCTCGTGGTCCCTTCGTCGCAAGGTGGCGCGACGGTGGCGCAAGCCGCGGGAAAGGCGATGACGACAGTGCCGAGCAGAAGGACAAGGGCGCGCATGAGATCTCCTCCCTTCATCGTACGCGGACCGGCCGGGTGACGTCGAGCCTAGCCCGGATATTTCATGAACCTCGCTACTGCAACCCGCGATACGACGCAATCTCCGCGCGTTTCCTCGGTTCCCCATCCTCGACGTACATCCAGTACGCCTGCGGTGTGGAACCTCCGGGACGCGCGGATCTTGGCGGGGCGCATGAATTCGCTCCACGAATTCATGCCTCCCCTCGCCGTCTCGCGGGTTTCGCTACGCGAGTTCATGAATTATCCGGGCTAGGGTTGCGGAGGCTACGGTCGAAGCTACTCGCAGGGACAGATCGAGACGAAGGTCGCGGCTGCGCAGGCGTTGCCGAGGCCGTCCATGTTGCCGCGGTGGTCGGACGGGCAGGGGGCAGAGTTCGAGCAGTACCAGGCGCCGCCAACGGGGGCCGGACCGACGTGGTCGCCCCAGTCCTCGATGCACGCATAGGTGTAACCGGCGATGGACGGCACGATGGCGAGTCCGAACGCCGTCGCGATCGCCCTGCACTCGGCGTCGGTGTCCTGCGCCGCCAGCCACCCGGGGAGGTCCCCCTTGGAGGACATCCCGAGCGCGGCGCACACGCCGTCGCAGGCGACGCCGCAGCTGACCGGATGGTGACACCAGGTGTTGCCTCCGACGCCCCGGCAGGTCGGCGGCGTGTCCAGTTCCACGCAGATGCTGTCGAGGCAGGCCCAGCCGAGGCCGCAGTCGTTGCCACAGGCGCCGCAGTTTGCGGGGTCGTGCTCGAGATCGACGCACGCGCCGTCGCACTCGGTCAGTCCGACGGTGCAGTCGAGCACGCACACGCCGTCCTCGCAGTATGAGGACGGATCGCAGGCGTTCGCGCAGGCCCCGCAGCGCGTCCGGTCGCGCATCGTGTTCACGCAGGTCCCGGCGCAATCGGTCTCGCCGGGCGGACACTGCCGGATGCAGGCGCCGCTCGAGCAGATGTTCCCGTCGTCGCAAAGGTGCCCGCAGGACCCGCAGTTCGTGCGGTCGCTCTGGGTGTCGACGCATCGGTCGTCGCACATGTCGAGCTCCTCCTGGCAGCTCGCGGAGCATGCGCCGTCGATGCACACGAGCCCCGCTCCGCACTCCGCGTCGCAGGTCCCGCAATGCGATCGATCCGTCTGCGGGTCCACGCAGGAGCCGCCGCAGGCGATACGCGGCTCCGGGCAGAGCGACACGCAGCCGCCCGTCAGGCAGACGTCGCCGCTCGTGCAATCGTCGCCGCAAGCGCCGCAGTGGTCGGGGTCCGACTGCGTGTCCACGCAGGTCCCGCTGCACTCCTCGAGGTTCCCCGGACAGTCCGAGAGGCACTCGGCATCCAGACAGACGTTGCCCGGAACGCACGACTCGCCGCACCCACCGCAGTTCGCAGGGTCGAGCGCGAGGTCGGTGCACAGGCCGTCGCACCTCGTCGTCTCCTCGTCGCAAGGCGGCGCGACGGTGGCGCAAGCCGCGAAGGAGCGCAGGGCGAGCAGAAGGATCAAGGCGCGCATGGAACTCCTGGCCGAATCGTACGCGCATCCCCCGCCCGACGTCGAGGGAATCCGTTGACACGTCGCGACAGTCGGCCGCAAGCTGATGCGCATGCGGACAGCGACCTACCCCTTCGGTCTGGCCCTCGCTCTCCTGGCCTCCGGCTGCAGCTGCGGCTCCGACACCTCCCAGGCGGACGGCGACGCCGACACGGACTCCGACACCGACACCGACACCGGCAGCGACACCGACACGGACACCGACACGGACACTGGCAGCGACTCCGACACCGGCTCCGACACCGGAACTGGGAGCGACACGGACACCGGCACCGACTGCTCGACCCAGGGCTGGACCGCAGACATCTACGCGACCCGGCTCGCGGCCGCGCCGAACCAGATCGCGATCGGAGTCTCGAACGGAGACGGCACGTTCGACGCGGCGGCGGCGATCGGGGCCGACCTCGGGGAGCCCATGGGCGACCTGGCCATCGGAGACTTCGACGACGACGGATCGATCGAGATCGTCGCCCGCGGCGCGGACACGGGCGGCCTCTACCTCGCCGAGTACGACGCCTGCGAGGACGCATGGAGCGCCGACACCTCCTCGGACTTCCCCTACGAAAGGGTCGAGGGTGTGGCGGACCTGGACGGCGACGGCCTCCTGGACCTCTACGGTTTCGCCGAGGACGGGTCCACGGGCTACGTCTCCATAGGGCTCGGCGACGGGACCTTCGACCACCGGGCCGACGCGTTCGACACCGCCGCGATCTGGCAGGGCTACCAGATGCAGGGCGCGCGCCACGCCGCGGACGTCGACGGCGACGACGAGCTGGACCTCGTCCTGACGACTTACCCGCTGCCCGGCGACGGCACGTCCACCTTCTACCTCTACCCGGGCGTCGGGGACGGGACGTTTGGCGATCCGATCCAGGTGGGCACCCTGTCGCCTCCGGCCAACGCCATCGACCTGGGCGACGTCACCGACGACGGCTTGGCGGACATCGTCACGGGCCTCGACGACGACCTCGACCCCGGTCAAGCGTACCTGTTTGCCGGAAACGGGGTCGACTTCGACGGCGTCGTGGAGCTCTTCGACATCGAGCCCGCGAGGCAGAGCGGTTTCGACGTGCCGGGCTCCGGCGACCTGGCCCTCTTCGACTGGGACGGCGACGGCGACGACGACGTCCTCGTCGCCACCCCTCCGGACTCGGCGGACTGGTCGTTCTCCAAGCTGGACCTGTGGATCAACGATCCCACCGGCACCTTCGCCGCGCCGACCGAGCTCATCGCCCATCCGAACGCGCTCGACGAGCGCGTCACGACGCCGTAGGGAGAAATGAAACCCCGCCTCCGCCGGGGCCTAGCGGTCGCGCGGAAGCGGGGTTTCGGGGTTACTTGCTGCCGTTGCCGAGCAGGCCTGCCGGCAGGAGGTTCTTCAGGCCGTCGGCGCCGACGACCACCTTCACCTCCTGGATGCGGCCCGCGATGGCCTCGAGCGCCTCGAGCTCCTTGAGACGCAGCAGGACCGGCTGCTCCGCCATCACGCGCGCCGTGTTGGCGAGCGAGCGCGTGGCGGCAGTCTCCTCGCGCCGCAGGATGACGTTCGCGGCCGCCTGCTTCTCGGCCTCGATCACGCGGTTGAGGAGCGTCTTCATCTCGCCCGGCAGGACGACGTCCTTGACCCCGACGCGTTCGATGCGGACGCCGAAGCGCGCCGCCTTCGGGACGACGTCGTCCTCCAGGAACCGCGTCATCGCGTCCTTGCCTTCGAGCAGCTCGTCGAGGGACACGCCCGACACGTACTGCCGCGCGGCGAGCTGTGCCGCGAGGTAGACCGAGTCCTTGACGGACGCGACGTAGCCCGCCTTGACCGGGTCCTCGACCGCGTACTCGACCGTGATGGACAGGCGCAGCGTGACCTTGTCCTTGGTCATGAGCTCCTGACCCACGATCGCGGCCTGGACGCGGCGCATGTCGATCGTCCGGATCTCGACCGGGCGGTCCGGCGTCGACCAGAACGCGTGACGGCCGCTCTCGAGCACGCCGATGAGACGGCCGGCCACCAGGTGCAGGCCCGTCTCGTGAGCGTCCACGACCGTCTCGACGTACTCGCGGCTCGGGACGATCGCGCGCAGCTCGGCCGACATCTCACCGATGGAGCTGGGCATGTCCTCTTCGATCGAGAAGCGCCGCAGGATCACGGACGCGTCGACCGTCCAGAAACGCCGGACGCCCGGACGCAGGAACGCCATCGGACGGCCGTCGCGGAAGATCACGCCGCGCTCGCGCGCGCCGATCTCGACCTCGGCGAACCAGTCCTTCGGGATGACCGCGCGCACTTCGGACGCCGCGCCGAACGGCAACATCTCGGCGACGTTCCAGCGCTGGTCCGTCACGCCGCGTCCGAAGACGCGGTGACGGCCCGGGCCGAGGGCGCGAACCGGCACGCCGTGACGGAAGACCACGGCACGCTCGCTCAGGGGAATTTGAATCGTGCGGAAGAACATGATGCTGCCTCCTTTCCTTTCGTCTGGTGATACAGACCGCCCGCAGGGACGGCCGAAGAAGTGGCCCTCGGAAACCGGAACCCGACGCCGCGGGGTCCGCGCGATCGCCGTCGCCTCTCGCGGAGACGACGGGTCACGGGGCGGACGCCGGGACGTTTCGCGGTCCGGCGTGGCGCGGGCGGGCAGGGCTTCGTCGCCGCGGCGGCGGCGTTCCCCGCGAGGAGATGGCCGCTGCTGGTGCGGTGAAGCGGTCGCCCGTCCGGGCGCGCGTCGGATTCCACCCTCGTGACCGAAGTCGCGGGGGGGATGGGATTCCAGGCTCCCTCGGGCCGGTGGAAGTGACCGTTTTTGTACGGTCTGGCTCCTTTGGGCCAGTGCGTCGTTCTAGACGCGGCATCGCGGTGCCTCACGGGACGCGATCCACGGACGCACGGGCGCGAGAGCGAGTCGCTGCGCCCGGCGCGCGATCGCGCCGTCTGTCGAGACTCCACGGTCGGGAAGGTGGGAGTCGCACCCACTCGAGCTCCGCGCTTCCGGAGCGCTTGCGCTGCTGCTGCGCCACTCCCCGATGAGGGATCTTGAAGGTCGAATTTCAGTGAACGAAAAAACGAAAGCCGCCGCGGCAGGAGCGCCGGGCGGCCGAGATCGCGCGATGCGCTTTTCACGCGCGACTCAGGCGGCAGGCCTTCCCTCCGGGGCAAACGACGCAGGTTGCGATCGGTCTTTCATCGAGGCTCCCTATGACGCCTGGCCGCGCGAAATGATTCATCCGGCGAGCAGAAAGGCACTGTGGCGCTGCGGCAACAGGTGTCGTGACATCGGACGTGCGTCCGCGACTACGCGCCCCACGATCGCACGCGTTTCGGCCGGCACGACGGTTGCTCACCGTGAGGACCATGGAGAACCGACGACGGATCGCGATCGGGGTCACGCTGGCGCTCGCGGGTTGCGGAGAAGTCGACGAGGGGGACCCCACTCCGAGCTGCTATTCGCGGACGGAGTGCCAGGTGGACCAGTACTGCACCTTCGCCTACGCGGACGAACCTGCTGCGGGCGAGGAGCCCGAAGCGGGGAGCTGCCTCCCGAAGCTCGCCGAGGACGAGCCGTGCGAGGACGGCCAGTGCGTGGACGGGCTGGTCTGCGGCCGCGATCCCGAGAACGTGTGCGTCGCGATCGTGAACCAGGGCGATCCGTGCGACGTCGCCAGCGTCTGCGCGGACGGGCTCGTCTGCCACCAGGGCTTCGATCCGGCGGCCTGCGAGCCGCCGAGCGTCGAGGGCGAGGCGTGCGCCGTACCGGAGGACTGCTACGCCGGGATTGCCTGCGAGAAGCTCCTGTGCGGCGGTCCGCCGATCGTGGAAGACCCGCCCGCCGATCCCGCGACCGACGAAGGCGGCGGCTGCGAGCCGAGCGAAGACGAAGCCCACGCGGGCGCGGCTTCGATGACGCTCCTGCTCCTCTTTCTCGCGCGTCCGATCCGCCGGCGCCGGTGAGCCGTCAGCGCCGTCTCGCGCCCACGCGCCGCAGAAACGCGGCCACGGCCAGTGCGAGGGTCGCGCCCCACGAAGTCCCGCCGGACTGCGGCGTTCGACACCCGCAGCCGCCGTCGTCCTTCGATGCGACGTCCGCGTCGCCATCCGCGTCCGCGTCGCCCCCGAGGTCCGGCAGGGGCTCGCCCACCCAGCGTTCGGCCCACTCCCGGTTGCCCGCGAGGTCGGCGACCTCGGCGGCCACCCGCAACGGCTCCTCGTAGGTGAGATCGGCTGCCACGACGTCCAGCTCGATCGTGGCCACGCCGGCGCCGGCGTTCCAGTCCACGTCCGCGAGCGCGTAGACGCGCGACAGGTCCGAGCCGGGCTCGGTCACCTCGATCGACAGGCTCGCCTCGTCGATGCCGCTGTCGAGGTCGAGGACTCCGGCCCGCACGCGCACGGTCCCCGCGTCCGTCTCGACGGCCTCGAGGTGCAGGACGGGCAAGAGGTGGTCGTCGGTGTACGTCATCCGCGGGCGATCGAGGTCGATCGCGCAGCCGAGGTCGATCCACCGCGCGAGCAGAACCTTCTCCGCCGTGTCCAGGCGATCCGGCGCGGGGCACGTGCCCGCTTCGTAGTCGAGGTCCTCCGTGGCGATGTCGCCCCCTTCGGGGAGATCGGCGTTCGTCCGTCCGTCGAGTCGCTCGCCCCAGACCTTCCACACGAGCAGGCTCGCCCGCGCCTGCAGCGCCCGCACGTACCGGCTCATCTGCGGTCCGCGGTAGCTCGTGTCGCCCGCCGGGATCGTCTTCGCCGGTCCGTGTGCGAACTCGACCTCCGAGTCCTGCGCGATCGCCTGGAACACACGCACGTCGGCCTCGAAGCCAGGCGACATCGCGTCGTCGAACATCGCGAGGCGCGCCCCTGCTGCGGGGGCGGCGTCTCCGGATGAAGCGTGGCACTCGCGGCACTCGCGCTCGAGGATCGGCAGCACGTCGCGCCGGAACTCGACGCCGAGCAGGCCCCCTTCGCGCGCGATCACGCCCGGCGTGCCGTCCGAGGCGATCTCGACGACGGTCGGCGCGCGGACGAGATCGAACGGATCGTAGTCCGCCGCGTCCGCAGCCTTCCCCGTGAACTCGACTCCGGGGATCGAATGCGCGTGGCAGCCGCCGCAGTCGGCGACGGTCTCGCCCGCATTGACGTGCCGCCAGGTCTGCTCCGTGAAGAGCGTCATCCCGCGCCGGTCGATGCCCTGCACGAGAAACGGCGTGTGGGCGGGGACCCACGCGAGCCACGACGTGTCCTCCTCGCCCGACGGATCGGGCATCCCCTCGGGATTGCGGGTCGGAACCTCGCCGAGGATCTTCCAGTTCTCTGCCGAGTGCGTGTGGTAGCCGCGCACGTGCCGGCCGGCGCGGTTGTCCGGCATCAGATACTCGTCTCGTTCCGTGGCCGAGTAGTCCCACGGCGCGTGATACCGGTCCGGCGTCACGACCAGGATCCGGACGCCCCAGAGGTCCTCGTTGCCGACCCGTCCTGCATCCGTTCCCTGGACCGCCCAGCCCGCCGAGATCCCGAGCTTGCCGTGTCCCGAGTTGAAGTAGTCGTTTCCGTACGGGGCCGATTCGCGGTTCTGCATGGAGCTCGTGCCGACGAGCGCCATCGCGCTGCCGCCGACCCAGCCGCGATCGCGTGGCGTCGGTCCGTACGGCGACTCTGCAGGCGCTTCCGCCGGCGCCGCGACCCCGTGGATCCGCTCATACGGGACGACCGCGCGCGGCCACATCTCGTTGTACGCGGGATCGTTCTTCAGCAGGACGAGCTCCGCCGGATCCTCGATGCTCTCGGTCCCGGCGTTCGCGAAAAGGTAGACGCCCGAATCGAGGCGCGGTCGGTTGCGCGTATCCGGGTCCGGGCCGAGCCCCTGCCGGATCACGGGGCCCGGGCTGTACGCGACGAGCATGCCGTCGTCGGGCGCCGCGGAGGGCGTCGTGTATCGCCCGGACGCGTCCGGCGCCGCGTAGTCCTCGCCGTCCGTGTGCGGCGTGATCTGATCCAGGCCGATGCGCGAGAAGAACCGGTAGTCGCCTTCCTCCTCCTGGAAGCCCGCCACGAAGTCCGGACCGTCCGTCTCGACCGGGTAGCGCTCGAGCTGTCCGAACCCCCACATCGCCATGAACGGGTAGTAGTTCACGACGACGACGCTGCCGCCGCCGAGCTCCGCCACGAAGTGATCGACCTTCTTGTGATAGTTGTGCGGCTCGAGGAACTGCGCGAGGTGCGTCCCGTCGGGACCGCTCGTGTAGAGCGTCGCGATCCCGTAGCTCTCGCGAAGTCCGGCGTCGTCCCAGTTCGTGAAGAGCAGTCGCCCGTCCGCGAGGACCGTCGGATGCTGGATCTGGTGGAGGTTCGAGAAGCCGACGTTGCGAATGTTCCGGTTCGGCGTCGTGCCGTCGTGGTCGTCGATCACGTGCAGCTGCGAGCACGTGCTCCCCTCGACCTCCTCGACCGATCCGATGACCCCCTGGTTGAAGGGCATCACCGTCTCGCGGTTCGAGGTGAAGGCGATCCGCCCGTCCGGCAGCGGCGCCGGGCCGAGGTCGCGGATCCCGAAGCCCGCGAGCCGGTCCGCTTCGCCGTTGCCGGCGAGCTTGTCCGTCGCGGGGCGCTCGTCGGCCGCCGTGAGCTGGACCTCCAGGCGCTCCCCGGCGGGCAGGTCGAGCCGCATCTTGTAGAGGAAGGAGTCCGCGCCCTGGTCCCGCCACGCGACGTCCGCTTCCAGCCCGGTGTACTTCGCGTAGACCACCCAGCGCGCGTCGTAGGAGACGACCGGGTCCTGGACCGAGCAACCGACGTCGCCGCCGCCCGGGTCCTCCGTGAAGTCGCGGCAGTCGACGAGGATCTCCTCCGAGCCGTCGGGGTGGAGCAGCACGAGGTCCGCGCCCGCCTCGATCGCGTAGGGGTTCTCTCCGTCCGGAAGCTCGACCGACTCCTCGTCGCCGCGTCGCGCGTAGCGCACGTAGACGACGTCGAAATCGACGGTGCTCCCTGCGTACTCGTGCGATCGGACCGGGACCCCCTGCTCGCCGCAACCGAGGAGGAAGAGGAGGATCGAACTCGCTCGCTTCATCGGGACCTCGGGGGCTGCAATGCGCGTGCCTGGTCGAATCATACCCCGTGGTCTCTCCCGGGAGGCTCCGTGGGCGACGTCAGCCGATCGGAGAGGCCTCACGGGCGACTCGCAGGGACGTGGTAGGGTCTTTGCGATGAGAGCCGTGATCGTGCTCTGCCTCTTCTCGATCGGCTGCGGCAAGGTGGAGAGGGCGGAGGAGGTTGCTCCGTGCGAGGCCTACTGCGACACCGTCATCGACGAGTGCGGGTTCGACGTGGAGCGCGTCGACTGCGATTTCACGTGCGACTGCCAGCACAGCGTCGTCCAGCCCGAGGTCGCGGACGACTTCATCGAGTGCCTCGCGGCTCTTCCATGCGACGCGACGGATCCCCAGCAGATCTGCGCCCTCACCGTCGGCGCACGCATCGAGGGAGAGCCGAGCCCCGACGTCCTGGAGTTCATCGCCGATTGTGAGAATCGCCTCGCCAAGATCGGACCCTGCGAACTCGAGTTGCCCTGCGACGCGGCGGCCTTCCTCATCGATACCGCGATCCCCGATCTGCGCGCCTGTCTCACCGCCCCGGACTGCGTCGCCGTGGACGAGTGCGTCGCTGGCGCGTTCTTCCTGGGATGTCTCGACCCCGGCTGATTCAGGGGCAGGCCGACTCGTCGACCTCGATCGCGACGTCGCCGACGGCGTGAACGTCCGTCGAGCCGCCGGTCGACGCCGTGAAGGCGAGGACGGCGTCGAACGGCTCGAACGAGTCGATCGCGTGCACCAGGGGAGGGCGGCCGTCGACGGAGACCTCGAACCGGCCGCAGTCGAACGAGGCCTCGACGGGGAGCCAGCAAGCGCAGGAAAGATCCGGGACGTCGTCGCTCGTGGCGAACGACGTCCCCGTCCCCGTGTCGTCGATGCCGATGTGGTTCGGGCTCCCGTCGAGCTCGAGCACGAACTCCTCGATGTCGATGTTCTGGTAGGTGTCGAACTCGATCGCGAGACCGGGCTCGAGGAACGCCCCGAGCGCCCCCCCCGTTGCTCCGGGGAGCTCTGCGGCGGCCTCGAACATCCCGAAGGTCATGCCGTCGGCGCCATTCCCTTCTCCCATCCAGATCGAGAAGCTCGCCGTGAAGCGAGTCGGCCGGAGCGGCCGCGTCCAGATCATCGCGCCCGCCTGGTTGGGCTGGGCGCTCGTCAGCAGCGCCCGGTCGCGCGAGGCCTCGAAGCGCGCGTCGCCCGCGAACGTCCATCCCGTCCGCCTCGCACTGCAGCGGAGACGCGATCCAAGGGGGGCTGCTCGTCTCGACCGTCGGCTCGCAGTCCTCGTCGAACTCGTCGAGGTCGTCCTCGTCCACGAGGGCCGGCACGCATCCCTCGCGGCGGCAGGTCTCGTCCTGGCGACACGTCTCGGACTCGGCCGGGCAGCGCTCCGCGAGGAACATGTCGAGGCGCAGCGCACTCGGCGAGATCGGCCGGACACTCGGCCTGGCACATTCCGCCGTGGCAGACGTCGCCCGCCTCGCACGCGTTGCCGCACGCGCCGCAGTGCTGCGGGTTGGAGACGAGATCGGTGCAAAGCCCCTCGCAGCGCATCGCCCCCGCGGCGCACGGCTCTGCCGCCGATGCGCATGCGCAGAGCAAGGCCGCCAGACCCCCCGCAACGCCCAAGCGAAGCCCCATCGCGCCCTCCACGCGGGATTCTACCTCATCTACCGCGCCGGCCACTCCGGCAGCACCAGCCGCAGCTCCTGGCCCGGGCGCAGGTTGACCGACCAGCGCTTCTCGCCGTGCGTGGGGTTGCGTACGACGACGGTGTGCGTGCCGGGAGCGACGGGGTGGTTGCCCACGGGTGTGTTGCCGATGAAACGGCCATCGAGCAGCACCTGGCCCCACGCGATGTGCGTGTTGACCCACAACCTCGCGGGCACGAGCGGCGGAGGCGGAGCGGCCGCAGGGATCGGGATCGTGACGGTCATCGATCGGTTCGCGAAGACGGTCTCGTCGCGCCGCACCGTCGGGCGCCCTGCGAGCGTTGCAACGATGCGATGCGGGCCTGGCGGGAGGTCCAGGCTGACGGGGGCCTTGCCTCGCGGCGTCCCGTCGATCGAGACGTCCGCGCCGGCCGGCTCGGTCTCGATGCGCAGGATTCCCGTGATCGGATCGAGCGTGAACGGTTCCTCGCGCCGTTCTCCCGAGCGCAGAGCCACCGTCTTCTCGATCTGCCGGTATCCGTCGAGCTTCACGCGCACGACGTGGTCGCCGGGCGCGAGGTCGTCGCCGGTCCAGTCCGATCGGCCGACGACGTCCCCGTCGATCGCGACCTCGGCGCCGGGCGGGAGAGTCGTCACGACGAGCGTCGCGGGCACTGCGGTCGGTGCAGGCGCCGTCGTGCGCGGAAGGGCCGGATCGTCGCCGCCCCCCACCACCACGGCCGCGGTCGCCGCGCCTCCGAGGCCGAGGAGCGCGACGGCGATGAGCGCTGCGCGGCGGCGCGCGAAGCCCGGCCGCGTGATCCGCTCCGTGCGCGGGGGGGGGCCGGAAGAGGGAGGCCGGACGGGCCTGGTGCGCGCCGGCTCCGACGGCGAGGATCGCTCCTCGTCTCCCAGCGGCTCCGTGCCGGGACCGCTCTGCCGATAGCGCCAGTCCTCCTCGGGCGCGGCGGCCGCGAGCACCGCGTCGACGTATGCCGACAGCTCCCGCGCGCCGGGCCGCACGCCGCGCGCGACCAGCAAGGAGTCGAGCGCGTCCTTCATGTCGCGCGCGGACCCGTAGCGGCCCTCGGGGTTGACGGCGGTCGCCTTGGCGACGATCGCGTCCAGATCGACATCCCCCGTGGGAGACGGCGGGTCGATCCGGTCGGACGCGTGGCGCTCGTTGGCGAGCAGCTCCCACAGGACGATGCCGGCGGAGTAGACGTCCGCACGGCGGTCGGGATTGCCGCCGAGGAGCTGCTCGGGCGACATGTACCCGGGAGTGCCCTTGACCACGCCCGTGCGCGTCTCGAACTCGCGGATCGCGGCGCGCGCGATGCCGAAGTCGAGGATCTTCACCTCGCCGGTCTTGGAGACGAGCAGGTTCGACGGCGAGATGTCGCGGTGGACGATCTGCAGCGCGCGTCCGCTCTCCTCCGTGCGCTCGTGCGCGTAGTGCAGGCCTTCGAGGACCTCGGAGACGAGGTGCGCGGCGACCTCTTTCGGCATCGGGAGCCCGACCAGGCGCGCGCGCCCGGCGACCTGCGCGAGGTCGCGGCCCTCGACGTACTCCATCGCGAGGTAGTACATGCCGTCGATGCTGCCGAAATCGAAGACGGGGACGATGTTGCCGTGCGAGAGCGAAACGCCGATGCGGGCCTCGTCGAGGAACATCTCGCGGAACGACGGGTCCGCGCAGTACTTCGGGTGGACCCGCTTGATGCACAGCGTCTTGCCGATGCCTCCGGGGCGGTGCACGCGCGCCTTGTAGATCTCCGCCATGCCGCCGACGGCGATCCGCTCGACCAGGTCGTACTCGCCGAAGCGCATCTTCCTAGAGGATCATGCCACGAAGCGCGTTGGACGGCCGGTTCGGGGCGTGACAGGATCTAGACGTGGATCGCTCCCCCGCCGAGGCGCTCCGCCGGTTCCGGGCGAGGTTCGACGGCGTCGCCGAAGCCGAACGCGCGGACGAGGAGCACGACGCGCCCACGCCCGAGATCCGCATGCTGCGGGTGCTCGAGCTGCACGGACTGGCGCTGGCGATGGAGATCGAGCAGGCCCGTGCGAGGCTGGGGACGACGTTGCCCGATCGGATAGCCTCCGAGGTCGATCGCCGCTGGATCGACGAGGCCCCGGTGCCGGTCGCTCTCGCCGCGCGGTGGCGCGCGCTCCATGGCGATCCCCCCCGCTGACCTTCCCCGGGTCCTCGGCGGCGTCCTGCGCGAGGTCGTCGAGGTTCTTGCCGCGGAAGGGGCCCCGCACATGGTCATTGGTGGCCTTGCCGTCGGGGCGCACGGCCGTGTCCGGGCGACGAAAGACGTCGATCTCTCCGTGCAGGCGGACACGGAGACGACGAGCCGGATCATCCAGCGGATCCAGGCGCTGGGCTTCTCGGCGCGGGTACACGGACCGACCGGCCCCGGCGCCATCGTCCGGTTCGTCAGGGCGGGGGAGGACGGCATCTCGCGATGGGTCGACCTGCTCTTCAGCGGCACGCCGTTCGAGGACCTGGCGATTCGCCGCGCGTCGCCCGTGAGGTTGCTCGGGCTGGACGTTCCGGTCGCGTCGCTCGAGGACCTGCTGGTCTTCAAGATGCTCGCGGGGCGCCCGCAGGACGAGGCGGATGTGATCGCCTTGCTCGGGCAGCACGCGGGTCGGATGGACGACGCGTACCTCGATCAGCGGGCGGGGGAGTGGGATCTCGTCGAGGCGCTCGCACGCTTCCGCAGCCGCGCGCGAAGCACGCTATAGTGTCCTCGGTGACCACGCGTACCGAGACGGGAGCGGCACGGCCCACCAGCATCGTCTACGACAAGAGCCAGACGCCCGAGTTGGTCGTCAAGCGCGAGGAGCTGTGCGTCATCCTCGGGCCGGACGAGGCGTCCAAGGTCGACCTGGACCGGGACGTGATCCGGATCGGGTCCTCGAAGGACAGCGACCTCGTGCTCACGGACCGCACGGTCTCGCGGCACCACTGCGAGATGAGGCGCACGCCGGCCGGGTGGGAGCTGCACGACCTCGGGTCGACGAACGGCACGAGCTACGCCGGATCGCGCATCCACGCGGCGGTCATCCCGATGGGGAGCGTGATCGACGTCGGCAAGACGAAGCTCGAGCTGCGCGAGGTGACCGAGCGCCGGCGCGTGCCGCTCTCGCGCCGGACGCGCTTCGGCGATCTCGTCGGCGAGTCTCCGGCGATGCGGCGCGTCTTCTCGCTGCTCGAGCGCGCGGCGGAGTCCGACGTGACCGTCCTGCTCGAGGGCGAGACGGGAACCGGCAAGGAGCTTGCCGCCCGCGCGCTGCACCAGCACGGCAAGCGCGCGTCGGGGACTTTCACCGTGGTCGACTGCGGCGCCGTGGCTGCGACATTGATCCAGTCGGAGCTGTTCGGGCACGCGAAGGGCTCGTTCACGAGCGCGGACCGCGATCGGTCGGGCGCGTTCGAGTCCGCGCACGGCGGCACGCTCTTCCTCGACGAGATCGGCGAGCTGCCCCTCGAGCTGCAGCCGATGCTCCTGCGCGTCCTCGAGATGCGGGAGGTGCGGCGTATCGGAGAGACCGCGCAGCGCACCGTCGACGTCCGGCTCGTCGCCGCGACGAACCGCGACCTGCCGACCGAGGTCCGAGAGGGACGCTTCCGCGAGGACCTCTTCTACCGGGTCGGTGTCCTGCGCATCCGCATGCCGTCGCTACGCGAGCGGCGCGAGGACATCCCGACCCTCGTGAAGCACTTCCTGCGCAGCCGCCCCGGCATCGACGTCTCCGACGCGATCCTGCAGCGCCTCTCGCGCGCGCCCTGGCCGGGAAACATCCGCGAGCTGCGCAACGTCGTCGAGCGCGGCGTTCTCCTGTCGTTCGACGAGGTCGCCGAGGCTGCCGGCGAGGGATTGGAGCCGGCTCCCGCGACCCCCGCGAAGATCTCGCTCGACATCCCCTTCAAGGAGGCGAAGGAGGGATTGGTCTCGGCCTTCGAGAAGGAGTACCTGCAGGCGCTGCTCAAGCGCACGGGCGGCAACGTCTCCCGCGCCGCGAGAGAGGCGGGCATCGACCGCAAGCACCTGGAGCGCCTGATGAAGAAGCACCGCCTGCGACGTCGTTAAGTCTCCCAGGTCGTCCGCGCCGCCCATTGCCTGTTGCCTGTTGCCCGTTGCCGGTTTCCTGTCTCCTGTTCTTCAAGCGCCTGTAACAGGAGACAGGACACAGGCAACGGGCAACGGGCAACGGGCAATGGGAACCTGGGTCCACTGCGAAGGTCAGTCGCCTCCCCTCGACCGTGCCGTACGTGCCGAGGCTCCCAGGATGGCGGCCAGCTCCGTCGCTTCCCGAATGAGCGGAGTCAGGTCGCCGGACACCCATCGAGACCGCTCGACCAGGCCGAGCCAGAAGACCGTTTCGCGCACCTCTTTCGCCGCGATGCTCACCTTGTGCACGAAATCGCCCCGGCTCTCTGCGGCTCGAGCCTCTTCGTAGTTCGCTCCGCCACCTGTTCCCGCACGGACCAGTTGCCCGGCGACGTGGCGACCACCAGGATCTTTCGGCAGGCGTGCGGCCAAGCGCAAGGTCGCGACCGCCAGCCTCACCAGCCGACGAGCGATGTCGCTGCCGCGGCGCAATGCCCGTTGCCGGTTGCCTGTTGCCCGTCCCCGGTCTCCTGTTTCTTCGTTCTTGCCGTCGCCCATGGCCCGTTATCTGCCAACGCGATGATTCGTTGCGTCTTCCCGGTATGATCCGGTCGGTGCTCGCGCGTGCCAACTTGCTCCTCCTCCTTGGCGGATGC
>Ga0247727_10000429_pt1 | contig 102313 bp, 71 predicted proteins | sample WisWelCaveWW1625_FD_202498 | JGI IMG/M metagenome (GOLD analysis project Ga0247727, IMG submission 202498) | Biofilm microbial communities from Wishing Well Cave, Virginia, United States - WW16-25 | ecosystem: Environmental > Aquatic > Deep subsurface > Groundwater > Cave microbial mat...
GCGCGCGCGCGACCTGCGGCAGGAGCGTCGAGAAGCAGGTCGCGTCGAACTGGAAGTGGTGGTGCGTGCTGCCGACGTGGCGGGCGACGAGCTCGGCGAAGCGGCTCTCGTCGTGCTCGCTCGCGCCGAAGCCCATCGAAAATGTGTCGATGCCCTGCTTCGCTCTTGCCGCGAGCGCCGCGACGAGCGAGCTGTCGAGGCCGCCCGAGAGGAAGACGCCGACGGGCACGTCGGCCACGAGCCGCGAGCGGACGGCCGCGTCCAGCCGCGCGAGCAGCTCCTCGTTCGCCGTCTCCCGCGGCGGCGGCGCGGGGAGCCGCCAGTAGCGCGTCTTCGTGAGCGCTCCGCTCGTCACGTCGACGCGGACGAACTCGCCCGGCAGCACGCGCCAGACGTCGCGGAAGAGCGTCTCGCGGCCGCGGATGAAATGGAGCGCGAGGTAGTCGTCGAGACGGCGCCGGTCGACCTCGAAGGGGCGCGCCGCCAGCGCCTGCAGCGCGTCGAGCGACGACGCGAAGTGGAAGCCGCCGGCGTCGCTCGTGCAGAAGAGCGGCTTCTCGCCGAAGCGGTCGCGCGCGAGCCAGAGCTCCTTCGAGCGGCGGTCGAGGATCGCCAGCGCGAACATCCCGTCGACACGTGCGAGCAGCCCCTCGATGCCCCACGTGTCGTAGCCCTGCGCGAGCACCTCGGTGTCGCTGCTCGTGGCGAACGGAACGCCGCGCCCGCGCAGCTCGGACCGAAGCTCACGGTGGTTGTAGATCTCGCCGTTCTGGAAGGCGACCACCTCGCCGCCGCGCGCGAAGAGCGGCTGCTTCCCGCCCTCAAGGTCGATGACGGCGAGGCGCCGCATCGCCAGGCCGACGTTGCCGTCGACGATGTGGCCGGCGCCGTCGGGCCCGCGCGCGCGCATGAGCTCGTTCGCAGCGAGCAGGCGGTCGCGGTCGACGACGCGCTGCGCCTGGGCGACCTGCCCGAGGATCCCGCACATCGGCGGCTCTCAGCTCGCGCCACGCCGGACGGCGCAGGCGAGGTGGGGCGTGCGCGTCCGCTTCCCTCGCAGCCGGCGCAGCCAGCGGCGCAGAGCCCGCGCCCGATCGACTCGCGGGTGGTCGCGGAAGTCGGTCTCGAGCGTGCGCGCGACCGAGAAGCCGTGCTGCGCGAGCCGTGCGCAAAGCGAGGCGGCCTCCCACGAGCGCACGTGCTGCCAGCGGTGAAAGTGGTGATCGCAGGAAGGGCAGTAGATCGAGCTCGCGGCGAGCTCCTCGCGGTTGGGCGTGGTGAAGATCGCGAGGCCGCCCGGCTTGAGCAGCGCGCGGGCGCGGCCGAGGAGCTCCACGAGCGCCGGGTCGTCGAGGTGCTCGATCACCTCGACGCAGAAGAGCGCGTCGGCGCTGCCGACGGCCGCGACCGCCTCGTCCGGCGCGACCACGCCGGCCAGGCGGGGATGGCTCCCGAAGCGCCGTTTCACCTCCACGCGCGACGCCGGCGAGTGATCGAGGGCGAAGACGCGGGCGGCGCGATCGAGCAGATGGGGGAGCAGGCCGCCGATCCCGCAGCCGTAGTCGACGACCGTCGGGCGCGCCGGAAGCAGGTCGCTGAACGAGCCGACGATCGCGGCGCCGAACTGCTCGGCGAAGTAGTTCCCGTGCCGGTTCGACTCGAAGTCCCAGAAGCGGGCGATGAGCTCCGGAGTCCAGCGCAGCGGCGTCGGCATCGAGCGGCGGATGATATCGCTGCCCCGCGCTTGATCGGCGGCGCGCGGGCCGTCATCGTCCACGGCGTGGCGCTCGAGCGCATCCGCGTCCGGTGGCGGCGCAACTGGCAGAAGCTGCGTGCGCTCGCACGCCGGCCGGCGGTGGTCGCGGCGGCGCGTCGCTCGGCACCCGGTCTCTACCACGTCGTCGTGCCGCCGCGAGTGCTCGACACCTACGAGGAGACGGCGGAGGGGATCGCCGACGCGCTGCGCGCGCACGGGCGCGAGGCGGTCGTCCACTACGTCGACGAGCTCGACGACGCACGGCCGCTGCGACCGGGCGATCGCGTCCTCGTCTACGGCGCGCACCGCTTCGCGCCGTGGCGGCCGCCCGCCGGCGTGCTGCTGATCGGCGTCAACGTCGAGCAGTACCCGCCCGGCTGGGCTCCGCCCGGCACCGTCGGCTCGTCGCCCGGCGCCGGCGTCGAGCTCATGGCGAAGACCGATCGCTTCCTCGCCGGCTGCGACCGGCTCCTCGAGTGCAACGAATGTCTGCTCGCGGAGTCGGCGACGCTCGGACGCGTCGCGGCGGGCGTGCTGCCGTTCGCCTGGACGCCGCGGTTCGACTCGGGGATCGCGCCGTCGCCGCGGCCGCGCTTCGAGATCGCCTTCCTCGGCCGGCCCGGCGAGGGAAGGCGGCGCGAGGCGCTCGCCGCGCTTTCGCGCGAGTTCCGGCTCGCGCCGTCGACCGTCGCGTGGGGCCGCGCGCGCGGCAGATTCCTCGGCAACGCGCAGATCCAGATCAACCTGCACCAGAGCGACAAGCCGGTGCTCGAAGGCCATCGCTTCGCACTCGCCTTCGCCCACGGCGCCTTCCTCTTGAGCGAGCCGCTGCCGCCGGGCGCGCCGTTCCGCGCGGGCGTTCACCATGCCGAGGCGCCGCTCGCCGGGTTCGCGGACGCGATCCGCGACTGGCTCGCCCGGCCCGAGGAGCGCCGCCGGATCGGCGCCGAAGGAGGCCGCTTCTTGCGCGAGGAGTACACGCTCGAGCAGGCGGTCGCGCGGCTCCTGCCGATCCTTGAAGGGAAGACGGACGGGGAGTCGGAAGGGAAATCGCCGCCCGATCCTCGCCGCGCCCGATGACCGAGCCGCGGAATCTTCGTCCCGCGCGCGGCGTCCCGCTCGAAATGCGTTGAGGGGCGAGCGCGCGAACGACGAATGCGTTCGCCAATGCGCGACGCGCTCTCGGGCGACGCGCGTCAACAACAGGGGCGGACTCCAGATGACGCGTTTCCATTGCGCCCTCGCGGGCGTTGCGCTGCTTCTCGGCTGCGGAGGTGGGGGCGGAAGCGGCGGGAGCGGGGCGGCGACCGGGATGCCGTCGAGCTCGTTCACGACGGTGACGGTGACGCCGAGCCAGGGCCTCGCGGCCGACGGCGTCGCGTCGTCGACGATCGTCGTAATCGTGCGCGACACGAACGGCCACTTCCTCCAGGGCGTCGACGTCGCGCTCGCGGCGAGCGGAGCCGGGAACGCGATCACGCAGCCGCCCGTTTCGAGCAACGGGCTCGGCGCCGTCTCCGCCTCGCTGCGTTCGACCGTCGTCGGCGCGAAGACGCTCACGATCACGCTCGATCCCGCCGGCGCGGCGGTCGTCGTCGTCGCCCACCCGATCGTGCGTTTCGGGCCGCGCGCCCACGTGCAGGGCGTCGCGCGCTCCTACGACACGAACCGCAACGGCCTCTGTGACGCGGGCGACCGGCTCGTCGTCGGATTCGATCGGGCCGTCTCGGTCGGTTCGACGAGCGCCGCGAGCTTCGCGCTCCCGGTGAGCGGCGACTCGCTCGGCGCCGGCGCGCAGGTGGCCGCCGGCCCGCTCTCGAACGAGGTGACGGTCACGCTAGGCACGAGTCCGACGCTGCGCACGCGTCAGCCGTTCGGTCCGACCAGCGCCGGCGCTCCCTCCGGGATCGACGTGAGCAGCGCGATCGCGGCCGGCGCGATCGTCGACCAGCAGAGCGGTCAGACGGCCGAGCCTTCGACGCCGGCAATGCCGGTCGACCTGGTCGCCGGCTTCGTGAACGCCACGACCGGCGTCTCGAACCATCGCAGCCGCTTCCACGCCGCCGCCGATCTCGACGACGACGGCGACCAGGACCTCGTCACGGTCGGCGACCTCGGCGCGGTCGACGTCTTCGCGAACGACGGCCAGGGCCACTTCACCGACACGCTGCAGGATCTCGACGTCGGGATCTGCGTCGCGCTCGGCGACCTGGACGGGGATGGCGACGTCGACGTCGTCGTCGGCCGCTCGGGCCCCAATGATTTCGTCGACCTCGTCTTCGTCAACGACGGGAGCGGGACGTTCAGCGCGACGAGCGAGTCGCTCGGCAGCTACGTCACGGCGGCGCTAGCGCTTTGCGACGTGGACGGCGACGACGACCTCGACGTGATCGAGGGCAACAGCGACGACTCCGACCACGTCTACGTGAACGACGGTGACGGCCACTTCGTCGACAGCGGCCAGGCGCTCGGCGTCGGCGGCACGCAGGACCTCGCGGTCGGCGATCTCGACGGCGATGGCGACCTCGACTACGTCGCCGCCGGGCTCTACGCCGACGACCAGATCTACCTGAACGACGGCAGCGGCGCCTTCACGGCGACGGGAGTCTCGTTCCACGCGGCGGTGACCGAGGCGCTCGCGCTTGGCGACGTCGATGGCGACGGCGACCTCGATCTCGCCACGTCCGAGATCGGCAACCCGCTCCGGATCTTCTGGAACGACGGCGCCGGCGCCTTCAGCGACTCCGGCCAGCTCCTCGGCGAGAACGACGCGCGCGCGCTCGCCTTCGACGACTGCGACGCCGACGGCGATCTCGATCTGCTCGCGGGAACGGGAACGGGGCTCTCGATCTTCCACGCGACGTTCGCGGGGACCTTCGCGGTCGCGCCGCTCGTCGACACGGGAAACCCGAGCGCGACGATCGCGCCTGGCGACTTCGACCGCGACGGCGACGTCGACCTCTTCTGCGGCTCGACCGCCGGCTTCGACCAGCTCAAGCTGAGCTCGAGGACCGGCACGTTCGGGCCGCCGAGCTTCACCGACTCGGGCGCGGCGCTTGGCTCCGCCGACACGCGCGCCGTCGCGGGCGGCGATCTCGACGGCGACGGCGTCCCCGACTTCGTCGAGGCGGTTCACGGCGGCACGAGCCGGGCGTGGCTCGGCCAGGGCGACGGGAGCTTCGTCGTGGGAAGCGCGCTCGGCTCGGGGCCGGCGTCCTGCGTCGCGCTCGCCGATTTCGACGACGACGGCGACCTCGACGTCGTGATCGGTGAGGACTCGGGCGGCAGCGCCTCGGTCTGGTTCAACGACGGTTCGGCGTCGTTCACGGCGAGCGGCCAGTCCTTCCCGGCCGCGGCGACGAGCTCCCTCGTCGTCGGCGATCTCGACGGCGACGGTGCCGTCGACCTCGTCTTCGGCGAGTTCGGCGCGCCGAACCGGGTCTGGACGAACGACGGCAGCGGCACGTTCACCGACACGCTGCAGGCGCTCGGCGCCGACGAGACGAGCGGGCTTGCGCTCGGCGACCTCGACGGCGACGGCGACGGCGACCTCGATCTGGTCGAGGCGGTCGCGGCCGTCGGCGACGAGGTGGTGTGGCTCAACGACGGGAGCGGCGCCTTCTCGCAGGCGGGGACGTTCGCCGGCGGCGACGCGCGTCGCGTCGCGCTCGGCGATCTCGACGGCGATCTCGACCTTGACGTGATCGTCGGAGTCGCCGGCGGCGGCGACACCGTCTGGCTCAACGACGGCAGCGCGGGATTCAGCAGCTCGAGCGCGCCGCTCGGGAGCTACGCGACGTCGCGCGTCACGATGGCCGACGTCGACCTCGATGGCGACCTCGATCTCTTCGCGGCCGCCGACGACGGCAGCGGCGTCCACCTCTACCTGAACGACGGTGCCGGCGACTTCACCGAGGCCGCGAGCTTCGGCTCGGGTCCGACGGCCGACCTCTTCGTCGCCGACCTCGACCACGACGGCGATCTCGACTTCGTCGCCGGCGACGGCAGCGGCGTGGGCGCGCCGATGAGAGTGTTCCTGCACGACTGACGGGACGGGAGCACGACGCCCCGCGCTCGCGCTCGAGTCAATCGGGCTCGCCGCTCATCACCCAGGCGGCCCAGTCGCGCGCCGCGAAGCGCGGCGAGCCGTCGGGGTTCTTCTGCTCGCGCAAATGGCGCTTGGCTTCCCACAAGGCCCGCGCCTTCGGCCGCTTCTCGACCCAGAGCCGCCGGTAGAAGTCGGTCATCAGCTCCCTCGTCGCCTCGTCCGGGACCTTCCACAGGGAAGTGATGGCCGTGCGCACGCCCGCGGCGTGCAGCGCCTGCTGCAGCGAGGCGATGCCCTGGCCCGCGCGCCGGCGGCCGACGTTGGTCTCGCAGGCGGAGAGGACCGCGAGCTCGCAGTTGCCGAGGTCGAGAGCGCAGAGCTCCTCGGCCGTCATCATCGCTGCGTTGCCCGGCCGCTCATCCCGACTCGCGCCCGCTTCGGCGAAGGCGAGGCCGCACAGCACGAGCGGGGCGAGCTCGCACACGTCCTCGTCGTGGCGGAAGAGCGTCTTGAGGCTGGGCCGCCGCGCGTCCGTTCGAGCGTTGCGGTCGGAAGGCACGGAGTCCGGGTCGAAACCCGCGTGCGTGGCGAGATGGAGGAAGCGAGCCGTCGGCGCGAGCGCCTCGAACGCCTCGCGCGACGCCTTCGGGCCGGTGAGCAGCTCGACCGCAGCGTCGGCGCTGAAGTGTTCCCGGAAGCGCGCCGCGACCGACGCGACCTCCTCGTCGGTCGCGGGGAGCGAAGCCAGCGAGCTCCGCGGCGCGGGAGCGTCGGAGCCGGACGGAGTCTCGCTCGCGCGCGCGAAGGTCACGCCTCCCAGCGCGAGGAGCGACGGTGCGCCGGAAGGCGGCTGCGTCGGGATTGTCAGCTCCTTCAGCGCGACCCTGGCCACGAGCTCGATCCGGTCGCCGACGCACGACTTGCCTTCGGGCAGCGCATCGAGCGGCACGAGGAAGAGGGCGTCGTCCGGGACGACGATCACGCGCCGCGCGTCGCCGAGCAGCGGCCGCAGCGGATCGAACACGAGGCGTCGCAGCTCTTCGCCGGCGGCGCGCCGTCCCAGAGCGGCGGAGTCGGTCGCCGGACGAGCCTTCTCGGCGCCGCCGACCGAGCGGTCCGGCGCCGAGTCTTCGTCCGACAGCGGACACTTCACCTCGGCTCGCCACCGTTCCACCGCCGCGTCGATCGCGTCGGCCGGACCGAGGTCGATCCGCGCCAGCGGCTGCGACGCTCGAAGGACGTAGGCGACGTACGACTCGCCGACGTACTTCAGCTCGCGGGTGGCCCGATCGACGGCGGCGCGCTGGAACCTCCAGTAGGCGACGGCCGCCTCGTCGGCCTTGAGCGCCGCGGTGATCGCCGCGAGGTCGACCTTTGGGAGGACGGCCTCGACGGCCGGAAGCGAACCGAGGAAGCGCTGCAGCTTGCGCTGCGCGTCGTCCCGGCCGGCGATCGCCGCGGAGAACCGCGACGGATCGGTGGTGGCGGTGCGGGTCACTTCGCGGCTCGCCCGCACCACCGCGCTCCGCAGGTCGCGCAGGACGCCCGGATCGGCCGACGAGACGGCGGCGCCGGCGACTCGAAGGCCGGTCGCCCGGACGGCGCGCAGGGACTCGATCGCGGCGAAGACGAGCGGCTCGAGCGACGCGTCGGCCGCGCCGTCGAGCGAGAGGAGCGCGTCGGTGTCGTCCATCGACGAGACGGCGACGCGCTCGATCTCGCGGGGCGAGAGCGAGCCGAGCCACCGCTCCACGCCTCGACGCGTCCCGACGGCGAGCGCGGCGAGGAGCTCGCGGAGCCGGCTGCGGTCGGCGGTCCGTGCCACCAGCAGCGCGAGATGCCGCAACGCGCGCTGTCGCTCGGCGTCGCCCTCCGGCAGCGCCCGCGAGCAGCTCGCGTGGGCTTTCTCGACGAGTGCGAGCGCGCCGGCGAGATCGTTGAGCTTCTCCTTCGTTCCGGCGAGGTTGAGCAGCGCGGCGATCCGGTCGGGGTGGGAGTCGGGAAGGGTCCGAGAACGGACCGCGAGGATCTTCTCCTCGAGCTCGAGGGCGCCGCGGAAGTCGCCGAGCTCGCCCTTGGTGACCGCGAGATCCTGCCGCACCGTCTGAAGGTCGGGATGGTCGTCGGACAGCCGCCGCGCGCGAATGGCGAGGACCTCCTGCTCGATCTCGAGCGCGTGCTCGGGATCGCCGAGGTCTCGCAAGGCGTTGGCGAGGTTCAGGCGGGCCCCGAGCAGCTCCGGATCGTCGCCGGGTCGCGATCGGGCGAGGACTTCGAGAACCTTCTCGGTGAGCTCGAGAGACCCGCGGGCGTCGCCGAGCTCTCGCCTCGTCGCCGCGAGATTGTTTCGCGCCTTCTGCAGCAAGGCGTCGTCGTCGCGCAGCGTACGCGAGCAGGCTGCATAGGCGGCCTCCTCGAGCGCGAGCGCGCGGCCGAGGTCACCGAGCCCCTTCAACGTCAGTGCGAGATTCAGCCGCGCGCTCTGCAGCCTCGGGTCATCGTCGTGCAAGGTGCGCGACCAGACCTCGTGGGCCTTCGTCTCGAGCTCGAGCGCGCCCTGGAGGTCGCCGCGTTGAAACCTTGCCGAGGCAAGGTTCAGCCGCGCGCGCTGCAGGGCCTCGTCGTCGTCGCGCAGCTTGCGCGACCGAACCTCGTAGACCTTCTCGAAGAGCTCGTAGGTGCCTTCGACGTCGCCGAGCGCCCGCCTTGAACTGGCGACGTTCTCCCGAGCGATTTGCAGGTCGAGGTGGTCGTCCGGGAGCGTTCGCGTGAAGACATCGAGGACCTTCGACTCGAGGACGAGAGCGCCCGCCGCGTCGCCGCGCGCCCGCATCGTCACCGCGACGTTGCCTCGGATGCGCTGGAGCTCGACGTGGCTGTCGGGAAGCGTTCGGGCCATGAAACCCAATACGGCGCTCCAGGCCTGCTCTGCGCCGCGCGCGTCCTGGGCGTTGTAGGCGGACGCGGCCGCGTTCAAGAGCAGCGAGGCCACTTCTTCGTGCTCGACGGGCGATCGGATCGCGAGCAGCTTCGTCACCGCCGCCTCCGCATACGTGCGGCCCTGCTCGTAGTCGACCTGCTTGACGCTGGCGTTCGCCGATCGGACCGAGTTCTTGGCCTCCTGCAATGCCGCCGCGTGCTCGGCGGGCAGGCGCCGGATCGCCGTCAGGCGGACGGTCACTTCACCGATGCCGGTCGGAGAGGCGCCCGCCACGACGATCGAGAGCATTTCGCCGGCCGCGACCGCGCGCTTCAGGTACGCCGTCGTCCCGCCGCCGGAGTTGTCGTCCTCGGCGAGCCGGCTCCCGGCGGCGTCCTCGATCCGAAGCCAGGGATCGAGCTGCTCCGACGCGGCGTGCACGTAGATCGCGCCATCCGTTGGAACGACGAACGCGAGCCGGCGCGCGGGGCCGTGCCCCTCGAGCGGCGGGTCGTCGGTCGACAAGCGGATCGTGGTCGACTCGCCGGACGTCAACGACTGCTGCGCCGATGCCGGCGACGCGGCCGCGAGGACGACGGCCGCGCAGTCGACCCACGCAAGCGACCAGCGCATCTGCATGGAGCCGCCTCAGTAGTTCTGCAGCCGGAACCAGCGGACGCTGTAGTCGCTCAGGCGGTCGGATCTGGCCCCGCCTTCGCCCGAAAAGAGGTCGCGGAGCCGTGTGGAGCCGACGTCGACGTCCTGCGGCTCGACGGACTTGGCGGACGCGATGCCGGCGCCGCCGATGCCCCGGTAGGCGATGGATCGCGTCTCGTCGTCGAGCATCCTCGGCTTCGGAAACGTCCGATGCAGCTCCTCCACCGCCTCGACGGAACCGGCGGCGACGACGATTGCAAAGTCCTCGTAGCGCCCGTGCTCGGAGCTCGGTTTCGACGTCACGGTCCAGAACATGACATCGTTCCCGCTCCTGCCGGGCAGCTGCTGCGCCGTGCCACGACGCAGGGGGTTGCACAGGTCGCTGTGCGCCATCGGGAAGATGGCACAGAGCTTCCCATCGCCGTCCTGATTGAAGATCCAGACGTAGGCGTCGCTGCGCGCGGTGACCTCGAGCACGAGGCGATCGTCGATCGTCACCCGGTCGCCTTCGCTCAACGACTTGAGAGGCCGCCCTTCGGAATCGACGAGCAACCACTGCATCTTCACGCCGAGGCGGTCGAATGCGTCCCCCGAGCCGAGCCACGAGCCCCACGGCAGGAACCACGCGCCGCCGCCGACGAGGATCGCCGCCGCGGCGAGCGCAACGACGACGCGGCGCGACGGTCGCGGACGTTCCGACGACGAGGAAGCGACGGCGCCGGATCGGTCGGCGAGGTCGCACCGTCGCAGCGCCATCTCCATCGCCCCCGCCGACTCGAATCGATCCGCTTCGCGCAGCGCGAGCGCCTGGTGGACGACGGCGGCGAACTCGTGCGAGACGTCGGGGCGGCGGTCGGCGAGGGGGACGATCCGGCCGGCGAGCAGTTGCCTGCGGAGCTCCTCGAGCTCCTGCGCGTCCACCGGGTACCTGCCCGAGACGAGCCAATAGAGGAGCACGCCGACCGCGAAGAAATCTGTCTGCGGGCTCGCGGAGGGCGGCGTGGCGAACTGCTCGGGCGCCATGAAGCGCGGCGTGCCGAGCGTGCTCGTCGGCTCGCGGTGCTGGAGCGCCTGCGCGGCGCGAGCCACGCCGAAGTCGAGCAGCACGACCCGTCCGCCCGAGGCGCGCATCACGTTGGCGGGCTTCACGTCGCCGTGCAGGATCCCGCGGGAGTGGATCGCGGCGAGCGCGCGGCAGAGCGAGATGCCGACGCGTGCCGCCTCCTCGGCGGAGAGCGGACCGTTCGCGGCCGCCCACTTCTCGAGGGTCTGCCCTTCGAGGAGCTCGAGGCTCAGGCGCAGGCGTCCCTCTTGCTGGTCGACCGAATGGATCCGCACGATGTTGGGATGGTCGAGCGAGGCGAGCAGCCGCGCCTCGTGGAGGAAACGCTCGCGGATCTCGGGCGACGCGACCGCGCGCTCGTTCAGGACCTTGAGCGCGACCTCGCGGCCGAGCGCGCGATCGCGGGCGCGCCAGACCGTGCCCCACGCGCCGCGGCCGAGCTCATGGAGCAGCTCGAAGCCCTGCTCGACCGGCGGCTCCGTCGCTCCCCTTTCTCCATGCGCGTCGTGCGCCAGCCCTTCATGGAGCGCGCGCATCCGCTCGAGCGTGCGAAGCGCTTCGAGCTCCGCGGCGCCGACGCTGCCGGAGTTCGCGAGTCCGGCCCAATCCACGGGCACGCCGTCGGCGACGTTGGCGGCGAGCTCCTCGAACGGATCCTTGCCTGACGCGCCGGGCTCAGGGGAGCTCGCGCCCTCCGGCCTCTTCACCACGGGCCATCTCCTGGCAGACCTGCTTCAGCGCGCGGCTCACCGTCATCCGCGCGACGGCGAGCGTCGAGAACCGGCATTCGGACGCGATGACGTCGTAGCCGAGACCGAGCTCGAGCCGCAGGAGAAGCGCCGCGCGATAGTCGGGGCGAAGCGTGGCGAGCGCTCGCTCGTACGCCTCGAGCTTCTCGCTCCGCATGATCCGCGCGAGCGGCGAGGTCTGGTCGAGCGCGGGCGCGAAGCGCGACTCGTCGGAAAGGGGCTGCGGCGCCGGCCGGCGTCGATCGGTGCGGCGCGCGTCGAAGACGTTGTGCAGGGCGATGCTGCGGAGGTAGGCCCAGAACGAGCCGATCCCCCGGTACTCGAACCGCCCGAGTCCGCGAAACGCCTCGAGGCTCACCTCCTGGACGAGATCCTGGGTCTCGAGCATTCCGCGCTGCCCGGCCGGCAGCCGCGCGCGCAGGAACGCCTCGAGCCGCGACCGGTAGCGCTCGAAGAGGAGGTCGCGCGCCCCGGCCTCGCCCGCCTGCGCGCGGCCGACCAGGTCGCCGGTCGCGAGCAGGCTCGTCCCCGAGGAGTCGGGTGCGGCGGCCATCGCGGAGCTCCGCCTCGAATCCGGCGGGGACCGCCCGCGCCGTCCGGAAAAACGAGGCGCGGGAGCATATCTCGGTCGACGGCGTCATGGGCTGGGACCAGCTCAGAACGCCGAGACTTCCGTCCACTGGACCGGCGTCGCGGAGAGAAATCGCACGCGCGGCCGCAGTCGGTCCGCGAGCTCGAGTGCCTCCAGTCCGGGCCGGCTGTCGATCACGAAGAAGTTGCGGCCGATGGCCAGTTCACGGCGAACCTCCAGACCTTCCGTGATCAGGAAGTCGCGCGCTTCCGAGGGCTCGAGCGTCGAATCGACCTGCACGACGACGCCGCCGGGAAAGAACGTGCGCGGCGCGTCGGGGCCACCGCCGAAATGGAGCATCTCGGCGAAGCGAGCGTCGGGATGGCGCTCGCGCAGGCGGTGCAGGAGAGACGAAGCGAGCTCGCCGCCATCGCAGCGCCACAGACGCATCCGATTCGACGGGGCTGCGAGCTGTTCGGCGCCCGGCGACTCGGCCAGGAGCGCGGACATCACGGCGTCGGTCGGTTCGAGCTCGGCGATCAGCTCGGGGTCGAGCCAGAGCCGGTGCACCGCGGACCCGTCGCGCAACTCGATCCAGGTGTCGTCATTCGCGGGAAGGGCCTTGGATCCTCGAGCGCCCTGCGCCGCGACCGCGGCGCCGATCGACGTCACGCCGAAGAGCGACACGACGACAAGCTGCTTCTTCAGGTTCATGGTTGGATCTCCTCAAACGATCGGGGGTCAGGTTGAGATTCTCAGTGACCGTAGAGCGTGAGGAACCACGACGTGATCTTCCCGGTGTAGCCGGAGATCAGGTCGTAGACGTAGAGCGTCCACGTGCCGTCCGCCGGCTCGTCGAGACACCGCAGCGTCCCGAACGGCCAGTAGTTGTAGTCGAGCGGCTTGCTGCTCAGGACGCGCGAACGTGCGAGCACACTGGCAGTACCCTTCGGACTGACCAGGACCACTTTGAGCTGGGAGGAGTAGCGGTGGTCCGAAGTGAAGACGATGGTCACGAAATCGAGCGACCGGATTCCGCTGCCGCTCACCGTCAGCGAGTCGGAGGCGCCCTTCGAGCTGTTGTCCGGAATCGTGATTCCTGGGAATCGAATCGGCGAGTTCACGAAGATCGTCTTCCCCGGATTCTGCCAGCTCCGCGAGAGGTTCGTGGCGGCATCGGCGTCGACGACGCCGAAGCCGTAGTCGTGGTTGACGTGGAATCCGGCTTCGTTGACCTGCCAGTCGGCGTGTCTCGGGTCGTTCTTGCGCGCGGTCCGCGCGAGGATCGAGCGCACGTCCCAGAACGTCAGCGACGGGTTCGCCTCCAGCATCAGCGCGACGACGCCGCTCACGAGCGGAGTCGCCGACGAGGTTCCGCTGAAGGTGCCCGTGTAGTCGAGATCGGCGTAGTCGGGCGCGCCGCTCGCGTTGTAGCCCGCGGTCCCGGTCCGATCGGTCGTCGTGATCCCGTGCTGGTTGTTGCCGAGCGAGGGCGCCGCGACGCATATGGTCGCTCCGGGAGTCGAGTAGATGGCGCGCTTGCCGTCGTCGCCGACCGCGCCGATCACGGTCACGCCGGGAGACGTCGTGTATCCCGAATAGTTGGTGTCGGCCGCCAGGTGTCCTTCATTGCCGGCGGCGAAAAGGTAGGCGACGCCGCGACCGCTTCGCCCGTTCGAGACTCCGTCGTTGATGGCGCTCGACCAGATCGAGGGCGCGGGCCAGAGGTAGCCCGGACCACCGGCTGGCCCCCAACTGTTGTTCGAGACGTCGACGCTCGCGAGGTCGTGCACCATCGCGTCAGCCGCGTTCGCGTCGGTGTAGAGGATTTCTGGGCTCAGCAAGTTGAAGTTGCAGAGTTGGGCCCGCGGCGCCGCGCCACTTACTCCCAGTCCATTTCCACCGCGTGCCGCCGCGACGCCGGCGACGGCGGTGGCGTGAAAATCGTTGGGGTGGTTGGTAGGGACCGGCGTCGTGCCGCCCGTCTTGTAGTCGTAGCTCATTCCGGAAGCGATGTTGGGCGTCAGGTCGGGGTGGTCGTGCTGCATCGAGGAGTCGACGACCGCGACCAGGACTCCCGTTCCCGTCCCGCCCTGCGCGTGCACCGAGAGGACGTTGGCGTCCTCGCCCGGCACGCCGCCGCCCTGTCCGACGTTGTTGAGGTGCCACTCGTCGCCGAGCAGCGGGTCGCTCGCGATGGAGGCCGCGGATCCGCCGCCGCCCCCGCCGCCTCCGCCGCCGGCGAGCATCACGGCGACCGGGATGCCGGGCCAGCAGGCGGTCGTCGCCGCGAGCAGGGTGGTCGCGGCCGAGAGTCTTGCCGTCGTTGCGAAGATCGATGCCAGGTTCATGGGAGCGCCTCCGTGTCCCATCAAGCGCCGAACGCCGGCGGTCGCATCACACGTCGATGCAACCGCCGGCGTCGGCGCGATGACGCGGTCAGGATCAGGTGCGCGGCGCAGGAGGAAGCGGGCTTCCGAAGACGGAGGCCGGATTGAACGCGATCCTCCAGATGCCCCACTTGAGCCCGCGGTTCGACACGAAGAGCACGTACTTGCCGTCCCGCGAGAAGACGGGCGAGCGGTCGTCCGAGCCGTTCACCGTGAGCTGCGTGGTCTTCTGGAGCTCCATGCTGTAGATCCAGACGTTGTTGTTCTGGTAGCCGAACTCGTCGACGCCCTGGTTCGAGGCGAAGAGCAGCCACTTGCCGTCGGGCGACCACGCAGGCTCGCCTTCGGACGACGTCGCCCCGAACGAGATCTGCGTCCGGTTCTCGCCGCTCGTGGTCATGGTCCAGAGGTGGCCGTTGGGTCCGATGAAGGCCACGGTGCGGCCGTCGGGCGCGATGGCGGGCGAGTGCCCCTCGCGCAGCTCGGTCGGGAAGTTCTGGAGGTTCGAGCCGATCGTCCACAGGCGCGGCTGGCTCGAGTTGCGCGGGTAGGACGTGTAGGCGAGGAGGCCGGGCTCCTTCGGCTCGAAACAGGGCTCGACCTCGTTCTCCTCGCCTTGCGTGACGAGCGTGAAGTTGAGCGGCGGCGTCACGGGCACGCGGAAGATGTCGAACTGGTTGCCCAGCCGGTTGGAGGCCAGGTAGATCCACTTCATGTCGGGCGAACAGGTGGCGTCGAGGTTGATGAAACCATCGGTGATCCGGCTCGACGGCGAGTTGTCGTCGATCCCTTTCCTGAACAGGTTTACGACGCTGCAGGTCGGAATGCCGTCGGCGCTCAACTCGATCTCGTGCCGCGAGTAGAGCAGGTTTCCGTCCGGCGCGGCGAAGAGCGACCCGAAGTACGAGACGTCTCCGTCGCCGCTGTCCAGCACCTTGTCGGCGACGACGCCCTCCTTCTCGGTCGTGGCGATGAAGGCGCGCGTCTTGGTGAAGTCGTAGTGGAACCGGCCGTCGTCCTGGAAGACGATCGTCGGCGTCCAGAGCTCGGAATACGGCGCGGTCCGGAGGTCGGCGTGAATGAGCTTGTCACCCTGGCTGTCGCGAAGCTCCTTGATCTCGGGGAAGTAGCCGTCCTTCTCGAATCGCAGCCGCAGCGATTCCCCGGGTCCCAGGCTGGCCCAGCGGTACGCCATCTTCGTGGGGGTCGCGCCGACGACGGGTTCGACGCGCAGGACCTTCTCGGGCCGATCGCCCTTCCGGTAGATCTCGCGCACTACCTTCGCGCCGGCGGGCGTGCTCGTCAGGGTCGGCGACGTGCAGCCGATGCCGCCGAGCGTGGCGGCGAACAGGATCAGACGAGTGAGTGTTTTCATGATTGGCATCCGTGAATGGGTCGCGCGCGGAACCGAGGTTCGGTTCAGCGCTCGACGGTGACCGTCTGGCAGTAGATCGTTCCGAAACTCGTGAGGGCCGTGACGACCACGTCGACCGGCGTGAACTCCGTGGTGACGCGGTAGTTCCTGGCGTCGCCGGCGAGCGAGGCGCTGTCCTCGCCGTCCGAGAGCGGGACGAGGCCGTAGAGGGCGTACCAGCGTTTCTCGCTGGCCGTCTCGCCGGAGGCCGGACCGCTCCCGACGGTGTGGCGCATGGTGAAACAGCCGCAGAGCGGGAGCATTCCGAAGAGAAGGGTCCGGCTCAGCGATCGTCGAAGCGTCCTCATGGGCGATCCTCCGGGTCTTGCAGTGGCTCGTTCCAACCTGCTGCTGCAAGCGCCGCGGAGCGGCCTGCGCATCCGCGCTGCGGGGGATTCCGGTCCCCGGCGGGCGACCGGCGCTCAGCTCGCCGCGGTCGGGACCGATCCGCCGCCCTGGTGGCCGCGGCTCTGGATCAGCCAGTGGCGGCGGTAGAGGCTCTCCGCGCGCGCCATGAGCTCGTCGTGCGTGCCGGTCTCGACGATCCGGCCCTTCTCGAGGACGACGATGCGATCGGCGTCGCGCACGGTCGAGAGGCGGTGGGCGATGACGATCACGGTGCGGCCCTTCATCAGGCGCTCGAGCGCCGACTGCACGACGGCCTCCGACTCGGAGTCGAGCGCCGAGGTCGCCTCGTCGAGGATGAGGATCGGCGGATCGCGCAGCAGCGCGCGCGCGATGGCGAGCCGCTGGCGCTCGCCGCCAGAGAGCCGGAAGCCCCGCTCGCCGACCGGCGTCGCGTAGCCGCGCGGCGTTCTCTCAATGAAGCCGTGGGCGTTGGCCGCCTTCGCCGCTTCGACGATCTGCTCCTCGGTCGCGTCGGGCCGGCCGTAGGCGATGTTGTCGCGGATCGCGTCGCGGAAGAGGACCGTCTCCTGCGAGACGATGCCGATCTGCTCGCGCAGGCTGCGCAGCGTCACGTCGCGCACGTCGTGGCCGTCGATCAGGATCCGCCCGTCGTCGACGTCGAAGAAGCGCGGCAGCAGGTCGATGAAGGTCGTCTTGCCGGCGCCGCTCGGTCCGACGAGTGCCACCTTCTCGCCCTTGCCGATCACGAGGTCGACGCCGTGGAGCGTCGGCTGGGTCGGCTCGTGATGGAAGTGGACCCCCTCGAAGCGGACCTCACGCGAGAAGGGCGGCAGCGGCAGGGCGCCCGGCTTCTCGACGATCTCCGAGCGCGCCTGCATCACCGTCCCGACGCGATCGGCGGCCGCGAGCCCGAGCTGGAAGTCGTTGAGCTGCTTGCTCATCCCGCGCAGCCCCATCATCGCGCGCGAGAGCGCGAGCACGTTGACGACGAGCCCGGTCGGGTCGAGCTTCCCGCCGAGCACGCGCTCGCCGCCGATCACGATGATGCTGGCGATGCCGAGCGCGCCGATCCCCATGACGATCGGCTCGGTCATGCTGCGCAGCCGGCGCACGCGCATCTGGCTCTTCATGTGGACGCGCGTCGCCGCGCGGAAGCGGCTGAACTCGCGCTCCTCGGAGGCGAACGCCTTCACGACGCGCTGCCCGACGAGCGCCTCCGAGATGACGGTGGCGATCTCGGCCATCCCCTGCTGGCTCTGCCGGTCGCCCTTGCGCAGCCGCCGCGCGATGGCGTTCACCGGCGCGATGGCGGCGCCGATGACCGCGGCGATCACGAAGATGAAGACGCCCTGGTTGAACCCGATGAAGAGGAGCATCGCCGCGAAGTCGAGGAAGTCCTGGATGAAACGGACCATCGCCTCGGTGAGGAAGCGGCCGAAGACCTCGAGGTCGTTGGTGATGCGCGCGACGAGCTGCGCCGAGTGGTTGCGCTGGTGGAAGCGGACCGACAGCCCCATCAGGTGTCGGAAGAGGTCGGACCGGATGTCGCGCACGACGCGGCGCGAGACCCCGGTCATCAGCACCGATTGCCCGTATTTCGACAGGCTGGCGAGCAGCACCGCGAAGACGAGCGCGCCGGCGAGCAGCCAGAGGAGCCGCCGCTTGCGCTCGATCGAGCCGGGCTCGCGCGGGACGCCCAGCCGATCGCCGATCCAGCTCGAGACCGCGTCGCGCCGCGCGGCGAACCACGCGCGCGCCCTCTCGATCGACGACGGCGGCGCCGCCTGCGCCGCCGGGCCGGCGGGCGCGGCGCCGCTCGCCGCCGGGACGAGCGACGGCGCGCCGAGGATCTGCGACAGCCCGCCCTGCAGGATCGTGAGCTCGAGCCCAAGGAAGAGCGCCGACACCATCGCCAGCGTGATCGAGAGCAGGAGCTTCCCGCGATAGGGCTTCGCGTAGCGCAGGAGCCCGCGATAGGCGCGCACGTCGTCGCCGGTCGCCGGCAGGAAGAGGTGCCAGATGCGGAGCTTGCGCCGGAGCTGCTCGCGCCGCTCCTCCTGCTCGAGGAGGTTGGTGATCTCGGGGCGCGGAGCTTGGTTCAAAGCGAAGAGGACTCCCACCCGAGAGTAGGACCGCGCGGCGGCCGACTCAAGGCGAGCGGGCCGCCGTGCGCGCGCGTGCGAGGACGTAGTCGCGCCGGTCGAAGCTCCGCCGTTCGATCTCGTCGACGCCGTAGGGCAGCAGGGCGGCGACGCGAGCGAGGTCGTCGGCGTGCGCCAGGATCTCGAGCCGGTCGCCGTCGCGCGCGAAGAGCTCACGCAGCCGCGCCGCGCCCGCGTCCGCCGAGCCACCGCCCGTCGCGTCGAGGATCTCGAGGTGCGCGAGTCCGCTGTAGTAGAGGATGCTCTCGTGGCGGCGCAGGTCGACGAGCCCGACGGTCCGGCCCGCCTCCGATTCGCGTCGGACCAGCTCGCCGAGCGGCCGGTACGACTGACTCGGGACCTCGATCGGACCGAGCGAGAAGCCGTCATCGGAGAGCGGCAGCCAGACGAACCCGGCCGCCGTGGCGAGCAGCCCGAGCGCGATCGCGCCGCGCCGCGCTGCAAGAAGGAGGTCGCGGCCCGACGGCGCGAGCTGCTTGAGCCCGCGCGCCGTGAGCAGCGCGAGGGCGGGGAAGATCGGGAGGAGGTAGAGCGTCCGCTTGCCGCTGATGCACGAGAACGCGACGAGCGCGAGCGCCGACCAGGCGAGGAGGAAGCGGGCGCCGACGTCGCGCCCGCTCGACGCCGCGGCCGCCCGGCCGCGCCGCCTCCACGCGATCCAGGCGAACGCGATCCAGGCGAGCGACCACGGCACGGCGCCCGCCGGCACCGTGCGCAGGTAGAAGTGCCACTTCTGCGCGTGGGCGAACGCCTCGCTCATCCTCCCGGCCGTCTGGTGGAGGACGATCCGCTTCACCTCGTCGAGGCCGAGCCGCTCGGCCCACGGCGCTCCCCAGCACGCCGCGACCGCGAGGAGCGCGAGCGTCCCTCGCATCCACGGCACGCGGACGAGCACGCATCCGTCCCGCTCCGCCCAGGAGCGGGCGATCAGCGCCGCGAGGAAGAAGACGAGCGCCGGCGGGCCCTTGACGAGGAAGCCGGCGCCCGCCGCGGCGAATGCCGCGATCCGCCATCCCGCGCCCGAGCACGCCCTCCCGGCGGCGCCGCGCGACCGCCCGATCTCGTCGAGCAGCACGGCCGCGAGCACGAAGGTCGCCAGCATCACGTCGAGCGCGCAGCGCTGCGAGATCCAGCACCACTGCTGCATCGTCGCCAGGATCAGCGCGCTCGTCAGCCCGACACGCGCGTCGAACAGCCGCCGCCCGAGCTCGAAGCAGAGCAGAACGCCGATCGCTCCCGCGAGCGCCGAGGGGAGGCGCGCCGCGAACGGCCCGACGTCGCCGGCGAGCTTCCCGAGCAGCGCCTCGCACCAGAAGTAGAGCGGAGGCTTCTCGGTGTAGCGCTCCTGGTTCACGTGCATCACGATCCAGTCGCCGTCGCGCACGATCTCGCGCGCGACCTGCGCGTAGCGCGCCTCGTCGGAATGCCACAGGTCGTGGACGGCGAGCAGCGGAACCGTCGTCAGCGCGGCGAAGAGGAACACCACGAGCCGCGCCCGGCGAAGCGGCAGCCCCGCGACCCCGCTCGCGTCACGAGCGTCCATGGCCGACGCTCGCGATCCCCTTCTCGCGCGCCGGCGTCACGTCGGCATACGAGAAGCGGAGCACCCGCCACTGCATCCAGCGCACCGCGAGGCAGTCGAGGAACGCGCGGAAGACGCGGTTCCAGACGCCGTACTTCGACGTGCCGGCCGCGCGCGGCCGATGTTCGACCGCCACCTCCACGACCGTCCGACCGCGCATCTTGAGGAGCGTGGGCAGGAAGCGGTGCATCCCTTCGAAGAGCGCCACTTCGCGGATCTGCCCGGTGCGGAACGCCTTCAGCGAGCAGCCGGTGTCGCGGATCGTCTCGCGCGTGATCCGGTTGCGGATGGAGTTGGCGATGCGCGACGAGAACTTGCGCACCTCCGAATCGTTGCGCTTCACGCGGTAGCCGACGACGGCGTCGGCGCGATCGAGCTCGGCGAGGAGCTTCGGGATCTCGCTCGGCGGGTTCTGCAGATCGGCGTCGATCGTGACGAGCACGTCGCCGCGCGCCGCGCCGATCCCCGCCGCCGTGGCGCAGGTCTGGCCGTGGTGGGCGTCGAGCGCGACGACCCGCAGTCTTGGATGGGTCGCACAGAGTTTCACGAGCTCCTCGCGCGTCCCGTCGGTCGAGCCATCGTCGACGACCAGGAGCTCGAAGGGGCAGACCTCCCTCAGCGCCGCCTCGACCGACTCGACGAGGCGCTGCACGTTCTCCCGCTCGTTGTAGGCGGGCGCGACGACCGAGAGCAGGTTCGGACGCATGAAGCCGGAGCACGCTATCCCCGCTCGCCGACCCCTTCAAACGCGCGCCGCTACGATCGACGCCGCGATCCCCGTGCTCGTCGCGGCCGTCGACATGCGGGCGTTACGGCGAAGCTCGAGGATCCGATGCGAGTGACCCAGCCTCCCTTTTGCGTCGCCACGTTCTCCGATCTCGAGCCTGCCAACCGTCTCTAGTACCGGATCGAGCGCCCGCTGCGCGGCGCGACCGAGATCGTCCCGCGCGCCCCGCTGCCGGCACGGTCGGGCGGCAGGGCCGCGGAATTCGCGATTGCGACCCGCAAGTCGCTCGGGTGAGCCGCGCCCTTCTTTCGCCGCGATCCGGCGAGTGCCGGACTCCGGCGTTCACGGGAGGTCGTGCCATGCTCGCGATTCGGACGATCGCCGCCCTTCTTGGCCTGAGCGCCGGTTTCGGCGCCGCGCGCGCCGCGCAGATCCCGCCGTCGGGCGGCACGTCGGCGGCGCAGAGGACGGAGCTCGCGTTCCGCCGGCTCGTCGAGCCCCCGTGCTGTCCGCCCGCCTCGCCGATGACGCCGACGCCATGCGGTGCGGCGCAGGCGGAGCGGCGCGTGAACGAGGCGACCGGCGAGTTCTTCGAGCGAGTCGTCGATCTGCAGATTCCCGGACGCGGGCTCGACTGTGCGCTCGTGCGTACCTACCGCTCGCGCTCAGGCCCGAGCGATGGGCCGCTCGGACCGGGCTGGACGCACTCGTACGACGTCTTCGTCGATCCGGGCGGCTCGGCCGATGCGCAGGTCGTGCTTCACGACGGCAGCGGACGGCGCGACCTGCTCGCGCGACAGCCGGACGGCACGTACGCCGCGGACGAGCTCTTCGTCGAGGGCGCGTGGCTCGCCGACGGCTCCTTCGAGCTCACGTTCCCCGACGCCTCGCGCTGGCTCTTCCGGCCGACCGACGTTCCCGTGGCGCCGGGCCGCCTCGCGCGCAGCGAGGACCGCAACGGCAACGCGCTCGACTTCGAGTACGACGGGAGCGGCCGCCTCGCCCGCATCCGCGACACGCTCGACCACGCCGGCAATCCCCGGGTGATGACGCTGGGGTATCGCTCCGACGGCCGGCTCGGCGCGGTCGTCGACTTCACGGGCCGCGTCGTCCGCTACGACTACTGCGGCGCGAGCGACCCGGCGGGGCCGGAGGGGACGCTCAAGTCGGTCACGACGCCGCGCGTCGTCGGCACGCCCAACGGCAATGACTTCCCGCAGGGCAAGACGACGACCTACACCTGCACGAACGGCTTCGCCGACGCGCGGCTGAACGGCAACCTCCTCACGATCACCGATCCGCTGGGCCAGGTCGTCCTCTCGAACGTCTACGCCGCGACCGCCAATCCGCGCGACGTCCGGTTCGATCGGGTCGAGCGGCAGGTGCTCGGCAGTTCGCCCGGCGCGATCGACTACGTCTACCTGCGACAGGCGCCGAGCGCCTCGAACGGCGGCACGATCCTGCGGTGCATCGTGAACGATCGCGTCGGCAACGTGCGCGAGCGCTTCTACGACGCGCTCCACCGGATGGTGATCGAGCGCGAGTTCACGGGCCGCGCGAATCCGACGCTGCCGACCGACGCGACGACGAACCGCCCGGCGAATCCGCTGCGTCCCGGCGATCCGAGCTTCTTCGAGACGATCTACGAGTTCGACGCCGACTCGCTCCTGAAGCAGGTCGTGCGGCCGGAGGGCGACGTCACGCTGCAGGTGCACGAGGTCGACCTCGATCCGGCGGCGCCGCGCCGCGCCCGCGGCAATCTGCGCGAGCGCCATCGACTGCCCGGCCCGCGCGGCGCCGACCAGGCCGAGATCGTCGAGCTCTACGAGTACGCCGCCGGCATGGGCGGCTGCTGCGGACTCAATTTCGTCACGCGCGATACCGACGGCCGCGGCAACGTCACGCTGCACGACTACGACGCCCGAGGCAATCGCGTCCGCGCGGTGCACCGGATCCCGTCGATCGTCGAGGAGTGGCAGTACGACGCGAACGGGCAGGTCGTCGCGCACCTGCTGCCGACCGACGCGAACGGACAGCGCCGCCGCGACGAGCGCGCCTACTACGGCGTGGCGGACGGCGTGCAGAACGGATTCCTGAAGACGGAGGTCGTCGACGCGGCCGGACTCGCGCTCACGACGACGTGGGAGTACGACGCGCTCGGGAACGTCGTGCGCATGATCGACCCGGCCGGCGCCGACACGCTGCTCGTGCTCAATGCGTTGAACCAGGTCGTGCGGGTCTCGTCGCCGGAGGTCCCCGCCGGAAGCGGCGTGCGCTACCGCGTCGACCGCTACTTCGACGCGGCCGACCGGCTCGTGCAGGTCGACCGGCTGAACGTGGAGGCAGACGGCGGGGTGGGGAAGAACGCGGCGTTCTCGCACTGGCTCACCTACGACGACCTCGGCCGCCTGATCACCGAATCGAAGGAGATCGACGCGGCACGCTTCGCGGCGACGCGCCACGCCTATGACGGCAACGGCAACCGCGTCTCGACGCTGCTGCCCGAAGCGACGGCCGGCCGCCAGCCGGACAACGCGCTCGCGTTCGAATGGGACGAGCGCGACCTGCTCTTCAAGTCGGTCCGCGGCGCCGGCGGCGCGACGCCCTCGACGACCCAGCTCGACTACGACGGCAACCGCAACGTCGTGCGTCGCCGCGAGGGACTCGAGGCTGGTCCCCGCACGACGACCCTCGGATACGACGGCTTCGACCGCCGCGTGTCGACGAAGGACGCGATGGGCAACGTCGTGACGACGAGCTACGACGCGTGCGCGAACGTGGTCCGGAAGCAGACCTCCGGCGAGAACGTGGACGTCCCCGGCGACCTCGGCAACGTGATGATCGCGGATCACCACTGGAACTGGGATCCGATGAACCGGCCGCTGCAGGAGTTCGAGATCTGGATCGATCCGGCCGGGTTGCCGGTCGGCGATGGACGGAAGGACACGATCTGCGCCTGGAGCGATTCCTCGCAGCTCGTGCAGATCACGGACGACCACGGCCACGCGACGCTCTACTCCTATGACGGCGCGGGGCGATGGATCGGCGGCACGGACTCGGCGGGCGACGAGCTGCAGCGCATCCTCGACGCGAACGGCCGCAGGCTCCGCCACGTCCAGTCGCTCGTCTCCGCGGCGGGCGCGCGCACGTTCGTGCACCAGTGGCGGCGCGACCCGCTCGGTCGCGTGGTGAAGCGGATCGACGCGGCCGGCCACGAGCAAAGCTACGCCTGGGACTCGCGCGACCTCGTCGGGTCGAGCGTCGACGAGCGGGGCAACGAGACGCTGCTCACGTACGACGGGCTCTCGCGGCTCGTCCGCAGCGAGACGACCCTCACGAGCGACGGGACGGGCGGCGGCGCGCCGGTCGGCTCGATCGTGACGCAGCAGCAGTGGGACGACGCGTCGCGTCTGCTGGCGCGGATCGACGCGAACGGCAACGCGACGAGCTTCGCGTACGACGGTCTCGGCCGCGTGCTCCAGGTCGTGTTCGCGGACGGAACCTCGGAGAGCTGCGCTTGGAACGCGCGGGACGACCTCGTGACGAAGCTCGACGCGAACGGCACCCTGCTCGACCTCGCGAACGACAAGCTCGGGCGGCGGAAGAAGCTCCAGGTGACGCCGGGCGCCGGCGTCTCGCCGCAGACCACCTTCGCCGAGTGGACGTGGGACGGGCTCTCGCGCCCGGTGCGCGCGCGCGACGACGACTCGGACGTGACCCTCGCGTACGACTCACTGTCGAACCTGCTGCAGGAGGTGCAGAACGGCGTCGCGGTCTCCACGACGCGCGACGCTCTCGGCAACCTGCTCGCGCTCGACGAGCCGGGGGGGCGACGGCTCGAGTACGCGTACGACGCGGTCGAGCGCCTGGTCGAGGTGCGGGACGGCGGCGCGCCGCTCGTCACGTGGTCATGGCTCGGCTCGCAGCCCGAGCGGATCGACCGCGCGGGCGGCCTCGTCTCGCGGTTCGACTACGACGCGGAGCTCCTGTCGAGCCGCGTCACGCACGAGTTCGAGGGCAAGGGACCGCCGTCGGTGCTGTGGGATCGGCAGCTCGCCCACGACGCGACGCGCCATCGGACGCTCGAGGTCGATCTCACGACCGGTGCCAGCCGCGCGTGGAGCTTCGACTCGGCGGGCCGGATGATCCAGAGCCGGCTCACGGACCGGTTCGGCAACGTGCAGACGATCGACTACCTGCTCGACGCCGCCGGCAACCGCCGGCAGGTGCTCGGCGGGCCGCGGGCCGGGGCGTACCTCCTCGACCCGACGCTCCCCGCGCCGGCGGACGCGCAGGTGAACCAGTACACCACGACGCCCTTTGACGCGCGCAGCTACGACGGCGCGGGCAACCTCGTCACCGCGATCGGCGCGCAGCAGCTCCGGCAGTGCACGTGGGACTTCGCCCACCAGCTCGTGGAGGAGGTCGACCCCGCCACGGGGAACCGCGTGACCTACGCCTATGACGCGCTCGGCCGGCGCTTCCAGAAGATCGTGACCGGCGCCGCGTCGCAGACGGTGCGCTACTCCTGGAGCCGTGACCAGATCATCGAGGAGCGGGACGCAGGCGGCTCGACGCTCGCGAGCTACGTCGTCGCGGAGGATCCGGTCTTCTTCGATCTTCCGGCCGAGCTCCTCGACCGGCGTTCGCAGACTCCCGTGAGCTTCACCCGCAACGGCACGCTCCATCACCTGCTCGCCGACGACCTCGGCTCGACGCGGGTCGCGGCGATGTCCAACGGGCAGGTGTTGGAAAGTTGCGACTACGACGACTTCGGAGTGGTGAGCTTCTTCGACGTCTCCGGTGCGCCGTTCCCGACGTCGAGGATCGGGAACCCGATCGTCTTCCGCGGGATGCGCCTCGAGAGCTGGGACGGCGTCGAGACGCTCCAGGGCACGTCGATGCTCTACGACGCCTCGGCGGGCCGGGCGGTGCAGCGTGATCCGGCGTTCGCGAACTCGCCGCAGGATCCACCGCCGCCGGGATTCCAGTGCGGGCAGCACTACTTGTGGTGGATGCAGCACGGCCGCGGCAAGCAGGACGCCGTGCCCAGGCCGAAACGTTCGGCCGTCGACGAGTTCCTCAACCCCGGCGGGGTCCCCTCGTCCCCGAAGCGCGGGAATCCGCTCCTCTTCGGCTTCGAGATGGGGGGCTGGGAGACTCTCTTCGGGAAGCCAGTGCCTCGCGCGCAGAAGGACTGCTGCTGCGTGACGTGGCGCGGCGACGAGCCGCCGGAGGACGCGCAGGGCTACTACGGCTACGACGTCCGCAACGTCACGACCGACTCGCCGCTGTCGTGCGACGCGGTCTGCGCGAAGTTCGGCTACAAGCTGGGCTACGACGGGAAATGCCGGTTCAGCAAGACCCAGGAGCTGCTCAAGATGCTCTTCGAGTGGTGAGGCCGCGCCGTTCCCGTTCAGGTTCCGCTAAGGATCGCCGCTTCAACATCGGTCGAGCGGTATCGTCGCCGCGCAGCCAGCGGGCCGATCCGTAAAGGAGGAATCGACATGAGGCAGCGGATTCGACGTTCGATCGGGGCGATCCTGGCGGGGATGGCGATCACGGCGCTCGGCGCGGGGTGCCGGTCGGAGGAGACCGAAGGCGAGCGCGTCGCGCCCGCGCAGATGTCGGCGCCGGCGCGCGCCGCGATGGAGAAGCTGATCGCCGGCGGCGCGATCGAGAAGATCGCCCGCGAGACGGAGAAGGGACGGGTCCTCTACGACGTCGAGGCGACGGTCGGCGGAAAGCACGTCGAGTACGCGATCGCCGATGCCGACGGCGCGGTCGTGGGCACGGAGACGAGCATCGAGTTCGGCGAGCTGCCGGCCGCGGTGCGCACGGCGGCGGAAAAGCTCTTCGGCGGCGCCGCCGGCCTGAAGGCGATGAAAGGCGTCGAGGAGGGCGTGACGACCTACGAGGTCGAAGGGAAGAAGGACGGGAAGACGATCGAGGCGAACTTCGACCCGGACGGCAAACGGATCGAGTAGGCAGCTCGTTCGCCGCGCGCGGCCGGCGGCCGGCGGCCGTTCAGTGCGCCGCCGGCGCCGCCGCGTGCTTCTCGTAGCTCGAGAACATCTCGCGGTGGATGCGCTCCATCATCCCGTCGGGCCAGTGCTCGGGGTGGCGGAGGAAGAGCGAGCCGTGGTCGCGCCCCTCGACGAGGAGGATGTCGACGTCGGCGTGGAGCTCCTCGAGCTCCTCCTTCATCAGGATCAGCGCCCCCTCGAGCCGGAACGTGTCGATCGTGCCCGTGTAGACGTGGACCTTGCCGGCGAGCTTCGGGCCGAGCCTCTTCCAGTTCTCGCGCAGGATCAGGCTGATGTCGTAGGGCTGCCACGAGTCGGAGACCGCGCTGTCGATCGCGCCGGTCTTCCAGTCGAAGAGCTGCTTCGGCATGCCGTCCTCGCCGCGCTCGGAGAAGACGGCGTTGAAGCTGAAGAACTGGCCGCCGACCGGTTCGTCCCGCCGCTCCTGCACGACGAACTGCTGGATCGAGGCGATGAACTCGGGGCTGCCTTGGCGGCGCTCGAGCATGATCGGTTGGCCGTCGGGGTCGGTGAAGGCGTTCTCGTAGCTGTAGACGTCGATGCCGGTGAAGTCGCGGAAGTCGACCGAGTCGGGCGAGGTCGACCAGCAGCCGCCGAAGAAGTCGGGGTAGGCGACCTGCAGCCAGAGGCTCGACCAGCCGCCGCTCGAGTGGCCGGTGACGAAGCGCGCCCACGGTTCGCCGACGGCGCAAAACTTCTTCTCGAGCGCCGGGATGAACTCGGTCGTCAGCGCCTTTCCCCACGGTCCGTTGCAGCGCGAGTCGGCGAACTCGTGGTGTCCCCACTCGTACTGCGCGTTCAGGAAGACGTAGATCATTCGCGGCGCCGCGCCCGACTTCATCTGCTTCTGGAGCTGCGGCCCTTCCCGCCACGCCGAGTGGTGGCTGCCGCCGAAGCCATGCACGCTGTAGGCGACCGGCAGTTTCTCGCCCTCCTTCCAGTCGAGCGGCCGCACCACGGCCGCCTCGACGAACCGCTCCTTCTTCCAGAACTCGCTCACGCACTCGGACTTGAGCCGGAACTCGTCGATGAAAGGCAGCTCGGGGCGAGCCGGCTTCTGCTGCGATGCTGAGGCCTGAGGAGTCGCCGGCGGCGGCTGCTGCGCTTGCGCGACGCCGCAGACGCGCGCGGCAAGGAGGAGGAGGAGGAGGATTCTCTCGAGCAGGTGCATCAGCGACTCCGGAAGACTGCGCGGGTCATTCCGTGACCAGCGCCGCCGCGACGCGCGCGGCTTCGGCTTGCTTCAGCTCGGCGATCGTCGCGGGCGGCAGCGTGGCGCGCACGACGAGCTTTTCGATCTGCCAGCACCTCTCGCCGACGCCGGCGAGGAAGAGGCGCGCGAGCCCGTCGAGCCGGAACGCGACGCGGCCGTTCACGTCGCCGCGCGCGACCACGGTCTGGGCCGGGCCGATCTTGAGGCTCGCGTGCACCGGTTCGCCGGATTGGAGCGTCAGCTTGCCGAGCACCGCGGTGCTCGGACTGCCGCGGTCGTAGCCGATCGCTCGACCGAGCCGCTCGAAGACGACCCGGTCGTCGGTTCCGTCGGCCTCGATCCCGAACCAGAACCTCGACTCCGTCCAGGTGACGTCGTCGATCACGTCCGGAATCCCGACGTCCATCGCGATCTCCGTCCCGGCGGCGAACGGCAGCGGCAGCACGACGTAGCCCGCCGGCGCGGGCCGCAGCATGCCGTCAGCGACGCTCCATGACCTTGACTCGGGCAGCGCGGGCTTCGGCTCCTCCTCGAGGCCGATGATCAGCTCCGGCCACGGCTGCGCCACGAAGTCGGACGCCTCTTCGGGCGCGTCGAAACCCCACGTGAGCTCGACGACGGTCGACGCGCTCGGCCCCGGCGCGGCGCCGGCGGCGATCGTCTTCACGGCGGCGTGCACTTTTTTCGCGAGCGCGGCCTCGATCGGGACGCCTGGCGCCAGCCGCTCCGCGCACAGCTCGCGCAAGCGGGCGCGCACGCTCATCGAGAGCTCGGCGCCGCGCATGGTCGGCCACTCGGCCCGGACCGTCTTCTCGAGCTCGGCCGGACCGCTCGCGCGCACGATCCGGTCGAGCGCGGACGCGGCGGCCAGCTCGCGTACGATCGATTCGGCGAGCGCGTCGAGCTCGATCAACGCGAGCTGCAGGTCGCCCGACGTCTTCGACTTGTCCTTGGCCGCGTGCACGCCCTTCGCGTCGCCGCCGAGGAGCTCGAGGACGGCGATCGCCGCGTTCCAGGAGGCGGTCTTCGCGACGTCGCTCCGCGGCCGCATGTTCCGGGCGATGCGCGTGGGAGGCAGCGCCGAGCGCGCGAGCTCGACCTTGGCTCCGCCCGGGTCGACGACGATCCGCCGCTCGTCGAAGTCGACCAGCCGGCCCTTCACGCGATCGTCGAAGAGCACGGCGTCGCCGCTCCGCTTCAATGCGGTGAAGAACCCGTCGACGTCTCTTGCCACGCTGGCGGCGAGCTGGCGGTAGGACGCCGGCACCTTGTCTCCGAGCGCGTCGGGATCGCGCAGCCCGCTGGCGACGAAGCGCCGCCACGCGAGCGCGCAACGTGCGGAGGCGTCCGATGGCGTCGACTCGGCGAAGAGACTCTCGACGCTCGTGATCGCGGCGAAGCGCGGTCCCGCGGGTACGGCGGGCGGCCCGGCGCGTTCCTTGGCCTTTGCAACGTTCGCGTTCCCGACGGGCTGAATGACGAGCTGGTCGATCGGCAGCTCGACCACATCACCGAGGTGCTTCTTGAACGCCTCGAGGCCGCCATGGCCGCTCATCTCCGCCGCGAGGTAGCGGTGGAACGCCTCGCGGTACTTGCCGTTCTCGTAGGTCTCGAGCCAGGCCACGAAGTGGTAGGCATCGATGTAAAAGCGGCACGTCACGAGCTCGGCCAGTCGCGGATCGACGTTGCGCTTCCGGCAGAACTCCAGGGCCGCGCGATCGAGCGAGCTTCCGTCCTCGAGCGCGATCCAGTCGCGGAAGGCGAGGTGGAGGTCGGTGGTCTCGTCGTCGGACGCCTGCGGGGGCGACGACCCGTCCGGTTCGAAGTCGATGTCCTTGTCATGGCGCTTCCAGCGCTTGAGGTATTCCGGAAGTCCCTCGTTCACCCAGTGCGATCGGATCAGCGCCAGAGCGCTCGATGGGCGCGGCTCGTTTGGTGCCCGGCGCTCTCCCGGCACGAGGCGGTCGAGATAGGCGTGCGTCAGCTCGTGCAGCAGCGTCTGCACGCCTTCGATGAACTCCGGCCCCGACGTGCTGCTCGGCGACCAGGTGAACGACCATTGCTCCGTCGACGAATAGTGGGCGCGCACGCTGAGCGGCTTCGGATCGCCGCCGTATTCGCGGAAGAAGCGCTCGTAGGAGGTCACATCCTTGAGCACCCAGACGACGTACGCGCTCGCGTCGGGCGGCCCGCCGACCAGCGGCGCGATCTCCCGGTCGAGCTTGTCGCGGAAGGCCGCGAGGAACGGCGCGTACTCCTTCGCGATGCGCGGCGCGCGGACCGCGTCGTCAAGGGCGCTGAGGCCGGGCAGCTCGACGAAGAGGGCGTACGGCTTGTAGTCCTCGATCACCTCGTAGGGCACGTGCTCGAAGAACGGCCGCTTCAAGACCTCCTTTCGCGTCCGATCGACGACCGCGTAGTATCCGTCCTTCTCCGCGCGCGCGTGACGCGCTTCGATCTTCGGGCGCGCTTCGTCCCACTCCTTCAGCAGCGCGGCGCGTTCATCGGCGGTGAGCGTCTTGCGGTGCTGGCGGCTGAACTTCTGCAGCATCCAGGCCTGGTCCCAGTCACGAATCGTCTCGAATCCGGCGAGCTCCTCGTTCGCGTCGAACTCGCCGCTCTTCTGACCGCTCGCGCCGCTCGCGAGGAATGCGACGCCGAGGACGACGAGCCCGCCGACCCACCGACGGCTGCACGATCGGGTGTGCATCGGGCCCCCTCTTCCTCCCCGGCGGTGCGGAGCTTAGCGCTCGTTCCAGCGCTACACTTCCGCGCCCGCCGCGTCGGTCTCGAGTCCCCTCCTTCGAGGAACGGCGATGGCGCTCACTCCCTTCTTCTTCGCCGCGGCCGCGTTGCTCCCGCCCCCCGACGATCGTGGGGCCTCATGAGAGGACGGGGGAACGAGATCGTCCCGCTCGCGTCGGTGTTCACGCTGCTCACGTCCTTCGCCAACGCGCAGCAGCAGCCGCCGCCGCCGCGCGACTGGAACCAGCGCTGCGGCAATGCGGCCAACACGTCGGCGTGCGACGTCGAGCCGGTGCGCGGTCCGCCGAAGGAGGCGTGGCGGTTCCATGCCGACGCGCTCCTCGCCGGGCCGGTCGTCACGGGAGAGCGGCTCTTCGTCGTCGTGAAGGACGGCAAGGACCGCCGGCTCGTCGCCATCAAGCCGGCGAGCGGCGAGATCGTCGCGAGGAAGACGCTCGACAAGGGCGGGGACGTCGTCGAGCTCGTGGCCGACGGCGCCTACGTCGCCGAAGTCGAGCCCGACCACGCGCGGATCTTCCACCTCGCCGGCGACACGCTGAAGTGGGACAAGACGCTCGACGGCTCCTGGGACGGCGAGCCGATGGTGGTCGACGGCCAGATGCTCCTGCGGAAAAGCGGCGGCGGGTACGACGTCGTCGAGCCGGCGAGCGCGAAGCTCCTCGGCACGATCACGGCGGGCTGCGGCCGGCCCGCCTTCGAGCGCGGCGACAAGGACTCGCTCGTCGCGACGGCCCTGGCCGGACTCGACGACGCCGGCAACGTGATGCTCCGGACGTACGACGTCCGGCTTCGCGGCGCTCCTTCCGTGCAGCCGGGTCGAGGCTGGACGTCCGCCCACTACCCCGAGGTGGCGCGCGCCAGGGAGCTCGCCGTCGTCGTGCCGTGCACTCACGCCTACCAGAAGTTTCACTACGGCTGGTTCGAGCAGAACGCGGAACTCGGCGCGCTCTTCCTCGACGGCTCCGCCATCCCGGTCCGGTTCAAGGCGCCGCCTGTGGCCTTCGAGCGGTTCCTGCTGGGATTCGCGGTCGACGGCCGCCTGCTCAAGCTCGACGCGGCGGACCACGGTTACTTCGAGCTCGTGAGAGGCGACGCGCTCCCGAAGGGCGCCGTGCGCGGCGAGCCGTCGCGCGCGCGCGACGTGCTCTACCTCGGCAACTGGGCGGTCGAGCTCGGCAGCGAGCGCGTGCTCTGGTGCGTCGAGGGACTCGATCCGGAAGGGCCGGCGATCCCGGCGGGCGACGGTCTCGTCGTCGTGCGCACGAGGAAGAACGAGCTCGTCGGCCTCGCCGACCCCAACCGCGCCGCGCCCGTCGCGTCGGCGCCGAAGGAGCGGCCGCGACTGCCGAGCGAGGACGCGGCGCTCGCGGCGAAACTCGCCGGCGACGAGCGGGCGACCTACGACGCCTGCCGTGACGCGCTCGCCGCCGACCAGGCCGACGCGCTCGTCGCCCTCTTCGACCGGTACGCGAGCTTCAAGCTCTTCGACGAGTGCCAGCGCGTGCTCGAGGCGGCGAAGAAGTCCGGGCTCGACGAGGGCCGTCGCGACGAGCTCTCGCGGAGGATCGCCGGAAAGCAGAGCAGCAAGGCCGACAACGCCGGCCTGCAGCGCAACAAGCTCCACGGTGAAGAGAAGGTGGGGCTCGAGAAGCTCGTGGCGCGGACGCTCGCGGTCGCGGAGTGGTGCGCGCAGAAGTCGATGCCGTTCGCCGCGACGGCGCTCGTGCGGCGCGCGGGCGAGCTCCTGCCCGACCGGCCGGCCGAAGCAGCGCGCGCCGCCGCGTGGATGCCGGCGAACTTCCCCTGGCGCGAGCACGGCAACGCCGCCGATCGCTGGCTCGAGTGGGCCGACGCGCTGCTGCCGTCGGGCGCCAGCTTCGTCCCGCGCGAGGACCCGGTCTGGAAGCGAGTGAAGGGGACGCCCTTCGAGAGCGACGCCGTCGCGCTGCGCACCGCGAACCTCCTGCTCTTCACGCGCGACGACACGGCGCAGGTCGTCGGCAAGTGCCTCCTTCGCGGCGAGGCGGCGGTGCGCGCGCTCGATCGCCTCCTCGGACCGAGCCCCGTCGGCGCCAAGGACGCCGGCCAGCCGCTCGAGATCCGGCTCCACAAGACGCGCGAGGACTATCTCGCCGATCGGATCGGCGGCCGGGACGCGCCGGTCTCGTGGTCCTCCGGCGTCTACTCGCCGGCCGAGGGGGTCTCGCGCTTCTACTCGAGCGTGAACGACGCCGAGGACCCGCTCGGCCGCGAGCTTCACACCGTGCTCGCGCACGAGCTCACGCATCACTACATCGACGGCCGCTTCATCCCGGGCGGCGGCCGCGACCCGTTGCTCGCCGGCGTCTGGCTGGTCGAGGGCTTCGCCGAATTCGTCGCCGAGCAGGCGGTCGAGATGGGTCGGCGCGGCGAGGCGCTCGACGATCCGACCGTGAGCAGCATCGACGTCACGGCCGCGATGGCGCGCAGGCAGGCGAAGCTGCCGCTCCAGTTCCTCCTCGGCCTGACCCAGAGCGGGTTCGAGAAGGAGCTCGGCGGAGGCGCGTCGGAGCCGCTCGAGCTGCGCCACTCGCTGAAGAAGCGGATCGTCGATCGTCGCGGCCTCTTCTACGCCGAGTCGGCGGCGCTCACCTTCTTCGCGCTGCGGCGCGGTCAGGAGGCGGGCGTGAAGGGCTACCTCGAGCTGCTGCAGGCCTTCTATCGCGGACAGCGCGTGGCCGATCCCTGGAAGAAGCTCGGCTTCGCCGACCTCGCCAGCCTCGAGCGGGCATTCGACTCCTTCCTCGCGGGACGGTGAGTCCCGCGTCGGTCGGCCGCGCCGCGCCGTGCTGCAGACGGCGCTAGACTCCCCCGCCCGCTCCGTGTTGTCGATGGAGCAAGGGTCGGCCGAGGTCGGCCATGGTGGGAAGGAGCTCGCCGATGGTCTCCGCCTGCGTCACCGTCGTCGCGGTACTGCTCGAGTCCGCGACGGCCACGAATCCCGACGGCAAGTCGCTCTACGCCGAGCACTGCGCGAGCTGCCACGGGAAGGATGGGGGGGGCGACGGGCTGCTGGCGAAGGATCTGCGGTTCAAGCCGCGGGCATTCAAGGAAGGGAAGTTCGCGTTCGGGAACACGCCCGACGCGATGGCGAAGACGGTGATGTCGGGCGTTCCGGGCGAGGAGATGGCGCGGATGCCCGCCTTCAAGAGCATCTTGAAGGAGGACGAGATCGCGGCAGTCGTCGACTACGTGCGCACGCTCATGCCGCCGATGCCGGCGCTCACGCCGGCCGACATGAAGATGGAGGCGCGCGACGCGGCGAGGATCGTGCGCGGGATCCTGGCGCCGCTGAAGGAGGGCGAGAAGCCGCTCGCGCGCGGGCTGCTGGTCGGGCTGCCGTCGGGCTTCAGCTTCGAGTACGCGACCGAGGACCTCCGCTTGGTCGCCGTGCGACGCGGCGAGTTCGTGACGCGCAGCGACTGGGAAGGGCGGGGCGGCCGGCCGCTCACGCCGCTCGGCGCGCCGATCTGGATCGCGCCGGCGACCGAGCGGTGGACGCCTTTCGCCGTGGCGCCTCCGCCGCCCGAGGGCGAGTTCGCTTCGTTCGAGCCGGCGCTCGCGCGGCTCTGCGAGACGTCGACGCGCGGCGGCGCGGTCGAGCTCAAGTTCGATCTCGTCGACTCGAAGGGCCGGCCGCGCGCCCACGTGATCGAGCGGCCGCGCGAGGTGGTCGTCGCGGGCGGCGCGGGCCTCGCCGGAGGTGTTGGCCTCGCCGGAGGCGTTGGATGGACCCAGGAGTTCGAGGTGTTCGCGACGAGCGAGCCGGTCGCCGTGATGTGCTCGCTCGCCGTGAGCAGCGACCCGAAGCTCCCGCTGCCCGCGCCCGCCGATCTCGCGGCGGGGCTCCAGGCCCTGATGACGCCCCTGATGCGCCACTCGAGCGAGCAGAGGGCCGTGCTCGACGCGACCGGATGGTGGGTGATCCGTCCACCCGAAGGGGGCTACGCCTGCGTGCACGTCGCGGCGCCCGGCGACGCCATCGTGAGCAACTACCCCAACGGCGAGGCGCACGACTGCGTGGACGTGCAGGTCGTCGTGAGCGGGAAACCGGTCGTGTTGCGGCGCACGGTGGTGTTCCGGAAGGACGCGACGCTCGAACTCCTGAAGGCGATGGCGCGGGAGCTGAAGCGATGAAGAAGCACGGCGCCATTCGCGTGGCCCTCGTCGCGGCGCTCGCGGCCAGCGTTCCCGCGACGGCGATCGCGCAGACGGCGCGCGAGCCCGACTACTACGCCGTCGACTTCATCCCCACGCCGCCCGGCGCGATCGAAGTGGGCGGGATGGACTTCCTGCCCGACGGCCGGCTCGCGGTGAGCACGCGCCACGGGCAGGTCTGGATCGTCGAGAACCCCTGCGCGGCGAATCCGGCCGACGCGAAGCTCCATCTCTTCGCCGAGGGGCTGTACGAAGGGCTCGGCCTCAAGGTCGTCGACGGCGAGATCTGCGTCGTCCAGCGCACCGAGCTCTCGCGGCTGCGCGACGTCGACAGCGACGGCGTGTGCGACACGATCGACACGATCTCGAACGACTGGGGCGTCTCGGGCAATTACCACGAGTTCGCCTACGGCCTGCCGCGCGACGTCGCCGGCAACTTCTACCTCTCGTTCAACGTCAGCTTCTTCGACCCGAAGTGGTGGCACGGCAAGTCGCCGGCGCGGTGGCGCGGCTGGGTGGTGCAGGTCACGCCCGACGGCGACGTCGTCCCCTTCGCGTCGGGGTTCCGCAGCCCCAATGGACTGGGCTTGAACGCCACCGGCGATCTCTTCGTCACCGACAACCAGGGCGACTGGATGCCGGCCGGCCCGCTCTTCCACGTGAAGAAGGGCGAGTGGTACGGCCATCCCGCGAGCCTGGAATGGATCGACGACTACCGCAAGCTCGACCGCAAGGCCTCCGACACCGAGCCGCCGCCGCGGCCGCGCACGCCGCCGGCGATCTGGTTCCCCTACGGCCTCTCTCGGAGCGCCGGCAATCCGCTGCTCGACGACACGGGCGGGAAGTTCGGTCCGTTCGCCGGCCAGATGTTCGTGGCGGAGCTCACCAACGGCTGCGTGATCCGCACCGACCTCGAGAAGGTCGGCGGCGAGTGGCAGGGCGCGGCGATGCAGTTCCGGCGCGACACCGGCTCGGCCAACCGGATCTGCTTCGCGCCCGACGGGACGATGTTCGTCGGGCTCACCAACCGCGGATGGGGCGGAGCGCCGCCGGCCGACGGCCTCGCGCGAGTGAAGTGGACCGGGCGCGTGCCGATGGAGATGAAGTCGGTCCGCCTGCTCGCAGACGCGCGCGCACCAGGCTTCGAGCTCGGCTTCACGCTGCCGCTCGCCGCGAGCTGCAACCCCGCTCCCGTCGGCGCCGCGAGCGCGACCCCAGCGAGCGGCAGCGGCGCGAGCGTCTCCATCGTCCAGTACGACTACAACTCCTGGTGGGACTACGGCTCGCCCGAGATGCACGTGACGCCGGTCGAGGTGAGCAGGGTCGAGCTCTCGAGCGACCGCAAGACGCTGAAGGTGGCTGCGCCGAAGCTCGAGGCCGGCAAGTGCGCGCGCATCGTCTGCAGCGGCATCGTCGGTCAGGGATCGAGCGGCGAGGAGCCGCTCCTTCACCCGCAGGCCGACTACACGATCAACCGCCTGCACGGCATGAAGCAGCCGATCCCGGTGGCGAAGACGGTCGAGCCGCCCGCCACGCGCGAGGACCTCGAAGAGGGGTGGGTCACCTTCTTCAACCGCCGCTCGATCGAGGGCTTCGACGCGAAGGGATGGCGGCTCGCGGCGGTGCACATGGATCCGGCCGATCCGTCGAAGTTCGCCGACCATCCGCTCGTCGACGATTGGGACGGGATGCTCGTCGGCCCCGGCGGAGTCGAGGACGCCGTCAGCCGGTTCCTGCACGGCGACTGCGACGCTCGCATCGAGTTCTGCGTGCCGCGCGGCGGCAACTCGGGCGTCTACTTCCAGGGCCGCTACGAGGTGCAGATCCTCGACAGCTTCGGGAAGAAGGAGGTCGGCTACGGCGACTGCGGCGGCATCTACGAGGGGCGCGACGGCGACCACGGCTTCGCCGGCAGCGCGCCGAAGCTGAACGCCTGCAACGCGCCCGGCGAGTGGCAGCGCTTCGACGTCCGCTTCCGCGCGCCGCGCTTCGACGCCGCCGGCCGCAAGGTGAGGAGCGCCCGCTTCGACTGGGTGAAGCTCAACGGAGAGCTGATCCAGGAGAACGTCGAGCTCGAGAATCCCACGCGCGGCGGAATCGGCGGGCCGGAAGTCGCGTACGGCCCGATCCGGCTGCAAGGGGACCACGGTCCCGTCGCCTACAAGAAGGTGAAGCTCAAGAAGATCCCGCTCGAGGGCGCCGAGGCCGGCGCCGCCGGCGCGGAGCCGTCCGCCGGCTGGACGAGAGTCTTCGACGGCAAGGCGCTCGACGGCTGGAAGCGGAGCGGCGACGCGCAGTGGACCGTCGAGGAGGGCACGATCGTCGGCCGCGGCAAGGCGGGCCACCTCTTCAGCCCGCGCGGCGACTACCGCAACTTCGAGCAGCGCGCGCAGGTGAGGATCAACGAGAAGGGCAACTCGGGCTTCTACTTCCGAACGGCGCATGGGGAGGGCTGGCCCGCCGGCTACGAGGCGCAGATCAACGTCTCGCACGACGATCCGCAGCGGACCGGCGGCCTCTACGGCCTCGTGCCCGTCAAGCTCGCGGTCGTGCCGATCGACCTCTGGTTCGAGCTCCGCGTCCGCTGCATCGACGAGCCGGCCGGCACCCGCGTGACGATCCGCGTGAACGACGTCGTCACCGCCGACTTCGTCGACGCCGAGCGGCGGTTCGCGAGCGGCCATCTCGCGCTCCAGCAGCACAACGAGGGGAGCGAGGTGCGCTTCAAGGACGTCGAGGTGCGGGAGCTCCGGTGATCGCCGCGCTGGCCGCGCTCGACTACGCCGACGTCGCGGTTCGCTGGATCGTGGGCGCGTCGTTCGGGCTGCTCGGGCTGCTGTGCGTCGTCCTGACGATCGTCGGCCTGCCGGGACTGTGGGGGCTGTTGCTGCTCGCCGGCGGATTGCAGCTCTCGGATCGCTGGCTGCGGGCCGGCGGCGGCCACACGTTTCACGCGTGGACGCTCGTTGCCGCGGCGGCCGTGGCGATCGCCGCCGAGGTCTTCGAGTTTGCGGCCGGCGCCGCGGGCGCGAAGAAGGCGGGCGCGAGCAAACGCGGGATGATCGGCGCCACCGTCGGCGGGATCGTGGGGGCGATCGCCGGCGCGCCGTTCGGGCTGGTCGTCGGCGCGCTGGTCGGCGGAGTGGTCGGGAGCGCGCTCGGCGCCATCGTGATGGAGCTCACGATGTCGCAGCGCTCGCTCTCCTCGACGTTCGCGCCCGCCTCGGGCGCCGCGATCGGCCGGCTGAAGGGGCTCGCCGGCAAGCTCCTGCTCACCACGCTGCTCTGGATCGGGCTGACGATCGCCGCGTTCGTCGAGCCGTGAACCTCGGACCCTTCCAAGGGAGCACGCCATGTCCGGCAAGGCCGCCGCCCGCTCGCTCTACGACGTTCATCCCTCGGTCGCCTACGCCCGCGCCATCCTCGACAACCTGAAAGCGAAGAGCGGGCGCTCGCCCGAAGATTGGTGCCGCCTGCTCTCGAAGGACGGACCGAAGGAGGAGGCGGCGCGGCGCGACTGGCTGAAGTCGAAGCACGGGCTCGGCATGACGACCGCGTGGATGATCGCGGAGCTCTCGGTCGAGAAGGGGCGCGAGGGAGTCGAGCCTGAGGCCTACCTCGCCGCGGCGCCGGGCTACGTCGATCGCATGTACGAGAAGAAGGCGGCGCTGCTGCCGATCCACGAGGCACTCGTGAAGCTCGGCCGGTCACTCGGCGCCGACGTGAAGGTCTGCCCCTGCGAGACGATCGTGCCGCTCTACCGCGCGCACGTCTTCGCGCAGATCAAGCCCTCGACGCTCACGCGCGTCGACTTCGGGCTCGCTCTGAAAGGCGCGAAGCAGAAGCCGCCCGCGCGCCTCGCCGACACCGGCGGCCTGAAGAAGGGCGACCGGATCACCCACGCCTTCCGCCTCACGACGTCCACCGAGATCGACGCCGAAGTGAGGAAGTGGCTGAAGGTCGCCTACGACCTCGACGGCTGAGGTGCGCGCCGGCCGTCCGCGTCGCGCGACCCGCTCGCGCGCGGACGGTCAGCGCCGATCCACCAGCGAGGCGACGTCGACGGTCAGCTCGCGTCCCGCCTCGATCGTGACGAAGAGCTCGACCGGGTCGCGGCCGGGCCCCGCGGTGCGAACGAGGTAGGTGTCCGGCGGGAGCTCGACGCGCGCGGGTTTCTCGTCCACGTCGCCGCGGCGGTTGGCGACGCGGCGCACGAGGGCGCCGTCCCGGGTGAGGATCTCGTAAGGGAGGTGGGGGAAGTAGGTGACGTCGCCGTCGCGCCTCTCTTCGGTGAGCGTGGCGACGATCAGCGTGCCGGTTCCCGCGGCGCCCGCGGTCGGCTTGAGCGAGGCGCGCACGCGCGCGCCGACGAAACGGCGCATCAGCACGCGCTGGCCCTCCTCGCCGAGCGTCCAGTCGACGAAACGGCGCGCCGAGGCGGCGCCCTCGCGCCAGAGCAGGTAGAGCGGCCGCGAGATCGGGTAGTCGAAGTTGGTCGAGGTCGGCGTCTGGCCGTCGATGGAGAGGGGACGCACGCCGGAGGGCTCGGCGAGGAAGGCGAGACTGATCGTGCCGATCGCGCCGGGCTCGGCGGCCACTCGCCTCGGCAGGTCGGGGTCCGGCGTCACGACCTCGCAGCCGGCGTAGTCGGCGTCGCCGAGGATCGCGGCCTTGAACACGGCGCGCGTCGCCGAGCTCTCGGCCACGATGAGGGGGCGGATCGGGAGGTCGGGCCCGCCGAGCTCCTTCCAGTTCCTCGTGTGGCCGGTGAAGACGGCGCGCAGCGCGTCGCGGGAGAGCTCGCGCACGGGCAGCGAGTCGGCGACGACTACGGCGATCGCGTCCCGGCCGATCAACGTCGCTCGCACGTCGCCGCGAACGGCGTCCGCCGCCGGCTCGCGCGCGGCGCCGCCGACGTCGGCGCTGCCTTCGGCGATGGCCCGCTCGCCGCCGGCGCTCTCGCCGCTCGTGTCGATGCGCAGCTCGCCGAGCCACGAGCTCTCCGCGTCCTGGAGGAAGAGGCCGATCGTGGACGAGCCGGCGTAGCGCAGCGGCGGAGCCGCTTCGCGAGCGCCGCTCGAGACGCATCCGAAGAGAGCCGACACGAGGAGCGCGCCGGCGCGGCGGCGCGACGACGCGAGATTCGACGACACGGGACGCTCCTCTCGGATCCGGGGGCGGCGAGTTTACGCCGCCGCGCGCGCCCCGGACAGACGAGCGTCACTTGCCGGGCACAGCTCCCTGGAAGCCGCTCCAGTGGTCGATCGTCGACTGCAGGACCTCGACGAGCGTGCCGTCCGCGTCGAAGAAGAGCGTCGTCGGCAGCGGCAGGCGCTCCGGGTCGACGAGCATCTCGATGAGCGCCGGCGCCATGAACGAGCGCTGGAACTTCACGCCGAGCGAATCGAGCAGCCTGTTCGCGCGCTCGAAGTCGGCCGCGTCGTCGAGGCCGAGCGCGACGACGTCGCGGTCGCCGCGATCGGCGAGCTTCTGCAGATCGCCCATTTCGCCGACGCACGACTTGCAGTAGGTCGCCCAGAGGTTCACGACGAGCGGCTTCTTGCGGCCGCCGAGCGCCAGCTCGGTCGGCTTTCCGGTCGCGGCGTCGACGACGGGCAGTGAGCCGAGCTTCGCTCCGATCGCCACCTTGAGTCCCGGGACACCCGGATCCTTCAGCTTGAACGTGCGGCGCGGCAGCTCCTGCGGCTTGCCGGTTCCTTCGACGAGCAGGACCTTGCTGCCCGCGTTCAGCGCGCCGAACGACTCCGTCGCGCGCCCGGGCCAGCGGACCGTCACTTCCCCTGAGGGCGCGTCGCCCAGGCCGAAGATCAGCTCCGGCGCGTTCTGCGACTCGAAGCCGTTGCCGAGCGAGTGGAGCTGCGCCGTCGTCCTGCCGTTCGCCTTCACGCGCACGATCGCGCCGGCCGCCTCCCAGTTCCCCTGCGTCGCCTTGAGCTCCACCTTCACGCCGTGTGCCCCGGCGTTCACGTCGTTGCGGTAGAGCATGTGGCGTTCGCGCTGGATGTTGTTCACGAAGAAGTCGGGGTCGCCATCGTCGTCGAAGTCGGCGACGCACAGGGAGCGACCGTCGCCGTCGTCGTCCGCGCCCGACACGTCGGCCACGTCCATGAACTGGTCGCCGAGGTTGAGCCAGACCTTGTCCTTCTCGAAGCCCGAGAAGGAGAAGCCGTCCTGGAAGATCTGGCCCATGTGCTTCTTCGTGTAGCTCGTGCTGATCGCGTTCTCGTTGGCGAACACCTCGTCGCGGGCCTCGAGCGTCGACGCCACCACGTGGCGCCAGTAGGTGCTTCAGGTGTCTTTCAAGCTGTTCCCGGAGATGAACCCGTTCACGCAGGCGAGGTCGAGGTCGCCGTCGAGGTCGAGGTCCATGAACTGCGGGCCCCACGCCCACGACGCGCCGACGCCGCCGAACTTCGAGTCGACCTTCTCGAAGCGGCCCGCCTTGAACCGGAAGAGCGTGTTCCCGGCCGCGAGCTTCTTCAGCGTCTTCTCGCGGTCGTCGCTCGTGTCCGACTTGACCAGCCGCGAGAGGATGCGATTGCCGGCGCTGGAAGCCATGTTCGACGCGTAGAGGTCGATGCTGCCGTCGCTGTCGAAGTCGCCGAAGCAGCAGCCCATGCCGTTGCCGACGTCGGTGACGCCGGTCTCGGCGGCGACGTCCACGAACTTGAGGTCGCCGTCGTTGCGCCACAGCTCCTTCGTGCCGTAGTCGTTGGCGACGAACAGGTCCTGGTCGCCGTCCTCGTCGAAGTCGTGCCACGCGGCGGCGTAGGTCCAGCGGTTGGCCGGGAATCCGGTCTGCGCCGTCGCGTCCACGAACTTCCCGCCGCCCTGGTTGACGTAGAGCGCGTTGCGCGTGCCGTTGGTGGCGTCGTGGAACGAGTTGGGGCCGGTGAAGCCGCCTTTCTGGTAGCCGCAGACGAAGAGGTCGAGCCAGCCGTCGCCGTTGGCGTCGGCGGCTGCGACGCTCATGCCGCAGATCAGGTCGATGAAGCCGGCGGCGACGCTCGCATTCTCGAAGCGGCCGCCGCCGAGGTTCTTGTAGTACTGCGGCGTGTTTCCGACGACGTCGCCTCCCTCCTTGAAGCCGGCGTGCGCGACGAAGAGGTCGCGGTCGCCGTCGTTGTCGGCGTCGAGGAAAACGGCGCCGGTGCCGCCCGCCGGCTGCGCGACGCCCGCCTCCTTCGCCACCTCGTCGAACGAACCGTCGCCTCGATTGCGGTAGAGGAAGTTCTGGTGCTGCGACGCCACGAAGACGTCGAAGAGGCCGTCGCCGTCGTAGTCGCTCACGGCGGCGCCGTTCCAGAAGAACGAGGTGTTCCCGTCCTTGCCGAACTGCGGGCCGCGATGCGCCACTCCCGCCGAGCGCGCCACCTCGGTGAAGAGAGACTCGGGACGCGCGACGTCGCTGAGCGACGTCACCGTCCAGCGGTCGATCTGCCACTTCCCCGCCACCTTCTTGATGTGGACGCGGCCGAACTCCTCGCGTCCCATCCGCCCGCCGCCTGACATGCGGCCGATCGCGTTGACCCGCACCGTGAGCGCGCCCTCGACCGGCGTGGTCGCGGCGAACTCGGCGCCGCGAACCTTCACGAAGAGGAACTCGATCGTCCCGAGCGGCGAGAGGAAGTCACGCCAGCTCTCGATGAATCCCGTCCGGTTCACGACCTTGAGCCCTTTCGCGTCCCACGCCGTCTTGCGGATCGAGAGCGGAAGCTCCTTCACCGCCGGCGTGCCGACGCTCGCCAGGTCATGGCCGAGGAAGTCGGCCGTGAAGAGGGATTTCGCTCCTGCGAAGTCGCGGAGCCGCATCTTGTCGCCCCACTCGACGAAGGTGTTGGCGACGTTCTCGGAGTGGTCCTCGACCTCCTCGAGGGTATTCACGCGGTCGGTCGGATCCTCGATCGACGGCAGGGAGTCAGGGATCGCCGTGACCTCCGGCTCGTCGGGAAGGGCGGCCGATGCGGCGCTCTCCGAAGCTCGCGGCGCGGCGCCGCCTTCGTCCTTCGAGCAGGAGGCGAGCAGCGCGAGAAGGCCGGCGAGCGCGCCGCCTGCCGCTCGTCGCCAGATTGGGAAGTGCATGGTGGTATCCCGGCCGGTGGAAGTCGTGATTCGTCCCAGGACCTGCGGTGCGGCGGGGCGATTCGCCCCGACGCTCTCCCGACCTCGGGACAACAGGTCGCACACATTAGGTACAGAGCGAACCATGTGCCCGCGACCGCGTCCTCTCCAGACATCGTCGTTTCCCGGAACCCCCTTTGCCATGGCGGCGGCTTCCCGATCCCTGCCGCGCTGCGAAGGAATCCGGAATGAGAACGAAGCACTGGTCGAGTCGGACGCTGGCCGTTGGTTCGATCGTCGCGGGACTGGCGACCGTCGCCGCGGCGCAGTCGGGGAACGACCTCGCCCCGAAGCTCGACCGACTGAAGCAGGCGGCGCAGAACGACGCCGCGCTCAGTCCGGAGCTCAAGTCGGCGATCAACGACGTCGCCGACGAGCTGAAGAAGAAGGAGAGCGCGCCAGCGAGCGCCGGCGACGCCTTCGCCAAGGCCTTCGAGAAGTTTCGCTTCAACGGCGACTTCCGCCTGCGTCACGAGAGCGACTTCCACCTCGACGACATGGAGAGCCGCAACCGTGAGCGCATCCGACTGCGTCTCGGCGCCGAGTACGACGTCAACGAGCAGATCGCGGCGGGCGCGCGGCTCGCTACCGGCTCTCCGACCGACGAGAACTCGCCCCATCAGAACCTCGGCGCGACGTTCGACAAGTTCGCGTTCAACCTCGACCGCGCCTACGTCGCGTGGAAGCCGGCGTTCCTCTCCAACACGTCGATCAGCGCGGGCAAGTTCGGTCACCCGTTCGAGACCAACCCGGTCTTCGCCGAGCTCGTCTGGGACGCGGACGTCCAGCCGAACGGCGTCGTCGCCGGCTGGAAGCACGCCGGCGCGCCGGGGCTCGGCGACGTGAGCGTGGTGTTCGGCGAGTACATCCTGCTCGACAACTCGACCAACGGCACGCTCGAGTCGGCGTGGGCGTGGGTCGCGCAGGCGAGCGCGCGGCAGAAGCTGAACGAGACGAACAAGCTGTCCGAGTCGGTCGGCGTCTACCGCTACCAACGGCTCAACCCCGACGACGTCAACGCCGGCCGACTCTTCGGCGAGAACAACGGCAACCTCGGCGTCGACACGACCGGCGACGGCGTCGCGGACGACTACGCGTCGCGCTTCACGATCTACAACCCGATTCTCGCCGTCGAGAACTCGAGCCTTTCGCAGCCGGTGACGTTCGCCGGCGAGCTCGTATTCAATCCTCGGGCGAGGAACGACTCCGACACCGGCTACGCGCTCGGCGTGAAGGTCGGCAGGAACAAGACGAAGGGCGACTGGCAGCTCTACTACCAGTGGCAGGTCATGGAGCAGGACGCCGTCCTCTCCAACTTCACCAACGACGACTTCCTGTTCGGGACGAACTACCGCGGCCACCTCTTCGGCGCCCGCCTGCAGCTCCTCGAGAAGACCGAGCTGCACCTGTGGGGCTCCGCGATGCGCCGCGACGACCTCGGCTCGTCGGCGACCACGGACAACGACAAGATCCAGTGGCGCGTGCGCGCGGACCTCAACTTCCGGTTCTGAACCGCAGGAACGTGAGCGACTCCTCGCGCTTCGCGCCGGTCGTCGGGTCGGGGCTCGCGGGGCCGAGCACGAGACGCCTCTCCTCCGCCGGCGCGCCGAGCCGCGATGCGAGCTCGGCGCGGTAGACCGACCCGAGCTCCTCGGGGAACGGCGCCTCGTTGTCGCGGTAGACGACGAGCCAGGTGCGTCCCGGCGCGCGAGCGTCGAGAGAGTCGGGTGGCGGAGCCCACAAGAGATCGACGCCCGCGGCGCGCTGACCGAGGAGCAGGCAATAGCGCAGCCGTCCCGACGAGCCGCGCCAGCCGCGCAGATCGGGCGCGAGGTCGCTCTTCTCGTACGCACCGAAGACGATCCAGCGGTCACCCTTGCTCGACGCGTCGCGCAGCCACGCGATCGCGGCGCGGTTCTTCACGTCCTGCTCGGTCTTGAAGGGGTGCGCGACGTCGCGCCCGATCGTCACCGCGAGCCAGAGCGCCATCGCGGGCGCGACGAATCGTGCGCCGCGCGCCGCAACAAGCCCGCGCGCCGCGAGCAGACAGACCGGGACGCTCAAGTGCAGCGCGATGCGGGCGCTCCCGCCGAAGGGGTACTTGCGCAGCGCCGAGGCGACGAGCATCGGAAGGAGAGGCGCGGTCAACAGCAGGAGCTCGCGCCGCCGCCCGCTCCGCCACAGCGACACGCCGCCCGCGACGGCGAGCAGGAAGGTCGCGCTCGATCCGAAGCGCGGCCCGCCGTTGGGGTAGGCGAGCAGGTTGCCGGTGAGCTCCTTCAGCAGCCACCACGGCCAGAGCCACGGCTGCGAGAGCGGCAGGAAGTGGTCGTCCCAGTGGCGGGCGTCGGCGAGACGCTCCTCGGTCCACTGCTGCTCGCGGCCGAAGAGCGCGTACATGGCGATGAAGCTCGCCGCGACGGCCGCGCCCGCGAGCAGCCAAGCGACGATCGCCCCGCGCCGCCGCTCGTGCAGCGCGACCACTCCGAGCGCGAGCAACGCGCCGCTCGCGACGAACGCCGCCGGGTACGAGCACCACACCGCCGCCGCGCACAGCGCGCCGAACGCGGCCCAGGCGCCTCGATCGTCGATCCATCGCAGCAGCCGCCACGCGCTCGCCGTGATCCCGACGCCGAAGAGGAGGTCGAACGCGTAGGGCTTCACCTCGGCCGAGTGGCGCACGAGATAGTAGGACGCGGCGAAGAGCGCCGCCGCCGCGAGTCCGCCGCCGCGGCCGACGGCTCGTCGCGCGAAGCAGGCGAAGACGACCAGCGCCGCGCTCCCGGCGACGAGCGCCGGCAGCCGCAGGACCCACGGCTCGGGCGAGAGGAGTTTCGAGAGGCCAAACGTCGGCGCGAGCCACCCGATCGGCGCCACCATCTCGAACTCGAGCGGCTGGAGCAGCCCGCGCAGATCGCGCGAGAGGAAGCTGCACGCGACCGCCGCCTCGTCGCCCCAGATCGGGAAGTCGACGGCAAGGCGGACGAGGCGCGCGACGAGACCGAGCGCGACGACGAGCAGGAGCCAGCGGGACCGGTGCCACCGGCGCCACCGCCGCCGCGGCCGCGATGCCGCTCTGGCCGCGCGCTCGTTCACATCCGGCAGCGCAGCATGACCCCACCGCCGCCCCAGCCGAACTGATCGAGCTCGAAGGTCGGGTCGATCACGAACTCGGCGCGCTGCGAGATGTGCCAGCGGAAGTAGAAGCTGATCTTGCCCTGGAAGACCGGGTCGTGGCCGTCCTCGCGCGGGTCGTTGGGGTAGCGGTGGACGTTGCGGAGCCGGTCGACGTAGACGACCGTCTCGAGGTCGACCTTCGAGGTCGTCTCGAGCGGCGTGCGATAGCCGGCGTAGGCGACGACCTCGCGCCTCAGGTCGGAGTGGTCGAGCGCAGGCTGGGCCGGCGCGTCGGCGTCCTCGCGCAGGTAGAGGTACTGCGCGCCGAAGCGCCAGCGCCTCACGTGGTCGTCGTCGAGATCGCGCTGGTACTCGACCCGCGTCGAGAAGAGATCGCGGTCGCCGTCGAAGGCGTCGGGCGCGCCGAGCGGGCCGGTCGGCGTGGAGCGCTCGCGCGCGATCTCGTAGCGCGCATCGAGGAATCCGCGCTGCTTCTCGTCCACCTCGACGGCGTGGAGGACGCGCGCGGTGAAACGAGCGAACTCGTCGACGCGCTGCGTCTCGACGAAGTCGACCTTCGAGGGCATCTCGTCGGCGAGGACGAGCGTCGTCCGGCCCAGCCCGAAGAGCACGCCCTGCCACTGGAGCTCGAGATTGTCGGCCGGCCTCTTCACCTCGCTCTTCGGGAAGCGGTCCGTCCGCTGCCCGAAGACGAGGTCGCTCCGCACCCATTGCAGGCGGAGGAAGTCGACCCCGGCCGCCGGATCGCGGTAGGTGAACGCGAGCCCGCCGTCGAGGGTGCCCTTGTCGGCGCCGAGCACCGCGGGGATCCCGGCCGTCCATCGATCGGAGAGCAGGAGCTCCGGCGTCACCTGGATCTGCGTGAAGTCGGTGTCGAGGTCGACGGCGTTGCGGATCGCGGCGCGCGCGGCGAGCGTGTCGGAGATCGGCGCGCGGTACTTGAAGTCCTGCTGGTACCAGAGCGTGTCGGCGAGCAGGCTGCCGAGCGTCGTGTACCACCCCGAGTCGGCGGCAAGGAAGGGCTGCACCGACTCGAGCGGCTGCTCGAACGAGAGGAGGTTCAGGAACGCCTCCTCGTCGAGGTCGATCTCGCGCGGCCCGACCTCGTCGCCGCGGAAGAGCGTCGGGAACTCCTGCGCGCGCGCACGCGGCGCGACGGCGCAGGCGATCGCGGTCGCGACGAGCACGGTCGACCGCGAAACGCGGCGGACGAGACCCTGGCGCAACGAGCATCTCCGTGAATGCGATGCGGGGGACGAGCCGCGCAATTGGGGGCGCGATCCTACGCGCCGACGCGGGCGCGAGTCCACGCCTGCGCGCGCTCAGCGAGCAGGTCGAGCGGCAACGCTCCTTCGCTCAGGAGCTCGTCGTGGAAAGCGCGCAGGTCGAAGCGCGCGCCGAGCACGGCCTCGGCCTCGCGGCGCAGCCTGCGGATCTCGAGCTCGCCGATCTTGTAGGAGAGCGCCTGCGCCGGCCAGACGAGGTAGCGATCGATCTCGACCGTGATGTCGTGGAGCGGCTTGCCGCTGTTGCTCCGGAAGTAGTCGATCGCCCGCTCGCGCGGCCAGCCGAGCGCGTGCATGCCGGTGTCGACCACGAGCCGGATCGCGCGCCACATCTCGTAGGAGAGCTGGCCGAAGCGGGAGAACGGGTCGCGGTAGCAGTCGAGCTCGCCGCCGAGCGACTCGGCGTAGAGCGCCCATCCCTCGACGAAGGCGTTGCAGCCCGGTCCGTGGCGCCGGAAGTCGGGCAGCTCGAGCTCCTGCGCGAGCGCGATCTGCAGGTGGTGTCCCGGCACCGCCTCGTGGAGCGTGAGCGCCTCCATCTCCCACCTCGGCCGCGAGTCGAGCTTGCTCGTGTTGGCGTAGAACCAGCCGGGCCGCGCCGCCTCGGGCGATCCGGGCAGGTAGTAAGCGGTCGTCTGCGATTCGGCCGAGAAGGCCGGCACCTCGGCGACGCCGTAGGGAAGTCGCGGCAGCCTCCCGAAGAGCTTCACGAGCTGCGGGTCGATCCGCTTGCAGAGGTCGCGGTACGCCGTGAGGAGCGCGTCGGCGCTCTCGAAGTAGAAGCGGCGATCGGTCCGCAGGAATTCGCAGACGGCGGCGAAGTCGTCCGGGACGCCCGACGCGCGCGAAGCCTCCTGGGTCACCGCCGCGAGCGCCGCGCGGATCCGCTTCACCTCCTCGAGCCCGATCGCGTGGATCTCCTGCGGCGAGAGGCTCGTCGTCGTCTGCTCGCGCACCTTGAAGGCGTACCACGCCTCGCCGTCGGGCAGGTCGCGGCACGCGATCGTCTCGCGCGCGCCGGGGACGTAGCGGTCGACGAGGAAGCCGCGCAGGCGCCGAAGCGCCGGGACGATCCGGCGCGTGAAGGTGTCGTCGGCGGCCCTCTTCCGCCGCGCATGCTCCTCCGGTGCGAGCCCGTCGGGCCGGCGCGCGAACGCGGCGAGCATCGGGCTCGACGATGGGTCGGCGACGCAGAGGTTCTCGACCTGGCGCGGCACGTCGCGCAAGGTGACGCGCGGCGGAGTCACGCCTCGCGCGAGCCCTTCGGACAGGAGCGCGATGGCCTGCTCGACCAGCGCCGGCAGCCCTTCGAGCCGCGCGACCACGTCGTCGAGCTCCTTCGCGCAGCCGGCCGGCATGAGCGAGAGGAGCTGCGCCGGATCCTGGTGGATGCCGTCCATCTGCGAGATGGCGAGCAGCTCGACCGGCCAGCGCGTCTCCTCGAGCGCGCGCTCGTACTCTTTCACGAAGAGGTCGAGGTCGAGCTCTCTCCGCGGCGGGAGCTCAGCGCGCGCGATCTGCTTCGCCGCGGCGAGCGGCGCGCTTATCTCCCGCCGCCGCCGATCGATCGCCGCGCGCGACCGGTCGCTCCACCTGTGGTTCTGTCCCGGGAACCCCGACCACGTCGCCCGCTCAGGGAACTCCGTCATCTCCCATTCCCACGCCGCGCGCAGCAGCTCGTCGAGGCGTGCCGCGGTGCCCTTCGCGCGATCGCCCGCGATCCCGGCGCAGCGGCGTTCGAGATCCATGGCGCGGCGCGAGGGCTCGATGGAACGTCAGCCCGACGGCGCAGCCGGCTCGTCGCCGTCGCCGGGCTTTTGTTTCTGCGGCGGCGGGATCGGGACGCGGGCGTGGTGCTCGAGGGCGCCGCGGGCCCGTTCGGCGACGTCGAGCCGCGAGTAGAGGTCGATCATCGTGGTGACGTCGAGCCTCAGGTGCAGCAGCAGCAGGTCGGTGAGCTGGCCGAGCGGGACGTCGGGCGGCAGCGTGATCGACGGGCTGCGCGCGGTCACGGCGGCCAGGAGATCGCGGCGGAGCGCGTCGGCCTCGCTCGGCGGGACCGCCCGCTCGGCGAGCCGCGCGATCTCGACCTTCCGGTAGGGACGGTCGCTCGTCACCTCGGAGAGGCGCACGCGCGCGAGCCCGATCACGAAGATGACGAAGCGGCCGTCGTCGAGCCGCTGATGGCGCGCGATCTCGCCGAGTCCGGCGATGCAGTGGACCGGCGGCGCCTCCATCACCTCCTTCTCGTGGCCCGGCATCACGGTGCCGAGCACGAGCCGCCCGCTCGTGTCGAGCAGGTCCTCGACCATCTGGCGGTAGCGCGGCTCGAAGATGTGCAGGGGAAGCGCGGTGCCGGGGAAGAGGAAGAGCCCGGGCAGCGGGAAGAGCGGGACGACGCGATGGGGGGGCGGTCGGGCGGGCGTCGAGGCCGTGACGTCGCCGGTGTCCGACATGGCGGCGCAGATCGTAGCGTGGAGCGGCGCATGATGGAGACGTCGGCCCATGCTCCGGCTCGCGGCCCTGCTTCTCATGGCCTTCGGGGCGCCGGCGCCCGAGCTCTGGTTCTACTGCTCGACCAATCTGCTCGTGGACGAGAACGTCGACCGGCTCGCGGCGCTCTTCGAGCGGGCGGGGAAGGCGGGCTACGCGAAGGTGCTGCTCGCCGACTCGAAGTTCGCGCGGCTCGGGACGCTCGACGCCCGGTACTTCCGCAATGCGGAGCGGGTGAAGGAGGCGGCGCGCCGCGCCGGGATCACGATCGTGCCGGCGATCTGCCCGATCGGCTACTCGGAGGCGCTGCTCTTCCACGACCCGAACCTCGCCGAGGCGCTGCCGGTCAAGGACGCGCCCTTCGTCGTGAAGGGCGGGAGGGCGACGATCGTGGCGGGCGGAAACCTGCTCGCGGTGCGGGAATGGCCGGAGTGGCCAGAGTGGAAAGACGAGCTCTGGAGCAGCGAGTCCGGCGGCTGGCGCTGCCGCGATCCCGGCGGCAGGAACGCGCGCGTCGTCTTCCGAGTGAAGGTCGCGCCCCATCGCCAGTACCACGTCGCCGTGACGATCGAGACGAAGGAGTTCGACGGCGACCCGCGCGTGCAGGTGCTCGTCGGCGGCGAGGGGCTCTCGTTCTCGGATCTCGGCTGCAGGCCGACGCAGCCGCCGACGCGCCACCACGTCGTGTTCAACTCGCTCGGCCACGACGAGGTGTTCGTCTACTTCGGAGCGTGGGGGGCGGGGCACGGCGAGCTCTCGATCTCCGACCCGCGGCTCGAATTGGTCGCGCTCGTGAACCTCGTCCGCCGCGAGGGCGCGCCGTTCGAGGTGAGGCGCGCGGACGGATCGACGCTCCAGAAGCTCACCGAAGGGCGCGACTTCGAGCCGGTCGCCGATCCGGGCATGGGCCGCAGCCCGTGGCCCGGCGCGTTCGACGTCTGGCACGAGCCGCCCGCGATCCGCACGAAGCTGAAAGACGGAACGAAGCTGCTCGTGAGCTACCACCACGCGATCACCGTCGGCGATGGCCAGGTGATGATCTGCCCGTCCGAGCCGAGGACACTCGACCTGATCAAGGAAGAAGCGCGCCGCGTGCACGACCTATTCGGCGGCCACGAGATGTTCCTGTCGCACGACGAGATCCGCGTGCTCGATCAGGACGAAGCGTGCCGGCGCCGCGGGCTCGACGCGGGCGCTCTGCTCGCCGACCACGTGGGCGCCTGCGTCAAGACCGTGCGCGACGTCGATCCGGGCGCGAAGCTCTGGATCTGGAGCGACATGTTCGACCCGAGCCACAATGCCCACGCGGGCTACTACCTCGTGCGCGGCGACCTCGCCGGCTCGTGGGAGGGACTCGACCGGAGCGTCGGGATCGCCAACTGGAACTTCGAGCGGCGCGACGAGAGCCTCGCCTTCTTCGCCGGCCGCGGACACCGGCAGCTCGTCGCCGGCTACTACGACGGGCCGGTGGAGTCGATCGGAGCGTGGCTCACGAGCGCCGCCGCCGTGAAGGGAGTCGACGCCGTAATGTACACGACCTGGCAGTCGCGCTACGACGAACTCGAGCGGTTCGCCGAGCTCGTGCGAGCCGGTGAACGGGCTCGACGATGACGCGCGAGGCCGCCGAAGAGACGAAGGGGGACGCCGACCGATGCCATCCGGACTCGCGCCGCTCTGTCCCTCCTGTCTCGATCGCGCGCTCGCCTGGACCGCCGCGGCCTGTCCGTCGTGCAGGAAGCGCTCGCCCGTCGCCGCGTGTGATCACTGCCGGAAGTCGCGCGCCGGCTCGTTCCTGCCGGAGGACGCGAAGAGCGCGGCGGCGGCCGGCGGCGCGCAGCGCTTCGTGTGCGTCGACTGCATGGAGCAGGCGCTCGAGCGCGACGTCTCCGACTGGATGCGCAATTCGGCCTTCGCGGTCGTGCTGACGATCCTGGCGGTGCGCTACACGACGCAGGCCGCCTTCGTCTACGTCCTCTTCGCCGCCTCGCTCGCGTGCCTGGTCTTCTGGTGGTTCGCGGCGCGCGACCGACGAGAGCCCGCGCGCCACGCGCGCGGCGTCTGGAACCGCCTTCGCCGACGCGTCGAGCGCGAGGTCTCGCGGCGCGAGCGCGCCGTCGCCCGGCGCTGACCCGTCGTCAGCCGACCGGCGTCAGTTGACCGGCTTCCAGGTCTTCCCGTCGACGGCGGGCGCGGGAAGGTTCGAGAGCGAGATCCTCCCGGTGATCGTGCCGGTCGCGCCGCTCTCGATCGCCGCGTCGGGCGCCGGCATGTTGGCCGTGCCCTGGTAGACGCCGCCGCCGCCGAGGTTGTCGGTCTGGCAGATGTCGCCCGCCTGGCTCACGACGAACGCGCGCCGGCCCGAGTTAGCGAAGTTGGAAGGCCACGCGTAGGCGATCCAGGTCGATTCGCAGAGGTCGGGGTCCTCGCCGGTCGGTGAGCCGCCGTTGGCGTTCTCGATCACCGGCGCGCCGCCGGCGCTAGGCAGCGCGAGCCGGTAGAAGTAGCCCGACTTGTTGACGATCCCGGCGCCGTTCACCAAGGCGAGCGACTCGGCGATCGAGCTCGGGCGCATCAGAGGTCCGTTGTTCGGGCCGGTGTTCGTCCGCACCTGGATCAGGCCGCCCATCTCGGCGAACCAGCCGTACTCGCCCAGGCCGTCGACGTCCTGGTCGATCACGGCGGTCGTCCTCGTCACCGCCTGCGCCGAGACGATGCTCTTCAGGGATGCGATCGCGGCCGACTCGTTGCTCCCGAGGCGCGCGGCCATCATGTTCGGGATCGCGATCGCCGCGATGACGGCAATGATCGCCACGACGATCATCAGTTCGATCAAGGTGAAGCCGGTCGAGCGTCGCATGGTGATCTCGTCTAGGTGTGCTCGCCGTACTGCTCTGTGACAGTCGTTCGACGCCGTCGCGACGTCGACCGAAGCCCCTCGAGGCGGCGCGCCGCGTGCCAGGAACGAATTGCCGGGCAGGACGACCCGGTTCAGCGCCGCGGTCGCTGCGAACGGGCCCAGTCGCGCAGTGCCGTTCGTTCGCCGCCGGAATGGGCGGCGAGCTCTTCGAGCTCCTCCTGGGCGAGCCGGCGCAGCTCGTCGCGGGCGAGCTCGAGAGCCTGGACCGCGACCGCGTCGTCGACGCGCGGCAGCAGGGCCGCGAGCCGCCGCTTCACGCTCTCGGCGCCGTCGGCATCGCCGCCCTCGTGCGCGAGCAGACGCTCCGCGGTGGCGCGCGCGCTCGACCAGCCCGCGACGCCGTCGCGCTCGACGAAGATCGGATTGGTCAGCGCGACCGCGCGCGGCTGGCTCATCGCCCAGAACGGGGCGGTCACCTTGGCTCCGGCGGCGACCGCGACGATCCAGCAGTCGTGCGCCGGGAGCTTCACGCTCACGCGCCGCTCGATCGCGCACGGGCCGTCGCCTTCCCGTGCCGGTGCGAGCGGCTCGCTCGCCACCGTGACGCCGTCGACCACGAGCTCGAGCTGCTCCGGCGCGACCCACGACGGGTGGCGCACGCGCACGAGCGCCTCGACGGCATCGTTCTCGCCACCGACGGCGTCGATCGTCTCGCCCATGCCGCGGCCCGCGATCTCGATCGCCGCGAACATGCCGAGGCTGACGCTGACGCGCCCCTCCTTGAACTGGCGGCAGGCGTCGTCGACGTCGATCCGCGCCGGGTCGTCGGTCGCGCTCGGGACGTAGGTCCGCCCCTGCCCGACGATCACGCCGACGTGGTGGCTGTCGGAGGCGCCCACCCCGGTGAACCGCTCGCCGCGGTTGAGCAGCGCGTACCAGGCCGGCAGCACGAACTCCCACGGCTGCGTCGGCGCGTCGGAGTTCACGAGCTCGAGGCAGTCGAAGGTGAAGGACTGAGGGACGCGCCGTTCGCCGCTGACGTTGTCGAAGCCGAAGGAGGTGAGAGGATCCTTGCCCTTCTCCGGCCAGCGCGGGTGATTCAGGATCACGACCTTCGCCCCCTTCGCGCGGATGCCGGCGACGAGCTTCGCCCAGTCGCTCTCCTTGAACGGCGGCACGTCTTTGCCGGGCGGCAGCGGGAAGGCGTTCATGTGGCCGTTGTCGGTCGTCACCTCGTTGCCGACGACCGGCGTGAACCACGACGAGAGCGCGAGCTTCTCCTGGACCGGGCGGTAGTCGGTCTGATGGTTGTGGTCGGTGGCGACCGCGAGCTCGACCCCTTCGCCGGCGAGCGTGACCATGCGCTCCTCGACGCTCGAGTCGCCGTGGCCGCTGTAGGTCAGCGTGTGGACGTGGGTGTCGGCGGCGATCCAGCCGGTGGTGTCGACCTCGCGCGCGAGCTCGAGCGCGACGTGGCGCGCGGCGCCCGCCGCGATCTCGACCTCGGTCGTCGCGCAGCTCCATTCCATGCCGCGCGACGCCCAGATCGCGTAGCGTCCCTCCGGCAGCTCGATCGTCGCGGCGCCGTCGCCGCTGTAGGCGATGCCGAGCCGCACCGCCGTGCTCGGCGCCTGCGCGTAGTGCAGCTCCACGAGCGCGCCCTTCGAGTCGGTGACGGTGAGCCGGACCGGCAGCGGCCGCTTCGTCGCGGCGTCGACGACCGAGACGTCGACGCGGCCGAGGCGAAGCGCCTCGCGCAGGCTCGTCTCGAGCAGCGCGAAGCGGCCGACGGTGATGTCCTCGTTGGGATCGCGCGGCGCCAGGCGGAGCTCGTTGCGGCCGGCGAGCACGGCGCCCGCCGGAACGGCGAAGCGCGAGGTCTCGAGCTTCCTGCTCCCACGCTTCAGGAGTCCGAGCCGCCGGCCGTTGAGCTCGACCGCCCACTCGTCGTCGACGTCGCGCGCCGTCGCCTCGAGCAGCCACTCGCCCTCGTTCGCGCGCGACTCGAAGGCGACGACGAGCGGGCCGGGCTCGGGCTCCGCCGGCGCCTCGCTCCACTCCGGCGTCTTTTCGTTGCCGAGGTGGTGCATCCGCGGATCGAGCGTCGGCGGCGTCGGGAGGTCGGTCCGCGTCTGGCCGCGGCAGACGACGAGAACGACGACGCAGGCGGCGACGAACGAGAGGCGGGACGCGAAGCTCGACGCGAGATTCCCGAATCGAAGGCGCTTGCGCTTCATCGTCCGTCCTCGAGTCCCCGGCGCGCAGCCGCGACGATAGAGTCCGCGCGCTCTTCACGCGCTCACGAAGGAGTCCGACCATGGTGAGCCTGCTGATCGCGGCGTCGTCGATCGTCTTCTTTCAGGGGGACGCGCTCGAGTGGCGGCGCGATCTCGACTCCGCTCGCGCCGCGGCACGCGCGAGCGGCCGGCCGCTCCTCGTCGTCTTCCGCTGCGAGCGGTGACGCGACTGCACGGAGTTCGACGGGCAGTTGGCCCGTCCGCCGCAGGAGATCGCCGAGCTCGCCGGCCGGTTCGTCTGCGCGCGCGTCACCGACATGCGCGCGGTCGACCTCGCGCGCTTCCGATTCGACTTCGACCTCACCTTCGCCGCGCTCACCGCGGACGCCGACGGGCGCGTCTACCACCGTTACGGCAGCCGCGCCGCGCGCGATCCGCAGTCGCACCTGTCGATGGCGTCGCTCGCGGCGGTGCTGCGCGCGACGCTCGCCGAGCACGGAACGCGAGCGAACGCGCCGCCGCCGGCGGGAGCGGACGCGGCGAAGGCGAGCACGATCGAGGAGCTCCCGTCGTTCCGCCGCCGCGACGCCGAGAAGAGCATCGACTGCGTGCATTGCCACACCGTGAACGACTTCGAGTACGGCGAGGCCGTCGCGTCCGGCACCTGGAAGCGCGAGCGGATGTGGGTCTTCCCCGACCCGGCGCGGCTCGGCCTCGAGGTCGAGCGTGACGACCAGCAGAAGATTGCGCGGGTCGACGCCGGCTCGCCGGCGGCGAAGGCGGGGCTGAAGAGCGGCGACCGGCTGCTCGTCGCCGGCGGGCAGAGCGTGGTCACGCGCGCCGATCTTCAGTGGGTGCTGCACCAGCTGCCGCCGACGGCGACGTCGCTCGCGGTCGAGCTCGCGCGCGGCGAGGCCCGCGAGAAGGCGACGCTCGCGCTCGAGACCGGCTGGAAGGAAGCCGACGCGCTCGAGTACGCGTGGCGGCCCTTCAAGTGGAACCTGTCGCCGCAGCCCGGCTTCGGCGGCAACCTCCTCGACGACGACGAGAAGAAGAAGCTCGCGCTCAAGCCAGGCGCCTTCGCGCAGCGCGTCGGATACCTTGTCACCTGGGGCGACCACGCCCGCTTCGGCCACAACGCCGAGCGCGCCGGGCTGCGCTCCGGCGACGTCGTCCTCGCCATCGCCGGCCAGTCCGACTTCAAGAGCGAGGAGCACTTCCAGTCGTGGTTTCGCCTCACTCGGAAGGTCGGCGACGAGATCGAGCTGCAGATCCTCCGCGACGGCAGGCGCCGCACGCTGCGGATGAAGGTGATCGAGTGACGCGCGGCGTCACTTGATGCCGTAACCGAGCTCCCGCAGCCGCCGCTCGAGCTCGTCGCCGTCCGCTCGAGCGCCGTCGGCGGCGCTGCTCGGCAGGCGGGTCGCGTTTTCGAGGGTCCGTCGGATCTCGGCGTCGAGGCGGCGGCCGAGGCGCAGGAGCTCGTCGGAGCGCGTCGGGGCGAGGTCGTGCTGCTCGCGCGGGTCGGCGCTGGTGTCGAAGAGGTAGTCGCGTCTCTGCTCGGCGGAGAGATGGTGGCGCAGGAGCGTGTAGCGCCCGAGCGCGAGGCCGTCCCAGCGGTACTCGTCGTGGCGATCCCGATTGGAGAGATGGAGCAGCCGCGGCGACGGATCGGCGTCGTCGCTCGCCGACGACGCGAAGAGGTCGCGGCCGAGGCTGCGCTCGTCCGGCGGCAGTCCGAGGAGCGCCGCGAGCGTGGGGGCCACGTCCTCGAGCCGCGCGACGTCGTCGCGCCGGGCGCCGCGCGGGATCCCCGGTCCGCGCAGGATCAGCGGGACGTCGACCGACTCGTTCCAGACGCACTTGCCGTGGAAGAGGCGCTCGTGCTCCTGGAACTCCTCGCCGTGGTCGGAGACGAGAACGACGATCGTGTCGTCCGCGATCCGAAGCCGGTCGAGCTCCTGGAGCAGCGGCGCGACGAGCCGCGCGTCGACCTCCTCGACCGCGGCCTGGTAGAGGCGGCGCAGCTCCGCGCCGATCCCCGGCTGCGTCTCGAGCTCGAGCAGCCGCGAACGCAGGTCGATCGCGCGCGAGCCGTCGGCCGCTAGCGCCACGTCGGGGCGCAGGCGAGCCGCGCGTCGGTCGGCGAAGTCGGCGCTCGGGACGTAGTTGTGGACGAAGTAGGTGTGGACGAAGAGGAAGAAGGGCTGGTCGGCGCGCCGATCGAGCCAGTCGAAGAGGCGCGCCGCGCCGGCGAAGCGCCGCCCGCCGGCCGCGAGCGCCGCCGGCTCGGGCTGGAACATCCCGTCGACGCCGCTGAAGTCGCGGAAGGCGTAGCTCCCGAAGCCGCGCGCGAAGCCGAACTCGGCGTGGACGAGCCCGCCGCCCGTGAAGGCCGCCGTCTGCCAGCCGGCGGCGGCGAGCCGCTCGGCGAGCATCGGCGTGCGCGCCGGATCGATCGTGCGGCCGGCGTCGGTGACGCCGTGCTCGAGCGGGTGCTGCCCGCTGAAGAGCGACGTGTGGGCCGGCAGCGTGAACGAGACGGGCGACGTCGCCCGCGTGAAGCGGGTGCCGGCCGCCGCGAGCTGGTCGATCGCGGTCGTGCGCGCATCGTCGTGGCCCATGCAGCCGAGCGCGTCGCGCCGCAGCGTGTCGATCGAGATCAGCAGGACGCTCGGGCCGGGGCGCGTCGTCTCGCCCGCGAGGAGCCACGGATCGCACAGCGCCGCGACGGAGCCGGCCTCTCCGTCGGCCGTGAAGGCGAGCGCGACGCGGCGGCCGGCGAAGCGCTCGAGCGGGACGGTCCAGCCCGCGAGGTGCGCGGCGTCGGGGTCGGCCTCGCGCTCGTCGATCGTCGCGCCGTCGACGGAGCAGCGGACGCTGACGCGCCGCGCCGTCGCGCGCGGATGGGAGTGGAGCGCGGCGTCGATCCGTGGCGCCTTCGTCGGGACGTCGACCTCGAAGATGACCCGCGTGCCGGCGGGCAGGAGGAGCGCGCGCGACTGGAAGTCCGCGACGCGCAAGCTGGCGACGAGCGGGTGGGCGGGCGTCGGATCGAGCCGGGCGCGCTCGGCGCCGATCGTCTCGAGGAGCGTCGCGCGCCGGACGACGACCTCGTCGACGAGCGCTCCCGTCCCCTCGTCGACGGAGAGGCGCAGCGCCTGCCGCCGCGGGTCGGGCGACAGGAAGAGCACGATCGTCTGCCACGCGTCGCCACGATCGGGAGAGGCGGAGACGGAGGCCTCGCTGCGCGACGGGCGGACGTCGTAGCGCTCCTTGCCGCGCGAGCGATGAGCGTCGAGCAGCGCGCGGCGCGGGTCGCCGGGAGCTGGCGCCACGTCGAGCGAGCTCACGTGAAGCGAGGGCCGCGGCGCTTCGCGGTTCACGCCGCGCACGCGCGCGGACACGACCAGGCCGTCGGCGATCGACGTGGCCAGCACGCGATGGAGCCCCCTCGATCCCGGCGGCACGAGCAACGCCGCGCGCCTCTCGTCGGGATCGGTGACGACCCGGCGCCTTGGCGGCTTCGGCGCGTCGGCGAGCTCGAGCCCTTCGATCCAGTCCGATTGGAAGTCGTCCTGCCGATCGTGCAGCAGCTCGAGCTCAGGATGGAGCGCGCTCAGGTCGCCGGCGAGCTCCGACAGCTCTGCCTGATCGATCTTGTCCTCTGACCGATCGATCCCGTTCTTCGTGGCCGTCGTCGCCGTCGTGGCGACCATCTCCACCGTCGCGCCGTTCATCGCGGCGAGCAGGCTCCGCGAGCGCGCCGGCCGCGGCCGCCCCGACGGGCTCGCGCAGGTGAAGAGCGCCGCGACGCAAAGGAGCGCCGCGCACGCGCCGACGAGCCCCGGCCTCAACGCGTGTCGTCGCGACGAAGATCGACCCACGTCTCGACCGCTCCGTTGCGCGCGATCCTGAGCAGGCGCGCCGCAACGTTCTTCCGCCGGCCGCTCTCTTTCACGAGCAGCGAGCCGTCGGCGAGCGCGACCAGGCCCGAAGGGCAGTGGAGCCCCTTCGCCAGGACAGTCGGTGGCGGCCGCGACGCCTTCTCGTCGGCGCCATTCGCGTCGGGCCGCGCGCGCGCGAGCGAGAGCACGCGTCCGCCCTCCCAGTCGCTCACCGCGAGCGAGTCGTCGCCGAGGAGCACGACTCCGTAGACGTCGCCGAGCCCGTCCGCGACGAGCTCCGGCGCCGACGGCTTCGCCGTCCCTTCGCCCGGCAGCGCGACGCGCCACAGTCGCGGTCCGTCGCCGAACCAGAGCGCCCCGTCGCCGCCGACCGCGAGCGCGCCGGAGGGCGAGCCGACGTCGGCGACCGCGCGCGGTGCTCCGTCGGCCGCCATCCACAGGACCTGTTTCGTCGAGACGAGCCACAGTCCGCCGGCGCCGTCGGGCGCGACCGCCTCGAGCTCGAACCCCTCCGGCTTCTTCCATTCGACCTTCGAGATCTCGCCCTCCGGGGAGATCCGCCAGACGAGGCCGCGGCCTCACCCGCTCCCGAGCCAGAGCCGGTCCTGCTCGTCGATCGCCAGATGGTGGGGATGGTTGAGCGCGATCCCCGCCTCGCCGGTGACGAAGCCGCGAGCACGGCGGTCCGGCGCCACCTTCCAGATCCAGCCGTCCTCCGCGTCGACCACGAAGACGTTCCCGGCCGAATCGCGCGCGATGCCGTTCCAGTCGTGGGCGGCGGCGGTCGCGCAGAGCAGGAAAGCCGTGGCGGACGAGATCGCGCGCATTGGAGACCTCCAGCGTCGCCGGGCCGGGCGGTCCGCGACGCCGATCATGATGCGGATTGAGGCTCCGGTTGCGCCAGCACGGCCTTCTCGCCAGGCGCGGGCGCGCCGAAGAGCCTGCGGCGCTGCTTGGCGACGTCGAGCGCCGCGACGCGATACGCCTCGGCGAGGGTCGGGAAGTTGAAGATGTTGTCGACGAAGGTGTCGACCTCGCAGTCGGCGAGCAGCGCCATCTGCGCGACGTGGATCAGCTCGCAGGCGCCCTCGCCGACGATCTGCACGCCGAGCACCCGCTTGCCGCCCGGATCGGCGACGAGCTTCAGGAGTCCGTCCTCGATCGCGCTGATCTGGCCGCGCGCCAGCTCCTCGAAGTTCGCGCGGCCGACGATCGCTCCGCCGTACTTCTTGATCGCGTCGGCTTCCGTGAGCCCGATCTGCGACATCTCGGGGATCGTGTAGATGCCGGCCGGGGTCAGGTCGCGGCCGTGGCCGAGGGTGATGCCGAGCGCGTGGCAGACGGCGCGCCGCCCCTGCTCCATCGACGAGGAGGCGAGCGAGGGCGGCCCGATCACGTCGCCCGCGGCGTAGATGTGCGGCACGGCGGTCCGGCAGTTCTCGTCGACGCTGAGGAGCCCGCGATCGTTGGTCGTGAGGCCGCTGCGCTTGAGTTCGAGCCCGTCGAGGTTGGCGACGCGGCCGAGGCAGCAGAGCGCCCGCTCCGCCTCGACGACGCTGCCGTCGTCGAGCCGGACGACCACGTTCTCGACGCCGTCCCACCGGACCTCGACGTGGCGGCGGCCGCCGAGGAAGCGGCCCCCCGCGCGCTGGAACGAGGCGACGAAGCGATCGACGATCTCGGGGTCCATCATCCCGAGCGGGCGCGGCGCCTTGTCGATCATCGTGACCTTGACGCCGAGCGCGCCGAAGATCGAGGCGTACTCGCTGGCGATGACGCCGCCGCCCAGCACGACGAGCGACTTCGGCAGCCACGTCATCGAGAGGATCGAGTCGCTGTCGAGCACGTGGTCGTGGTCGACCGGCACGTCGGCCGGCGCGCGCGGGCGCGAGCCGGCGGCGATCACGATGAACTCGCCGCGCACGCGCTTCGTGATCCCCGTCACCGTCTCGACGTCGAGCTCGTGGGGGTCGACGAAGCGCGCGCAGCCGTGCAGCTTGATGGTGCCGTTGCGGCGGAGCTGGTCGGTCATGAAGCGCTCGTGCGCCTTCACGACGGACTCCATGCGCGTGAGCAGGCTGGCGACCTCGAGGTCCTCGCGCACGCGGACGTCGAAGACGCGGCCGGTCCGCTTCGAGAACTCGGAGAGCGCGAGCGCCGTCTCGCGCAGCGTCTTGCTCGGGATCGTGCCGCGATGGACGCAGGCGCCGCCGATGCTCACCTCGCGCTCGATCACCAGCACGCTCTTGCCGGCCTTCGCGGCCTGGATCGCCGCCTTGTGGCCGGCCGGGCCGCTGCCGACCACGACGACGTCGTAGCGATCGACGCCCCGCGCGGCGGAGGGAGGGGTGAAGTCGTTCGTCTCGTTCACAGGAGCGACTCCGCGGCGGCGGTCACGTTCGACTTCTTCGCGATCAGCTGGTCGAGCTCCTCGCGGTAGACGTTGAGCGGGACGAGCATCGGGTGGCTGCGCACCGCCTCCTCGGTCACCGCGCGCGGACCAACGGCGAAGTGGGCGAGGTCGTCGGCGAGATTGGTCATCATCGCCGACTGTCCGGCGCTCGCAGCGTCCTGCGGTCGATGGTGGCAGGCGATCGTCTCGGCGACGCGCTCCGGCAGCTTCCAGCTCTCGACCAGCCGCGAGCCGACCGAGCCGTGCATCTCGTCGAACACGTCGTCGACGAGGCCGGCCTCGACGCCGATCTTCATCTCCTTCTGCACGTCGGCCAGGAGCTGCAGCAGCACCGGCTTGCCGGCGTCGTGAAGGAGCCCGCAGAGGAAGGACTCCTCGACGTTCCAGCGCCGCATGCGCGCGATCTCCTGCGCGTAGGCGGCCGCCGCGATGCAGTGCTTGAAGATCGCCCGCAGCGCGGCGTCGAAGCCCGGCACGCGGAAGACCTTGGCCTGGCAGGCGACGAGCAGCGAGATCTCGCGGATCTTCTTCATCCCGAGCCGGCTGACCGCCTGCTGCAGGCTGACGATCGGGACGGTCGGCGCATACAGCGGCGAGTTTGCGACGCGCAGCACGTGGCCGGCGAGCGCCGCGTCGCGATGGATCATCTCGGAGAGCTTCTTCGCGTCGCAGTTCTCGTCCTGCGTCGCCGACATCACGCGGGTGGCGACCTCGGGGAGCAGCGGGAGCTCGAAGTTTCCGGCGGCGATGCGCTCGAGGAAGCGCTGGCGGAAGCGGGCGACCGTGTCGGCGACGCTGCCGCCGGCGCCGCTCTGCGTCCTGCCCTGCGCCGAGGTGGTGTCGACCATCCGCGAGACCTCCGCACCGTCATCGGCACGGTGCGGTTCCGGACTCGACGGAGGCGCCGCTCGGTGGCCGCGAGGTTCGGAAACGGTTTCCGGCGCGCGGCGTCAGGCGCCCGGGACCGGCTTGCCCGCCCCTTCGACGAGCAGGTGCTCGCGGTCGGGCGCGAGGCCGTCGAAGAGCTCGCGCCGGCCGTCGGGCCAGCGGACCTCGACGGCGGCCGGGCCGGCGCCCGCCTTCCCGAGCCCGAAGGTGGGCGCGACGTCGCACTGGCTCAGGTAGGACGAGCCGGTGCGGACGTCGCGGCGGATCCGCTTGCCGCCGCTCACGAGCGTCACGGTCGCGCCGATCGCGTCCTTGTTGCGGCCCGACCCCTTGACCCGCACGCGCAGCCAGCCGTTTTGCAGCGCCTGGTCGTTGCGGACGAGGAGCGCCGCGCGGCCGTTCTGCGTCAGCACGAAGTCGAGGTCGCCGTCGCCGTCGAGGTCGCCCGCCGCGAGCCCGCGGCCGACGAGCCGGCGCGCGAAGACCTCGCCGGACTCCTTGCTCACGTCGGCGAACATGCCGTCGCCGCGATTCCAGAAGAGCTGCGCCGGCTGCTCGTAGGCGACGTCCTTCTCGACCTGGCCGATCTCCGGCTCGATGTGGCCGTTGCAGACGAGGAGGTCGAGCGCGCCGTCGAGGTCGTAATCGCAGAAGAGCACGGCGAAGGTGAGCGAGAGGTTGGTCGGCGTGGCGACGCGCGCGGCGCCGGCGCGGTCGACGAAGAAGAGCCGCTCGCCGGTCTGCGTGTACATCGAGAGCGGCTCGCGCGCGAAGTTGCCGATCGAGATGACGAGCCGGCCGTCGTCCCGCAGGTCGGCGACGTCGATGCCCATGCCGGCGCGCGCGCGCCCGATCTCGTCGTAGGCGATGCCGGCGTCGTTGGCCTCCTCGGAGTAGCCGCCGCCCGGCTGCGAGAGGAAGAGGTAGTTGGGCTGGGTGTCGTTGCTCACGGCGACGTCGGGCCGGCCGTCGCCGTTCACGTCGGCGATCGCGCAGCCGAGCGCCTTCGAGTCGCGGCGCTCGACGCCGGCCGCCTTCGTCACGTCCTCGAAGGTGCCGTCGCTCAGGCCGCGGAAGAGGCAGCACGAGTCGGCGTCGTACTTGGTCGGGATCGTGTAGGCCTTGGTCGATCCGTTCAGCGTCGTGAAGAGGTCGTTCTCGATCGACCAGTGGACGTAGTGGCAGACGAAGAGGTCGAGCGTCCCGTCGCCGTCGTAGTCGAGCCACGCCGCGCCGGTCGACCACGACGGGTGAGCGCGCCCCTGCGGGTCGGTCCAGGTCGTCGTCTTCAGGCCCGCGGCCTCGGCGACGTCGGTGAAGTGGCGCTCCGTCTCGCCGCTCGCCGACTTCGTCGCGTCGTTGCGGAAGAGGTGGTAGGGACCGAGCGCGGTGACGAAGAGGTCGGGATCGCCGTCGCCGTCGTAGTCGGCCGCGCAGGCGCCCATGCCGAGGAAGCTCACGTCGAGCCCGACCCGCTTCGTGACGTCCTCGAACTTCAGGCCGCCGACGTTGCGGAAGAGCCGGCAGGTCGGCGCGGGCTTCAGCGTCGCGTGGTCGGGCCACTCTGCACCTTGCACGAGGAACAGATCGAGCTTCCCGTCGCCGTCGTAGTCGAGCAGCGCCGCGCCGGCGCCCATCGTCTCGGGCAGGTACTTCTTCCCGTAGGCGCCGTTGACGTGGGTGAATTCGAGGCCGGAGCCTGGAGTCGCGTCGGCGAAGACGACCTTCGGCGGCTGCGCGCCGCCGACCTCGGCCGGGACGAACTTCGTGTACTTCGACGGCTCGGCCGGCGGGAGCTGCGCGGGCGGCGGCTCGTCGCCGCACGAGGCGAGCGACGCGGCGATCAGGGCGGCGAGGAGCGCCGCCGCGGCGTCGCGTCGACGGCGGTGCGCGCAGGACGGATCGGTCACGGGCTGCCCTTTCCGGCGGGAAGGCGCGCGAGCTCGTGTGCGTGCACGAGGTTGGTCTCGAGGTTGGGGTACGGGTTCTTGTTCGAGAAGTCGTTGGTCAGCGCCTGCGCCGACTCGTCGATCTGGTACTTCGCGTAGGCCTTCTCCGCTTCCTTCGCCTCGGCCGTGCGGCCGAGCGCCTGGAGGTTCAGCATGCGGTGGTAGTGCGCCTCGCGGTCCTCGGGGTCGATCTTCAGCGTCTCGCCGTAGGCGGCGAGCGACTCATCGAAGCGCTGGTCGAGGTAGAGCGTGCGGCCGAGCCGGCGCCACGTGTCGCGGTCGCTTTGGAACTCCTCGAGCACCGTCCTGAACGCCGCCTCCGATTCCTTGTACCGGCCGTCCTCCTGAAGCGCGGAGCCCCAGACCCACGCGGTCTGCCGGTCGCCGGGCGCGATCTCCTCGCACTTCGAGAGCAGCGCGAGCGCCGCAGGCACGTTGCCGTCCGTGAGGGCATTGCGCGCCATGTTGCGGAAGCCGTCGACCTTCGACGGTGCGACGCGCTGCACTTCCGCGAAGCCGATCTGCGCGAGGCGCGTGTCGCCCTTGAGCATGAGCCCGATCGCCCAGTCGTTCGGCCGGATCCACTGGTCGGCCGTGGCGTAGACCGCGGGCGGCGTCGGCTTCACCGCCTCGCCCGCGCTCGCGACCCTGAGCGAGACCTTGCTGCCGGCGATGAACGTCACCGGCATCTCGGGCGCGGCCTTGCCCTCGAAGACGTAGTCGACGTAGTGCTGCTTGAACTTGCGCCACTTGAGGTTCGCGGCGAGGTCGAGCTGCCGTCCAGCCGCGTCGTCGGGCACGTTGAACTGGTAGCGGACGACGTCGGACGTCGAGGGGCCGATGACGTTGGCGTAGAGCGGCACGTGGAAGTCGTGGGGGTTGCGCAGCTTCGCCTCGCTGCCGTCGTGCGCGAGGATGATCGAGCCGTAGCGGTGGGCCGCCGGATCGAGCTGCTTGTCCGGCCCGATCCAGCCGCTGTGGAGCACGGCGCCCTTCCCCGGCAGGTCGACGGCGAACTCGAGCCACCCCTCGTTGCTGTCGTTCGTGCCGCCCGGGAACGTGTGGCCCACCCCCTTGTTGCGCACGACGACCTGCACTTCGACCTTCTCGCCGGGCACGAGCAGCGGCTGCGTGCGGTCGAGCGCCGTGACGACCTCCTTCTCCGACCCGTCCACGTTCAGCCGGCGCAAAGCGAAGACGTCGACGCGCATCTTGTCGTCCTGCAGGAACGCCTCGATGCGCCGGATCGTGTCGTCGTCGCCGCGCAGCGCCGGCAGCGCCGTGTTCACCGCGAGGAAGCGGTGCGAGCGCACCTTGCCGCTCTTGGCCGAGACGTCGCCGCGCGTCGCCTCCTCGAGCGGCATGTGGCAGTCCTGACAGCGCTTCTTCACCGGCTCGCCCGTCGCGGGATCGCGCGGCCGGTAGAAGGTGCGCGCCGCGTTCTGGGCGACGCCGCTGTCGTGCCAGTTGTCGTACTCGTTCTGCCCGCGGAACCAGCGGTACTTGTTCACCGGCACGTCGAGCGCGACCTTGTGGCAGGCCGAGCAGTACTCGCTCGTCCGGAAGAAGGGCTTGAGCATGCGCGCTTTGTGGACGTTCGGCTTCGCCTTGATGATCACGTCGCCGATCTCCCGCAGCGTCCCCTCGCTCGTCGCGTCGAAGAGGTAGGGCGTCTCCGTGTCGTCGGGGATGTTGTAGGCGCCGTTGCCGGTGCGGTTGTGCAGCGAGTCGATGGCGTGGCAGGAGAGGCAGGTGAGCCCCGCCTGCGCGTTCGCGCCGTCGGGGTCGAACTCCTTGCCGATCTCGCCCGCGAGCATGAGGGCCGGCTCGTGGCAGCCCGAGCACCACTGCGAAGGCTGCTTGCCGATGTCCTGCCGCTCGCGCATGGCGAGGAACGCGCGTCGATAGAAAGGGTTGTTCATCGACGAGAAGCGGTGGGCCGAGTGGCTCCACTGCTCGACGACGTCGGGATGGCAGCGCTTGCAGGTGACCGCGCCGATCTGCACGTCCATCACGAAGCCGCGCTTCGCCACTTCATCGTGCAGCTGCGAGTCGTCGGGGAGCTCGCCGCGCGTGACGACGCGCGAAGCCATCCACTCGCCCGTCGCGGTCGTCGCGGCCGACGGGAAGAAGCGGCTGCTCGTGGGCACGTCGGTGAAGCCGGCGAACGGAGCGAAGGGGTCCTTGCCCGGCTGCTGGAGCCTCTCGTCCTTCCTCACCGTCTCGATCACGGTGCCGCGGTCGATGCCGATCGCGCGATGGCCGGGGCCGGGGATCGTCGCCACGTGGGCGACGACGCAGACGAGCGCCGTCGCGGCGATGCCGCCGAACGCTTTCCCGACCGCGCGCCACGTCGGCGCCCAGACCGACGTCACGCGGTGCACCACGTAGACGAGCGGCATGACGCCGGCGAGCGCCATGTGCGTCCAGTACTCGCCGCGGTTCTCGCGGCTGTTGGCGGCGTAGACGATGAAGAGGCCGGTCCAGGTGAGCCCGAGCATCGAGACGAGCAGCGTCGCGCCGGTGGCGATCGCCACCTTGTGCCGACGGACCCACGCCCGCTTCAGGTGCCAGCCTGCGAAGACGATGGCGATCGGCGCCAGCGTGACCCCGAGCGCCGTGTGCAGCAGCACCATGAACTGATAGAAGCCGGGCAGCGTGTCGGGCGGGAGGCGGAAGCGCTGCGTCGACTCGGTGGACCGGAAGAGCAGCAGGAAGAGCGCGTCGGCGATCAGCGCCACTCCGCCCCAGACCAGGATCCTCAGCAGCCTGCGCTGTCCGGGAGTCAGGATCGTCTCAGCCATCGGACGTCGATCTCCTGCCGGCCGCGCATCATCGCCGGACCGGGCAGGAAATGCGCAGCGGCGGACCGGGAAGGCCGGCACCCGGCAGGCCAATCGACGGACGCGACGAAGGCGCGTCGAGGGCGGCTCGTTGAGACGACTTGTCAGGCCGGCCGGCCCGCGGCCGGGTCAGATCGTCCCAGGCGGAGAGAACTCGTCGTCGCGCGGCGGATCGAGCGCGCTCACCTCGCGTCCGATCCCCGGCGCTACTCGCCGAGGCCGAGCGCCTTCGTCAGGAAGGCGTAGAGGTCGGCCTGCTCCTCGATGAGCACCTGCGTTGGCTTGCCGGCGCCGTGGCCGGCGCGCGTCTCGATGCGGATCAACGTCGGCGCGTCGCCCCCCTGCGCCGCCTGCAGCGCGGCCGCGAACTTGAACGAATGGGCCGGCAGGACGCGGTCGTCGTGGTCCCCGGTGAGGATCAGCGTCGGCGGATACTTCGTGCCCGCCTTCAGCCGGTGGAGCGGCGAGTAGCGGTAGAGCCACGCGAACTGCGCCGCGTCGCTCGACCGTCCGTACTCCGGCGCCCACGCCGCACCGATCGTGAACTGGTCGTAGCGCAGCATGTCGAGCACGCCGACCGCGGCCACCGCGGCGCCGTAGAGCTCGGGCCGCTGCGTGAGGCAGGCGCCGACGAGCAGCCCGCCGTTGCTGCCGCCGTAGATCGCCAGCTTCGACGAGCGGGTGTAGCCGGTCCGGATCAGGTGCTCGGCGCAGGCGATGAAGTCGTCGAAGACGTTCTGCTTGTTGCCGAGCATCCCGGCCTGGTGCCACTCCTCGCCGTACTCCGAGCCGCCGCGGAGGATCGCCTGCGCGAAGAGGCCGCCCATCTCGAGCCAGGCGAGCCGCTGCGTCGAGAACGTCGGCGTCATCGGGATGTTGAAGCCGCCGTAGCCGTAGAGCAGGCAGGGACTCTTCCCGTCGAGCTTCACGTCCTTGCGGCAGGTGACGTGGATCGGGACCTTCGTCCCGTCCTTGCTCGCGGCGAAGACGAGGCGCGTCTCGTAGGGCGCGAAGTCGAACTTGATCTCCGGCGTGAACCACGGCTTCGACTCGCCGCTCTTGAAGTCGTAGTGGTAGACCGTCGCCGGCGACGTGAACGACGTGAACGCGTAGTAGGTCTCGACGTCGCTGTCCTTGCCGCCGAAGCCGGTGGCCGTCCCGATGCCGGGGAGCGCGACCTCGCGGTCGGGGGTGCCGTCGAGCCTCACGATCCTGACGCGCGTGCTCGCGTCGTGGAGGTAGTTGAGGACGAGCTCGCCGTTCACCAGCGACGCGCCGCTCAGCTGATCGGCGCAGGTGGCGACGACCTCCTTCCAGTTCGCGCGCTCCGGCTTCGCCGCGTCGATGGCGATGACTCGGCCGCGCGGCGCGTCGAGGTCGGTGCGGAAGTAGAAGGTCGAGCCGACGTTGCCGACGACTTCGTAGGAGGCGTCGAAGTCGTCGAGCAGGCGGACGATGCCAGCGGCCGGATCGCCGCCCGCCGCGCCGTGCGGCCGCGAGAGGTCCCTGTAGTAGACGCGGTTGCGCCGGTCGGTGCCGAGGCTGACGCTGATCACGAGGTAGCGGCCGTCGTCGGTGACGCCCGGCTGGAAGAGCCACTCGGGCTGGTCGGGCCGCTCGTAGACGAGGAGGTCCTTCTCCTGCGGCTCGCCGAGCCGGTGGTAGTAGACCTTGTGGTCGCGGTTGGCCTGCTCGAGCTCGTCGCCCTGCTTCGGCACGGGATAGCGGCAGTAGAAGAAGCCGGCGGCGTCGTGCGTCCAGGCCGCGCCCGCGAACTTGCTCCAGCGGATCTCGTCGCTCGTGTCCTGCTGCGTGGCGACGTCGCGCACCCGCCACGTCATCCAGTCGGAACCGCCGTCGGACGTGCTGTAGGCCACGTAGCGGGCATCGTCGCTTGGCGTGAGCTGGCTGATCGAGACGGTGCCGTCCTTGCGCAGCGCGTTGGGATCGAGCAGCGGGACCGGACTCGCATCCCCCGGCGCCTGCTTGAAGATGACCGGCTGCGGTTGCAGCCCGGGATTGCGCGAGAAGAAGAGGACGCCGTTCACCTTGGCGATGACGGCGCGGCGCTCGTAGGTGTAGAGCTCGCGGATCCGGTTCACGAGCCGCTCGCGCGCCGGGATCGCGGCGAGGTGCTTCTCGGTGACCGCGTTCTCCGCCTCGACCCACGCCTTCGTCTCGGCGGAGTCGACGTTCTCGAGCCAGCGATAGGGATCGGCGACCTTCGTCCCGTGGTAGTCGTCGACCTGGTCGACGGTCCTCGCCGGCGGGTAGCTTTCCTGGGCGGCGGGCGCGACCAGCGTCGCGCACGCGAGCAGGCCACGACCGTTCGCCGAGCGCAGCATCGACATCTCCCGTCCTCCGACCGCGGTGGGATCGAGGTCCCGAAACGGCGGGAGAGGATGGCGTCCGGCCGCCCTCAAGTCGACCCGTCGCGCAGCCACGGGAGCGCGAGCTCAGGCCGTCCGGTCAGCGGAGGGCGAGCTCGACGATTGGCTCGACCGGCGGCTCGACCGGCGCGCGCGCGACCGCGGACGCCGCGACCTCCACCGGCCTGCACTCCGGCGCACAGGTCACGAGCGAGAAGCTCTCGAGCCGGGCCTTGAGCTCGTCGAGGATCGCCCGCGCCTCCCGCGGAGCTTCCGCCGCGTCGCCGCGGACGACGATCTCACGCAGCGTCTTCACCTCGTCGTGCAGCCGCTCGAGCGCGACGTTGAGCTCTTTCGCGGTGCTCTGCAGGTAGTCGCCGTTCCGGATCCGCAGGCCACGCGGGACGCAGAGCTCCTGAAGCCGTCGCGCCACCTCGCGGATCCGGTAGTCGGGGCCGGCGATCCGCAGCGTCTCGCGCAGTCCGAGTCCGAGAAGTCCGAGCAACGTGCACGCGAGCGGAAGGATGACGCCGAAGGCCAGCAGGTCGATGCGCGACAGGAGCTCGGTGATCCCCGATCGTGGCGACCCGCCGAGGAATCCGACCGCGGCCGGCATCGTCACCGCGAGCGTCACGAAGAGGGCGAAGCTCCCCGCAAGGATGACGAGGAGGCGGGAGAGAAGGCGGAGCTCGAGCCCGCTCTTCGAGGCGAGCTTCGCGTACAGGCTCCGCCGGCGTTCGGTGGGCGTGGTCATGGCGCGGCCTTCCTTCGGCTCAGGATCGTGTTCACGCTTGCGCGGACCTTCGCGTCGGGATCCGACCGCGCCGCCTTGAGCTGGGCGAGGCATTCGGGCGTCCCGAGTCGATCGAGGGCGTCGCACGCCGCCAGCCGGATCTCCGTTCGGGGATGGTGGAGGAGCGGTCCGATCGCGTCGACCATGACGGCTGCATGGACTCTCTTTCGAGCGAGGGACGCCAGCAGCCGTAGGAGCTCCGCGTCCGGCACCTGCGGGAGCGTCCCTTCCGAGAGCGTTCCCTGCAGGGAGGGCCACTCGTGGGCGCGCCAGCGGGACTCCGCGGCGTGCCAGCCTCGCCACGCCGCGGGATCGGCCTGGAGCGCGACGCCGGCGATCTCGCGGAGCGACCGATGCGCCACTTCGCACACCTTGCGGTCGTCGTCCTCGAGCAATCCGATCAGCGACTCGGCGGACTCGAGTCCGCCGTAGAGGCGCAGCGACTGCGCGACCTGACGCCTGACCTCCGGCACGCGTGAAGCCGCCTGATCGCGCAGCAGCCGTGCGACGCGATCCCGTCCCGCCGAGTCGGTCGGCGGCCGTCGTTCGAGCTCCTTCAGGATCGCCCGATCCCACGCCTCGCTCTCGCCGTAGAGCTCGCACCAGAGCGTCGTGCGATCGCCGCCTTTCACGCTGCCGACCGCTTCGAGGGCGGCGCCCGCGAGCTGCGCCGGCAGTCCGGGCAGGAACGACGGCAGCCCGGCATCCGCTCGCGCGTCGGCCGTGAGGATCGTCACGATCGCCTGCCGCAGCGTTCCCGCCACGATCGGGTGGCCCTGCAGGAGCGGGTTCATTCCGGCCGTGACGCGCCGCAGCACGTCGAGCGACCGCGCGCGCGAGAGATCGCCGGCAACACGAACGACCTCGATCGGACGGTGCGCGTCCTCGGCGTGGGCGGCGACGTCGACCAGGAACGAGTCGACGTGCTCGGGCGGGAGCGCGCGCAGGGCCGCGAGCGCCAGCGATGCATCCGGCCCGCTCGCGCCGTCGTCCCGCGGCGCCTCCGGCTGCGACGCCGCCGAAGGCAGCGGCAGCCCGAGCCGCATGGAGAACAGGACCGGGATGACCGGCTCGCCGAGCGCGACGAGCAGCGCGACCTGCTCCGCCGCCGCGAGCCCCTTCTCGTTGCGCACGATCGCCTCGACGCGCCGGCTCACGTCGACGAGAGTGCTCCACGATGGAGGAGCGCTCTGCGGGGAGGACGGGCCCTGCGGGGGAGGCGAACGCTGCTGGCGCGCGATCGCGTTCGGCGCGAACGCCGCGAGCGCCGCGGCCAGCGCGCGTCCCATCGACCGCGTCCGTCGTTTCAAGACGAGCCCTCCCCGTGGGCGTTCGAAGCGCGAGCCGATCAATTCCCCTTGGCTGCAGGCTGCCAGGCCAGGAACGTCACCCCCCCGGCGGTGCCCGTCGGCAGCCCCGGCAGGAGGAGCGCGTCGTTCGAGACGCGATCGTCGAAGTTCATCGTGAGGCGCGAGTGCTGGGTGCCGAAGTCGCGGTTGATGGCCACGTGATTGCCGGCGCTCATGATCCCGTCGATCGTCACCGTGGCGGAGCCCGAGGCGCTCAGGTTGTTGTCGAGGAAGTCGTTCTCGGCGTACATGTAGGCGCTCATGTGCTCGAGCGTCCCGAAGACGGGGTCGCCGAAGTAGATGTTGCCGCTGTCGGCGACGTTCGGGTCCTTCATCGCGATCAGCGCCAGGCCGTCCTTGTCCTTGTCGCCGTAGAACATGTTGTCGGAGATGTAGATGTTGCCGCGCACGACGAACGTGACCGCGAGATCGTCGTCGGCGTCGATTCGGAACGAGAACGTCTTGCGATTGTGGATCCAGAGGTTGCCGTCGATGTAGTAGATCTTCTCGTTGCCGTCGGCGCCCGGATTTCCGTTCGATCCGGCGAGGCTCACGACGTAGGGGTCCGAGCCGTCCGAGCTCGAGTCCGTGTGGACCGGCTCGTAGGGATCCTCGAGGAAGTAGTCGTCCTTCACCGTCGAGGCCGTGTCGGACGCCCGGTCGGTCGGATCGCGTCGGAAGATGTGCGCCGCGCTCGACTCGGCCACCTGCCACGCCGTTCCGCCCGCCGCGTTCGAGAGGTAGGCCGCGCTGGCGAACTCGTTCACCACGTTCACGTCGGCGCTGGTGTCGTACTGCATCGCCTGCAGATCGGGGATCGACTGGGTCACGCCGCCCTGGCCGCTCGTCCCGGTGACGGTGCCGGTCGCGCGGGCGGTGCCGGAGATGCTCGAGTCGTCGACGAATTCGACGTCGCCGCCGCTGTAGACGTCGCCGTTCACCTGGTCGGCCTGCTTGCCGACCCCGCCGAAGTGCATGACGTAGTTGGGATCGTTCGACGAGTTGCCGGCGAAGATGGCGTTGTCGAACACTCCCGGCGCCAGGCGGTACGTGGCCGCGAGCGCCCTCGAGCCGCCGTTGTAGACGCCGGTGCACGTCACCGTGACGGTGTTGTCCGGGTTGTCGTTCGCGACCGTCCAGTAGGCGCCCGCTCCGAAGGACACCGGCGCGTTCTGGCTCCCGAGGTTGCCGCTGGCCCCCGACAGGAGGCTCATCTCGGCGAAGCCTGCGGCCGACTCGGCGAGATAGGAGCGCTCGAGGTCGTCGCGCGCCCCCCGAGTCTCGCGGTTCACCGAGTTGACGACCGTCAGGGTCGAGGCGGCGACTCCCGCCAGGACCAGCGCGACGGCGACCGCCGCGAGGAGGGCGCTTCCGGCGTCCCGACGCGAGCGCCGCATCGGGCGCGAAGAGCTTCGGCGCGCATTCATGAGGTTCTCGGCTCCATCACAGGGTGTCTGCACGGATGTGGATGTGGATGGCTGGGTCATGGTGATCGGCCTAGTTGCGCGGAGCCACGGACGACTCGACGGTGTGGCGTAGCACGCCCCGGTCGTTCCGCGTGAGCAGCGTCAGCCGGACGATCACGCGGCCGTCCGCCGCGCGTTCGAAGCAGAGCCCCGACTCGTCCTGCAGGCCGTTGCCGTTGTCGTCGGCGTTGTTCGCCGTCTCGCCCTGGAGGAAGCGCGCGACGTCGGTCGCGATCACAGTGTCGCGCTGGGTCACCAGGCCGAAGTCGCGGAGGACGACGACGCGTCCCTCGTCGATCAGCCCGTTGCCGTTGTTGTCGACGCCGTCGCTCGGATCGGCCGGATCGGCCTGCCACTCGACCCGGGCGGCGTTGTCCCAGACGACTCCGGCGGCCGTCACGGCGAGCGGCACCTGGTAGTCGAGGAAGCTGCTGCCGAGCGGAGGGTTCGCCGGCGAGAGCGTGTCCGCGTCGGACAGGAGGAGCGCTTCCGTGATGTGGTTCACCGCGTGGCCGGTGCGCCGGGCGAGCAGCGCACGCGTCGACGTGAGCTTCGCGCCCCGCATGCCGGACTGCATGAACGTGAACAGGCCGCCGAGCATCGTGGCGAACACGGTCATCGCGATGACGAGCTCCGACAGCGTGTAGCCCGATCGAGCGGTCCTCATGACCGCCCCCTTCCGCCGAGGACGGCGGAGTAGCTGACCGTGCGCGTTCCGCCGTCCGCCGTCGGCCACTGGAGCTCGATGACCACCGGAAGGATCCGATAGTCGGCCGAGTGGTCGACGCCGTCGATCACGCCGTCGCCGTTCAGGTCGGCCGGGCCACCGAGCTCGGCTGGGATGGCGTTCTCGCGCAGCACTTCGACCGCGCCGGTGGTCGTCGTCGGAAGCATGATGCTGACGTCCATGCTCTTCGGGATCGCCGTAGAGGCTTCCGCCTTGGCGTAGGTCGTGTCCACCAGCGTGAGATTGCAGTCGTCGACGTAGGCGTCCGTCACGAGGCGCACGTCCTTCGTCTCCAGCGTGAAGGTGCTGCCGCTGGCGGTGCCGGCGCCCCTCGGATCGTCGGTCGTGTTCGCGTTGTAGCTGGCGATGACGTCGTCCAGCGGCACCGCCTGCATCTCCTCGAGCACGCGGCGCGTCAACAGAGTGGCGACGGCCACGGTCCGGCTCTCGGCGTCGAGCGCGCTCGACGTGATCGAGGCGGCGAGGAAGCCGAAGCTCGAAAGTGAAATGACGACGACCGAGATCAGGCCGTCAATCATCCCGAAGCCCGCCTGACGACGGCGGCGTCCTGACTTCGGGGAGCTCGTCGATCGATCGTGAGATTCCGGTTTCATGGAGGATCGCCTCTCTTGAATCGGCGCGTCTGCGCGATTCGGTGATGCGGTATCTCACGGGTTCGGCGACAAGCGAGCGCGCCAGAACTTGTTTCCCGATCGCGCCGTGATCGGACCGGGTTACGGTCGCGTCAGGCTCCGGCGCGAAGCGTCGGCCGCTCGCGGCCGAGCGATTCGGCGAGCAGGTCGGCGACGAAGTCGGCGTTGCGGCGCTGCGCGGCGGCGTCGGGCGCTTCGTGCGGCCGGTGCGCTTCTGGATTCGCGAGCAGGCCGCTCGCGGCCTCGGCGATCGCCGCCGGCGTCGCCGGCCCGTGAAGCCGCCGGATGCCGAATCGCTCGGCGAAGTAGTCGGTCTGGCGCTGCTCGAGCGGATGGCCCGGCAGCGGCAGCGCGAGCGTCGGCACGCGCAGCCCCGCGCACTCGGACAGGAGCGAGAGCCCGCCCGGCACGATCGCCGCGTCGGCGATGGCGAGCCAGCGGCAGAGTTCGGCCGCGGGGCCGGCCCGCTCGTCGTCGACCGAGAGCTCGGGGCCGCCGAAGAGCTTGACGAACAGGTCGGCACGAGGCGGCCCGCCGGCTCGCTCGCCCACGAGCAGGTCGGCCCCCGCGATCGCCGCCTCGAACCGCGGCGCCGCGAAGGCGCTGCCCGCCGCGATCACGAGCAGCTTCCTGCGGCTAAGCCCGAGATCGTCGCGCAGCGTGGCGCACTCGCGCAGATCGAGGCGCGAGAGCCCCGAGATCGGACCGGTGTAGCGGAAGAAGCGGCGCGACCAGACGCGCAGCTCGGGCGAGGCGAGATAGCCCGGTTCGCCGACGAAGAAGCGCAGCCGCGAGCTCGCCACGACCGAGCGGCGCAGGAGGCTGGCGGCGCCGCGCCGCACGGCGCCCGTCTCGGGAGACGCATCGAGGAGATGGTCGGCGAGGAAGGCGACCTCGAAGCCGCCGCGCGCAAGGACCGGCGGCGCGGCGAAGAGGCCGTCGACGACGACGAGCTCAGCCTGGATCGCCCGCGCGACGCGGAGCGCCTCGCGCGCGTGGCCCGGTCCGAGCGAACGCGCCGCGCGCGCCGCCGCGAGGGCGAGCGAGCCGTCGGCCGCCGACTCGTCCCGCAGCGCGCTCGGATCGGGCAGCACCGCGGCGAGCGTCTCCTCGACCGGGAACTTCGAGCCCGCGCGCAGCAGCGCCGCCGCCGCCGGCCCCGCGAGAAAATGGGGCGCGACCTCAGGGAAGAGCCGCTTGAGCTGCTCCGCGATCGCAAGGCAGCGCCACGCCTTCCCGGTCCCGAGCGGCTCGAGGACGAAGAGGACGTTCTTCACGCGAGCTCGTCGTCGCCGCGCGCAAAGCTCGCCCGGTCCGCCGAGGCGGTCAGGTCGAGGTGCATGGCGTCGACGAGCCCGGCGATCGCGCCGAAGACGAGGCCGCAGCCCCAGAGGATCCCGGCGCCCTGCGATGCGTCGCCCTCCTTGCGGGCCATCAGCGCGGAGAGCAGCGCGGCCGGAAAGACGCCGCAGATCGCGCCGAGCAGCAGGCGTCGCACGAAGCGCAGCCACGTGCTCGGCGAGCTCTCGCGGAAGAGGCGCACGAGCCACAGCGCCGGCAGCCCGAGCAGCGCGAGCAGCGGCGAGGAGAGGAAGACGGCGCCGACGCTCCCCGCTCCCGCGCGGCCCTGGCCGACTTCACCGACGTGCCACAGCATCGAGCTCGAGAAGACGAGGAAGGCCGAGAGGAGCCACGTCTCGACGTAGGCGCGCACGAACGGTCGGCGCGGGCGCGCGGGCGCGGGAACGGGTGGTTTCGCGTCGTCGCTCACCGGGTGTCGGAGTGTAGCGACGGGATCCAGTCGAAGAGGCGGCTTGCCGGCGCGCCGCGCATCTCCATCGTCGGCGACATCGGGAGCTCGGGCAGCGACGGGAACGAGGGCAGCGATGGCAACGATGGCAGCAGGGGCTTCAGACGATCGCGGACCGAGCGCGCCTCGTCGACGAAGCTGGCGACGAGATCGACCGAGGCGCGCGCGCTCGCGCCGGGCGGCAGCAGCCGCGGCAAGAGCGGCGCGAGCAGTGCCATCAGAAGCGCGAAGCCGGCCGCCTGCGCGAAGGTCCGGAGGAAGCGGCGCGAGGCGAGGCGGATCATCGAAGGCATTGGCGAAGACGTCGGCGACGACGTCGGCGCGGACGGGCCGCCCGCGTCCTGGCCGCGGCCCGATTGCTCGCGTGCGAGCACACGCTTGAGCCCGAGTCGAGCTTCGGCGAGCTCGCTCGGCGTCGGACCCGGGTCGGCCCGGAAGAGCGCCTCGAGCTTCGAGAGCTCCTCGCGTTCGCGTCGATCGTCGTTCATCGTCGGTCCATCCGTTCGTCGTCGCCGAAGAGCTCGCGGCGCAGCCGCTTGAGCCCCTGATAGTGGTTGGCGCGCGCCGCGTCCTCGCGCAGCTCGAGCAGCGCCGCGATCTCGGCGAAGGAGAGTTCATGGTAATGGCGCAGCACGATCACCTCGCGTTGTCGTGCCGGCAGCCGCGCGAGCATCCGGCGCATTCGAGCCAGCTCGTCGTCGAGTTCGAGCGGGTCGCCGGCGCTCGGCGCCGCGAAGACGTCCAGGTCCTCTACGCGGGCGGGCCGCGGCCGCGCGAGCGCCCGGCGCCGGGCGCGCCGCACCGTGATCCGGAAGAGCCACGTGCGAAACGCTCCCGCCGCCCGCAGCCGCGGCAGCGCGCGATAGACCTGGAGGAAGACCTCCTGGAACAGGTCCTTCGCCTCTTCCGCGTCGACCAGCCGCTGGCACAGGTGCAGCACCGGCCGCTGGTAGCGGTCGACCAGCCGCTCGAACGCCCCCTCGTCCCCCGCCAGGAACGCCCGCACCTCCTCCGCATCCGCGGATCGATCAGAGGGCTTTACGGGGACGGTCATTGCGCTCATCATTCCAGAGAGGACCAGAGGCGCGCGCGGGCGCGCGCGTGAAAAGCCCCGGGAAGGTTCCTGCGGACGTCTACCGGCGAGCGACGGAAGTGGATCGTTTCCGGAGCACTTCTTGATGCCGGGCTCGCGCACGAGCCTCTGCATCGTGGCCGGCGTCACGCTCGGCGGGTCCGCTCTCGGTCAGAACAGCTCGCTGACGATCAACGGCGCGACGGCGGTCGACAACAGCGCGATCACCAACGTGGTCGTCGGGGCGACGATGACCTTGAAGGTCAGCAATCCGGCCGCGGCGAACCGCCCCTACGGCATCTTCGGCGCTCTCGCCAACAACGGCGCCACCACCGGATGGTTCCTCGTGCAGGACTTGAACGGAAAGAAGCCGTTCCCGATCGTCACGGGCGTCCCGACTCTCGTGGTCGAGAACGCGTTCGGCATCGACATCGTTCCCGATCGTTCCGGGAACCCGAACCTCCGGCTCGACGCAAATGGCGACGTGATCCTGACGCTGAACGTCCCAAGCTCGATCGTCGTGGGGTCGACGCTCTACGTCCAGGCCGTCACGATGCCGGGCGGCAGCACGACGCCGGATGCGAGCAATGCGGTGACTGCGACCTTCGTCGCGTCGACGACGGCGGCGCGGATGCTCGTCTCCCAGAGCTCCGTCGATCAGGACCACGTCCAGTTCGGGGTCCTGAGCTTCAACAACGGCGACCCCGGCTCGGCGTCGTTCTCGCTGCCCGACCCGACGCTCGCAGACGTCAAGCCCGACAAGCTCTCGATGGGGGACGTCAACGAGTGGACGACGCACTTCGACGCGGCAGCGGACAAGGCGCGCGAGGTTGACTGGCGCTCCAACACGTTCGGGCCCGCCCTCAACAACGACAATCACGAATACCATCGGATCACGCTGCCGCCGTTGCCGGGGTCGGACGGCCTCTTCGGGACCTCCGACGACGTCCCGCCGCGTGAGCTCATGCGGTGCTACGACAACGCGACGAAGGAGGGCTTCTTCCTCCTCATCAACAAGGGCCCGAATCCGAACGCACCGGGCGCGGACTTCTATCCCATCCCCGGCACGCGCAAGAAGGACTCGATCAGCACGTCGCTCAATTCGTGGAAGGTCGCGGTGCAGGTCAGTCCGGACGGCTCGCGCTTTTCCGCGATCTACGACGATTTCTCCACGATCATCGATCCGCAGATGTTCCTGATCGCCGCCGACTGCACGACCCCGTTCCTCGACGTGAACAACCTCCCAGTCAGTATCGTCGATGTCACTCCGGCTGGAACGAAGAACTTCAACCAATCGAACAACGTTCGCACGACGATCTTCACCAACAACCGTCTCTGGTTGACGCGCGACGTCGGCACGTCCGCGGACGGCGACGGCCGCAACGACATGACGCTCTGGACGGTGGACATTCGCAGCCAGAAGCCGACGCCGTCACAGGTCTCCATTCCAAGCAACAGCAACTATACGAGCACGCCCGTCGTTGACACGATTCCGGAGATGTCCATGCTGATTCCACGAGGCGGTGGAACGACAATGTGCTTCCTCGCGGGAAACACGATTATCAACGGAACGGCAGTGCTGCCCGACGTCATTACCTATGGCGACTGGTATGCGGTCACGGAATCGAAGCCGACCAGCGCAGCGAATCTGACGAAGTTCCGCCTTTATGGGCCGACCGGCGCGTCCGTTCCGAAGATGGACGTGCCCGGTGAGTCCTACAACGGCATCTTCGGGTTTGCGTCGCTCAGCCCCGACGGGACGCGACTCGCCTTCGTCTCGACGCACAGCAACGAGAACGGCGGAGCTGCCGGCGAGGACGACGAGGTCTACGTCTGCTCGACGATCGACACCGACGGGAACGGCGAGGGCGACGACGCGGGACTCGTCTTCGATGCTCCGATCACGACGAATGCGCGCATCGACAGCACCAAGATCGGCAACACGCTCGACAACGCGCACGACCTCTACCTCAGCGACGCGAAGAACCTGTTCTTCTTCTACGGCGTCGACAACAGCACGGGGGGCATCGTGGACCGCCAGATGGACTTGTTCCACTGGGACGGCCTGAACAGCACGCTCACCGACGTCACTTCTCCATCCAACGTCCCGCCGATCACGACCGCGGGAACGATCGCGCCCGAGGGCTACTTCCTCTCGCCGAGTCTGCGCTACCTCTTCTTCTCGCGCGGCATCAACGGGAGGACGAAGACGAACCTGGTCGGCGTCGACCTTCCGACAAAGAAGGCGTTCAACATCACGGGGAGCGAGTTCGCCGGCGCATCGACCGGCGACACCGACAACGGCGGCAAGGCGGGAGAGAACTTCCTCTGGCACCTGAGCTACGCCGGCGGCCTATTCCCCTCTCTGTGCTACTTCGCGGCGCCGCTCACGGCGACGGCACCGAACACGACGCAGGTCTGGGTGTTCGACGCCAACTATCCGACGGCGGCGATCCAGCTCACCAACGACAACTCGGGTGCGACGCAGGAGAACGTCGAGTCCTTGACGGGAAGCCCCGTGTCGCTCGGTTGCGCATGGGGCTGGACGCGCAGCACGACGGCGGCCGCCGACTTCGAGTACCAGGACCTCCTCTACTACTTCCGCGACGTGCTCTCCGACACCGCGTCTCCGTTCACGTCGTCCATGACGCTCGCCGGCATCGACTGGGTCCGTGCCGCGACTTCGACCGACCCGACCGGCGCAGCTCCGCCGGCATTGATCTGCTCGATCGGGGACGTCGGCACCGATCAGGCGAGCGACGCGGAGTTCTATTACTTCGCGCAGGACGGCACGACGGACTATGACTTCGACAGTCCGGCTCAAATGCACCAGGTCGGGACGACGGCGCTCTCGGGCGGCCCGTTCACGGGATTCATCCAGGTCTACTTCGTGGACGTCCAATGAGCCCAGCTCTCCAAGCCGACGGCCGAGTCATCCGGATCGACCGCAAGCAGGTCCACGTCGCCCTCTCGGGCAGCGTCGGTGCCGGCGCCGGCGGTGTCGCGGGAGAGTCAGGGGAGCGGGTGATCCCTTGCTCGGTGCGCGGCCGGTTCTTCGAGGGGCAGGGCGAGGAGGAGGAGAGCCGGCCGGTGGCGGTCGGCGACTACGTGAAGGTCGATCTCGACGACGAACGGGGGGAGCAGGGAACGATCCAGGGGACGATCGTCGAGGTGCTGCCGCGCCGGACGCGCATCGCGCGGCCGCGGCCGCGAGCGCCCGACGCGTGGCAGGTGATCGCGGCGAACGTCGACCTGCTGGTGATCGTCGTCTCGGTGAAGGAGCCGGCGCCGAGGCCGGGGCTGGTCGACCGCATGCTCGTCACGGCGGAGAGAGAGGGGATCGAGCCGCTGATCGTCGTCAACAAGGCCGACCTCGCGGCGCAGGGCGAGGCCGAGGCGTTCGCGGCGCCCTACCGCGCGCTCGGCTACCGCGTGCTCCTGACGAGCGCAACGAGCAAGGCCGGCGTCGACGAGCTCGAGGCGGCGATGCGCGGCAAGACGGCGATGATGCTCGGCCACTCGGGGGTCGGGAAGTCGTCGCTGCTGAACGTGATCGACCCGACGGTCGAGGCGCGCATCGGTGCGCTCGTCGCGGAGGGAACGAAGATGGTCCGCGGCGCCCACACGACGACGTCGGCGTCGCTCCATCCGCTCCAGTTCGGCGCCTACCTCGTCGACACGCCCGGCGTCCGCGAGTTCGGCCTCCCGCCGATGGAGCCGCACGACCTCGCCCACTGGTTCCGCGACCTCGCGCCCCACATCCCGCAGTGCAAGTACGCCACCTGCACCCACGACCACGAGCCCCACTGCGGCGTCAAGGCCGCGCTCGATCGCCGCGAGATCGCCCGCGTCCGCTACGACACCTACCAGAAGCTCCTCGCCGAACTCCGCGGCGGCGGGCAGAGAATGGCCCGTCACGACTCGTATTGAGCGACACGTCGAGACTGAGTGCGCGAGCAGGCCCGAGTGCGAGGAGAGCGGCGCCGAAGTCTGGCTCCGAAAGGAGCCACCGAGGCCCGCTCGACGACGCAATCGGGCCGCGCAGCCGCTCAGCGAGTGCCGAACAGGCGGTCGTAGCGATAGTAGACCTCGAGACATAGCGCATTGATCGCCGTCGAGTAGACGCGGCCGCCTTCGCGGCCCCACGGATCGACTTGCGGGTCCCACGAGCCGGTCTCGTCGCCGTCCTGACGCTGATGGGTGACGACGGTGTCGAGCAGCGCCTTCTGCCACGAGTCCCACGCGCGGCCGCCGAGCTGCCACGTCGCGTAGGAGCCGTAGTACCAGTAGTAGTAGTCGATCGCGCCGAGCGTCTCGTCCCACGCCGGCCGGCGCGCGAGCAGGAGGTCGGCGCGGCGCGAGACGTCGGCGCTCCTCGCGTCGGCGCCGTCGAAGACGTCGAGCAGCAGCGCGCAGGCGGTCATCGACTCGGAACGCTCGGCCGGCCAGCGCTCGAGCGCGTCGGACTCGCGCGCCGGCAGGCTGCCCTTCTCGTGGTAGCCGGTGCGGCCGGTCGCCGCGTCGGTCATCGAGCGCACCCACGCGAGCCCGTCGCGGATCGCGCCGTCGTCGACGTCGAGTCCCGCGTCGCGGCCGGCGAAGAGCGCGAAGAGCATCCAGCCGCTCACCGAGACGTCGTTGTCGCCGTCGGGAGGGCAGGCGTAGCGCCACGCCGCGTAGGGGTTGCGCGCGCGCGAGATGAAGTCGAGCGCGCGCTGCGCCGGGCGCTTCAAGTGCGGCGCGCGCGAGAGCGTGCAGCCCTCGACCATCGCCAGCGTGGCGAGCGCATGTCCGTAGAGGAAGTGCTGCCCGGCCTTCGCGCCGAAGCAGCCGTCCTCCGCGTCCTGGACCGATTCCAGCCACTTCAGCGCCGAGCGCACGGCCGTCCTATGCTCGCCGACGTTGGTCGTGCTCCCCGCGCCGAGAAAGGCGAGCGTCGCGAGAGCGGTGACGCCGACGTCGTTCAGCGCCCCGCCCTTCCCGTCGCAGAGGTTCTGCTGGCAGCGAGCCGGGAACCCGTCGCAGTCCCAGAAGCCTGCGGGATCCTGGTGGCGGCGCAGCCACTGGAGCGCCCGGTTCACGCAGATCTCCGTCGGCGGTGGAGGCGGAGCGCCGCCTCGCCGTCCGCCTCGCGGTCCTCGCCCGCCGCCGATCCCTCCCGGCCCGCAGCCGATGACGTCGTTCGCGGCGCGCCGGTCGAGCGGGCCCTCGATCGGCGAGGAGCGGTCGTCCGGCGCGTCTCGAAGGAACTCGTCGTCGGGCTCGTCGGCCGCGACCGGCGGCTCGACCGACTCCGACTTGGGCTCGACTTTTGGCTCCGGCGGCGGGATCTGCGGCTGCGGCACGAGGATCTCGACGTCCTCGTCCAATGGGCTGGCGCAGAGCGTCACCGGCTCCGCGCTCGGCGCCACCGCGTAGTCGAACTGGCTCAGGATCAGCAGCGCGAGCGCGTGCAGCAGCGCCGACACGCCAAGCCACGGCGCGCTACGCATCGAGTCCCGAAGCTGCTCCTCGAACCCCGACCCCCGCTGCTCGAGCGACATGGCGACCTCCTTCGCGTGAGAACGCGAAGACGAACGCTCGTCGCGCGAGGAGGTTCATGCGCCGACGATTCTGAGCTCGCTCGCCGAAAACACGCGCGGCGTCAGGCTTGTCGCCTGACGCCGCGCGATCGGATCGTGAAGTCCTGGCCGGCGGGCTCGCTCAACGAGCTCCCATGATCTTGTCGTAGCGGTAGTAGACCTCGAGGCAGAGCGTGTTGATCGCCGTCGAGTAGACGCGGCCGCCGTTGTCGCCCCAGGGATCGAGCTGCGGATCCCACGAGCCGGTCTCGTCGCCGCTCGTGCGCTGATGGCTGACGACGGTGTTCTCCATCGCGCGCGACCAGTTGTCCCAGCTCCGGCTCCCGATCTGGAACATCGCGTAGGAGCCGTAGTACCAGTAGTAGTAGTCGATCGAGCCCGCGGCCTCGTCCCACTTCGGCAGCTTGGCCATGATCAGGGCCGTCGCCTTCTTCAGTGGCTCGCTGGTGTCGGGATCCTCGTGGTTGAAGACACGGACCAGGCTGGCGACCGCGGTCATCGCCTCGGTCTGCTCGGCCGGCCACTTGTCCATGTCCTCGGGCTCGCGCGCGGAGAGGCTGCCCTTCTCGTGGTAGCCGGTGCGGAAGCTCGAGGGGTCGGTCATCTCCTCGATGAAGGTCATGCCGTCCTTGATGGCGTTGTCGTCGGCGGAGAGCCCGGCGTCCTTGCCGGCGAAGAGCGCGAAGAGCATCCACCCCGAGACCGAGACGTCGTTGTCGCCGTCCGGCGGGTACATGTATCGCCACGCCTTGTAGGGGTTGCGCGCGCGGCTGATGAAGTCGAGCGCCTTCTGCGCCGGGCTCTTCAGCATCGGCTGGCGCGACAGGTAGAAGCCCTCGATCATCGCCAGGGTCGCCAGCGCGTGGCCGTACATGAAGTGCTGGCCCGCCTTCTGTCCGATGCAGCCGTCCTCCGGGTCCTGCACCGACTGGAGGTACTTGAGGCCCGACTGCACCACCTTCTTGTACCGGCCGGTGGTCATCGTGTTGCCGGCGCCGAGGAAGGCGAGCAGCGCGAGGCCGGTGCAGCCGACGTCGTTCAGCGCCTGGCCCTTGCCGTCGCACTGGTTGGTCTTGCACTGCGTCTGGAAGCCGTCGCAGTCCCAGAAGCCTCCGGGATCCTGGTGGTTCTTCAGCCACTCGAGCCCGAGCTCGACCGCCTTCTGCGACGCCCGGCCGCCGCCCTTCGCCGAGCCGCGCCGGCCGTACTTGCCGCCGCCGAACCCGCCGGCGCCGCCGCCGACGCCGATCACGTCGTTGGTGCCGCGTCCTTCGAACGGCGCGTCGACCGGAGCCCGGTCGTCCATCTCGCTCGTCTGGTCGACCTCGGTCTCGTCGGAGACGACGGGGTCGTCGGTCTGCTCCTCGACCTCCTCCTCCGGCTTCTCCGGAGGCGGCGGCTCGGGCGGCGGCTCGAGCACCTCGACGTCCTCGGGCTGCATCGTCGCCTGGATCCCGACCGGGTCCGACTCGACCTTCGTGCCGTAGTCGAACTGCAGCAGGATCAGGAACACCGCGAGGTGGATGAGAGCCGAGACCCCGATCCAGGGCGCCGTCTTGAACGCCTGGCGCATCTGGTCTTCGAAGGTCTCCTCGACGACCAGGTGCTGGTGCTGGAAGACGAGGTGCTCCGGAGGCGGCGGGAGCGGATCGGGGTCTTGCACGTTCGACATGAGGTTCCTCTCCGTGAGGCGCAGCGTCCCGAGGGTCGGGCCCTCGCGGGGAACAGCCAACGTCGCCCTCCCGAGGCGGTTCGCGGAGGACGAAGAAGGGCGGGGATTGTAGGCGGGCCTCGAAGAAGCGGCAACGAGGCCTCAAGCGTCGCGCGACTCAGCGCTCGCCGCCGGGACCGGCCTGCGTGCGCGCCTTTCGCTCCTTGTAGCCCGGCACGAACTGCTCGATCTCGTCGTCGAACATCTCCTGCGGCATGAAGAACGCTTCGGGGAGGATCTTCACGACGAAGTACTGGTTCGAGCGCAGCCGGCAGCGCAGGAGCTCGATCTGCTTCTTGATGTGGGGGGCCGCCTTCTCGAACGGCACGTCCTGCCCCTCTTGACGCGTGAGCAGCGTGAAGAGCATCACCGACGCCTGGCCCGGGACGGGGGCCGAGAGCTCGCCCGCCACCGCCGAGCGCGCGAACTGCAGCACGTCGTCGCGCAGGTCGGTCTCGCGCTCGATCTCGTAGACCTTGGTCGGCTGGTAGCTGCCCGGGGCGAGCTCCTTTGCCGCGGCCTCGAGGCTCGAGAGCTCGACCGCCCGCTGCCGCAGCCGCTGCGCCAGCGTCTCGGCCGCCTCGCCGTAGAGCTCCTTCGCGTTCTCGCGGCTGAGCAGCACGCGGCCGAGCTGGACCTGGGCGCTGACGCGGTGGGTCTCGGGGTGAGCGTCGTACCAGCGCTTGACGTCTTCCGGCCGCGCGATGGTGCAGCGGCGGTAGTCGGGGTCGCTCGTGAGCGCGATCTCCATCGCGATCCGGACCTCGCCCTTGCTGCGCATGAGCTCGCGCTCGTCGGCGGGGATCGCCGCGTCGTCGTAGAGCGCCCCGACCACGTCCTTGGCGTACTCGTCGATCATGCGCGGCGTCACGAACTCGGTGTAGAGGGCGCCGTAGGCGTCGCGCGCATGGGCGACCCAGAGGCGGTCGATCACCAGGTCCTTGGCGAGCGCGCGGCGATCCTCGACCGTCGGCGCGAGCGGGCGGTCGGGATTGGCGTTGCGGCGCCCTTCGAGCCGCCACTCGAGCAGCACGTCGCGCACGGTGACGACCTCGCCGTTCACCGCGGCGAGGACGTAGTTCTCGTCGGCCGGCCTTGTCTCGGCCGAGGGCGCCTCGCCCGTCGTCGACCCGGTCGTCCCGTCCGGCGGCTGCTGCGCTCGCGCCGCGGCTCCAGCGGACGTCGCCAGCACGATCAAGGTCGCCGCTCTCACGTCCTTCGCTCTCCCACCGCCTCGTCGGGGACCGGGCGATTCTCCGCGAACTCCTCGAGAAGGTAGCGGAGGATCTGGTCCGGTAAGCGCACCTCGGGCGGGAGCATGAGCAGGACGCGCGACCCCTCGATCCAGCGGCGCTCTCCGCGGCGGATCGGCGCGCGCGCGAACTTCTGGAAGTCCTTGATGAAGAGCAGGACCATGCCGCCACCCGGGCCGCCGCCTGGATGGAAGAGGCGCGCGACGCCGAGCCTCCGGCACTGCTCCTTCAGACGGAAGACCTCGACGAGGTGGAGCAGCGGCTTCGGCGGCCGGCCGTAGCGGTCGCGCATCTCGGCGAGCAGCTCCTTGACGCTCTGCTCGCCGCGCGCCTCGCCGAGTCGGCGCAGCAGCTCCATCCGCTGATGGGTCGAGCGGACGTACTCGCGCGGCAGGAAGGCGGGGAGCCCGAGCCCGACGTCGATCTCCTCCGGCTCCGGCGGCGCCGCCGTCCCTTTCCGCTTCGCCACCGCCTTGGCCAGCATCCGGCAGTAGAGGTCGTAGCCGATCGACGCGATGTGGCCCGACTGCTCCTTGCCGAGCAGGTTGCCCGCGCCGCGGATCTCGAGGTCGCGGATGGCGATGTCGAAGCCGGCGCCGAGATGGGCGAGCCCCTCGAGCGCGCGCAGCCTCTTCAGCGCCACCGCCGGCAGCGGCTTGCGCGGGATGAAGAAGCAGGCGTAGGCCTTGCGGTCGGAGCGGCCGATGCGGCCGCGCAACTGGTGCAGGTCGGCGAGGCCCATCAGGTCGGAGCGGTCGACGATCAGCGTGTTGACGCTCGGGATGTCGATGCCCGACTCGATGATCGTCGTGCAGACGAGCACGTCGATCCTGCGGTCGGCGAAGTCGACGGCGACCTTCTCGAGCCGCGTCCCCGCCATCTGTCCGTGCGCGACGGCGACGCGCGCGTTCGGGGCGAGCCGCTTGACCCGCGCCGCGACCTCCTGGATCGGGCCGACCCGGTTGTAGAGGTAGAAGACCTGCCCCTCGCGCTTGAGCTCGCGGTCGATCGCGCTCCTCACGATCTCGTCGTCCTCGTAGGTGACCTTGGTCTCGACGGGCAGGCGGCCGCGCGGCGGCTCGCGCAGCGTCGAGATGTCGCGCAGCCCGACGAGCGCCATGTGCAGCGTGCGCGGGATCGGCGTCGCCGAGAGCGTGAGGACGTCGACCGTCGTCTTGAGTCGCTTCAACGCTTCTTTGTGCTTGACGCCGAAGCGCTGCTCCTCGTCGATCACGAGCAGCCCGAGCGACTGGAACGTCACGTCCTTCGAGAGCAGGCGGTGCGAGCCGACCACGACGTCGACGCGCCCGTCGGCGAGCCCCGCCACGACCTGCTTCACGCGCTTCGCCGGCGTGAGCCGCGAGAGCGCCTCGATCCTGACCGGCCAGTCGGCCATGCGGTCGCGGAAGACTTCGAGGTGCTGCCGCACGAGCAGCGTCGTCGGCGCGAGCACGGCCACCTGTCGGCCCTGCGTCGCCGCCTTGAAGACGGCGCGGATCGCCACCTCCGTCTTGCCGAAGCCGACGTCGCCGCAGAGCAGCCGGTCCATCGCGCGCGGCTGCTCCATGTCGCGCTTGATCTCCTCGGTCGCCACGACCTGGTCGCCGGTGTCGGCGTAGGGGAACGAGGCGTCGAACTCGGCCTGCATCTCATCGTCCTGCGCGAAGGCATGGCCGGGACGGGTCTTGCGCGCCGCCTGCATCTCGATCAGCTCGCCCGAGAGCTCGGAGAGCGCCGCCTCGACGTCCTGCTTCTTGCGAGTCCACGACTTGCCGCCGATCTTGTCGAGCTTCGGCGGCGCGCCGCCGGCGCCGATGTAGCGCGAGACGAGGTCGACCTTCGAGGCCGGCAGATAGAAGAGCGTCCCCTCGTCGAACTCGAGCTCGAGGTAGTCCTCGCTCCCGCCCTCCTGGCGCGTCTCCTTCATGCCGCGGAAGAGCGCCACGCCGTGCGTCTGGTGGACGACGTACTCGCCCGACGTGAGCTCGAGCAGCTCGCGCACCGGACGCGCGGCGGTCGCCTTGAGCTCGGTGACGCGCAGCGCGCGCGTGCGGCCGAGCAGCTCGTGGTGGTTGCCGGCCCAGATGCCAAGCGACGGCGCGACGAATCCTGCCGCGAGGCTGCCGCGCGCGTCGACCACGGCTCGCCGCGGAGCGGCGCTGACGTGCGCGCGCAGCAGCGACGCGATGCGCCGTCCCTCGGCCGCCGTCGCCGAGAAGACGACGATCCTCGTCACCTCGGCGGGCAGCCGCTCGACGAAACGGCCGAGGTCGCTGATGCCGGCCGCGCCGACGATCGGCCGCGCGCCGAGCGTCTGGTCGGCGCCCCCCCTGGGATGGTGGGTCTCGGGATGGAGGTCGATGCGGCGCAGCGCGAGCAGCCGCGCCTTGGTCCGCTCGTCGGCCGGCGTGAGCTCGAGCCCGACCGGATCGATGCGGACGACGAGCGGCGGCTCGCCGAAGTGGTCGAGCGCGCCGAAGCGCTGCAACGAGTCGGCCTGCCGCACGGTCGGCGCCTCGGGGAGCGCCACCTCCAGCAGCTCGCCCGTCGAGCGCTGCGTCTCCGGATCGAAGGCGCGCAGCGACTCGATCTCGTCGTCGAAGAGCTCGAGGCGGACGGGCTGCTCCGCGCCGTAGGGGAAGAGGTCGACGATGTCGCCGCGGAAGCTCACCTCGCCGGGGGCCGAGACGAGCGGCGCCGGCTCGAGCCCGGCGGCGTAGAGGCGGCGGCGCAGCTCCTCGCGGTCGACCCGCTGCTTCGCGCGCAGCGTCGCCCGCTCGATCCGTGCGAGCGAGGGGTCGCCGGCCGGATCGGCGAGCGCCTGGAGCGACGCGACGACGACGCGCGCGCCTTGCGGATCGCGCAGCGCCTGGAGCACGCGCTCGCGCTCCGAGCGGTTGCGCCGCTGCTCGGGGCTGCCGGTCTCGAAGGGCTCGAGCTCGGGGAGGCGCACGAGGCTCCGGTGCGACTCGAACGGCGGCGCGCCGCCGCCCGTGACCGCGCTCCAGTCGAGCTCGAAGTCGCGCGCCTCGCCGGCCTTCGCCACGACGACGAGCAGCCGCGACGCGCAGCGAGCCGAGAGCGCCGCGGCGAAGAGCGCCGCCGCCGATCCGTGCACCTCGCTCACCGAGGCGCTTTGCCGCGCGCCGCCGTCGACTTCGAGCAGCGGCGGCGCGATCTCGGGCCGGGGGAGAGCGGGGACGCTCATCGAAGTCACGCTACCATCGAGCGGCCGGACGGCGGGGCAGGAGCGTTGGACGAGGAGAGCCATGGCGTCTCCGAGAGCCGCGATCGTGGCGTTGCCGGCCCGACTCCCCCTCCTCGTGCTCGTGCTCGTGCTCGCATTCGTCGGCGCGGCCGCGCCGGAGCTCGTCGCGCAGGCCGGCGGAGGCTCGGAGAGCGAGATCGTCGCCGAGCTCGAGCTCAAGCGCGACGACGCCGATCCGGAGCTCCTGAAGAAGCTCGCCGAGGCGAAGACGCTCACGGCCGCGAAGGCGCTCGTCGAGATCTATCCCAAGCTCTCCAGCATCTGGATGCGCCGCGAGCTGCTCCGCGCGCTCGGCGCGTTCGACGGAGTGCCGGGCGCGGGTCAGTCGGCGCTCGATCACGTCGCCACGGTCGCCGCGACCGCGCAGGAGCCGGAGCTGCAGGACGCCGCCTTCGAGACGCTCGCGCGCTGCAAGGAGCTCGGCCGGACCTATCTCGCGCGCATCGTCGACGCGCCGACGCAGGACCAGGTGCGCGAGCGGGCGCTCGACCTCCACGCGGGCTCCGGCGGCGGCCCCGACGACGTCGCCTGGTACAAGAAGCTCTACGCCGACGAGAAGCTGCCGAAAAAGCTGCGCGAGCACGCCTTCCAGGCGATGGCCGGCCACCTCGAGAACGGCGACCTCGCCAAGCAGTTCAAGGACGCGCGCGAGGGGGCGATCCGGCGGATCGCGCTCGAGGCGCTCGAGAAGCGCGGCGCGACCGGCGTGGCCGATCTCGCGCTCGACACGCTCCACCAGGTGAACGCGCTCCCGACCGACCGGGCCGCGGCGGCCCGCGTCCTCGTCGCCGCGAAGAAGGTCAAGGCCGCCGACGAGCTGATCGAAGTGGCGATGCAGCAGGCGACGACGCCGGAACATCTGCGCGAGGCGATCGCCGACCTGCTCGTCGAAATGAACGACGAGGGAGTGAACCGCCGGCTGGTCGGGCTCGTCGGCAAGGGCAAGCCGCACGAGCAGCGCTTTGCGCTGCTGGCGACGCGCCATCTCCTCCGCAAGGAAGAGAAGCTGCTGAAACGCGTGCGCCAGGAGCTCGACGGCAAGGACGCCGAGGTGCGCCGGGTCGCGCTGCGCATCGTCGGCGAGATGAAGGACGCCGGCTCGGTCGAGACCCTCGAGAAGATGCTGGCGAAGCCGAAGGATCCGGGCGACGCGCCGGCGATCGTGACGGCGCTCTCGCGGATCCGCGCCGGCGACGCGGCGTGGGAGGAGCGGCTGGTCAAGCTCGCGGGCGAGGCCGACCGCGACAACCGCAACGCGGCGCTCCAGGCGCTCGCGGACGCGGGGAACGCGAAGCAGCTCCCGCTCTTCGTCGAGAGGATCGCGCACGACGACTGGGCGACGCGGCTGATCGCGCTCGCCGCGCTCGAGAAGCTGCGCGACCGCGATTCGGTCGGCGCGATCGTCACGCAGATGCAGAAGGAGAGCGGCCGAACGCTCGTCGAATTCGGGAACGCGCTCTTCCGGCTGACCGGCGAGCTCCACGACACCGACGCGCCGACCTGGCTCAAGTGGTGGAACGACGCCGGCAAGGAGCTGCCCCTGATCACGTCCGCCGACCTCGAGAAGCGCGAGCAGGAGCGCGAGCGCCGCCGGCTGCGGCAGACGACGCAGGCGCGCTTCTTCGGCGTGAAGATCGAGTCGCACGACGTCGTCTTCGTGGTCGACGTCTCGGGCTCGATGGCCGAGCAGCTCGAGAGCACCGTCGTCGCGGGCCGCGCGGCCACGCGCATGGACGTGGTGAAGGGCGAGCTGGTGAAGTGCCTGAAGTCGCTCGACGCGACCGCCTTCTTCAACCTCATCACGTTCAACTCCGCGGTGACGCGCTGGCGGGACGGGGTCGCGGCGCTCTCCGAGAAGACGCGGACCGAGGCGGTCGACTACGTCGAGCACCTCGGATCGCGCGGCGGGACGAACATCTACGACGCGATGGAGGCCGCCTTCGCCGACGCGCGCGCCGACACGATCTTCCTGCTCACCGACGGCGAGCCGACCGCCGGCGCCATCACCGATCTGCAGTTCATCCGCGAGCACGTCGCCCGCTGGAACGCCAACCGCCACGTGAAAATCCACTGCATCGCGGTCGGCAGCGACTTCCCGCTGCTCGAGTGGCTCGCCGCCGATTCGGGCGGCACCTACGTGAAGTTCAACTAGGCCGTCCGATCCGGTCCGCGTCCGGTCGCCGAATTCAGCTTCGATTCAGCGACTCCCTCTATTCCTTGCCTTCGGGCGGACGGAATAGGAGAGGTCGTGACGATCCCGCGGCTCTCGCACGGCTGGCTGCTGCTGGCGCGGTTGACGACGTTGCTGGCGACGTTCGGCGCGGTGGCGCTCGCGGTCGGATTCGCGCGCCGGGCGGGGTACTGACCGCGATGGAGACCCTGCACTTCGAACGGTACGAGTACAAGTATCTCGTGCCCGCCGAACGGACCGACGAGATCCGACGCTTCATCCGTCCGTACGTGCAGCTCGACGACCACGCAGCTTGTTCGCCGGATCGGCGCTACACGATCCACAACGTCTATCTCGACACGCCCAACTTCGACCTCTACGGCGCCAGCATCCGGGACGACGTCGACCGCTTCAAGCTGCGGATCCGCTGGTACGACGGCGACCTGAAGGGGCCGTTCTTCTGCGAAGTGAAGCGCAAGATCCGCCAGGTGATCATCAAGGACCGGGCGCGGATCTCCCGCAGCGATTTTGATGCGATCGTCTCCGGGCGAACGGTCTCGATCGCCGACGAATCGTCGGCCGACAACCTCACCGCGTTCCAGGATCGGGTCGTTCGCACCGGCGCGATTCCGCTGCTGTGCTCGTGCTACGAGCGCGAGCCCTACGAAAGCGCCTTCGGCGAGTACTCGCGCATCACGATCGATCACGCGATGTGCTACCAGATGATCGCCGGCGGCGAATTTCATGAGGATCCCGATGCGTGGACCTACGTCGACGGCGCCTGGGCCACCAACGGCATCCCGTGCGCGGCGCTGATCGAGCTGAAGTTCACCCGGAACTTCCCGCGCTGGATGTCCGACCTCGTCAGCGAGTTCGACCTGGTGCGGTGCGGCTACTCGAAGTTCGTCAACTCGGTCAAGCACCACCTTGGATCCAGTTGCGGCGGCATGGACTTCCAGCGGCACGCCACGCTCAACGGGTAGTCATGGAACCGATGCTCGATCAATTCCTGCGCTACGAGCCGGGCCTCTCCTGGCAGATGATCCTGCTCTCGATGCTGGTCTCGTTCATCCTCTGCCAGCTGCTCGCGGCCGTCTACTCGTGGACCTTCCGCGGGCTCTCGTACTCGCGCGGATTCGTGATCGCGCTCGCGCTCACGGGAGTGATCGCGACGCTGCTCATGCTGGCGATCGGCAACAACGTCGCGCGCGGCCTCGGCCTGCTCGGGACGCTCGCCATCATCCGCTTCCGATCGACGATGCGCGACGTGCGCGACATGACGTTCATCTTCGCGTCGCTCGCGGTCGGGATCGCGGTGGGCGTGCAGGCGTACCTCATCGCCGGGATCGGCGCGATCACGTTCAGCCTCTTCGCGATCCATCTGACGTTCAGCCCGTTCGCGAGCCGCCGTCAGTTCGACGGGCTGCTTCGCCTGAACAGCAGCGCGAGCCCGGCCGTCGACGAGCTCCTGAAGCGCGTCCTCCTCCAGTACTGCTCGCGCTTCGTCCTCGTGAACCTGCGCGAGGTCGCGCAAGGCGGCCGTCTCGAACACGCCTACCAGGTGAAGCTGCGCGACCCGTCGTTCCAGAAGCCCCTCGTCGCCGCGATCGGCACGGTGGACGAGATCAAGGACATCTCGCTCCTGATGCAGGATCCGGCGCTCGAGGTCTAGCGATGAACGCCACGGCCCCGCCTCGAATCGCGCCCTCGCGCCGTGTCGCGCGGTGGATCGTCCGCCACTGGCCGCTGGCCGCATGGTGCCTTGCCGTCGTCGCGGCGGCCTGGCTCTACTTCCGCGAAGCCGGGCACGGCCATGCGCTCGCGTGCGAGTGCGCGCTCGAACTCAGGATCTCGCCGGCGATCGCAGGCCGGATCGCGACGCTCGACGTGGCGATCGGGCAGAGCCTCCGCGCGGGCGACCTGATCGCGACGCTCGATGCGCGCGACGTCGACGCTCGGCTGCGCATGGCGCAGTCGGAACTGGAACGGGCGCGCACGCGCGTCGAAGCGGAACGGGAGGCGCTCCGCCTTGCGCAGGTCGATCGCCGCGCGCAGGCGACGTCGCGGCGCAACGCCTACGAGAGCGACGGCCGAAGAGCGCGCGGCGCGGCCGCGGCGCACGCGACGGCGCAGGCGACCGACCATGCGGAGCTCGACGCGCTCACGCCGCAGATCGAGCGCCTGAAGCCGCTGCTCGAGAAGAAGCTGACCACGGCCGATCGGATCGAGGAGCTGGTCCAGCGGCGCGCCGTGCTCGAGGAGCGGATCGCCTCGCGTGTCGGGGAATTGCGCCGTGCCGACGAGGAGGTCGCGGCGTGGGAGAAGCTCGAGCCCGAGGAACCGGCGGAGACGGACCTCGCTGCGAGCGTGCTCCCGTTCGAGATGGCGCAGAAGAGCCAGGAGGCGCGCGTCGCCGAGCTCGAGCTCGAGCGCGAGAAGTGCAGGATCTGCGCGCCGGCCGCCGGCGCCGTGAGCCTCATCCTGGCGCGGCCGGGCGAGTGGCGCGCGGTGGGCGAGGTGATCGTGCAGATCGTGCTGCCGACTTCGGGTCGGGTCGACGCGTACGTCACCGATCGTCAGATCTCCGCCGTCGCGGTCGGGACGCGGGCGACGCTGCGCGCGCGCGACCTCGCCGGCCCGCCGTGCGAAGGCAGGGTCGCGATCCTGGGGCCGCTCCTGGAAGAAGTTCCGCTCCGCCTGAGGGCGATGCCGACGATTCCGCAATGGGGGCGGCGAGTCACGATCGAGGTCGAGGGGCTGCACGATTCGCTCGCAGGCGCGATCTACGACGTGAGGTTCCATTGAGGCGGCGGTCGATCCGGCTTCTCGTTGCGCTCGCCGCCGGCGCGATCCTGTTCGCGGCGAGTTGCTCGACGTATCGGCCCGCGCCGCTCGACGAGAAGGCGCTGCTCGCCGACCTGCGCGCGACGCGGATCGAGTTTCCGGCGGACGGACTCGATCCCGTCCAGGCGGTCGCTCTCGCCCTCGTCCGCAATCCGACGCTCGTCGCGCTGCGCCGCGAGCACGAGATCGCCGAGAACGTCGTCCTCGCCGAAGGCGCCTGGCGGAACCCCGAGTTCCGGCCGAGCCTCACCAACCTGGCGTCCACGTTGAACAACCCGGTGGCGCTCGCGCTCGGGCTGCGGATCTTCCCCGCCGTGCCGGGGGAGGGCGACGCGCGCGTCGCGCGCGCGAAGGCGCTCGACGAGAGGGTGCTCGCCGAGATCGCCGACCGCGAGGCGCGGATCGCCGCCGCGACGAAGATCGCGCACGCGAACGTCGTGACGCTCGAGGAGCAGCTCGCGCTCGCCCGGATCGCGCGCACTCTCCACGACCGGGTCGTCGCCATGGTGAGCGAGCGCGTCGCCGCGCAGGCGTCGACCCGCCTCGACGAGTCGCTCGCGATCCTGCGTCGCGAGGAGATCGAGAACGAGAACCTCTCCGCGGCCGGGCGGCTCGAAGTGGCGCGCGCCGAGCTCGCCTCGCTCGTGGGCGCGGCGCCCGACGCGCGGATCGCGGTGAGGAAGGCGACGAGCGAACGCGCGCTCGCGGAGTCGGGCGAAGCCGAGCTCGAGGACGCGGCGCTTGCGCGACGCGCCGACCTGCAGGCGCTGAAGCGGCAATACGAGGCGCAGCAGCAGAGTCTTAGGCTCGCCCACCTCGCGCACCGCCCGTGGCCGACGTTCCTGGAGCCCGAAGCCAGGGGGGATCACACCGGTCACAGCTTCGCGCTGCAGGCCGGCATCGAGATCCCGATCTTCAGCACGGGGAGCGAGGAGATCGCCGTCGAAGAGGCGCGGTTGCGGCAGGTGCGGGACGCCTATTCGGCGCGGCTGCACGTCGTGCGCGGGGAGATCCACGTCGCGGCGGTCAGGCTGCGCGAGGAGGAGCGTCGTCAGCGCTACCAGTCCGATCGCATGGAGCCGCTGCTCGAGCAGACCGAGCAGCTGATGCAGACCGTCCTCGAGGCGGGCGAGGTGGACGTGCTCAAGCTCGTGACGATCGAGACGCGGCTGCTCGATGCGCGACGCGACGCCACGCAATCGTGGTTCGATCGGGAGCGTGCGCGCGTCGAATACGAGCTCGCGACCGGCACGGTGTTCGGAACGAGATGAGTCTCGGCCGACACGCCTTGCGGTTCGTCGCGATCCTGGCGCTGATCGTGATCGCGCTGGCGTCGGCGCCTGCCTGCCAGGAACCGAAGACGCCGGCGCCCGGGAAGCTGCGCGTCACCGTCTTCGAGCTCGAGGCGCACGGGCTCGCGATCGCGCTCGAGACCCCGTCCGGCGCGGTCTACTTCGTCGACGCCGGCGGCAAGGACGCCGACCACGACGCGGGCAAGCAGACGCTCGCGCCGTTCCTTCGAGCGCGCGGCGTCAACGAGGTGGCCGGGATCCTCGTGAGCCATCCGCACCACGACCACTTCGAGGGCGCTCGCTACCTGCTGAAGCACTTCTCGGTGAAGAGCTTCGTCGACGGCGGCGCGGACGGGCCGCTCGTCGACGACGAGTACGTCGACCTGAAGAAGCTGGCGCGCAAACGCGGGGCGGAATGTCGAGTCGTCCATGCGGGCGACACCCTCGCGTGGGATCCCGATCTGGAAGTCACCGTGCTCGCGCCGCCGAACGAGGGGGTGCAGTCGAAGGAGAAGGACTTCCTGAACGACAACTCGGTCGTGCTCCGGATCCGCCACGGCAGGAACGTCTTCCTCCTTCCCGGCGACGTCGAGCACGGCGGCAGCGAGAGCCTGCTCGCTTCCGTGCCGGCGGAGACGCTGAAGTCGACCGTCCTCGTCGCGCCGCACCACGGCTTCTTCGAGGAGCGCCGCTTCGTCGAGGCCGTCAAACCGGAGATCGTCGTCGTGTCGTGTCAGGCGGCTTATGCCGACAAGGAGCCGCGATCTCCCGGCGAGCTCGCGAAGTCCCTCTTCGGCGCGGCCGGCGCGAAGGTCTACGTCACGTCGTTCGACGGCACGATCTCGATCGTCTCCGACGGCGCGACCTGCAAGGTGAGCGTCGGCCGCGAATCGAAGTAGAGGCGGCACGCCGCTCCCTCTCGCGTCAAACGCGAGGAGCGCGTAAGTTCACACTCGCTTCGGTCGCGCCGGGAGATCCAGCGATGAGTCGTCACGCGCGGATCGTCCTCCTCGTGATCGGGACGGCGTGGGGAATCACCGAGGCGCGCGGGCGCACGCGACCGGCGACCTTGCCGACCAACCAGCCGCCGATCGTCACGACGAGCCTGCCGGCGCGCGCCTCGTTCAACGAGGTCGACATCGTCCGCGTGATCGTCACCGTCACCGATCCGGACGGCGACAACGTGAACGCCCGTCTGAAGGGCGACCTCATCGTCGAGGGGTTCCGGCCGATCAAGAACGAGCCGTCGGGCGCGACGCGCGAGCTCGTCTGCATCCTCCGCGGCCAGCACGGCGGGCGGCGCGAGTTCGTCGTCGAAGCATGGGACTCGCCGCACCCGGCGATGAAGGTCACATACCGGTTCCCGTTCCTTCTTCGACGTCTCGAACGACGGCGTGCTCGATCTCGTGGTGGCCAACTCGAAGGCCGCCACCCCGACGGTGGGGGCGGGCGAGATCTACGTCTTCGCCGGCGGGCCCGGAATCCTCGGCACGCCGTCGCCGACGGCGATCCTGAGGGTCTCCGGCGCAGCGAAGAACGACGGCCTCGGCGACGGCTTCCTCGACCAGGGAGTGTTCCTCGGCGACGTCACGGGCGACGGAATCCGCGACGTCGTGGCGAGCGCGCCGCTCGCCGATCGCGGCACGGTCGCCGACGTCGGGAAGATCTACGTCTGGTCCGGCGCGGCGCTCAGCGGCGTCCAGGCTCCGATCGCGACGCTCGACGCTCTCGCCTGCGGAACGAGGACCGGGCTCGGGCAGCTCTTCAGCAGCTTGACCGGCGACTGCGAGGCGGGAATCCACTTCGTCGACGTCACCGGCGACGGCGTGGCAGCTCGGCCTGACCACCCGCGCGCAGGGGATCCAGTTCGCCGACCTCGACCTCGACCTCGACGGAGTGACCGACGTCATCGCGGGCGCGTCCGTGGCGAGCATCGGCAGCGCGTCCTACGCGGGCGCGATCTGCGTCTGGGCCGGCGGGAATCTCACCGGCGTGGTGAGCGAGACGGCGCTCCTCCGACGAACCGCGCCGACCTACGGCGATCACCTCGGAAGCTGCAACCACGGGCTGCAGATCGCCGACGTGACGGGCGACGGCGCGCCTGACCTCGTCGTGATCAGCTCCGATGCAGACGCTGCCGCGACCGGCTCGGGCGAGATCGACGTCTGGGCGGCCGGCGCGGGATTCACCGGGACGCGATTCCCGAGCGCGGCGCTCGCAGTGTCAAGCGCCGCGAACTTCGATCTCCTCGGCTACGAGCCCGACTATGGAATCTTCCCGGTGAATCGGTCGTGCAGCATGCTCCTGATGGACGTCACTGGCGACGGCGTCAACGACGTCATCGCCGTGGCGCCGTACGCCGATCAGGGCTCCTTCCCCGATGCGGGCGCGGGATACGTCTGGGCCGGCGGCGCAGCTCTGACGACCGGAGCGACCCTGGCGCCGACCGCGACGCTTCTTCCCCCCAGCACGAACGCCTATTCCAACTTCGGTTTCCGGGACGGTTTCGGCTCGGCGATCCATCTGACCGACTTCGACGACGACGGCATCCTCGACGTCGCGGTCCACTCCAACTACCTCGGACTCCCTCACGCGGAGCAGGTGGACTTCTGGTTCGGTGGGCCGGGCCTCGTCGGGACGCCTGCGGTCGGCACGATCGCCGCGAGCGTCCAGCCGGGCGACAAGATGGGTCCCGTGGGAGGGTACCTCCTCTTCGCCGACGTCAACGACGACCTCGTTTCCGACCTGGTGATCTCCGCGCCGTGGCATTCGCTTCCCGGCGAGCCCAACGTCGGGAACGTCTATCTCTTCCTCGGCGGCCCCGCGACGCGCGGCGGCCCGCCCGCCGCGCGCGCTCTCCTTCGCGCCGCGACGCAGAGCAATCGTCTTTCGCTGCCGCGCGACGTCGACGGCGACGGCACCGACGATCTCCTGGTCGCGATGCCCCGCTACTCGACGGGGCCGGGGGCCAACGACGTCGGCGCCGTCGCGTGGTTCCGCGGGCCGCTCGCCTTGAACCACGACGCGACGCAGCTGTTGACGGCGGGCGCCGTCCTCGGCCGCTACGCGAATCTGGGCGATTGACTCGTCACTCGTCGTCGGCGTCAGCCGGCGCCGGACGCTCGCCGCACCGATCCGATCGCGCACGCAAGGGGCCGGGCGCGCTGGATCTCTTCGGTGACGTACTTTTCGGAGAACCTCGAGTCGAAGTAGCTCTGGTCTCGCTCGCTCACTTCTTCCACGTTCACGATGCGGTAGTCCTTGAAGGTCACCTCGAGCAGGACCTGCACGTCCTCCAGGCCCGCCTCGGAGAACGGCTTGGAGTGTCGTGCGACGTCGCCGAGCCTGTCCGCGCAGTGGTCGATGAACCAACCCGCGCCCCACGTGCCGAGCCCGCGGATGCCGCCGATGAAGTAGTGGTAGAACGTCTGTCCTTCTTCGGCCGGCGGGCCCGCCTCCACCTTGAATCGAGCGAGCACGGCGTAGTCCCGTGCGATCGTGTGCCCGAAGATCGCCTGCCATTCCGACTCCCGCGGCGGCCGGCACGACTGCGTCAGATACCGATTGAGCGGTGACCGGATCGCCAGGACCCGGCCGTCGCGCGCCTTCCATCGCACGAACCGCTCCTTCTCCGCTTCGCCCTCGAGCTGGTCGAAGCCGAACTCGAAGCGCACGCGCTCTCCGAGCCGGGCGAGCACCTCGTGCGCGGGCCGGTTCCTCGGGACGCAGACCCAGACGCGATCTCCCGGCTCCTGCAGATTGAGCTCGGGAGAGTCCGTGGTTCCCGTCCGGTACTCGCGCGCGAGCAGGCGCATGACGCCCTCGACGTCCTGGATCGCCTTGGCATCCTCGAAGACGATCCGCGGCAGGAGGTGGCGGCTCCAGTCCATGGTCGTCGACCGCTCGCCGTGGCCCGTCTCGTTCGCCGACGGGTAGGCGATGTGGATCGGCTGCGAGCCGCGGCGGGCGACGCGTCCGAACCGGAAGAACTCCGCGTAGTGCTTGAGCTGGATCGGCTCCGGCTGGAGGATCATCTTGAGCGCCGCCTCCATGAGGTCAGGGAGCACGCGGCTGCCGAACTCCTCCGGCGTCCGATAGGGCACCGACCTGACGCTCTTGTCCTGAAGCCGGTTCTGAAGCTTCTTCACGTCGTCCATCTGCCTGCGCGTCTCGAGCGGGCACCTCTTGATCGACGTTCGATCCTGGTCGCGGAAGTAGGAGAGGATCTTGATCCGGTCGCGATGCTTGAGCGCGTGATTGAACTCCGTTTCGGTGCCGGTCTCTCCCACGCCGGCGATGGTCGTGCCGTACCGGCGGAAGAGGATCCCCACGAAGATGCTGTAGGGCCTGATCCACTTCAGGATGTCGATCTGGGGATGGCTCGCGTCGGCCGACGAGATCGGCGCGAAACTCTCCCACCGCAACGCGACCATCGTCACCCCGAAGATGTCCGCGAGCCGAGGAGCCAGCGCGTTCACCGCGGCTTCGGCGAGATGCCGCTCCTCGGCGACGTCGTTCGGCGAGCCGATGAACACCGGAATGATCGGATTCAAGGGTCGTGGTCTCCGCGGGGGTCGTTCCCGAGCTGCTCGGTCTGCAGCTCATGGAGCGCGATCCGGGCGGCGCGCTGCTCCGCGCGCTTCTTGTTCGAGCCGGTGGCGGAGGGGAAGACGCGGCCCTGGAGCACGGCGCGCACCTCGAAGGTGCGCTCGTGGTCGGGGCCGGCGGTGCGCACGATCTCGTAGGTCGGGGCGCCGAGCCCGAGCTCCTGCGTGTGGAGCTGGAGCAGCGACTTGTGATTGGTGGCGGCGCGCTTGGTCGAGCTGCGCCGGATCAGGTCGCCGAGCTGCGACAGCACGAAGTCCCGCGCCTTCGTCATGCCGGCATCGCAGTAGAGCGCCCCGATCAGCGCCTCGGTCGCGTTCGACGCCACCGAACGCGGCACCGGCCCCTGCTGGTGCATCCCCTTTGCCATCAACAGGTGGTCGGCGAGGCGCAACCGCTTGCCGAGATGGAAGAGCGCGGCGCGGCTCACGACCGACGACTTGATGCGCGTGAGCTCGCCCTCGTCGGCGTCGGGGAAGAGGCGGAAGAGGTGATCCGCGATCACGAGACCGAGCACAGCGTCGCCGAGGAACTCGAGCCGCTCGTAGCTCACCTTCTTCACGTCGATCATCGACGGATGGGTGAGCGCCGTCGCCAGCAGCTCCTGGTCGGCGAAGACGTGGCCGAGCGCCTTTTCGACGGCCGCGAGCGCGGCGGCGGGAACGACGTCGCTCGTCGGGTGCGGGCGGGCTCCCGCGGACTTGCGCGGCTCGGGCTTGGTCATGAACGGGGCGGAGGTTCTATCGCGGCCCCGGCTCGCGCGCATTGGTGAGGTAGGGGCGCGAGAGGTTGGTCCAGGGTGCTTCGCAGTTCCACGTGATCACGTTCAGGTCGCTGGCGAAGCCGCTCACGAGTCCGCCGGCGAAGCCCAGCACCGACATGGCGACGAATCGCAGCGGGATCAGGACCGGCGCCGCGATGCAGACGAGCGGCGGCGGGATCTCGGCGTAGTCGTCGCCGTCGTCGTCCGGGACCGCCAGGTCCTCGCTCATCTCGTGGATCGGGAACGTGAAGGCGCAGACGATCGGCTTCACCACGGTGCAGCCGGCCGCGAGGGCGGCCACGGCCGCCGCGCCGGCGATGCTCGTCATTCGCCTCATCGTTCGATCCTCTCAGCTCACGGCCGCACACGCCGCGCGCGCTCCCGCTGCGCGAATCGGGCGTTCATTCTGGCGACATCATCGCAATTCCGGTCGATCCTCGCGTCACCGCGCGACCTGCTCCAGCTACGTCGATCGATGAAGCTTGGGAAGATCGCGTCCGTCGGCGCGGCGGCGTTCTGCGGACTTCCCGTGGCCGCCTCGGCTTCCTCCGGCGCCGACGACGACCCGCGTGCGCCGTCGACGAAGGCCATGGCCGCGCGGCTCAAGGCGATCGCGGCGGCCTCGGATCTGATCGAGAACTTCTACCTCAGCGAGAAGCGCGTCGCGCACTATCAGCGCGAGCTCGAGCGCACGCTCGGGACGCGCGACGAGGGACAGACTCGACTCGATCTCGCGTTCGAACTCGTGCAGTCGGCCACGGAGGCGAGTCGGATCGAGGAGGCGATCGCCGACCTCGACGCGTTCGCGAAACTGGCGAACCAGGAGTTGCGCCGGGGCCCGAGGATCAGCGCGGAGCGGGCGCTCCTCTGCCGGAGCATCGCGTGGCAGCGACTGGGCGAGATCGAGAACTGCCTCGCGCGCCACGACTGCGAGTCGTGCCTCCTCCCGATCTCGGAGGACGCGGTGCACGTCGTCAGGCGCGGCTCGGAGAGCGCGAAGAAGACGCTGCTGCAGATGCTCGCGAAGAATCCCGGCGATCTTGACGCGCGCTGGCGGCTGAACCTCGTCCACATGACGCTCGGCACCTGGCCGGACGACGTGCCGTCCGCGTACGTCGTCCCCCCGTCGGCGTTCGCGTCGGACGCGGACATCGGCCGGTTCACGGACGTGGCGCGGCTCTGCGGCGTCGATCCGACGACCCTTTCGGGAGGAGTCGTCACCGAAGACCTCGACGGCGACGGACTGCTCGACATCCTGTGCACGTCGTTCGGGCAGAACGACCGAATGTGGCACTACCGCAACAACGGCGACGGGACGTTCACGGAGCGCGCGCACGAGGCGGGACTCGACGGCGAGGTCGGCGGCAACAACATGGTGCACGCCGACTACGACAACGACGGCGACTCCGACGTGCTCGTCCTGCGCGGCGCCTGGTACGGCGCGCAGGGATGCATCCCGAATTCGCTGCTGCGCAACCGCGGCGACGGCTGGTTCGAGGACGTCACGGTCGCTGCCGGCGTGTACACCGAGTTCCCGACGGAAGCTGCAGCGTTCGCCGACTTCGACAGCGACGGATGGCTCGACCTCTTCATCGGCAACGAGGCCTCCGCGCGCGACGGCGCGTACCCCTGCGAGCTCTACCACAACAACCAGGACGGCACGTTCACGAACGTCGTCGCGGAAGTCGGACTCAACGTCGTTGCGCTGGTGAAGGCCGTGGTCGCGGGGGACTACGACAACGACGGCCGTCCCGACCTCTTCCTGGCCTGTCGGGGGGGGGGGGGGGGGGGAGGGCCCCCC